>WBZO01000793.1_pt2 | contig 51965 bp, 44 predicted proteins | sample 5204261 | NCBI WGS metagenome assembly WBZO01 (sample SAMN12412400, study PRJNA552823) | activated sludge metagenome | isolation source: activated sludge from anammox sidestream of wastewater treatment plant... | place: USA: North Carolina | collected 2017-09
GAGCAATGGCCGTTGGCCGAAATTCACGCGACGCGAGTTGTAAATCTGTCGCCCTGGGATTATCAGGCCCGCCGCTTGCTCGCCACTTCGCAGGAATTGAATGGCAAACAGGATGAGGCTGAGAATTCGCTCCGTGCGGCTGTCAAGCTTGCGCCAAACCACGCGGAATTGAATTGGTCGCTGGCGAACTTGTTGTTGCGGCGCGGGAAATTGGCCGAGTCGTTGGGGCCGTTCCGCGTTGCGGCCAGGGCAAAGGCCGGTCTCCTGCCCTCGGCTGTTGAAACGATATGGCGGTCGTCGGGCGGGAGTCTCGATACGCTGAAGGTTTTCGCGGGAAACGACAGCGAATCGCTATTGGCTGTCTCAAGATTTTTGATTGAGCAGAATCTGGTCGCCGAGGCTGTGCCGATTTTCAACTCGATTGATAAGCAGGCGAGAGTGAATTCGTCACGAAGTCCGGAGTTGGTTGTCACGCTGATGAGGGCTGGACAGTTCAGCCTGGCAAAGGATGTCTGGGTGGAGCTGATGAAAGCGTTCCGGCCAGAAGCCCAAATGACCAGCGGGGAACTCTGGAATGGCGGGTTTGAAACAGATGAGGTAGAGGGACTTGGGCAGTTCGACTGGGCGATTCGCCCCAACCAGTACGCGCGGATCGTCATTGATCGAAATTACGCCAGGAGCGGCGCGCGTTCTTTGAGAGTTGTTTTTTCAGGTCTCGACACCACAACGCTGAGAGATCAAGCGCAGCAGACGATTGTTCTCAGACCCGGCGCCAGCTATCGCCTTGAATGTTATGCGAAGGCAAAAGACCTGGTCACGCCGGAAGGCCCACGCATCGCCGTTATTGGACAAGGCGGTGTGATCGGCGCCTCGGAGCCGGTGATACCTGATCGAGCGGGGGATTCATCCGAGTGGCAGCGCCTGGCCTTCAGTTTTGTTGCGCCCGCGGACTCGACTTCGGCGACACTGGCGATTGTGCGAACTCCCAGGTTCAGTTACGACGAACCCACGAGAGGAATAATCTGGTTTGACGACTTTACGCTCATCGAGCAGTAAGGGAGTGTTTGGCATGGCCCCAGCGACATTTCATTTCGCCGACCAAACTGCCGCAGCCCGCGCGGGCGCCATTGACGTAGTTATTTCGGTTGGGTTGATGGGCGTGGTCTGTGGTTCCGCTCTCGCGTTCGGATCGGTTGAACCGTGGTCGCTGGCGGTGCTCGGCCTGGCCATCGCCGCGCTCCTGATTTTGTGGGTGGTTAATAGCGCTGCTCAAGGACGTCTGAAAGTGAGTGTCCCATCAACGTCGCTGCCTCTGGTCGCCTTGCTTTTGCTTGCTGTTCTGCAGGGCTTCGCCATTACAGATTCGTCGGGCAAAAGGTTCTCGATTTCACTCGACGCCGAAGCGACGCGGCTTGCAGCGGAAGTCATACTCGTTCTTTTCATCGCGTTTTTACTTTCGGCGAACTTTTTGACCGACGCTCGGCGGCTGACCTGGCTGAGAAACTTTCTGATCTTTTTCGGATTGGCTCTGGCAGTGTTCGGATTGGTTGAGCGTTTTACCAGGAACGGAAAATATTATTGGGTGATCGAACCGAGCGTGCCGTCCTCGTCGCCGTTCGGCCCTTTCGTAAACCACAATCATTTTGCCGGATATGTTGAAATGATTGTGCCGATCCCAATCACTTTGATTTTGAGGCGGGTGGTTCGTGGTGAGTTGTCGTTCCTGTATGGCTTCGCGGCGGCGATGATGGCGCTGGCGGTTGTGATGTCGCTATCGCGCGGGGGAATGATCAGTCTTATCGCCGGGTTGATGTTCGTCGTCGCATTCGGATTCAAATCGTCTTCTTCCCGGCTCCAGACTTCTCATTCCCGGTTTCATATTCCGATGGCCGTTTCACGAATCGGGGCCATCATCGTGATGGTCGTGACAATCGGCGCCGGCGTCTGGTGGGTGGGCGCCGATCCGGTGATCAGGCGGATGGGAAAAGGCGAATTGGTGATGGACGCCCCCAGCAAAGACCCGGCCAGGGAGACATTCTTTTCAAGCCGGGGGTGGATCTGGCGCGACACTCTGGCGATGATCCGCGAGAACTGGGTGACCGGTGTTGGAATCGGGGCGTTTCACACCGCCTATCCGATTTACAGCACGCGAGACGGAACGCTGGTGGTTTCTCAAGCGCACAACGATTACCTGCAGATCCTGGCCGATGGCGGGGTGTTGGGAGCGGTTATAGCTTTATGGTTCATCATTCTTGTGGCGCGTGACACCGCGCGGGCGTCGCGTCATAGAAACCCGTTAATGGCCGCAACGGCTTTGGGCGCCGCTGGCGGCGTATTTTCATTGCTTGTTCACAGTCTGTTCGATTTCAATTTCCAGATTCCATCGAACGCCCTGCTCTTTCTGGTTTTGACCTCGGTTGTCTCGCAGACCGCATCGGTCGCCGCGGCAGGCCCCTCCCTGATGGACGATCAGGCTGTTCCGCAACGCGCGGCGCGATCTTCAATGGCCGCGCAAAAGTTGGAGGTGTTACCTTGAGAACTCAGTTGATAAGCTTCAAACGGACTCTTGGCCTGACTTGTCTGGTCTGGCTGATTCTATCGCTTGCCGCGTACGGGCAAACTCAGCCGCAACGGCCCGCAACGGCGGGCGCGTCTTCGCGTAGTTCCGGTTCGGACAGCGGCGGCGGCGCCTCCGGCGGAGGCCGCAGCGGCCAGGACGTGATCATGTTACAGGATGATGATTACAAGCTGGCGCCGAGCGATGTGATCGAAGTCATTGTCGAAGACGCTCCGGAGTTGTCCGTCAATTACAAGATCGGCTCTTCGGGGACAATCCCGCTGCGCTTTCTGGGAACGACTCAGGCCGCAGGCAAGACGACCGATGAAATCGCCAGATTGATCATCGAAGGGTTGCGCGGGCGTTATTTGAAAGACCCGAAGGTTTACGTCTCAGTCAAACAATACAACAGCCGCACGTTCTTCATTCAGGGCGCAGTCAAATCGCCCGGCACATACGTGATTGTAGGAAAGCCGACGCTGTTCAAATTGATCACCATCGCCGGTGGCTTGCAGGAGAATCACGGGGCGACGGCGTACATCTTCCGCGAAGTGGAGGCGAAGCCGGAGAAACTGGAAACCGGCGGACAAAACAATCTGACCGGCGATAACAGCAATAGCCGGATGAAAGAGATCGTGAATAACGCCAAGGGGACGGAAAAGGACACGGTGATCGAAGGCGAATCGGATTACGAGCTTGTAACTGCGAATATTGGCGGAATACTCAGAGGCCGGCTGGATCACAACATCATCGTTCAACCGAGCGATGTCGTGTACGTCCCGCCTGCCGATGTGTTTTACGTTGCGGGCGAGGTCAAGGCCCCGGGGCAGTTTCAACTCAGACAGGGCATCACGTTGCGCCAGGCCATCTCGCTTGCAGGCGGGACGCCTTTCAAAGCCAAACTGGACAAGTGCATAATCTTCCGCACAGACCCGACCACCGGGAATTTCACTGAGATTCCGGTTGATGTCGGAGCGGTTATGAGCGGTAAGAATAAAGATGTCCCGATCCTGGGCAACGATGTGATCTGGGTTCCAAACAGCGCGCTGAAATCGTTCGGCTCGACGGTTCTGATGACTTTACTCCCCACCGCCATCTATCGTCTGCCGATGGGGAGATGAAATAGCTTTTATGCCACAAGAAAGAGCGGAGTTAGAGAAGGCGCATGCGCCGGAAGAGACAGCCATCATGCGCCCGCTTCAGGCGCCGAAGCCAGGGTATGATTACGGTTATACCAATTACGGCGGCGATCTGAATAACAACGGCATCCATCTGCGGGAGTTGTGGCGCATTGTCCGCAAACGCAAATGGCTGGTTTCGATGATCGCCGGCATGGCCACGATCCTGCTCACGATCGAGGTTCATCGAACGCCCTCGATTTATCAGGCGCATACCGACATCCTGGTCGGCAAGGACGCCTCGACGGTGGTGCAGGCCAGGGATCAGGTGATCCAGATCGAGGATTCGGAGAATCTCAATACGAACAAGTACATCATCAAGAGCAGTCCGCTGCTCGAAGATGTGGTGGTCACTCTGGGTCTGGATCAGAATCCCAGATTCATGGAGAGCCTTCAGAAGAAGACCTTCGCGGACGCCGTCAAAGACATCTGGCACCGCGTTTCGGGCAGTGTGCTCAGATCGAGGTCTCGCGACCTCGATCTCCCGGTTTCGTCCATTCCCGGCGCCAGACAGGAGCGCACGCCTGAAGAGAGCAAGCGTCTTAAGCCTCTGGTTGACGTTCTAAAATCCAAACTGGGCGTCGAGGCGCTGCCCGAATCTCAGATCCTGAGAGTTTCGTTCGAGCATACCGATCCCAATCTTGCCGCCGCCATTGCGAACGCCACCGCGAAGATATTCATAGACCGGAGTTTTGAACGAAAGACCTCGCGGTTCGCCGACACGTCGGGATGGCTGGATCGCTCGACGCGCGAACTGAAAAGCAAAGTGCAGGAGGCCCAGGCCGCGCTGGCCAATTACACGCAAGCGCACGGCATCTATTCAACCGAAGGCAAAGAGAATCTGACGACGGACAAGTTGACGCGATTGCACACGGACGCGACGAAGGCCGAGATGGATCGCATGCTGAAAGAGTCCCTTTACGAAGAAGTCAGGCAGGGACGCGTCGCGCAACTGCCCGAAGCCTTTTCCGATCCGAGGATCGGAACCTTGCAGAGCGAACTCGGAAAATTGCAGGTCGAGGCCGCCGAACTGAGCGTCAAATACGGGCCGGAAAATCCGCGCGTGGCTGAGGTGCAACAGAAGATCAGAACTTATCGGGAGCAGATCGGCGAGAACCGGGGAACGCTCGAAGAGAGGTTGAAGGCCGATTACGAACGCGCGGTGCGCGACGAGCGGGCGATCAAACTGGCTCTGGAGAGAGCCAAGAGCGAGGCCGTCCAGCAGAATCAGTCAGCGAGCCAGTACGGCGCGCTCAAAGCGGACGTGGATACGATGACGGCTCTCTACACTGATTTCCTGCAGAAGACCAAACAGGCTGACCTTCAACTGGTCGAGCAGCACAACAATCTTCGAGTCATCGAACCGGCTGACGTTCCGGCGGCGCCCATCGGCCCAATGCGGCTGCGCACAATCCTGATCGGCTTTCTGGTCAGCCTGATAGGCGGCATCGGGTTGGCGTTCTTCCTCGAATACCTGGACAATACCGTCAAGAGCGTCGAGGACATCGTGCGAGTCGCGCAATTACCGACGCTCGCCGTTATTCCTTCGATCAACGCCGGCGCTCCCCGCGCGCTGCCGTCAAAGAATGGAAGCAGGGGTAACGGAAAAGGCGCCAGTTCAATCGGCAACGGTCTGAGCATAGCCACGACCAGTCAATCGCCGGTTTCCGGCGGAGGCGGAGGTGGCAAACTCAGCAAACTTGTTACGCTAGATCAGCTTTCGTCAGTCGTCGAAGCGTATCGCATGCTCCGAACCTCCGTGCTGCTTTCGTCCGCCGGCAATCCCCCGAAGATCATCCTGTTCACGAGCGGGCAGCCGGGCGAAGGTAAAACGACAACCGCGATCAACACGGCGATAAGCTTGTCGCAACTCGGCTCTTCAGTGTTGTTGATTGACGCTGACCTGCGCCGCCCGACGGTTCACAGGGTTTTCAAGATGAACCAGACGCAGGGGCTTTCGACCTACCTGTCGAGACCGGTCGAGGTTGACGCCTTGATTCATAAACTCTGGGTGCCGAACCTTTCCGTGCTTCCGTGCGGTCCTATTCCGCCGAACCCGGCTGAATTGATCAGCTCAGAGCGGATGAAGGAATTGCTTCGTGTTCTCGCCGGAAAATTCGATCACATCCTGATTGATTCCCCGCCTTTGATAAATGTTACCGACCCAGTGATCCTTTCGACGATGGTGGACGGGGTGATCCTCGTCATTCAGGCTGGCCGCAGCACGCGCGATGTTTTGCGCCGCGCGCGGCAGGAGTTGGGCAGCGTCGGCGCGAAGATTTTCGGCGTGGTGCTCAACAACCTGGACATCAAACGTGAGGGGTACGACAGCTATCTTGCGACTTACGGCAACTACGGATACGGAGACGCAAGGGAAGAAGCCGGTCACAAATAAGCGCTCAGGCAAAGCGTATTGTTTTGCCGGATGGCTGCCGTGAGCGGGAGTGTTAATGCCATATCTCATATGCGATGTTTTATATGAGGTATGTAATATGAAAAGCAGTTCTCTATGTGTTTGCCCCGAACGCGACAGAAGGTGAAGTTATGTCCGAGGAGAGAAAGCCTGAAGATAAAAACAAGATGGAGCGGCTTCAGCCGCCAACTGTGATGGAAGAAGCCAGCCTGATCAGGCCGAGTGGGGTCGCGCCGATCAGTTCGATGGATCAGTTCGCGTACAACTACTACAACACGGCTGGCCCGGAAGAAGGATTCAACATCCGCGAGGTATGGCGAAAGGTTCGCAAGCGCAAGTGGCTGATCCTGGCTGTTGCGATCATCGCGACAACCGTCGTTACTGTCGAATCATTCCGCACGAAATCAGTTTATCAGGCGACCGCCAAAATCGCGCTCAACAACGATAATCCAACGGTGCTCAAAATCGGCGACGCGATTCTCGGAATGGACAATACCGAGCGGATCAAGACGGATCTGCTGCTTCTCGAAACATATCCATTGCTCGCCAAGGTGGTCGTCCGGTTGAGGCTCAACGAAGACCCGCGCTTTCTCGAAGCCGGTGAGCGCAGATCGGTGCTGGACGCGATCAAAGCTATTTTCGGGAGACTTGCCGGCTCCGGCGACACAGCCGCCGAGCGCCCGAAATTCGATCCGCTGGCGCCGCAGATTGACGGTAATCTGTCACCCGAAGAAATCGAACACCTCACGCCTTACATCGCCGAGTTACACGGCTCTCTCTACGTCAATCAGATTGAAGAGACGCGGGCGATTCAGATCAGTTTCACTCACAGCGACCCGGCTATCGCCTCGATGGTCGCCAACGGCGTAGCCCAGGTCTTCGTGGATGAGAGCTTCGCCAACAAGACCGCCAAGTTTAACAACTCCGCCACCTGGCTGGATCGAACCACGCGCGAACTGAGGGCGAACGCTGAAAAGGCGGAAGCGGAACTGGCGAGTTACAGCAGCAGCAATAACATCTTCTCGACCGATGAGAAGCAGAATCTCGTGATTGACAAGCTCTCCGATCTTTACGGCAAGGCGATCAAGGCCGAAACGGATCGCAAGATCAGCCAGTCGCTTTACGAGGAAGTCAAGCAGGGCCGCGTCGCCCAGTTACCCGAAGCTTTCTCGGACGCGCGGACGACGCAAAACCAAACTCAATTGGGCAACCTCCAGGTTCAACTTGCGCAGTTGACCGCCCGCTTCGGCCCGGAAAACCCGAAGGTCGTGGAAGTGCAACAGCAGATTGCGGAATTGGAGCGATTGCTTTCAGAAAGCACCAAAAAACTGGAAGATCGCCTGAAGGCCGATTACGAGCGCTCGATCCGCGAAGAAGGACTGATTAAGGAATCGCTGGAAGCCGCCAAGGCCGAAGCCATCCAACAGAATCAGGCCTCGATCAGGTTCAACATCTATAAACAGAACGTTGATACGACCAAGGCGCTTTACAACGACTTTTTGCAAAAAACCAATCAGGCTCAGATCGAGCAGAAGCAGCAGGGCAATGATCTGCGCATCATCGAACCGGCGCGCACCCCAGGCAGCCCCACCGGGCCGCGCCGCACGCGCGCGATATTGATCGGGCTGTTGTTGAGTCTGGCGGGCGGCGTCGGGCTGGCGCTGCTGCTCGAATATCTGGATAACACCGTCAAGAGCATCGAAGACGTGACGCGCGCGACACAGCTCCCGACGCTGGCGCTGATTCCTTCGATGAACGCCGAGGCGATGAAGGCGGTCGGGGGAAGAAAGAACGGACGGCAAAAAGCGATGGCGGGCGCCAACGGATCCGGCAAGGGCAAATCGGCGGCGGTTGGCGGCCTGATTCCGCGCAGCATGCAGCCGCAAGGGGACAAACTGGCCGCGCTCGACACGCTTTCGACCGTAGTCGAATCCTATCGAATGCTAAGAACGTCCGTCCTGCTTTCGACCGCAGGCACTCCGCCGAAAACGATTCTGGTCACGAGCAGTCAGCCGGGCGAAGGCAAGACGACGACGGCGGTCAACACTGCGATTTCACTCTCGCAACTCGGCGCGTCAGTCCTGCTGATTGACGCCGACCTGCGCCGGCCTGCGGTTCACAAGGCGTTCAAAATCCCGCACGCGCGCGGCATTTCAAATTACCTGACTGGCTCCGCGCCGGTCGAAAACCTGATCGTCAAACTTCCCATTCCGAATCTGTCCGTGCTTCCGTGCGGCCCGATTCCGCCGAACCCGGCTGAATTGATCAGCTCCGACAGGATGAAAGACCTGCTGCGCAATTTGGGCCATCAATTCGATCACATCCTGATTGACTCGCCGCCGCTGATCAGCGTCACCGACCCGGTGATTCTTTCAACGATGGTTGACGGCTCGATCCTGGTGGTTCAGTCGGGCAAGAGCACGCGTGAACTCGTTCGCCGCGCCCGCCAGGAATTGAGCGGAGTCGGAGCCAAGATTTTCGGCGTCGTGCTCAACAACGTTGATGTCAAGCGCGAAGGCTACGACGATTACGATTACTATCGTTACGCCGGCGGTTACGGTGACGGTTATCGGGGAGCGAGCGCCGGTTGAAGCTGATGAGCGCGAAGGCCACGGAGCAATCGGAGAATAGGGAATGGGGAGTGGGGAATGGGGAGTCGGGAGTGGAGAGTCGGGCAGGAGATAGCGCCCCACTCCCCACTCCCGACTCCCCACTTGCTGCTCCCCATTTGCCTGAAAAACCGCTGGTTTCAATCCGCGCGGGTAGCAAGTGGGCCGCGATTGATCTGAAATCATTATGGGCTTACCGCGAGTTGCTTTATTTTCTGACCTGGCGCGACGTCAAAGTCAGATACAAACAGACGGCGTTGGGAGCGGCCTGGGCCGTCATCCAGCCGCTCTTCACGATGATTATCTTCTCGATCTTCTTCGGCAAGCTCGCCAACATGCCTTCCGACGGAATTCCGTATCCGCTCTTCGCCTACGCCGGGTTGTTGCCCTGGACTTTCTTTTCAAACGCCGTGACTAACAGCGGCAACAGTCTGGTCGGAAGCTCCAACCTGATTACTAAAGTCTATTTCCCGCGAATGATCATCCCCGGCGCAGCGGTGGCCGCCGGACTGGTTGACCTGCTCATCGCGTTCGGAATCCTGATCATCCTGATGATTTATTACGGCGTCGGCGCGGCGTGGAGCCTGTTGGCGCTTCCACTCCTGGTCACGCTGACCACGCTGCTAGCAATCGGCATCGGGATGTGGACGTCGGCGCTGAACGTGAAGTACCGCGACATTCGTTATGCGCTCCCGTTCGCAATTCAATTGTTGATGTTCGCCACGCCGATCATTTATCCGGTAAGCATTGTGCCCGCGCGCTGGCGCTGGCTGCTTAACCTCAATCCGCTGACGGGAATTATCGAAGGCTACCGCTCGGCGTTTTTCGGACGGGCTTTCAACTGGCCGATGCTGGCGGTTTCCGCCGCGATCACTCTCGCCCTTCTGATTTACGCCGCTTACTACTTCAAGCGAATGGAGCGGACGTTCGCCGATATTGTTTGATGGACACGCCTGTCGCCCTGATCATCTTCAACCGGCCCGATTGCGCGGCTAAAGTTTTTGAAGCAATCGCCCAGGCGAAGCCCAAAAAGCTTTTCGTCATCGCCGACGGCCCGCGCCCGGACAGGCCCGGCGACATCGAGAAATGCGCCGCGACCCGAGCCGTCATCGAAAGGGTGGACTGGGATTGCGAAGTCCTGACGGATTTCTCGGATGTCAATCTGGGTTGCAATCTGCGCGTGGTCACGGGCCTCGATTGGGTTTTTGAACGCGTCGAGCGAGCGATCATCCTCGAAGACGATTGCCTGCCTGACCAGTCGTTCTTTCCTTTCTGCGAGGAACTGCTGGAACGTTTCCGGGACGACGAGCGCGTGATGATGATCGGCGGAGTCAATTTCCTGGGCGAATGGGAAACGCCGCATCAGAGCTACTATTTCTCCTACTTCGGCGGCACGTGGGGATGGGCGTCGTGGCGCCGCGCGTGGCGGCTCAACGATAACGAGATGAAGATTTGGCCGGCGGTTCTGGAGACTCGCGTGTTGGAGAACATGTTCCCGAACCCCAGGCACGCGGCTTACTGGAAGGAGATTTTCCAGAATCTTTACGACGAGCAAGTAAAGAGCACGTGGGATTACCAGTGGTTGCTGGCCTGTTGGGCCAACAGCGGCTACCGCATCTTCCCTGATGTCAATCTGGTCACCAACATTGGGTTTCGCGACGACGCCACGCACACGCTTAGCGAAAGCCCGCTCGCCAATATGCCTGCGGCGCGGATTTCATTTCCTCTGAAGCATCCCCCGATGATGGTTCGCAGCGCCGAAGCCGATAATCTGATACAGGAATTGTTCTGCCCGCCTGGGATCGTCGCGGTTGAGCCTGACGGTCTGGGCGCCAGGATCGCCGGGAAGATTCGGAGTTTGTCGTCGAAAGCGCGGGTCGGTTGAAATGAAGAGTTTGATCAAACCTTTGGTCAACAGTCTGGGTTATGAGATAAGCCGGAAGGCCGAAAAGAGTGGGCCGGACGATGCGGATGTTTCCGATTTCGACCTTGAGGCGCTTGAAAAAATCCAGGTCGTGCATCAACACACGATGCTGCCTTACTCGCGCCTCTATTCGCTCTACGATCAGGCGGCCTATTGCGAGGCGGCGGGCATCGCAGGTAGCTTTGTCGAGTGCGGAACCTGGAAGGGTGGGGCCGTCGGTTTGATGGCGCTGGCCAACCTGGCTTACGGCAAAGTTCCGAGGCATCTTCACCTGTTCGACTCCTTTGAAAGTATTCCTGAACCTGACGAGGCCGTTGATGGGGCAAAGGCCGTCAATCAGGCTCGCGCGGCGGGCGCCGGGACGCTGGGACGATTGGTTCCGCTCACGAACTTCTACGAATCGCCCGGCGCTTTGCAATCGAACCGCGACCTGCTCGAAAACATCATCGGTTATGCCCCCGATTATCTGCATTATCACAAGGGCTGGTTTCAGGACACGTTGCCGCGCGACGCCGGCGAAGTCGGCGAGATTGCGATCCTGCGGCTTGACGGCGACTGGTACGCTTCGACCAGGGTCTGTCTCGAACACCTCTATCATCGCGTTGTGAGCGGCGGGTTCGTCATCATTGACGATTACGGCTGTTACGAGGGGTGCAAGAAAGCTGTTGACGAATTCATGGATCGCGAAGGCATAAGATCATACCTGCATCGGATAGATAACGAGGGCCGATACTTGGTCAAACCCTGAATGAACATCGCGCACTTTTCGACCGAAGACATCACCGGAGGCGCCGCGAAAGCCGCTTACAGATTGCACTCGGCGTTGCGAGAACAGGGACACAATTCGTGGATGGTCGTGCGAAACAAGAAATCGGACGACGACGATGTTTATCGGATTCCGCCACGACCGTCGCCTTTGCTACACGCAATAGTGAAGCGTTTGAAAGATCGCCTTCTGATCCAGGGCGAAAAAACGCCCCACGCAAATTACGTATACAATTTCGACCTCGACCCCGACGTCAATCAGCGGATGCTATTTACCATTCTTCCCGGCTCGGTTGACATCATCTGCCTGCATTGGGCTTCCTGGTTGTTGAATGCGCGGTTGATTCGTGGGCTATACGATCATTACCAATGCCCGATTGTCTGGACGCTGGCTGATCAAGACCCTCTCACCGGAGGCTGTCATTACTCTTTCGGTTGCGAAGGCTTTACAAAAGAATGTGGCTGTTGCCCTCAACTCGATTCAAACGACCCGAACGATTATTCGCATCAGACCTGGTTGCGAAAGCAGCGCCATCTTTCCGACGTCCCGATATGTTTTGTCGCTCCGACCGGCTGGGTGATGAGACGCGTCCGGCAAAGTTCGCTCTTCGGCGATCACAGAGTCGAGTTGATTCCTTACCCGATTGATACGTCCGTCTTCCGGCCTTTCGATCAGCGCGCGGCGCGTGATCTGCTGGGCCTCCCATTCGACAAAAAGATTCTTTTCTTCGGCGCGACGTATCTGGAAGATCGGCGCAAAGGCATGAAGCAGTTGATCGAAGCCCTCAACACGCTAGCTGATTTGATTGACGCCGAAGGCAAGATCAGGCGCAATGAAATCTTTTTGCTCGTGGCTGGGTTGAACGGCAATCGGCTGATGCCGCAACTGCCGTTCGCCGGAAAACACGCCGGGCGTTTTAACGACGACATAACGCTGGCGCTAGCCTATCAGGCGGCAGATGTTTTCGTTTGCCCCTCGATCGAAGACGCCGGGCCGTTGATGATTCCCGAAGCGATGTTGTGCGGCGCGCCTGTAGTAGCGTTTGACGGCACGGGCGCTCCCGATCTGGTGAAGACTGCGAAGACCGGTTATCTGGCGGCTAATGCGGATGCGCGCGATTTGGCGCGAGGGATTTACGAGTTGCTGACATCAGATTCGCTGGAAGCGATGGGAAACGCTGCGTGCGAAGCCGCCGCGAAAGTTCACTCGCCCGCGTTTGCCGCTGCTCGCCACGCCGATCTTTACCAATCTCTGGCCGCGAAATCGTAACAGCGATGATGAACGCGCCGTGCAAATTGTTGAACTGGGACAGCGAGTTTTTCGGCGCCCGCATCGCTCAGGTCGAAGGCGGCCGTTTAACCGCTGCGACCATCAACCGCGTTTTGCAGTGGAGCCGTGATCAGCGGATCGCCTGTCTCTATTTGCTTTGCGCATCGGATGACGATGATAGCGTTCTCGTCGCAGAGCAAAACAAATTTCATCTGGTTGACCTGAGAGTCGAACTCTCCTGGCGCGTTCAGAAAATAGATAACGATTCGGCTGGCGCTGCGCGGCTCTTTCAGCAATCCGACCTGCCGGAGCTGCAGCGGATTGCGGCGGATTCTTACGAACTATCCAGATTCTATTTCGACCGCCGGTTTGATCGAACGCAATGCTCCGCGCTTTACCGCGAATGGATCACCAAAAGCTGTGACGGTTACGCCAATGCAGTCTTCGTCTCGCGGAATCGGGATTCAGTTGGAGGCTTCATCACCTGCCATCTCGATTCGCCGGAGCGCGGGCGAATCGGTTTGGTCGGCGTCAGCGAAGACGCGAGAGGCGCAGGAACTGGGCGCGCATTGGTCGAAACCGCGCAGCGATACTTTTTCGATAAGGGCGCAAGCGATGTCTTCGTCGTCACCCAGGGCCGCAACATCGCCGCGCAGCGCTTGTATCAAGCCAATGGCTTCCGCACACATTCAGTGCGGTTGTGGTATCACCGATGGTTTGGTTGAAATGGATAACCCGGCGATCAAAATCCCGTTCAATCGCACAAGCCTGGTTGGCAGAGAAATGGAGTATGCCGCTCAGGCCGTCGCAAACGGCCACATCTCCGGCGACGGCGCTTTCACCCGGCGTTGCCATGAGTTGCTTGAACGCGAACTGGGCGTCAGAAAAGCGCTGCTCACGACTTCCTGCACTCACGCTTTGGAGATGGCCGCGATCCTGCTCGACATTCAACCGGGCGATGAAGTCATCGCGCCGTCTTTCACTTTCGTTTCGACCGTCAATGCGTTCGCGCTGCGTGGAGCGCGCCCGGTTTTCGCGGACATCCGCCCGGACACGCTGAACATTGACGAAGCGAAGCTGGAGTCGCTGATCACTCCGAAGACGAAAGCCATCGTCGTAGTTCATTACGCAGGCGTGGCGTGCGAGATGGACGCGATAATGGAGATAGCCAACCGGCGCCGAATCGCGGTCGTCGAGGACAACGCGCACGGGCTGTTCGGAAAATACAAAGGCCGCTATCTGGGCGCATTCGGCGCGCTGGCCACGCTGAGCTTTCACGAAACCAAAAACTTTTCCTGCGGCGAAGGCGGCGCGCTGTTGATCAACGATCCCGGCTTCATCGAACGGGCCGAGATCATTCGGGAGAAGGGAACCGACCGCAGCAAATTCTTTCGCGGCCAGGTGGACAAATACACCTGGGTTGACGCCGGATCGAGCTTCCTGCCGTCGGACATGCTTGCGGCGTTTTTGCTGGCCCAACTGGAAGAGCGGGAAAAGATTCAAACCAGCCGCCGTCAGATTTGGAAGACCTATTTCGAGCGCCTGTCGCCGTGGGCCAAAGATCTCGGCGTCAGATTGCCTGTGGTTCCCGATCATTGCGAACAATCTTTTCACATGTTCTACCTGTTGACGCGTTCGCTCGGCCAGCGCCAAACGCTGATCCGGCGAATGCGCGAGCGTGGGATTCTGAGCGTCTTTCATTACTTGCCGCTGCATTTGTCGCCAATGGGCCGCAAGTTCGGAGGTAAGGAAGGCGATTGCCCGGTTACTGAATGGGTGAGCGATCGTTTGTTACGCTTGCCGTTTTACGTTGACCTGACCCGCGAAGAACAGCAGGCGGTGATCGAAAGCTGTATTTATGAGACCGATAATCAAGGTTGAAAACCTGAGCAAGCAATACCGCATAGGCGCGCGACAGGCGGCGTACTCAACCCTGCGCGATTCAATCACCGAAACGCTACGCGCCCCTTTCGGCTGGCTCCGGCGAAACGGAAACCACGAAGACAACACCATCTGGGCGCTGAAAGACGTCAGCTTTGAAGTCATGCCCGGCGAAGTCGTCGGCGTCATCGGACGCAACGGCGCAGGCAAATCAACCTTGCTCAAGATACTTTCTCGGATTACCGAACCGACAACCGGTCAGGTAGACCTTTACGGACGTGTCGGCAGCTTGCTGGAAGTCGGCACTGGATTTCATCAGGAATTGAGCGGGCGGGAGAACATCTATCTGAACGGCGCGATTCTTGGAATGGGACGCAGCGAGATTGCGCGAAAATTTGATGAAATCGTAGCGTTTGCTGAGATCGAAAATTTCATAGACACGCCGGTCAAACATTATTCCAGCGGAATGTATATGCGGCTCGCTTTTGCTGTAGCGGCTCATTTGGAGACTGAAATAATAATGATGGAAAATCCAAAGGTGGGAGCATGTGGTGGTAAAATCGAAGCGGTTTGTGAAGTTGAACCACCCTCTTGGTTCAATCGTTATACTGAGAACTTTGCTGTCGGCAATCAAGGGGAAGTTTCTGGTGATGTTACATTTACTCGCGGATATTTGTGGGGGGCAGGCCTTTGCATTCGCAAAGACGCTTGGGATTGTTTAGAGCACGTTGGCTTCAAATCTTTGCTTGTAGATCGTAAAGGGAAACAGCTTAGCTCCGGAGGGGATACTGAAAGATGTTTTGCGTTACGTTTGGCAGGGTGGCGGTTGTGGTATGACGAACGCCTGAGCTTGCGGCACTGTATTTCATCTGATCGTCTAACATGGAGCTACTTAAGGAAGTTGTATCGTGGGTTTGGCGCATCAACCGTTGGGCTAGATTGCTACAATAATATTATGTTTCAGTCGAGATTAAGCCGACGTCAACGACTCAGACAGGCTTGGCAATGGCAAGCAGTCGGAACGTTAAAATTGTTGTTGAAACAATTGATGGATGCCTGGACAGTTGGTAAGTCGTGTGAGGGAAGCCCTCAGCTTTTAAAACTTGATTGGACTTGGGGAAGACTTATTGAACTACTTAAGAAACGCAATGACTATAACGAAAATATACGTAAAGTTAGGGGATGGAAAAGCCGCCTTGAACTGCGCTGACTTACCGCCTTGTCCTCCAAGTAAAATTGGATGGCCTTGGACATTCAACTCTGACGACCTAAGGGAAGTGGCGCCACCGAGCAAGGCTTTTCCTCGGATTAGCGTTGTCACGCCCTCTTTCAACCAAGGCCAGTTCATAGAAGAGACTGTACGTTCAGTTTTGCTTCAGGCCTACCCAAATCTTGAATACATCGTCATAGATGGCGGGTCTACGGATGCTAGCGTGGAAATTATTCGCAAATATGAACCTTGGATTTCTTACTGGGTTAGCGAGAAAGACTGTGGGCAATCACACGCTATCAACAAAGGCTTCAAAAGAGCGACAGGTGACATAATAGCCTGGGTCAATTCTGATGATTTATACCTTCCAGGAGCTTTAGCAGCCGTTGCTGATTTCTTTCGCAACAATCCTCATGTCTCTGTGGTCTATGGAGAAACTCTGATAGTGGATGGCCAGAGTAACACGCTCTGGTCTTATGGTCGGGGAACGCCTGATGGTTATGTTGGCCTAGATGATTGGGTGACGTTTTGGTGGAGAGAGTGCCCGGCTGCGCAGCAGGGAATATTTTTTCGACGCGAGTTGCTGAATAAAGTAGGCTATTTTGATGAGAGGATGCATTACTGTTTTGACTATGACTATTGGCTTCGGATCGCCGAATCGGAAAAGTTCTACTATCTCCCGAAAGTCTTAGCTAAGTTCAGGATTCACTCAGCCTCAAAGACGTCAAACTACAAAAGTGGTTTTATCAAAGAAGGGCTTGCTTCCAGCAAAAGGTATTGGGGTAGCAAGCGATCACTTAAGTATTGGCGGTATCTGTTGTCCTCCTGGGTTTCGCTTTACTCTGTGTGGGATGCCTCTGACGCGGTCAAAATCTCGAAGGAAAACAGACTGAAAGCATTGGGACTATTGTTGAAGGCTATCGCTATCTGCCCAGTTGCGCCTTTCGTGAAACCCGCCCCTTTTTTGACAGCGCTGCTGCGAATCGTATTCGGATGGGGGGCATTGTCAGAGCATGTAAAGCGAAGCCTTGTTAAATACAGTCCCCGCTATGCAACCCGGCGTATAGATTGAAGTTTGCCTTTGGCGAATATGACGGAGAAGCGGCTCTCTGAGTCTGCAAAATTCGATGGTTTGAGGCAAAAGAGAAATGCTTTCGCCCTCATATTCACCCTGGCGGTAATTTTGCGCCTGTGTGTGGTTCTGTATTTTCCGGCCAGGCAAGTCGCCGATGCCGCCGATTACCATCGTCTTGCCGTAAACCTTGCGATTAACCACGAATATGTTGCGGAAGATGGCAGTCCTACCGCCTGGAGACCACCGGGCTATCCTTTCTTTTTGGCGGGTATTTATTCTGTCGCGGGAGTAAATGTTTTTATAGCTTGTCTGATTCAAGCAATTCTGGGCGGAGTCACAGTGTTGGCGATGATGTATTTGGGGATGGTTATTCTAGACCAAAAGGTAGCTATGCTTAGCGGCGTTATAGCGGCTTTATATCCAGGGCTAATTTATCCATCCAGAATATTGCTCTCGGAAAACATTGCTGTCCTGCTACTGTTATTGTCCATCTGTGTGGCCGTCAATCTGATACGTTCCGACAGGCTATGGCTACAGACGCTCCTGGGATTACTGCTGGGCCTGAGTGTGTTGACGCGAGGCGCGAGCGGAATAACGGCGGTTCTTTTGCTCGGAGTGATTTTGGTGGAGAAGTGGCGAACTGCTGGATACACAAGCGCGTTCAGACGCGTTTTTCTTGCTGCAATAGTAATGGCGCTTGTCTTAAGTCCCTGGGCAATACGTAACTACACAGTGTTTCATCGTTTCGAGCCTTTAGCGACGCAGGATGGAATAACGCTTTATAGCTCTTACTGGCCGCCGAGAGTTGGCACAAAGCTGATTTGGGGAAATTTGGCGGGTGAGGATGATCCTGTTGTCGCTGCCGCCTACAAATTGGGGGATGAAGTTGAGGTGTCGAGGCGCTTGAAAGCGGAGACGATAAACCGTCTGAAAGCCGCGCCAGCTTATTTTTTTCGGCTATGGCCTTCTAAACTGATCTCATTGCTGGCGCCTTTTGACTGGGAAACTTTTCCTCATCCGCCCGGTAAACCCCGGAGTTTCAACTGGGGATATGTATTGATTTTATTGCCTGCCGCATTGGGCGCATTGATTATTGCTCGCAGCCCGATACCGCAGAAATGGATACTTCTTGTGTTGCCGGCGTCAGTCTTGATTCAAACGTTGATATTTTATGGATCGCCTCGGTTCAGGCTTACGGCTGAACCGATTGCTTTGATTGCCGCGGGGAGCGGCATGCTTTGGATATTCGAGTCCATAAAGCGTTTGATACAAACAGGGGAGATTCGCCAGTTATCTCTTGCGGGCGCTGGCCACCCATCACGGGTAACAGACGATCGGTCACAGACAAAACCTCAATGAAGAAATTTGGCGATGCGCGCCCAACCGCTAACCACGAACAACTGACAAATCGCTGGGCGCAGTATTTATTGGCAAGCGTAATGCTCGCCTTTGCCGTTTGGTACCTGGTCTTTCTGATTTGCGGGCCACGGCTGGCGATCAATCACGATGAGCTGAACTATCTATATGAAGCGTTGAGGCTACCCGCGCAGCGCCGGCTGACTGGGTACGCGCATGGGCCGTTGCTGTACGAATTGATCGCGTTGGTCGAGGTCGGCTGGTATGCCGTTTTGCGGCTGACTCATCAGGTAACCTCGCCGAGCGAGTTTCTCACGCAGGTACTGGCGTACGAACAGGCGCATCTGATAACCTGCCGCGCGATGATCGGCCTGATCGCCCTGCTCTTGCTGGTTCAGGTCTACCGGTTGGGTTGCCTGTTCGGCGGCAGCCGGGTCGGCGCGCTGGCCAGTCTCTTGTGCGCGACTAACCTCACGTTCATCTCGCTGACTTCATTGTGTAAAGAGGATGGGTTGTTCTGGTTGCTGATGGTCACAGCGATGTTGCAGACCTGGCGAGTGGTGGAGCGGCGTCTGGCGCGCGATGCGTTGCTGGCCGGTCTTGCCATCGGAGCCGCGACCGTGACGAAATACTTCGGCGTCTTCGCCCTGCCGCTCTGCGTTTTGCCGTTGATCTGCCTGCCTGCGTCGGAGTGGCGACAGTCGCTCAAACTCGGATTCATCATCGCACTCAGCGCAGGCGTTACAACCATCGCCCTCATGCCGTTTATCGTTACTGAGACGAGCGTCGTACTTGCATCAATCCTGGGGATGAGCAGCAGCGCGGCGCAGGCGGGCGGCGGACTGACATTGCCGACCTATCTGGCGACACATTTGACTGATCTAGTGGGTTGGGCGCTGTTGGTCGCGGGGACAGTGGAATTGGTCTGGCGGTTGTTTCGCCAGCCGCGCGGGCCGGTTTTGTTGATAGCGGCGCCGCTGATCCAATTGCTCTTTCTTGGTTTGCGCCCCGGCCACAGCATGGCCTACTACATTTTTCCGCTCGCCCTGTTTCTGTGCGTGCTCGCATCAGCCCTGGCGATTCGGGCGCTGGACTGGCCGCTGCTGGGCAGATGGAGTTTTGCGGCTCCGCTGCTCGTTGTGTGCGTTGCTGTTTGTGACAGCGCGTTTTTGCCCGGCGCTCTCAAACACGCGATCATTCTCACTGGGCCTGATGTGCGCTTGCTCGCGCGCGACTACCTGCAATCGCAGGCTGCGAATGGCGAAGGGATCGCCGTGACCCGCGCGATTGTCGGCGTCAATGTTTGGGGGCCGCCGCTGCTGCCGCTGGAGCCGCCCGCTGGGGCCAATGTCTTTGCTCTGGCGCAAGCCGAGGCGCTACGGCGAGCCAATGGCCCACGCTACCGCTTGCGGCTCTTTGACGGGACTCCCGATCTTACGCCGGAGATGATCCGCGACTGCGATTGGCTGATCATGCCGCATATCGGTCCGCTTGCGTCCACTGTCGCTGATGGCGCGTCTGACCGCGCCACAGATGGACTGGCGGAGTTTGAACTGGCCAGAGTGATTGAACCCACGCCCACCCAGCACAGTCCGCTCTGGCCGTTTTTGACCTTTATGGATTATGAGGAGCTACGCCGGGCTTCTGTCTGGCAACTATGGCGTAGCCGCGTACGAGGTTTGACCATGCTTATTTACCGGCGACGTGTGCGCGATGGCGCAGTTTCGCCGCTACCACGCCAGGAACTTCTACGCGCCCCGGAGTTGGAGCGGAAAGTCGAGTCGGGAAGATGAAGAGAGATGGGGTGTCAATCGTGGTTCCCGTCTTCAACAGCGAGGCGACGCTGCGCGCGCTGATCGAACGGCTGGAGCCGGTGTTGGCGGCAGGGAATTGGCCTGCCGAGGTAATTCTGGTTAATGACGGCAGCCGGGACAGCAGTTGGCAGGTGATCGGCGAACTGGCGCGCCAATATCCTCTGGTGCAAGGCATCAATCTGATGCGGAACTACGGCCAGCATAATGCCTTGCTCTGCGGCATCCGCGCGGCGCGGAGCGAGATCATCGTCACGATGGATGATGATCTGCAGCATCCGCCTGAGCAAATCCCCAAGCTCCTGGAGCAGATCGCTGCTGGTTATGATGTGGTTTACGGAACGCCGCGCAAGGAGCGACATGGGCTGTGGCGCGATCTGGCTTCGCAAATCACAAAATTCGCCTTGAAGGGCGCAATGGGTGTGGCGACCGCGCGCCATGTGAGCGCCTTCCGCGCCTTTCGCACGCAACTGCGTGAAGCATTCACACAATATCAAGGGCCATTCGTTTCGATTGATGTGCTGCTCACCTGGGGGACGACGAGGTTTACCGCCATCCCTGTGCCGCACGATCAGCGCCTCGCCGGGGCGTCGAATTATACTCTGCGTAAGCTCATCATCCACGCGCTGAACATGCTGACCGGCTTCAGCACGGCGCCGTTGCAACTGGCTAGCCTGGTTGGCTTCGGGTTCACGCTCGTCGGCCTGGCCGTGTTGGTTTATGTCGTTGGTCGCTACTTGATTCAGGGCAGCAGCGTGCCGGGCTTTCCTTTCCTGGCGTCGGTGATCGCCATCTTTTCAGGGGCGCAATTATTCGCGCTGGGGATCATCGGCGAATATCTGGCGCGCATGCATTTTCGGATGATGGACAGGCCAACCTACACGGTGCGCGCCACCACGCTTGAGGGCAAAGCCTGGCCTGGGTTGCGGAGCGAAGCCGTCGCTGAGCAGGTAGGTGTGGTTGAAGAAATCAGCGAGTTCGATGAGGTATAGATAAATGGCCGAAGCGGCGCTGAATCAGACCAGTTATCAGAGTTATGACCCATCCTATTTCGCACGCCTGTTTGCTATAGAGGATCGCCACTTCTGGTTTTGCGCGCGTAACCAGGTGATTTCGACTATCGCTCGCCAACTCGCGGACGATCTTGCAGAGGGCTATCGGGTCTTGGAAGTCGGTTGCGGCACAGGTAACGTATTGCGGTTTCTGGAATGCGCCTGCCCGCGCGGCACCGTCATCGGTATGGATCTGTTCGGCGATGGCCTACGCTACGCCCGCCAGCGCACCTCCTGCGCCCTGGTGCAAGGAGATATGCACGCGGCCCCCTTCGTTGCTCAGTTTGAATTGATCGGGCTGTTCGACGTGCTGGAACACTTGCCGGATGACCGGCGAGTATTGAACGACCTCGCTGGAATGCTGGCGCCGGGTGGCGTCCTGTTAATGACTGTCCCAGCCCATCCGTCACTATGGAGCTATTTCGACGAGGCGTCACGTCATTGCCGGCGTTACGAGCCGGAGGAATTGGAGAGTAAACTGCGCGACTCCGGCTACCAGGTTGAGTACCTGACTCAGTACATGGCCAGCATCTTCCCATTAGTTTGGTTGGGCCGGCGGGTTGCGTCGCTGCTCAATCGAAATCGTGCTGGCGGAGCGCAAGACCTGGCTGCTGATGAGTTGCGAATTATGCCAGTGATCAATGATCTGTTGACCTGGTTGCTTACACAAGAGACGCGCCTGATTGCTCGCCGCCGCCGGTTGCCGGTGGGCGCCTCATTGCTGGTCATCGCTCGTCGCCCAATATAATGAATAAGCCGTTAGTCAGCTTTATTATTCCAACTTACAACCGGCAACGCTGGATCGAGGAGTGCCTGGATGCGATTACTCGACAGACCTATCAGAACTTCGAGGCAATCGTTGTTGATGATCAGTCAACTGATGACACAGTCGAATGGCTGCGTTCCAATCCCAAATACAGCTTCGTCAGGATTCACGTGCAGGAAAAGAATGGCGGGGCCTCAGTCGCCCGCAACACTGGCGTCCGGCTTGCCAAAGGTGAATTGATCGCTTTCATTGACAGCGACGATCTGTTGGAGCCGGGGCATCTGGAAACGGCGGTTGCTGCCTTTCAGCAATATCCGAATCTGGGGCTGTTCTGCTGCGACGCGGTGATGATCGGGCCTGATGGCGAGTTGTTGAACGAGGGCCGGACATGGCACACGGTCAATGCCGAGATCAAACGCTACCCGGTGAAGAGTGGGCTGCGCAGCCTGACGGACATCTTTCTATTCTCGAATTCATTCCCTGGCTTTACCCTGCGACGCGAGGTCTTTGACAAGGTGGGCTATCTCGACCAGGACATCTTCCCGCTTGACGATTACGATCTGGCGTTGCGAGTGGCTGGCGGCGGTTATCAGGTTTATTACCGCCACGAACCGCTGGCGCGTTATCGCGTCCACGAAACCAATTCCTCCGGCGCGGCGAACGGGATCAAGGTCGGGAAAGAGAAACTGCGCTGTTTGCAACTGGCGCTCGAACGGAACCCGGAGATTCGTGCGCTTGGGCCGCAGGTCGCTCGCCGGTTGTCGGATGTCAGGCTGGAACTGGCTATTACGCAAATTCGCGCAGGCCGAACCGCCGACGGATTGAAATTCGCGTTGCAGGCTTTTCTGGCCAGTCCCGCGTTGACAGTTGAGGCGCTGCGTTTGGGCAAGCGAAAGGCTCAACGAGCGATGGGCGCTGTCTGAATGCGAATCTGTTTTTTTGCTGACGGAAGGTATGTTCACACCCTGCGCTGGATGCGGTTCTTTACCGAACGTGGGCACGAAGCGCACGTGATCTCTTTCGCGCCGCTGGAACCGCAACACATAAAAGCCATTGAAGATGCTGGCGGAAAATTTCACGGGGTCATCGGTAGCTTTCACTTGAAACGGTTCTGGGTGACGGCGCGCGATCTTTGGAAGCTGAAAGGCGTGCTCCGGCGCGAGAGCATAGATGTGCTGCATTGCCATTTTCTGGGGGCGAATGCCTGGTACGCCGCTTTGAGCAATTTCCATCCGCTGGTGATTACGGTAATGGGCGGCGACGTTTGTGGAAAGGATTGGAAACCAGGCGGAGATTTGCGTGAAAGATGGCTGACCCCTTTCGCATTGCGGAAGGCGGATTTGATTACCTGCTGGTCGGCTCCGCTGACGCAGGTGGCGCGCCGATACTGCCAACCGGAAACAGAAGTCGAGGTCATTCACGGCGGGGTTGATCTGCGCAGGTTTTACCCAGGCGAAAGGCCGACGCATTTGTTGGAACGGTGGAATCTACCAGAAGGCGCGCAGATCGTGCTCAGTTCTCGTCTGATGCGCCCTCTTTACAATCTCGACAAGATCGCGGTTGCGGCAGGAGTGGTGTGCAAAAAGAACCCTGACGCTTACTTCCTTTTTGCTTATCTGAACGAGGCGAAAGATGATGACTATGAAGCCAGGGTGCATGAAGTCATCAGAGATAGCGGCGCTTCAGACCGTGTCCGATTCATCGGCCCAATCCCTCACGATGAGATGGCGGATCATTACCGTTTGGCTGAAGTAACCGTCTCAATCCCATCTACGGACGGAACGCCGATGACGGTTCTGGAATCAATGGCCTGCGGAACCCCGGTTGTGGTCAGCGACATCCCTGATTATGACCCTCATTACATCGAGCCGGACAAAACGGTTTTGTCAGTCAAGCCGGAAGACACGGATGGTTTGGCCGAAGCGATATTGCGACTGCTGAACGAGTCTGATCCGGCAAAGCGACTGGCAGCCGAAGCCGGGAACAGAGTGCGGGCTGAGGGGAGTTACGAAGCCCAGATGTCACGGATGGAAAAACTATACCTGAGCCTGCTCGACAATGCCTGATCTGTTGAAGAAGCTGAGAGCGGCGCTTGCGGCTCCTCCCGAACCATTTTTGGTGACCGGTCGCACGAAACAGCGGGTTCAATCGTTGATCGAAAAAGCAGGCGGCGACGCTGTGATTTTGAATGTTGGCGCTGGTTATACCGATTATGGGCCGCGCGTCATCAATCTTGACATCTTCGATTCAGGCACAACGCGCGTGATCGCTTCCGCCCTCGCCCTCCCTTTTCCTGATTCCATCGCGGATTTGGTAATCCTGCAGGGTGTGCTGGAGCACGTCGAGGACGCCGACGCTACGTTGAAAGAGTGCATCCGCACTCTCAAGCCGGGAGCGCTGTTTTACACGGAGATGCCATTCCTGCAACCGTATCACGAATCGCCGATTGACCTGCGGCGCAGCACCAGGCCAGGACTGGGCAAACTTTGTGAGCCGCTGATTGAAGTCGAATCCGGCATTCACATCGGCCCGGCTTCAACCGTGACCTGGATTCTGCGCGAACTGATGGCAGGCGTTTTGTCGGGAAACAACCCGACGATCTACCGGAGGATAAACAGTTTGGCTGGTTGGGCGGTGTTTCCTTTGAAATATGCCGACTACTTTCTTGAACGGCTGCCGCAGTTTCACAGGGTCGCAAGCTCCTGCTACTACATTGGTAGGAAACTCACCTGCGATTGAACGATGAATATGTTTAAGAAAGCGATGGGAAGAGCGAGAGCGATCTCAGCTTTAAATCGCCCTGTGACTACCGTAGTCAGAGCCGCCTGCCATTTTACTGGCAAAACTCCGGAAGCTGTTATTAAGCACTTTGTCAGATCAGGGCCGGTACATTCAGATCTGCCCAATGGAAAGGTAATCAGGCTTTGTACGCAGGGCGATGACGGTGTTTCAAATGAGGTTTTCTGGAAAGGCTGGGACGGATATGAGCCTGAAACAAGCCCCATCTTTTATAAACTGGCCACCAGATCGAATGTTATTTTCGATGTGGGCGCTCATGTCGGTTATTACTCTTTACTTGCTGGCTTGGCCAATCCGGCTTCGAGAGTCTTTGCCTTTGAGCCGTTGCCCCGCGCGGTGCGGAGATTCAGAGAGAATCTGAGGGTGAATGAAATTGACAATCTCGAACTGATTGAATCCGCCGTTGGCGCTGAAACCGGAGAAGCATCTTTCTACTGTCATCCTGAAACGAGCAGCAGTATTCCTTCATCTTCAGGGCTGTCAAAAGAATTCTTCGAACTCCCGTATTATGCCAATGATGGAGTCAGCCCGCGAATGACAGTGCAGGTGATCAGGATGGATGACTTTGTTGAAGAAAGAGGGATAGAGCGAGTTGATCTTGTAAAGATAGATACGGAAACGACAGAGCCTGACGTGCTCAGCGGAATGCCAGCGGTCTTGAATAGAGATCACCCCGACCTGATTTTTGAGGTGCTGCCGTGGCTCAGTACTGACGAAAAGATAGACGAAATACTGTCCCCGCTTGGTTACGAGTATTATTTGTTGACCGACAAGGGGCCACAGGCGAGGAATCGCATAAAAGGCGATCTGCATTACTGGAATTACCTTGCGCGATCACCAAAACGAGGGCGGTTGGAATAAATGGAAGGTGACGGCGTGGTGACCGCCCCTGTTAATGTTGTCCATTTGATCGAAGCGCTCGGATCAGGCGGCGCGGAGCGCCTCCTTTACACCAACCTGAAGAACCTCGGCAGCAATCGTTTTCAGAGTGAAGTGATCACTGTATTTTCCCAGGCGACGCACTGGAAAGAATCCATTCGAGAACTTGGCGTTGAAGTGAGCAGTCTTGATTGTCAAAATCTGCGTGACCTTGCGAAAGGCGTTCAGCGGTTGCGGCGGCGTTTGCAAAACAACCCGCCTGATCTGATTCACACTCATCTCTGGGCGGCGAATGTGATTGGGCGTGTCGCCGGGCGGATGTGTCGCGTGCCCGTCATCAGTTCGATTCACAATCCAGACCACGAGCCTGATGCGTGGAACGACGGGGCGGCGGTGAATCCGGTGAAGCGCCGGGTGGCGAGATCGCTTGACCGGTGGTCGGCGGAATTCGGCTGCGAGCGAATGATCGCGGTGAGCGAATACGTCAGGCGGAGCGCGCATCGTCATCTCGGATTCCCGCTGGAACGAATTGATCTGCTGTACAACCCGATTGACGTTGATCAGTTTAATTCGACCGGTCCCGGCAAGCGCCGGGAAATCCTGAATGAATTGGGACTGCCGGAAGAGAGCGTCGTTTTGCTGAACGTCGCCAGACTGTCGCCACAGAAAGGCTTGCTGTACGCGATTCGCGCGTTGCCCGCTGTCATACAAAAATTCCCGGCGGCCCAACTGATCTCAGTCGGCGCGATGGTGGATCAACCCTGGCTTTCGCGGTTGAAGGCTGAGGCGGTTTCTCTGGGAGTAGCCGATCGTGCGCATTTTCTTGGGGCGCGGCGCGACATTCCTGACCTGTTGCGAAGCTGCGACCTGTTTGTTTTTCCTTCGCTATACGAGGGGTTGGGCATTTCTCTGATCGAGGCGATGGCTTCCGGTTGCGCCTGCGTCGCCACGCGGACAGGCCCGATTCCCGAAGTGATTAGGCATGGGGTTGACGGCTGGCTCGTTCCGCCCGCTGACGCTGATGGTCTGGCGGAAGCGGTTTGTCTGTTGTTGGGGGATGCTGAAAAGCGGCGGATGTTGGGAAAGGCTTCTGCTGAATCCGTTGTGACCCGGTTTCATCCAGAGGTTGCGGCGAGGAAACTGGAAGGCATTTACGAATCGGCGCTGAACCGTGAAGGATTGAGAATGCGCCAGGCTGCGTGATGATCGGTTGATGGAATAATCACACGCAATCAAAATGAATTCGATGAACAGCAATTCTGATTCAGTAATCCGCCACTTCGATCATTTGTCGGCCAACGGTTCCTGGTCGCATCTTTACGAAGTCGCGGACGGCTTCACATATCATTTTCACGTTCGGCGGCGGCGGGTGCTCGAGCTTCTGCCTGAGAAATTGGGCCGGGTGGCCGATGTGGGCTGCGGGCCGGGGGTGATGGTTGAGGCAGTTCTGGAACGCGGAGGAACATTTGACGGGGTGGATTTGTCGCCGGAGATGGCGCGGGAAGCCCGCGAGAGGTACGGGCATCTGGCCAATGTGAGTTTTCGCGTGGGAAGTATTGAGGCTCTTGATCTGGCCGACGCGGCCTACGACCAGGCGCTTTGCATGGCGGTAATTGAATATCTGAATACCCCTGACAGGGCGTTGTCGGAAATCGCGCGGATACTCAAACCCGGCGGGATCGCTGTTGTTACAGTTCCGAAGCGCTGGCACGTGGATCAATTGACTGTCGCGGCGGCTGCGCCTGTTCGCGCGTTGGGGCGGCTCTTCGCGCGAGGAACGGCGGACAGCCTCCCACGGTTGCGAATGCAGCCTGAGGAGTTGGACGAGGCGGCGATTAAAGCCGGGCTGATTCCTGACGGCGGATCGCAGTATCAGTTCACGCCGATTCCTTACCCACTTACGCGGCTTGCTCCGACCCTTTGCATGCGGTTGAATCTGCCGTTCGAGAAGTGGCACGGGACGCGGGCTTCGGCGCCGTCGTTCTTCGCGCACGGTTACGTCGGGTGTTACAGGAAACCGGGGTGAGATGAATCGAGCTTTGGTTTATCGGATTGCCGGGTTGGCGGGGCTGAATCATCTGGCCCGAGCGGTTTTTGCCAGCAGGTTGCTGATTCTTTCTTATCACGGCGTGTGCGGCGAAACGCCCGATGTCGCCGACCTTGACGGATTGCACGTGCCGGCGCCGCTGTTTGAACGTCAGATGGAATTCCTCGTCCGGCGTTATCATCCGGTTTCGCTGGCGCAGGTCAGAGAGCATTTTTCCAGAGGGGCAGCATTGCCTCGCGGCGCAGCGCTGATCACTTTCGATGATGGTTACCGCAACGTCGCGCGTTATGCTTTGCCGGTATTGAGACGTATGAACATTCCGTGCGTTCTTTTTCCAGTGCCTGGATTGGTTGAAGCCGGGAAATGGTTGTGGACTTCGGAACTGGAATGGCGGCGCGGCGCCGATCCTGATTTTGCGCGGGTACGAAGCTGGTTGAAAGGTTTACCGGCGGATGAACGGCGGCGCTGGCTGGGGAAGGAGTTTAATGGCGAGCGAGTTTATCCCGAATGCGAACATACGCTGATGAGTTGGGATGAGATCGGCGAAGCGCGGCGGGACGCATTGGTCGAGGTTGGCTCCCACGGGTTGAATCACGATCCGCTGACCGGCTGCGATGATGATCAGCTTGAAAACGAATTGCGAGGCTCGCGGCGGATTCTTCGTGAACGTTTGGGAATTGAGGCTGACGCGGTGGCTTATCCGAACGGAGATTTTTCGGAAGCGGTCGTCGAGGCCGCCGGGCGAGCCGGTTACAGTTTGGGCTTTACCACCGAGTCGCGGCATGCGCGCAAAGGAGACAAGCCGCTGGCGTTGCCGCGCATTCTGGTTGGCAGGCCGGACACTCCGCCGATTCTGGCGGGGCGGCTGGCCGGGTGGCGAGAGTGGTTGAGGGCTGGGTGATGCGAACTCTTTATCTTTGTTATTTCGGGTTGCGCGAACCGCTGGTGCAGACGCAGGTCTTGCCTTATCTGCGCGAGCTGAGCCGAGGCGGCATCGGCGTCCACCTGTTGACGTTCGAACCGGGAGGGAACGGCGGTTGGGATGAATTGGAGCGGGAAGAGTGGCGCGCAAGGTTGGAATCGCAGGGAATTCGCTGGCGCGCGGTGGTTTATCACAAACGGCCCACGTTGCCTGCGACTTTGTATGACATCTTCGTTGGCGCTTTGATGACTATTCGCTTGCGCAAGCGCGAAGGAATTGACGTGATGCACGCGCGCGGTTACGTTCCCGCGGCGATGGGAGCGCTGGCCAGGTCGTGGGGCGGAGGGAAGTTGATTTTTGATATTCGCGGTTTCATGGCGGAAGAGTATGTTGATGCAGGCGTGTGGCCCGATGGTGGATTGCTTTATCGTTTGACGAAGGCCGCTGAAAGAAAGCTGCTCGGCGCGGCTGACGGGTTTGTCGTGCTGACGGAAAAGGCTCGGCGTATTCTGTTTGCCAATGACGCTTCAGGGCGTCCAGTGGAAGTTATACCTTGCTGTGTTGACGCCGCGCGGTTCCGCGCTTTTGACTCGGAATCGAAAGATAATTTAAGACGTGAACTGGGATTGGAAGGGCGGCGAGTTATTGTTTACGTCGGGGCTTTGGACGGGTGGTATTTGACGAATGAGATGCTGGAGTTGCTGGCCGTCGCGCATCGGCGAGACCCTTCAGTCTTTTCGATGATTTTGACGCAGGGACCTTCGGAAACAATCATTCGGCGGTTCGATTCGTTGGGCGTCGGCAGATCGGATTATCTGGTCAGAAAAGCGCCTCCTGAAGAGATTCCCCGATATTTGAAAGCGGCTGATTTCGCCGTGTCTCTGGTCAAGCCCTGTTATTCCAAACAGTCTTCGTCGCCGACCAAGATCGCCGAATATCTGGCGAGCGGATTGCCTGTGATCAGCAACGCTGGCGTCGGCGATCTGGATGAGTTGATTGTGGGAGACAGAGTCGGAGTGATCTTCAACGAATTTACCGAAACGTCGTACCGGCGGGCGCTGGAAGAGATGGATCGGCTGCTGCTCGATGATGGCGTCGCCGAACGTTGCCGCGAGAGCGCGCGCAACCGGTTTGATCTGGCGGGTGTCGGCGGCGTCCGGTATCGCAGGCTTTATCAAAAAATGTTCGAGTCGGAGGCGCGAGAGCGCTTTCCTGCCCCGGTCGAGTCTTAAGGAAAGAATTGAAAAATGGATGGACGACCAGGTAACGACCTGTTTTTAGGAATAGTCTTTGTCCTGTTGTTTGCGGGGTTAGGGAGCTATTTGCTGACACTGACGCGCAAGCATTATCAGACCAGGCACGAACAGATCAAACTGTTTCTCGTGGCGCTCGGTGTCCGATTCCTGGCTTCGATCGTCGTTTATGAAATGGGGCTGGTGAGTGTGCTCGGTGATGAAGACAGCAGCGGATGGATGTATGGCATCTTTCTGGCGAACGGATGGGATAAGCAGCAGATGGGATTGCTCAGCCTGCCGGAGATGTGGGCGGAATCATACGATAAACACCACATGGGCTTTCATTATCTGTCAGGGATATTTTTCTATATCACCGGAGCTGCGGCCAGAATGCCGGTGGCTGCGATGAACTGTTTTTTCGGCGCGCTGACTGTCGTGCTTGTTTACCGCATAGCGATCAGTCTGTTTTCGCGATGGACGGCGGTGCGCGCCGGGTGGATCGCCTGTTTCTTTCCATCCCTGATCATCTGGTCGGCCCAGACGTTGAAAGAGCCGGTGGTAATCTTCCTGGAATCGCTGGCGCTGTATGCCTGCGTGCATCTGAAGCTTTCGGGTTTTTCGCTGAAGTACATCCTGCTGTGCGTAGTGGCGATCATTCTTTTGCCGCCATTCCGGTTTTACGCGGCTTATCTGACGGCGGCGGTGGCGATGCTGGCGCTGGTGCTTCCGCGAATGAGCAAAGGTAAATCCTCGTTTCGTTCGGCGCTGGCGGTGGCGGCGCTGATTGTGCCGCTGGTTCTCTCATCGGGGTATCTGGCCCGCAATGAAGCTACTATCGAAAGATTCACCCAGTTGAAAGAGATAGAGAGATTCAGGGGCAACGTTGCGCGGGGGTATAGTTCCGGCGTCGAAACTGGGTACGATCTGAATACGACATCGGGATTGGCGATGGCGCTTACGGTCGGCGGCGCGCACCTGTTGCTGGCGCCTTTCCCCTGGCAATTGGGCGGGGGCAGCATGCGAATGCTGCTGACCATACCGGAATTGTTGGTCTGGTGGGGGCTGGTCTTTGTGGGATTGTTTCCGGGGTTGTGGCATGTTTGCCGGACGCGGTTCGCCGAGGTTCAACCGATGCTCTTTTTCATACTGGGCCTGGGAGTGCTCTACAGCATGATGTTCGGCAACGTCGGGTTGATCTTCCGGCAGCGCGCGCAATTGCTGCCCTGGTTGTTGATCATCGCGGTTGTCGGTCTGGAGCAGCGCGCGTTGCAGAAGTTGCTCAAGCGCCGCGCCAAAGTTGAAAGCCAGCCGTTGATGCAGCCGAGGCAGGTTTGATTTGAGTTCGTTGAAATGGGGTTGCGGGTACTCTTCCTGACACCGAATCCAATCGAGGCGGCGAACACGAGATACCGCGTCTGCCAGTTCCTGCCATATCTGCAAACGCGAGGTATGGAATGCGAGGTTGCGCCGTTCGTGTCAGGCGAGCTGTTTGGCGTCATGTACAAACGCGGCCAGACCGCTCGCAAGATTGCCGGGATGGCGCGCTCGGCGCTCGGGCGATTGTCCGATGTGATGCGGGCCAGGCGTTTTGATGTAGTTTGCGTTTCGCGGGAGGCGATGCTGTTCGGGCCTCCTGTGATCGAATGGTTGATCAGCGAGTTTGCGCGCCGCCCAATGGTTTTCGATTTCGACGACGCGGTCTTCGTCTCCTATGTCAGTCCGACTTATGGCCGGCTCGCCTCGTGGCTGAAATATCCCTCGAAATCATCGCGGATTCTGGAGATGAGCGCGCATATTACGGCGGGCAACGAATATCTGGCGGATTACGCGCGGCGGCATAATCGCCGGGTGACGATCCTGCCTACGGTGGTTGACACGGAATTGTTCGCCTTTGCCGATCCTCTTCCTCGCTCCAACGACCTGCCCGTCATCGGATGGATTGGGAGCCATTCCACCGCGCAATATCTGGATTTGGTTGCGCCCGCTCTGCAACAACTCGCTCGACGGCATCGGTTCGTATTTCGCGTAATCGGCGCGGGGCGCGATGTCAGCATCCCTGGCGTTGAAGTGGAAAATCGCAATTGGAATCTGGCGACCGAGGTGCGCGATTTTCGCAGTCTCGACATAGGCGTCTATCCGATTCGGGAAGATGAATGGTCGCTCGGCAAATGCGCTTTCAAGGCGATTCAATACATGGCCGCCGGTGTGCCGTGCGTTTCATCTTCCGTTGGAATGACAACGGAAGTCGTCAGGGATGGAGTGAACGGCCTCCTGGCCGATTCGACCGGCGACTGGGTTCGTTCGCTCAGCGCGCTTTTGGAAGATGGCGCGATGCGAGAGAGGCTGGCCCGCGAGGGGAAGCTGACCATCGAAGAGAAGTATTCTTTGAAAGTTCACGCTCCGAGATTGGCGAAGGTGCTTGAAGACGCCGCCATTGGGAGTGTGGGCTGTTAATTGTAACGGGGAAGGAATGACGAAACTCAATATCCTGATTACCGGCGGCGCCGGTTTCATTGGCTCGCATCTGGTTGACGCGCTGGTCGGGCGCGGCCACCGCGTGCGGATACTCGACGCCGTCGTGCCGCAGGTTCATGCCGCTGGCGAGCCGCAATATCTGAACCCGGAAGCCGAATTCATTCGCGGCGATGTGTGCGATGCCGCATTGATCGAAAAAGCCATCGAAGGCGTTGACGTTGTTTACCACGAAGCGGCTGAAGTCGGCGTCGGCCAGTCAATGTATGAAATTCAGAGATATGTCAGAGCGAACAACCTGGGCACAGCGGCGTTGCTCGAAGCCGTGATCAAGCGCCGGGCGCAAATTCGCAAGCTGATCGTCGCCTCGTCAATGTCAATTTACGGCGAAGGAGCTTACCGCAACGCCGATGGCGAAGTCGTCTATCCGGCGATTCGTCCGGCCAGCCAGTTGGCCGAGCGCCGGTGGGAATTGATCTGCCAGCGAACCGGCTCCGCTATGACGCCGACCGGAACCAGCGAGGAGAAGCCGCTTTTTCCGACATCGGTTTACGCCGTGACGAAGCAGGATCAGGAGCAATTCTGTCTGGTCGTGGGACGGGCTTACGGCATACCGGCAGTCGCGTTGCGTTATTTCAACGTGTACGGGCCGCGTCAGGCGTTGTCGAACCCGTACACCGGTGTTTGCGCCATCTTTTCGTCGCGGTTGCTGAACGATCAAAGCCCGGTGATTTTTGAAGACGGCGGGCAGACGCGCGATTTCGTCCACGTCAGCGACATCGTTCAGGCGAACCTGCTCGCGTTGGAGACCGACCGCGCCGATTATCAGGCCGTCAACGTCGGCACTGGTAAACCGACTTCGGTCAAGCAGGTGATGAGGATGTTAGCCGAAGGGCTTGGCAAACAGATCGAGCCGGAGATTGTCGGCAAATATCGCGAAGGCGACATCCGCCATTGCGTGGCCGACATCACGCGCGCTCAGACGCTGCTCGGCTATGAACCGAAAGTTTCGTTGGAGCAGGGGATTCCTGAACTGCTCGAATGGGTGAAGAGGCAGGAAGCCAGCGACAAGGTCGCCAGGGCGACGGCAGAGTTGGAAAGCTTTCGGCTTGTTAAGTGAATTGAGTTATAGCGATATGTATATTTTGGGATTGACCACATTGGGTGATTCGGCGGCTTCGTTGGTTTGCGATGGCAAACTGGTCGCCGCCGCCGAAGAAGAACGCTTTTCGCGCGTCAAACATCACAGCGGATTCCCTTACAACGCCGTGCAATTCTGTCTTGATCAGGCGGGGATCAGGATCAGCGATGTCGAACACGTTTCGCTTTACTGGAAGCCGTGGATTCTGGGCCACAAAGCTATGCAGGCGGTGAAGTCGCTGGTCATCTCGCCGGACATGTTCCGCGCTCGCGTTGATCGCGGCGTGGCGCAGGTCAGCGACAGCTATCTGGGCATGCTCAAATTGCCGCGAATGATCCGGCAGCGTTATGGGCCGAGCGGTTTTCGTTTCCGTTACCTGGAACACCATGTCTGTCACGCGGCCAGCGCGTTTCTCGTCTCGCCTTTTGAGAGCGCCGCAATCTTCACGCTGGACGGAACCGGCGAGGAGACGACCACGCTCTTTTCACACGGGCGTGATACGCGGATTCAGCCGTTGAAACGGATCAAGCTCCCGCATTCGCTCGGACAGTTTTATTCGGCGGTGACCAATTTGCTGGGCTTCGATATGTTTGGCGGCGACGAGTGGAAGGTGATGGGGTTGGCGGCTTACGGCGAGCCTGAGTTTTACGACTTCTTCGCCAAACGCGTCCTGATCAAGAACGGCAACTACGATTTCCACGTCAACATCCGCGTGCTCGATCATCACCTGGCCAAAAGGTATCAGTTCAGCGACGAGATACTTAAAGCTTTAGGCCCCGTGCGCAACTCCGATGAGTTGATAAACAAACGTCACCAGAACATCGCGGCCAGCGCGCAGAAGGTTCTCGAAGACGTCGTGCTTTATCTGCTTGAAGGACTACATCAGCAGACGGGCGAAGAGAATCTGTGCCTGGCGGGCGGCGTCGCATTCAATTCGGTGATGAATGGGCGGATCATCAACGAATCTCCGTTCAAGCGCGTCTTCATTCAGCCTGCCGCCGGCGACGCGGGCTGTTCGCTGGGCGCGGCGTTCCTGACTCACAACACGATTCTGAAAAACCGGCGCATATTCGAGATGGATCACGCTTACTGGGGGCCGCGTTTCAGCAATGAAGAATGCGCGAAAGCTCTGCGCGAGTTCGGATTGAAATACGAATCGTTGCCGGATGAAGAATTGCTGCCGCGCGTCGCGCGATTGATAGCCGATGGGGCGATCATCGGGTGGTTTCAGGGCCGGATGGAATTCGGGCCGCGCGCGCTGGGCAACCGCAGCTTTCTGGCCGACCCGCGCCGCGCCGACATGCGCGAACTGCTCAACAGGAAGGTGAAGCTGCGCGAATGGTTCCGCCCGCTTGCGCCTTCGATGCTCGAAGAATCGAGCGGCGAAATCTTCGGAGTTCACCGCCACGACCCGTTCATGGTCACGGTCTTCACCGTGGCGGAAGATCAACGCGCGCGCATCCCCGCCGTCGTTCATGTTGACAACACCGCGCGCCCGCAGACCGTCAGCCGCCGGACGAACCCGCGATACTGGCATCTGATTAAGGAATTCGAGAAGCTGACCGGAGTTCCGGCGCTGCTCAACACGTCGTTCAACATTCAGGAGCCGATTGTCTGCAAACCGCAGGATGCGATCAGGACTTTCAAGGGCGCGAGCTTCGACGCGCTCGCGCTGGAAAACAATCTGGTGTTGAGATCGGCTCAATGAACTTGTGTAAATCACGCCCTCGGCTTTCCCCGCAATGCGACTGAAACATTTTTACTGGTCGGCAATCACGATGGCCTTAGTCATGTCTCTCTTCGAGGCTGGCGTTCAGCGTCAAAACAGCCGGTACATAAAATCGGTCGCCGAAGAGGTGGTTCAAAAGGCAGGCGCGAAAGACAGTCGTGCGCGCGTGATCGCGTTGCGCGACTACCTGCGCGAACACATCTCATTTCAGGGCGCGCCTTACAACGATCGCCCGTTCCTGCGGGCATCGGCGGCGGACACGCTGCGTTCCGGCAAAGGATATTGTGGCGAAGTGACGCGCGCTTTCATCCGATTGGCGGACGCCGTAGGCATCAAGGCGCAGCGAATCAATCTTTACGGCAGCGACAATCACGTGGTGGCCGAGGCGGAATTGCTGCCCGGCGAACGCGTGCTGGTTGATGGCCAGAACCCGCCGCACGTGCGCGAGCTGGAGCCGTTGGATCAGGTGATGCAACGCCCGGAATATGATGATTACTCGACATTGCATCTGCGCCGATTGCATTTGAACTGGTTGGTGACGCGCCTGAAATTGGAAATGGGGCCGTTGACATACTGGATCGAAAATCCGCACGCGATGAAATCCGGCTTGTGGCTGGCGCTGGCGCTGGCGCTGTTGATTGGGCGATTCCTGTTTCTCGGCGGAAGGTCGCTGGCAAAGAGGCTGTTGATCAGGCGTGGCTGGGTGAAAGTTGCTGGCGGTGGTGAATTGAATGCCCGTCAGGCTGAAACCGGCTGACTGAAGGTTGCTCCGAATATGGCTGGTTCTTTGAGCATGAATTTGCGGTGTCCGATCTGCCAGGGAGTTCTGACTTCGGCGAAACCGCAGGAACTGACGCTGGGTTGCAGGCGTTGCAACGAGTCTTTTCCGGTAGTGAACGGAATCCCGCGTATGATCTCGGCGGCGATGCGTCGGGCGCTCGGCGGAGAAATCGCGCCAACGGAAATTGATCAGGCGCGCGTCAACACGGCCAGGAGCTTCGGTTTTGAATGGAATCGTTTCCCCGAAATGCGCGCCGAATGGGAGAGCAATTTCTGGGAGTACATGCTCCCTCACACGCGGGAATCGTTTCGCGGCAAGCGCGTGCTGGATGCGGGGTGCGGAAGCGGCAGGCACGCGTATTACGCTGCGAAATACGGCGCTGAGGTCTGGGCGGTTGACATCGGCACGGCGGTCGAAGTCGCCAGGCGCAACAACCGGGATCATGAAAACGTTCAGGTCGTGCAATCCGACATACACTATCTGCCATTCGAGCCTGAGAGCTTCGATTTGATCTATTCGCTCGGCGTGCTGCATCACCTGCCGAACCCGGAATCGGCGTTTCAAAATCTGTTGCGTTACCTGAAACCGGGCGGGCGGATTCACATCTATCTTTACTGGAAGCCGGAGAATCAACCGGTCAAACAGGCGCTGCTGTCGCTGGTCGCGGCGATTCGCCGGATCACCATACACATTCCTCATCGGCTGCTATACGGCTTGTCATTCCCCGTTGCGGCGGTGGCGTTCGCCGGGTTCGTCTGGCCTTATCAGTTGCTGGCGGCGTCGGGATTGAACAGAATCGCTGAACGCATGCCGATGAAACAATACGCTCAATACCCGTTCCGCGTCTGCGTCAATGATCAGTTCGACCGCTTGTCGGCGCCGATCGAATTCCGCTACACGCGCGATGAGGTCGAAGGATGGATGCGGCGCGCCGAATTGGAAGAGATCGTCATCAGGCCGAATTACGGATGGTGCGCGACGGGGCGCAAACCGGTTGTGACTAATTGAGTGATCAAATTCAATCATCTCAGGCAGTCAAGGCGGGCGAGAGTGGTGTTGATGCTTTTCGCGTTGCTGTTATCCGCGTACTTCCTGACGCCTTTCTTGCTCAATGAAGCGGCGGAAGGATTGATTCGAGAAGATGAACTCGTGAAGGCCGACGTGATCGTCGCGCTTGGCGGAGACCCGCGCTGCAACCGCGAGCGGAGGGCCGCGGAGCTTTATCATCAGGGGTGGGCGAATAACGTTGTGGTCAGCGGGATAGAATACGCGTGGGGATTTCACACTGGCGAAGCGGCGCGGCGGTACGTGGTGAGTCTGGGCGTGCCCGAATCGAATGTCTCGATGATCAGCGACACGTTGAACACGCGCGCCGAGGCCGGAATTCTTCAGAAATTGATGCAGGAGCGCGGATGGAGTTCGGCGATCATCGTCACGTCGGCGTTCCATTCGCGCCGCGCGATGTACACGATTGAAAAAGCTGCGCCGGGCCTGGCGTTCCGTTCAGCGCCCGTGCCGGCGAATGCGCCCGAATGGGAGCCTCATCGCTGGTGGTCGCGCCGGGATGATGTCTTCGTGACCGCGCGCGAATTCGTTTCGTGGGCGAACACGCTGGCGAACGGTTGGCAATGATCGAGGAAAAGAAGAGATGGTTGCGCCGCGTGTTGATTGCGCTCGGCCTGTCGCTGGCGGCTTGCGTCGCGGTGTTCTTCGCTTTGCCACACCTGTTGATCGCGCCGATGGAAACACTGAAGTCGGATGTTATTTTGCACGGTTCGATTAGCGCGCACTCCAAAGCCGACGAATACATCGCGGGTTTGTACCGGCAGGGAGTGGCGCGAAAGATCGTTTGTGTCAGCGCACAGGTTTCACGGGAACTTTACCCGGCTGATTACGCGCGCGAGCATCTGATTTCACTGGGCGTGCCCGCTGAAGATGTCATCTCCATGCGCCTGCCTATCGTGCCCTGCGCCGCAGTGAATCTCCCCACAATCGTCGAATTCGTGAAAGCTCGCGGGTGGAAGAGCGCGTTGTTCATTACACAACCTGAAGACAGCCGCTACGCCGCCCGCCTGATGCGCAAATACTTTGGAAGAGAAGGCGTTGCGCTGTCCGTCAGTTATGCGCCGGAAGACGAGGAAGAATTGACTCGGAACTGGTGGCGCACGCATTGGAAGGTGCAGCGGTTCGTCGGAGACGCGATGAATGTCACGCTCGATCTCTTCTACTCCGAATGCCGCTGAATTATGTGTGGAATCGCCGGAATAGTTTCACAAAACGGAGCGTTGCTTGACGGGCGTCTGAAACCGATGATTGACGCACAGGCGCATCGCGGCCCTGACGCCTGGGGCGTTTGGTCGGATGACGCTTGCGCGCTCGGTCATCGCCGCCTTGCGATCATTGACCTGTCGGAAGCGGGCAGGCAGCCGATGTCGAATGCCGGCGGCGACATCCTGATCACGTTCAACGGCGAGATATATAATTTCCAGCAGTTGCGCCGCGAGCTTGAGAGTCTGGGCCACCGCTTTCGCACGCGAACCGACACCGAAGCGATCATCTACGCCTACGAGCAGTGGGGCGTTGATTGCCTGTCGAAGCTGCGCGGGATGTTCGCGTTCGGCGTCTGGGATCAGCGGCGAAGGCGGCTCTTTCTGGCTCGTGACCGCGTGGGCAAGAAGCCGCTCTTTTACGCTCAGTTCGGCAATCGCTTCCTGTTCGCCTCAGAATTGCAGGGCATTCTGGCTGACAAGGACGTTCCGCGCGAAGTCGTTCCGCAGACGATTGACAGCTATCTGGCCTATGGTTACGTGCCCGCGCCGCACACTGCTTTCAAAGGCATATTCAAACTGCCGCCCGCGCATTACCTGACGCTCGATCTGAAGGACTCCGGTTTTGAGAAACGGGTTGAACGTTACTGGTCGCTCGATTACCAGCCGAAGCTCCGCATCAGCGAGGAGGAAGCCTGCGAAGTTCTGCGCGAGAAGATGACCGAGGCCGTGCGGTTGCGGATGATCAGCGATGTGCCGCTCGGCGCTTTTCTTTCGGGCGGAATTGATTCAAGCATAGTAGTCGGATTGATGGCGAAGCTTTCGGAGACGCGGGTCAAGACGTTTTCAATCGGCTTCAACGAAGCGGCTTACAATGAAACCGATCACGCGCGCCGTATCGCCGAACGCTGGGACACCGATCATCACGAATTCATAGTCGAACCCGATGCGCTCTCGATCCTGCCCAAACTGGTCAGGCATTACGGCGAGCCTTACGCGGATTCATCTGCGATCCCGACTTTTTACGTGTCGCAGATGACGCGGCGGCATGTGACTGTTGCGCTCAACGGCGACGGTGGTGACGAGAGCTTCGCCGGATACGAACGTTATCTTGCGAACGACATCGCCGAGCGGATGCGGGCGGTTCCCGGCGTGGCGATGGCTGCGCGCGCGCTCGGCCACATCATCCCCGATTCGATCAATCCGAAGAGCCGCGTTCGTCAGGCGCGCAGATTTCTTTCCGTCGCGTCACGGCCAATGGCCGAACGTTATCCGCGATGGGTGACTTTCTTTCAGGATGATACGCGAAGGCAATATTACAGCCCTGAATTCGCCGATCACCTCAACGGCCAGAGTGACGGCTGGCTGAAGTCGTTGCTTACGGGACTCGGATCGGTATTGGAGCCTGTTGACGCGGCGATGGCGGTTGACGTGGCGTCGTATCTGCCTTACGACCTGCTGGTGAAGGTTGACATCACCACGATGGCGAACAGTCTGGAAGCGCGTTCGCCGTTTCTGGATCACGAAGTGATGGAGTTCGCCGCTCGATTGCCGGTCGAAATCAAATTCCGCGACAGGCGATTGAAACATCTGCTCAAGCGCGCGTTCGCCGATCTGCTGCCGCCTGAAAACGTCAACCGCCGCAAGATGGGATTCGGCGTCCCGGTCGGGCAATGGTTTCGCGGGCCGCTGCGCGAATTGTTGCGCGACGCGCTGCTTTCCCAACAATCGCTGAAGCGCGGCTATTTCCGCGAGCCGGAAGTCAGGCGATTGGTTGATGAGCATCTGGAACGCCGCGCCGATCATTCGTTCCAACTCTGGAATTTGTTGATGCTGGAGTTGTGGCATCGGGAATTCCTCTGTTCTTAGGGACGAATCGAAAACAAATCAACCACGTGGAAACGGGGAGCACGGGGAAGTTGGGGAAAGGTGTTGAAATGATAATTGGCAAAGTCTCTTTCGCAAGTTTTCCCCTCTGCGTTTCCCCGTGATCCTCGTTTCCCCGTGGTCTGGTAGTTTTATTCCGTACCCAATCCTTAAGCGCGTGATGACGGCTTTGAAATTCAGGCTGAGCAAATGGGGAATTCTTTCCGGCAGGAGGTTCGACCCCGGGTGGTCACAGTGGTCAGAATCATAGACCGGCTGAACATCGGCGGCCCGGCGAAACACGTTACGTGGTTGACGGCTGGGTTGAACGCGGAAAAGTTCGAGACGACGCTCATCACCGGCGTCGTTCCCGAAGGCGAAGGCGACATGAGCTATTTCGCCCTCGCCGCTGGCGTTGAGCCGCTGGTTATCGAGGAGATGAGCCGCGAGTTGAGCCTCGGCGATGTCGTAGTCATCTTCAAAATCCTGCGGGAATTGTTTCGGCTGAAGCCTCACATCGTCCACACGCACAAGGCCAAAGCCGGAGCCGTGGGACGCGTGGCGGTGTTGATTTACAAATGGCTGACACCGTCGGCGCTCTGGCTGCGGCCTCGCAAAGTCGGCGTGGTTCACACTTATCACGGCCACATCTTTCACAGCTATTACGGCGCGGCCAAAACGAAGCTGTTCATCGCCATCGAACGTGCGCTGGCCCGGTTCTGCACAGATCGAATCGTCGTCATCAGCGAGCAGCAGCGCGACGAAATCTGCCGCAAGTTCAAAGTCGGCAGATTCGAGCAGTTCAGGGTTATTCCGCTGGGAATTGATTTCGGCGAGATAAAACCGCAGCGCGGGCTGTTGCGTGAAGAGATTGGGCTGGACGCGAGCGGCGCGTTGATCGGCATTGTCGGGCGTTTATGCGAAGTCAAAAATCACGCGATGTTGATCGAAGCCATCGCAAAATTGAAGATGGGATGTGGGGCAGGTTATCAACCTGCCCCACAGATTGCCATTGTCGGCGACGGGCATTTACGAGCGGAGCTTGAAGAGCAGGCGAAAGAGGCGGGGGCTGATGATTGCGTCACTTTCACCGGGTTCCGCAGCGACGCCGCGTCGCTTTACGCCGATTTCGACATCGCGGCGCTGACCTCGTTGAATGAAGGCACGCCGCTGACGCTGATCGAAGCGATGAGTTGCGGCTGCGCGGTGGCTTCGACCGAAGTCGGCGGCGTAGTTGATTTGATGGGCCGGAGGCTGGAGGCGCACGACGGGTTCACCATCTGGGATCACGGGGTGACGGCGCCAAGCCGGGACATCGGAGCCTTCACGAACGCCTTAAGATATTTGATCGAACGTCCGGGTCTGCGGCTCGAAATGGGAGCGCGTGGACGCGAATTTGTCACAACGAGGTTGTCAAAAGAGCGGCTGATAGGCGATATTGAGCGCCTGTATTGCGAACTGAGCGCATAGATTCCCCCGATATCTCAGACCTGTCGTTGCCCCGGCTGATCCGAGTTCTTCACACTGATAATTTCGCTCAACCATCACGGTTCTGAATCGTCCCGTGAATTTCAAGAATAGTTTGGGACAAGAGGATAACGATGAAAGTTTTGATCACAGGCGGCGCTGGTTTTATAGGCTCACACCTCGCCGAAGAGCACCTGAAACGCGGCGACGAGGTTTATATCATTGACGATCTTTCGACAGGCTCTATGGAAAACATAGAGCGCGTCAAGGGATTACCCAGTTTTCACTACTACCTGGATTCGGTGACTAATCATCATCTGATCGCTGAACTGGTTGATCTGTGCGATGTCGTTTATCACCTGGCTGCGGCGGTCGGTGTCAAGCTGATAGTCGAAAGCCCGGTGCGAACAATCGAAACCAACATTCGGGGCACCGAAGTTGTGCTTCACCACGCCGCCAAGAAACGCAAACGGGTTCTGATTACCTCGACCTCGGAAGTTTACGGCAAGCGCGACCGGGTTCCGTTTCAGGAAGACGACGATCTGGTGATGGGCGCGACGAACAAGGGCCGGTGGAGTTACGCCTGCTCGAAGGCGATTGACGAATTCCTGGCCATCGCCTACTGGAAAGAGAAGAAAGTTCCGACCGTCATCGCGCGCCTGTTCAACACCGTCGGCCCGCGCCAGACCGGGCGTTACGGGATGGTGATTCCCAATTTTGTCAGGCAGGCGCTGACCGGCGAAGACATCACGGTTTACGGCGACGGTTCGCAAAGCCGCTGCTTCACGCACGTTTCCGATGTGGTCTGGGCGCTGATGCGATTGGTCGAACACCCGAAGGCGGTCGGCGAAGTTTACAACATCGGCAGCGACAGGGAAGTGACCATTCTGCAACTGGCCGAAAGGATCAAATCGCTGACCGGGTCCGATTCCGAAATCGTCTTCCTGCCTTACGAGCAGGCGTATGAGGAAGGTTTTGAAGACATGCTGCGCCGTGTGCCAGACACCTTGAAGATACACCGGCTGATAGATTACCAGCCGACCTTTGATTTGGACGAGATTTTAGGAAGTGTGATAGATTACCAGCGCTCAAAGCTGGCAACGAAGTTTGGCGCCCCGGCTCCCACGTCATTTCAGGTGTAGGCCAGCCATAGATCGAGTGGTTTATTGCAGCTTCCGACAATCAATTTAAAGATCTGTGAATCAGCAAGGCGGATAGTGTCCTCCGTCCGCAAACCAGCAAGCCCTAAATAGATTCAGTTCCCCACAGGAGAGGTATGACGAGGCTTGGTGCAAGCGTTGCTGTCACGGCCGCGCTTAGTCTGACTTTTACGTTCCTGGTTCGATCCGGCGCAAACCGGTTGGGAATTGTCGCCGCCCCGAGAAAAGATCGTTGGCACAGCAAGCCAACGGCGTTGATGGGGGGGATCGCCATATATGCAGCGTTCATTATCGGGTGTTTGATCTTCGCGCCCGATCTTTCGCGCGCTTATCCGATTTTGCTTGCGGCGACGCTTTTATTTATTACGGGAATCATTGATGACCTGGCGCAGCTCAAACCATACATCAAGCTTGCAATGCAGGTGGTCGCCGCTTCGATCACTGTCTTCGGTGGATTGCATCTGCCGTGGACGAGTTTCGCGCCAATCAATGATTTCATCACGATCTTATGGCTGGTCGGGATCACGAATGCAGTCAATTTGCTGGACAACATGGACGGGCTGTCCGGAGGCGTCTCGCTGATCGCTTGCGTCTTTTTGGCGGTGTCATTCCTGATCAACGGGCAGACTGAGGAAGCCGCGCTGCCGCTGATTCTGGCGGGGGCGGTCGCCGGGTTTCTCTGGTTCAACTTCAATCCGGCTTCGATCTTTATGGGGGACTGCGGTTCGATGTTTCTCGGATTTACGCTGAGCGGGACCGCGCTGTTGAGTGATTTCGGGCGTACGAGGAATCTGGTTTCGGTGCTGTCGGCTCCCGTGTTGATCCTGATGATTCCGATCTTTGACACTTCCGTCGTGACTGTGGCGCGCAAGCTGTCGGGCCGTCCAGTGTCGCAGGGCGGGCGCGACCACACATCGCACCGCCTGGTCGCGCTGGGTATGTCCGAACGCCGCGCGGTGTTGATACTGTATTTATTCGCCGCCATTTCGGGCGCGCTGGCGTTGGCGGTCAGACAGATGCGAATTGAAGTCACGCTGCTGCTGATCCCCGGCTTCGCGTTGAGTATTCTGTTTATCGGATTGTATCTGGGCAAAGTCCGCGTTTACGAAGAGGGCGACGCCACGACGGAAACGCCATCTGGAACCTTAGTTGACGTGCTGGCGAACTTCTCGCATCGCCGTCGGGTATTTGAAATCCTGCTCGACACCTGTTTGATCGTGCTGGCTTATTACAGCGCTTATCTGCTGCGCTTCGACGGCGATATGCCCGGCGAACAGATCGCGATTTTCATCAAGACTCTGCCGCTGTTCATCGCTATCCAGATTTTCCTCTTCCTGGTCGGAGGAGTTTACAGAGGCATCTGGCGTTACGCGGGAGTTGACGATCTGGTTGACATCGCCAAATCGGTCTTTGCCGGAGCTGCCGTGAGCGGATTGACTGTGCTGCTGTTTTACAAGTTTCATGGGCCGTCGCGCGCTGTGTTCATTCTCAATGGCGTGTTGCTGCTGTTGTTTGTCGGAGCCAGCCGGGTGTCGTTCCGGCTGCTGGCGGCGTTGATTGTCGGCAGAAGACAGACCTTGCCCGATTCCACCCCGGTGCTGATATACGGCGCCGGAGATCGCGGCGATATTTTGATCCGGGAGCTGTTGAACAATCCGGCCTATCATTACCAGCCGGTCGGGTTCATTGACGACGATGTCCAAAAGACCGGTAAGTTGCTGCGGGGCTATCGTATCTTCAGCAGCGAGGAGATTCCGGATTTGATAACCTCACACGGCGTCAGCGAAGTTTTGATTTCAAGCCTCAAAGTGCCCGAAAGCAAACTCGACGACCTGCGCAATATGGGCGTCGGATTGAAGCGTTTGAGAATACACCTGGATTGAACTATGCCTGTTTCTTTCGATCAAAAACTGGTGGTCACGCCTGACACGCTGATAAACGTCATCGAAGGCGAGTCGGTGCTGCTGAATCTTAAAAGCGAAAGCTATTTCGGTCTGGATCAGGTCGGGACGCGGATGTGGACTCTGCTGACGATCTCTGATTCGATCCAGGCGGCATACGAGAGATTGCTGGATGAATACGATGTAAGCGCTGATGGATTACGGACGGATTTAAGCGAACTGATTGATAAGCTGATCGCAAAGGGATTACTGGAGGTGAGTAGTGCATAGCAAGGTGAAAAAATTCATTTGCCTCGCCTCTGGTGAAAAATTGATCCTGATTGGGTCTGCGGCGTTGCTCCCCGTCATCAGGATCGCCCTCTGGTTGTTTGGACTGCGGCGCAGTCAACGCTTTTTGAGCCTGGCGACGCATGGCCGAAATAGAGGCTGGCCGGAGATGGAAATCGAAAGGCTTTCGTATCTGGTCAACGTGGCCGCGAATAGAGGAATCATCCACGCCAATTGTCTTGAGAGGTCGTTGCTGTTGTGGAGCCTGTTGCGGCGACGCGGGTTTTCAGGGACCATTCGGATCGGCGTGTCGAATAAAGCCGAACAGTTCAAAGCCCATGCCTGGGTGGAATTGAACGGGGTAGTTTTGAATGATCGTCCTGATGTCGCGGCTGAATTCGTCCCTTTCTCCGGCGCGATTGATTTAGCAGTCCCCGCGCCGGCTTTGAAATCGCAATCGAGAGGTTATGTCACGCCGTGAGCGGCTTCGCAGGAATTTATCATCTTGATGGCCGCCCTGTTGATCGGGAATTGCTTCAAAGGATGAGCGGCGCCATCGCTCACCGGGGCAAAGATGATAGCGGGATGTGGTTTAACGGGCCGATCGGAATGGCCCACAGAATGTTTCACACCACTCCCGAATCGCTCTTTGAGAAACAGCCCCTGATGGATGAAGAGAATCAACTCTGTCTGGTTCTGGATGGAAGAGTTGATAACCGTGACGAGTTGAAATCCGCCCTGGCTTCCAGGGGATTTCGTTTACGCTCTGACACGGATGCGGAGATAGTCCTTCGCGCTTACGAAGCGTGGGGCGAGGATTGCGCGGCAGGGATCATCGGCGATTTCGCATTCGTGATCTGGGACGAACGAAGAAAGTGGATTTACTGCGCGCGGGATTTCATCGGCTATAAACCGCTCTTCTATTATTTCAACGGAAAGAGCTTCTGGTGGGCGTCTGAATTTCATTCCTTGTTCGAAGATGACGAAGTTCGACAAGAGTTGAATGAGGGCATGGTTGGCGAATACCTCTCCGGGCTGATTCGCACTCCGGACGAGACGCTGTATCAGGGGATTTTGAGATTGCTCCCGGCGCATTGCTTGATTGTTGACAGCAGCGGCGTTCGACATCGCCGATATTGGGATTTAGATCCATCGAAAGCGGTCGGGCATGCCTCCGACGAAGAGTACGCCGAGCATTTCAGGGAAATTTTCCGAGAGGCAGTAAGATGCCGCATGCGCGGAATCGGGCCGGTTGGAGCCGATTTGAGCGGCGGGCTGGATTCTTCCTCCGTCGTTTGCATGGCGCAGTCTTTGCTCCAGGATGGAAAAGCTGATTGCCGGGGTTTGGAAACTTTCTCTCAGGTTTTCGCCGGCGAAGATTGTGACGAGAGCAATTACATTCGCGATGTCGTCGAAAAATGGGGGCTACGCTCGTACCAGGATTATCCGCCTCCCGCAGAGGCTGCGGCATTCGCGGAGATAGCGAGGCGTTATAAGGATTTTCCGGGCTATGCCTACTCGGCTGTCACCGATTCATTGGCGCGGGCGATAGCCGGCAGAGGTGTCCGAATCTGTTTGACAGGAGAAGGTGGAGACGAATGGTTTACAGGCAGTGAGAATTACTGCCTGGACTTGCTCCTTGACTTGAAAGTGTCTCAATCGTTATGCGCCGCATCTCGGACTGGTTTTTTAAGAGGAGTCAGGCCGCTCACCAGACAACTGCTTCGAGTTTGCGTATGGCCGCGAATCCCAAGGTGTGCGCAATCTGCCGCGCGATGGGTTTTGAGGCGTCCGTTGACGCCCTGGTGGATCGCTCCTGAGTTCGCCAGACGAATCTCTCTGGCGGACAGGCTTGATCAGGGAGCATACACGCCACCGGATGCCACTTTGTCGCAACAGGATTTGTATTCGCCTTTGACCGATGCCTGGAATGCGCATTGTATTGACCTTGATGAGCGTAACGAGGTTTGGAGCGGAATGGAAAAACGCCATCCACTGAATGATCGCAGGATCGTTGAATTCGGTCTTGCGCTCCCCGATGGCCAGCGGAGTAGAAATGGGGTCAGCAAGTTCGTGCTTCGCAGGGCCATGTCGAAATTATTGCCGGAAACCGTCATCGTTCGTCAGGACAAAGCTGATTTTACCGGGCAGTCCGTCAAACAGTTTCAGCGCTGGGGAGGGCGTCATACTTTCGATTCGATGGAAATTTACAGGGCCGGCTGGCTGAAGCCTGATAAGGTGAATTACTTATATAGCCTGATGAGCAAGGCCTCTGAGCAGGGATTTAACGGGCCTGCGACTTATGTGTGGCAATTATGGATGATTTGGGGTATTGATTTGTTTTGTAGAGAAACATCCATTTTGCGGGGGATTTCAAATAGATCAGCGATCCAAACTGAACAATTTCAAAGCAAGGTTTCACTCGAAGGGAGTAACACGTAATGGGAATAACTGAGAAGAATGAGAAACAAGAGCAGACTACCTCCGGATCCGGGCAGGAACAGACCGACAAAAAAAGCTATCAGCCGCCCAGGTTGCTTGAATATGGTAATGTTGCGTTTCTGACGCAGGCGAGGATGTTTGGAAGTTTTGCCGATGGCGGAAATGTTGGAATGATGACGATGATGATGATGCCGTAATCGGCGGTAGATGAAAATGCCGAGATATCGAGCCTTTGGATTGTTGATAGCCAGTGATGTTCGGTTGTCGAGTCTCCCTTCGGTGAGAGATGGCGAGGTTGACTACTGGTTCAAGGTCGTCACGGATCAACCGCTTCCGTTCCCCCAACCGCGATGGGTTTATAAAATCAGTCACTCCGACGGATCGCACTGGCTCTGTTTTAAGAAGATCGGCTCTGACTTGTTGCTGCGGTTCGACAGGTTTGCTGACTTCCATGTAATTCAGGAATGCAAAGAAATTCGCTGTTATCCAGATCCAGGCACGCCGTTGAAAGTTGTCAGTCAACTTCTTCTTGACCACGTTTTGCCATACCTGCTTTTCGGAAGGGATCAGGTCGTCCTTCATTCAAGCGCTGTTGTAATTGATGGGATGGCTATAGCTTTTCTTGGCGCCTCGGGGCGAGGTAAATCCACCCTGTGCGCAAGTCTGGTTAAGCGCGGCCATAAATTACTGGCTGACGACAGTGTGTTGATACGAAGACGTGATGATCGAGCATACGCCGTTCCGAGTTACCCTGGAATCAGGCTGTGGGGGAAATCAATATCGGCGCTGTTTAGTGATAAGCCTGTGGCCGATCCCATCGGACGTAATCTGGATAAATACAGGCTGCGCGCTAAAGACAACAAGATAGATTTTGCGGACGGCCCCGCGCCTGTGAGTAGAATATATCTGCTGGATGATTCGGAGCCTCCGCATGAAAAGAATGATTCGGAAATTCTCTCTCTCTCCGCGCGCGGATCATTCAACGCTTTACTTGGTGGCGCCTACCGGTTGGACGTAACCGACAAGGAGAAAATAGCAGAGGAGTTCAACTTCCTATCCTGGCTCTCGGCGAATACGCGAGTGGCCAGGTTGCGTTTCAGACGACAGTTTTCGCTTCTCCCGCAAATCCACCAGGCGATCTACAACGATCTGATCTAAACGATAAATCAATCGCTGAAACCGGGGAGATGAGTCAACGTATGGAATATCCGCCTGAGAATCTATTAGGGGGCGACCTGTTCTGGTGGCGCGAAGATGGCGTATTTCACACCCTGGTCACAATCTCCGGGGCCATAGAGATGAACAATGCGCTGCCCAGACACAGCCTTCCTCAAGCCACCCTGACTTTTGCGCTATTCGATCCGGAGGGCAATTTTCAATTCGATTGGCGGCGGGAGGTCAAGCCAGAAGAGACAATATTTATTGACTCGGCGCTGATAAGACAAGAACAGGGCCGGGAGCAGATGATCCAGGAAGGTGTGCTGGCGGTCTTTGTCTCCGCAAAAACTGAACCATCGGAAGAGATGAAACAACGCTACAGCCGTCTTTACAGTCTGGTTGATTGGCACTCCGATGACGGTGACCTGGTTTCCCTGCACAACGACCAATCCATTGTGATGCAACGCGACGGAACCGAGCCGACGGCATTTACCGAGATTGTGTTGTTGGAAACAACAGAGGACGTGAACTATCTGGTGATAATCAATGGACCTGAAACACAACGTTTCGGGGGCCTTTGTCTGGAGGTCAAAAACCATCGCGGACAAATCCTGCGCGCTGTTTATGCTCCTGAAATGCGGCCCTACTCATTACACAAAATATACCTTGCGCGCCTGTTTCCGGGATTGGCGAAGTTTTGCGAAGGGCGGCATGCGACTTTAAGCGGGCAATTCGACTGTCGCGGCATTTTCACTCGGCCTTACGTGATGACTCAGGGGCGGCGCCTGAGCGGTTATCACGGCGGAGACCTCTATCATTGGACGAACTCCCCGCGCCCTTATTACAACTGTTTTGGCCGGGGGGAAGTCAATCCGATGGTTGTGGTGCAACGCGATGGATTGAGCACGACCGTCAATCTTCTAAATACGCACGGTCATTTGGAGGAAGATTTTTGGGTAGACGCGCGGTTGTACGATGAAGCCGGAGGCTTGGTTGTCGAGCGCGAACGCTGGCTGTTGGCTCGCCGCCATCAATTGAGCCGTGGTGAAGTCAGCGAACTGCTGCCCGAACCGGATCAATCTTTCACCGGCCACATTGCTCTCAACTTTTCATCAGAGTTTCGCGCGCAGTATCCAGGCAGATTGCAGGCGCTACTTGAATACCGCACCTCACAGGGCGCTGCGCGCGTGATGGCCTGGAGTGACATCTGGAATGCGCGTGACCGCTGGAATGCGTTTCTCGATCAGATGGCGGTATTCAAGGGGTTTGCCGATAACCTGGGGAATCGTTATCCGCTGGAGGCTCACTTGATTAACCGCTGCTTCTACCGTGTTTGGGTTCAGCCTCCAATCATTTCATACATATCTGTGACAAATTGCGGCGTAACTCCCGGCTATGACCGGACGGTTGGTTATCGTCTCCGTTTGGAGAACGGGCGCGGAGGCGCCTTGATTTACGAAGGCGAGTTACAACCGCAGGGCACGGACTTTGCGCCAGTGGATCAATTCTTTCCCCAATTGACCGATGTCTTGGGAGAACAGCCGGTAGCCATGGCCGTGATTGAGAGTGAAGCTGATTTGGCGGTCATGCATTTGAGCTATCATCAAAAATCGGGCGTCTATAGCGCTGAACACTTCATGGCTTCCACCTCTTATCACGAGGGTAAATACTACAGTCCTTGCGGCGCATAGCCGTGTGAAACCCGGAGAGACAGCGTGGCTTACAGCATCTCGGATTATGGGGCAATGATTGCCGATCAAGCCCGCATGACGTCCTACGTTGAAGCGTTGCGGCGAAGTGTGAAACCGGGCGATGTGGTTGTTGATCTGGGAGCGGGGACAGGAATTTTCGCTCTGCTGGCCTGTCGTTTCGGAGCGCGGCGCGTTTACGCGATAGAGCCGAATGACGCCATACACGTCGCCAGGGAGATTGCGGCGGCGAATGGTTATGCCGACCGAATAGAATTTATCCAGAAACTCTCAACCGAAGTCACTCTGCCGGAACAAGCCGATGTCATCATCTCGGATATACGGGGATTACTGCCCTTTCTGGGGCATCACATTCCCGCCATCGTTGATGCGCGCGCGCGCATGCTGAAACCGGGCGGAACATTGATACCGCAACGTGACGATGTTTGGGTGACGGTGGTCGAGGCCGAAGAGACTTACGGCGAATATTTCAACCACTGGCGAAAGTACGAGTTCGATATGATGGCGGCGGAGCGGATTGTGACAAACACTACCGGATGGAGTATCAAGGATGTCACACCTGAAATTCTGTTTGCCGGGCCGCAACTTTGGGCGACGCTTGATTACTCGACCATCAGCGATCCGAACGCATTTGGCGAAATGAGCTTCACGGTCACTCGCGACGGGATGGCTCACGGGTTGCTGATCTGGTTTGACGCTACGCTGGCCGAAGGTCTGTGTTTTTCAAACGCGCCGGGCGTCGAGAACCCGACAAAGGTTTACGGCAGAAGTTTCTTTCCCTGGTCTCATCCTGTCGAATTGCAAGAAGGCGATCAGGTCAACGTGCGGCTCGAAGCCAGACTTGTCAGCGATGATTACATCTACCGGTGGGAGACGACGATCAAGTCGAAGCAGGAGCCGCAGCGAATCAAAGCTCATTTCAACCAATCCACTTTTTATGGCGCGCCTCTGTCGCTCGCCAGCTTGCGGAAACAGAGTGACGCCTACATTCCAGAACTCAATCCTGAAGGTCTGATAGATCATTACATTCTCAGCCAGATGACCAGCCAGACTCCGCTCGGTGAAATCGCAGAGCAGTTGATCGAACGCTTCCCTGGAAAGTTCGCCCGCCGGCAGGATGCGCTGACTCGCGTGGGAGAACTTGCCGTGAAGTACAGCAAGTAACCGGCGATAAAACAATCGTGATCCAATCGTGGTAAGTGGCATCGGCGTCAAGCTCAGAATCGGGAAAATGCTCGCGGCTTTGTCGCATCTGCCGAGGGCGATTGCGCTGGTGTGGGGCGCGACGCGAGTGTGGACTGCGGCCTGGGCGGCGTTGCTGCTGATTCAAGGCTTGCTGCCGGCGGCGACTGTCTATTTGACCAGGCCGTTGATTGACAGTCTGGTGGCGGCGGTCAATTCCGGTGTAGCGGCTGATCCGGTGAACGCATTACGGCCTGTGCTGTGGTGGGGCGGGTTGATGGCGGCGTTGATGCTGCTATCAGAGGCGTTGCACGAGGCCTCGGGGTTGGTCCGAAAATATCAATCGGAGTTGCTTCAGGATCACATCGCCGGGTTGGTTTATCGTCAGTCAATCGCGGCTGACTACGCTTTTTACGACCTGCCGGAATTTTACGACCACCTGCACCGCGCGCGGACGGACGCCGTATACCGGCCTGAGATGTTGCTTGAAAGTATAGGCGGGCTGGCGCAGAGCCTGGTAACGTTGCTGGCGATTGGCGCGGTGATCGTCTCGTTCGGATGGTGGCTGCCGGTGATCCTGGTGATGAGCGCATTGCCGGCGTTGTTGGTTCTGCTTTATTGGACTCTGAGGCAATTCGATTGGCAAAAACGCGTCACCGAAGACGAGCGCCGAA
>WBZO01000939.1_pt1 | contig 51647 bp, 54 predicted proteins | sample 5204261 | NCBI WGS metagenome assembly WBZO01 (sample SAMN12412400, study PRJNA552823) | activated sludge metagenome | isolation source: activated sludge from anammox sidestream of wastewater treatment plant... | place: USA: North Carolina | collected 2017-09
AACGCTCGTCAGCGCTCTCCGCGCACGTGACCGTCAACTCGGTCTGACCCGCGCAGAGGAGGATCGTCAGGTCGCGTAGTCGTCACCCGAGCCGCCGCTGAATTTCAACAGCCGACGGGACATCCCCCATCGGGTAGGCCGACAACGCCACATAACCGTTATTGTTGAAAGAAACGGCGGTCCCGTCATTGTTTTCCCAGGTCAATAAAGCGCCGGATAATAAGATTTCCGGCGATGCGCCCGTTGGCGTTGAGCCGGTGGCGCCTGTGTACACCGGCTTGCCCGCGGAAGTGATGAATTTGCCCTTGTCGTTAGGAAGACTCAATGCCGTGCCGACATCAAACCAGAAGTCGGCAAGATCGCCCTTGTACTTGTTGCCGCTAGCGGCGGTATCCGAACCGGCGCCGATCGTATGCTGGTTTGTGCCGCTAGGGGTCGGCGTGAAGTCGAAGGAAGAGCTGCCTGGGCACGTTGAAGTCGTCAAAGCAACCGATGCTCCATCAACATAGATCGAACACGCGCCACTGCCGCCGGACAGGTCGAGGGAAAACAGGGCATGATGCCAGTTTGTGTCCGTATACGCTGGCGTGGTGACCAGATTGACCTGCGCTGTGCTGTCGGCGCTCTGGCTGCTGACGTGGAGCTTGTTGCCGACGTCGAACTCTATGATGAAACGCAACCGCGCAGCACTGTAGGTCGTGGTGCGCTGGATACGGTAAATAGTCTGCTGGCCCGTGGCGGCGCGACGGAACCAGAAGGAGCCGGAGACCTTCGCGTTGTCGGGAGTCATATTGCTCGCCTGTGATAAATAGGCGGCGATCCCATCGAAAGCGACCGCGACGGGGTTGTATTGGGGCTGCCCGGCCGCAATCCAGTTCGTACCATCGCAGAATTGAGCCACGCGCCAGTCGGCGCTGTAAATCCACTTGCCAGCAGTTCCGGCAGGATTGCTGCACGCCGCCAGGACGCTCCGCACAGGGAAGATGAGGAGAATCGAGAGAACGAATAGGAAGAGAAGAAGTCTGACACCTAGCGTGCGCGGCTCGGAACGCCGCTGGGTGGAACACGGGCCTGCTGAATTCTGACCTGTTACACCTGAATCGCGATTTGTCATCGGCCGCTCGCATCGATATTTGCGCATCCAGCCCGTGGCGGGCCATCGCACCGGTCGAGCGGCGGCGGCAGGCCGGGCTGGCCCTCCAACGACAAGTGTTTGTCTTTCATGTCGACGCCTTGGTCAGTGACGTAGAGCATGGCGCAGGTCCCCGCATCGCTGTGCTGTGCATCGGTGGGCTGGCAGGAACTTACCGGTGCGGCGTTTGTTTGTTCGCTCATCCCGCTGCGCGGGCCACCACACGCGCCGAGCGTCGCGGCTGCGAAGAGCGCGATGCTGACCAGTAAAGCAGAGCGGAAACGCCGCATGAAGAACTCCCGAGTTCGCATGGGCAGCATGAACGCCCGTTGCCATTTTTTTCAGAGTAGAGGGATGCGCGTTGCTGTCAATAGACAGGCGGCGTGTTCGTTCGCTCACGCACTAGGTGCACCCTCTCTCCAGTGTGGGGTACTTTTCGTTAAATGGCGGTTAATCGCGGAGAGTCGGCGTTAACGCTTTGTTAACCTGCGGCCTGAATATGGCCGCTGATGCGTCTTGCGGCGGATGGTGGTTTGAGTCGTGCGCGGGCGCGGAACGCATGGGCGGGCTGGATTCTGGAAAGAAACGGCGTTTGTCGCCGGGAGGGTGCTGTTCGCCGAAAGCGCTCGATTGCGGCCGCGTATATTTCAGCGCCCTCTAATATTGTCGCCGACGTGTCCTGATCTCGGCGCGCGCATCGCTCGCCCGGCGATCATTGAGCCATTGCTCGATGTCGGACTCGAGCCAGCCGACGGCGTGCGCTGACAATTGCGTCGGTCTTGGAAACTTCCCGTCTCTCACCATCCGCCAGAGCGACGATTTGCTCAGGCCGATTCGCCGGGCCACTTCCGCTGTCCGCAGGATGCGGAGGCCTGACTCCGATGGGGCTGCCGGCGCTGTCGCGGGGACCGCTGCAATGGCCTGCGCGATCTTCGCCAGCGCCGCGATCATGCGCTGCTCCGTGTCGGCGAGCGTCTGCGTTTCGCGCGCGATGCGGCTATTGATCTCGATCGCGCGGCCCTGCAGATCCGCGAGTTCGCGCATCAATGCGGGAATGTCATCCCGGCTGTCGATTCTGGTCCTGGCCATCATGAGGTGATGGTAGGCCGCGCGTCATTCGTTAACGAATGGTTAACGGGGCCGGGATTTCAGTCCGGCTCGATCTCGGGATCATCCGGCTCCTGGCCGAGCGCCTTGAGACAGGCGATGCGCAGCTCAGAGAGGTCGCGCAGCGCCATGTCGATTTCCTCGCTGTGAAACTTCCCCTGATGCGCGTAGTGCGCGAGCTGGTTGACGTTCGATCCGATTTTGCCCAGCGCCGCGAGCACGCGGGCGGCGGCCTGGAGCTCCACCGGCGGCCGGCGGGCGGCGCGCGGCGGCTGCACGTTGAGGGCAGCGTGCCGGATGAGGGCGCCGACAGTCACGCCGGCCTGTTCGGCCTTGGCGCGCAACATCTGGGCTTCCTGCTCTGAAAACCGGGCGGTGATGACGAGCGAGCGCTGGCGGGTATCGCTGCCGGTGCGGGTCATCGAATGGCTCCTGTCGTCGACATTCTCTCTCTATCGTAGGCACGGCCGGGTTAATCATTCGTTTCGGACTTGCGGATAGTTTCGGCATTGCGCGGAGCACGGCGGACCAGCGGAGGCCGTCGCGGTTCGCGGAAGACCGCCGCGCGAATCCCTGTCTGCGAGCGCTGTACCAGGATCGGGGTGCGACGGGTTGAATCGCCGCGCATCCGTGGCCGCAGGGCGAGCGCTGCAGTCGGCGGGAAGCCAACCATGAATTCAAGGAGGCCAAGCAGGAAGTCAGCGGGCGAGGGCCGTCGTCCTGCTTGCGATCGGGCGCGGCAGGCCGCCGCGTATCGCAATCGCGCGAAGCCGGTTCACGGGTCGGGGGCGGAGGAGCCGGGATGGCCGGAAGGGAGCGAGACAAGATACGCGCCGCGCGAGAGGCGCGTATCGCACCGGCCTGAAGGCCGCGCTCCCTTCCCGCGACAGCGCGGGCTCGAGCCCGGGTCAGGGAGTCTTGAGGGCGGAACGCCCTCAAGCCGATGGGGTGTCCCAAGGGGAGAGCGAAATCTCCCCTCCCGTGATCGCCGCAGCGCGGCGCATCGCGCCGGCAGCGCCGGGGTCCCGCCGACGCCCTTCGGGCTATGGCGGGCGAAGCAGGGGTTCCGGGGGCGAACCACCCCGGTCGATGGGTAGTCCAGACGGGAGAGCGAAGTCTCCCGTCTCGTGATCGCCGCCTTGCGGCGTATCGCGCCGGCTTCGCCGGGGTCAGGGTCGACGGGCGGAACGCCCTCGTCGGGGGGATCCAACGGGGGACGGAAGGTCCCCCTTGGCAAGATGAGCGAGCGCTTGCGCGAGCGGTTGCGCGGTAATACAGCGCACATCTTGCGCGAGCCGTCAATTCCGGCGAAGTTCGCCTCCATTGCCGGCTCTGGTGCCGCTCACGAATTGACGCGTGCTGCGCCGCAAAGTGCACCGCATCGCGCCCAATCGTTCGCGCGGTCTTTCCTGCTTCAAGCTAGCCGCGATTTCGCCTTCGGATCGCTCTGTCCTCTTTCGCCTGTCACCCGGCGGAGACAAGCTGGCAGGACGGCCATCGAACGCGTTCGCGGCAACCGCTCCATCACGGCATCTCGCGTGTTTCTCCGGCCGGCTCCTGATTTGCAGGTGACAGGGGCAACACAGTAAGACCGTCACGTAACCGTTTCCGACAGAGGTGCCACCATTGGCATTTCTCGGCAAGCTGGCTGCAACGGCCTTTCTGTTCCTCGCGCTGACAACCTTCCTCCCCGCACACATCTTCGTCGGCGGCCCGGCGATCCCGCTCGGCGCTGCGGTGCAGCAGTTCGTTGAGATAGTGGGAGCGATCACGTTCCCGCTGCTCGTGATCGCGCTTGCCATCATCGGATGGCCGGCGCAGGTGATGCTGCATTTCGCGGGTCTGTCATGGACGCTCGAGAGTGTCATCCGCATTCTCAATGGCGGGATCCATGGCCCCGCCGACATTCTCGGGCTGCTGCTCGCGGCCGCACCACTGGCGCTCGGCGCGGCTGTCTGGATTACCGCGATCTCGCAAGCCCTTTACAGGATCGGGATCTTCAATCCGTTCTGGCGCATGGACGCGCCGCGCCGCCGCATCCTGCTGGCGATCGTCCGGGTGCAGGAAATCATCGATAGCTGGAGCTTTGGCAAGGGGGCCTCGGCGAACTGGGCCACCTATCTGGAAAAGCGCGCCCACGACTACCGCCGAAATGACATCTTCCTCGGCCGCGCGCCGTTGCCGTTCGCCGGCGCCGGGCTCGCGCCGATCGGACTGGAGCCGAAGAAGCACATGGTCACGATCGCCGGCACCGGCTCCGGAAAATCCTCCGGCGCGATCATCACCAACCTGCTGATGTATGACGGGCCGGTGCTGTGCATCGACCCGAAGGGCGAGCTCGCGCGCGTTACCGCCATGCCACGCTTCGAGCGGCTTGGGCAGGAGGTGCTGGTCGTCGACCCGTACGGATGCGTAGGCGAGGGTTGGGAAAGCGCCTGCTACAACGTCTTTGACGACCTCGCCGCCGCCGTCGAGGAGAACCCCGACGTGGCGGTGAGCTATGCCTCAAAAATCGCGCAGGCGCTGGTCAAGCCCATGAGCGAGCGCGATCCGTACTGGGACCAGGCCGCGGAGACATTCCTCAAGGGCCTGATCCTCTACATCTTCGTGCACGAGCCCAAGGAGAGGCAGACGTTGATCCGCCTGCGCGAGCTGCTGACGCTGGGAGATGTTGAAGGCTACCAGGAGGCGGTGAGCCGGGGCGATATCAGCGGCAACCGCGATGACGTCGACGAGCTCGACGTCCTGCTCGCAAAGATGTTCGCCGCCAAAGACGGGCCCTATGGCCACGTCATCGCCGCCGCGGCGAAGTCGGTGAACAAGATGGGGCCCAACCAGAGGGGCAGCGTTCTTTCATCGGCCGATGAGCATACGGCGTTCTTTGACTTCCCGCAGATCCGCAAGATCAGCGGCCGCTCGGACTTCCTGCTGCGCGATCTCAAGAACAAGAAGATGACCGTCTATATCTGCCTGCCGGTCAGCGAGGCAACGGGCAAGGTGGGCCGCTGGCTGCGCATGTATTCGATGCTGTTCATCGACATGATGCAGCGCAGCAGCAAGGCGCCGAAGCCGCCGATCCTGTTCATCATCGATGAATTCCCGAGCCTCGGGAACATCGAGGGCATTCGCAGCGTGGCGCCCTTGCTGCGTTCTTACGGCGTGCGCTTCTGGGCGGTCGGACAGGACCTGGAGCAGTTCCGCACCACCTATCCCGATAGCTGGGGCGGCTTCATCGGCAACGCGGAGGCGGTGCAGTTCATGAGCGTGACGCACAGCGAGACGGTCGAGTGGGTCTCCGCGCGTCTTGGCAGTCACGAAGTGCTCAAAGACAAGGCGCGCGTCGAAAAGCCGCTGCTTGATCCCGACCAGGTGGGGCGTCTGCTCGCGCCCGAGGGCCGCACCCAGATCATCTGGCGCGGCGCGCATCGGCCGATGCTGCTCAAGATCGCGCCGTACTACGAGTATCTGCCGTCCTGGTATTACGAGCCTGACAGCAACTTCGAAGAAACGCCGACGCGCCGCTTCTGGCGGTGGGCGATGGGGTATTCATCATGAGCGCCAATTATCTCTATCAAATCGTGTACTGCTCGCAGCGCAAAGGACGCGCATTTCGCCGGGAGATCGCCATCTCGTCTAACAGCGCCATGGTGACGAATGTCGAGATTCTCCCGCCCGGCTACGACGTCGTGATGGACCGGATGCGCGATCGCGACGAGGACGTTTACAGCTTCGCCGTAGATCTCAAGACGGTCAGGGACGACATCGGCTGCCCGTTCTGCGGCAACAGGACGACCTTCACGTGCGATCCGCAGCGTGGCGGTTGCGGCGTGGTTTCCTGCATCAGCAGAGATCACAACGGCCACCATTGCTGCCCGGGGTGCGATGTGGTTCACCGCGCCGTGCCCGCGGACACGTTCCTCGTATCGAAATCGGGCTTCGTGGATGGATCGGCGAATGCCACGCATCGCCTGAATGGCGGGGCGAACAAGCAGCTGGGCGAAGAAGACACGGCCTCTTATTGGCGCCGGCTGTGGGAGGAGTCCCAGCGCCGGCAGGTTATCGATGCCGAAGTGATCGCGCCGCCGGGGCGCTTGCAGCGCCTGCTTCCGGGGCTGCAAAAGCCGCTCGACAAGATCCAGGACGCGCTGCGGCGCGGACTGCCGCCGGCGCAGAACCGGGAGACGAAAGATCTTCCGGGGCTGCCATGGACGAAGCTGCTCTGCGATGGCGCGGAGCACCAGGATGAGGACGGTGACAAGCCGCTGCCGCCGGGTCCGCCGCCGCACAAGCTTCTGGGCGACGGGCGCGACGCGCAAGGCGCCGAGGACCGGCTCGCAAGACTGGCGGAGAGGCTCAACCGGAACAAACAGTAAGTTCGACGGCGGAATTCAGATGATGGTCCTGAAAGGACCGAGGTTACGACAATGGCAATACCTCCTTTTGATCGACCCAGAGAACATCGCTCCAACATCGGCAGGCTGTTGAGCGCCGGCGCCGGGTGGGTGGTCGCGGCTGTGGCCATCTTCGCGGTGATCGTGGCGAAAGACATCAGCCTGCTGTCGGCGGTGCGGGCGAAGCTGCCAACGGTCACATGGGATCGTCCCGCAGGCCCGAGGCGCTCAGCGCCGCCGAAGCGCGAGGACGCCAAGGCGGCGGGTGTCCCAGAGACGGCTCCCCAGCCGCGCCCGCGTGAGACGCCCGCCTTGACGACGCCGCCGCCGACCCGCTGCGGGGACAGTGGATCGGCGGACACTGCGCCGGCAATAGCTCAGTCACCGGCGCCGGCCAAGGCGGCATCGCCGGTTGCCGATGCCACCGGCGCGCCGGTTCTTCAGCCGCCGCCCGCACCGCCTGTCGCCAGCTTCGAAGAGGCTTCGGTTACGAAGCGGGTCGCGCCGGAATATCCGCAGCTTGCCAGAGAGCATCGCATCGAAGGGCAGGTGGTCTTGAGGGCGTCGGTCGGCGCTGATGGACGCGTGCGCGGCGTTGAGATCCTCGAAGGCAATCCGATCCTGGCGAAGGCCGCGGCGGATGCCATGCGGCAGTGGCGGTACGAACCGGCGCGCCTCAATGGCATTGCGGTTCCCACGGTGGTGACGACGGCCATGCGTTTTGTGTTTGCTGCGTAAACCCGGATGCGGGATAAGCCCGCCGACAAGCCCAGGGCAAGATGAGCGCCGGCTCTTTCGAACCGGCGCTCTTTTTTTGCGTCTCGGCTACTCGGCCTCGCGGTTCTGCAGCTCGAGGATCTTGCTGTGCGCGAGATCGGCCAGCTTGGAGAGCGCGAGCAAATCGCCCGTGTCGTAGCTGTGCGAGGACTTCCAGTTCCCCTCGCCGTCGCGGTAGCGGCGCTCGAAGGTGACGTTGAAGAACGTGCCGTTCTCGGTGCTGCGCTCCCAGATGCTGCCCGTGATGAGGCCGACGCGGACTTTGGCGACGGGCGGGTTCGCGGTTTCGGTTTTCGCGGCGTTTGTTTTCTTCGTGGACATGAGTTCTTCCTTTCGTTTCGGCCTGGCGTCATTGCCAGCCCGTGAATCCGGTTAGCGGGAGCGTTCCGGGCCGGACGCAAGGGTTCACAAGCCGAGGGGAATCACCCGGCTGCACAACCCCGGACTCGATCCGGGGGCGGAAGACGGGGATACGGCTTGTCGTCCCTTGCGGCCAGTCAGGGCCGGCGCTCCGGCAAGGTTCACGAGCAGGCTGGCGGATGACGATCAGTGCCGGTAACGAAGAAGGACAGCGACACGAAGCAAAGACAACGAGCCCGCAAACGAAAGCAGAACACCTCGCACGAAGGACGGATCGACGAGCTGCGGGGCAGTGGAGCGCGGGATCGAAACAACGGCAGTCTGGAAACGGGAGACTTTGAGACTTGCTGCTGCCGCAACGGTCAGAGGCCGTGTTCCTCGGCAGCGCTGCGATAGGGCTCGATGACGATCAGGTTCACCGGCTGGCCATTCGCCAGAGGCGTAAGCGGCGTGCCGTCTTTGGAAACAGGCGTGATGTAGAGATTGATGCCGCTCGCATGCGTGATGCCGAGATCATCGAGGCGCTGCATCGCCTCGATCAGCATGTTGCGCAAGTCGCCAAGCTTGTTGCGCCCTTTGAGCTGAATGCGCAGGCCCTTCGGTTTCGCGGGCGCTTTTCTCGGGCGCTTGCTGCGGACGGTGCGGATCTTCCCCATGTCTCTGTGATACACGGCGCCCCGGAGGCCGTAAAGCCCTCACGTTGTCTGCGCCCTCAGCCGCAACGCCGGTTGTCAGAACGTCGGCGATCACCCATTCAAGGTCTTCCCCTTTTCCATCCCAGTGCACACCCACCGGAGCCTTTTGAGCGGGCCACGGTGCACGGCCGGCGGCCGGTCTGACAAGCGCGGTTCCCGTTCCGGGACGTGCGCGCTCCTCCACTGACGTTTCAGTCCCTTCGTGATGCAGCCGGCGCGCCTCGCGGGCCGTGCGGGCTTCGTGGCCGTCAAAGGCCGCGATGGGCGCGGCCTGGAGAAGAAGAGGAGTTAGACCATGAATAGACTGATCACCCGTTCCGAGCTGGCCGGCCGCAGCGAGCTTGAGCTCGCCGCCTTGTTCCGGGCAGCCTCCGAGGCGCTCGCGCAATCCGCGCCGGCGTCGCCCGCGCGCCGCAACGCGCTCGCCTCGCTCGAGAACATCGCCCGCGAACGCGCGGCGCGAGCGCACCGGCCTCGCCTTTAGGGCGCGGCCGCGTTCAGCACCTGCTGGAGGCGTTCAATGCGCTTGTGCAGCCTGTCGCCCTCGCGCGCGAGCTCCTCGATCGTGAATTCGCTCTGCACGGCGGGATCGTCCATGCTGGCGAGCTGCTCGGAGATGTTCTCCATCGCCTTGTTGGCCAGTTCAGTCAGGGCGTGGGCGTCATTGAGGATGCGGTCGAGTTTCCTCATGGCGCACCTATCAGTTCAGCGTTCCACGCGACGGCTTTCTTTGCCCAGTCGAGAGCAAACACGACGTCAGGATCGCTGGAGTTCAGGCGCTCCAGCTGTTCGATGCACAGCTGAAGACCTGATACGAGGGGCCGCGTGCGCCTTGCCATGAAGGTGTTGTAGTCGAAGCCCTCCGTGGCTGCTTCAAGCAGTGCTCTCATGGCGCACCTCTTTGCTGCAGCTTTGTCAGCAGCGCCAGCAGGTGATCCGCCTGCGACGCGAGGTCGTGAAACGCTAGATCGACTTCGTCTTCGATGGTGAGGATATGTTCGTCGTCCATGTTGTTCTCCTTTCGTTTTCAGAACGCGGAACAGGAAGGCGGGCCCACAGGGACGTCCGTGTCATGCCCTACACGGATTCTCGGAGCGGGCCGGGCATTGACGCGGCGGCCGGGCCTGCCATCGTGAGCGTTGAAAGCTGAAGACGGAAAGGAGACAACAGGACGCCACAGGACAGCGCCCGCCGGAGAAGACGGGCCGGGCGGCCGGGTTTCCGCCTGCGCTGAGCAGCCGTCGGATCTCAGGGCAGCTGGCTTGCCGGCGCTGATGAGCTGTGCGAGACTGCCCCCACGAGTCCACCCGATATTCGTCGCTGAAACTAAGGCAGACATGAGGAACGCATCCTCGCTGAGCGCTTACGGCTGGTGGCTGCTGTCATGGCTTAGCTGTCTGGCTCTCGCCGCTCTGATGGCGCGCGTGATTGCCGTCCGCACGAGCGCGCGGGGCGAACCGGTTGCGGGCGTGTTCGACGCCGCGCTGACGCGTCAGGGCCGCGTGAGTTTCTGGCGAACCAGCGCGCTCGCCGCGCTGCTCACGGCGATCGGCGCCGTCGCCTTGATCGGGACGCTTGTGAGCCGGGGGTTTGTGTCGTGGTCGCAGATTGATGGCGGCGACCTGCTCACGGTTCTGGCGAGCGGATATGTCATCACGCTGCTGCCGCACTATGTGCTTTGCCGGTGGCTGCGCCGTCCCTTGCGCCAGGATGGCGGAACGGACTGGATGATGGCGCGGATCGCGAAGCCCTTGGCTGCCGGCATCGCCGCTCTGGCCGGCGCTCTCCTCATTCTCCTGTTCTTTGGCGTGGCGATGAGATTGGGGGAAGTGCTGGCGCAGTACGCGAACGCGTTTCCAACAATCCCGAACCTGTTCACGTATCCGGGGCAGGACGCGCCCTCGGAAGGCCAGAAACAGGTTTTTCTGGTCAGCCTGTTTGCGCTCTACGCTCTCGCGCTCCAGCTTTCATGGCCGCTGGCCGCACTGCTGTGGGATGGCGCACGCGCCCTCGCGCGCGCGATAGGCCGACCACTTGGCGCGCAGCCGCGCGAGGCCGGGACCGGCGCGCTTATGGCGCTCGCGACGGCCCTGCATCTGATCCTGCTGCCGGCCCTCTGGTAACAGGCGCACCGTTCGGGCCTGTTGCTGAAGGCATCGGGCCGGATCGGCGCGTTGTGATGGTGCCCGCGGCGGCGCTGCCGCCAGCGCACCGGCGAAACTCCGCGAGGATCTCTTCCTTCATCTTCCGCCGTTCACCGACGCGCGAAGCGGCTTCCCCGAATGTGCCGGAAAGCCCTTCACGCCTTGCGGGCGCGGGCGCGTCACGGCTGCGCTCGTGTTTGCGCGGATCGTTGAACGGCTGCGATAGCGTTCCACGGACGCTCTCGTCTGCCGGATCGGGCGCGCTCTGTGCAGTGCGCGTGGACTTCTCAGGCGCGAGCGCCGCCGTGCCGGAACTGCCGCGGGCGCGTGGATCGTTCCCGGCGCTGCGCCGGAAAACGTCGATCAGCTCCTGCCGCTTCGCCCGCCTCATGAACGCGACGGGAAGTTCGGCTGCGCCGGCAAAGGCCGCGCGCAGCTTCCCGGCAATGTTCGCCGCGCGAGGATCGGCGCGATGCGCCTCCGTTCTTTTGTCTGAATGATTGAATAACCGGGTGAGGACGCCGCGCAGCCAGCGCGCGGCCTGTTGCGGCGCGCCGATCAGGCTGGTCCAGAGGCCTTGGTGGGCGCTGCGGTAGAACGTATCAAGCAGCGTGTCGGCTGTCTCGCGCCTGGCCTGCTCACGGGTGCGGGTGGCCGCGCCCGTGAATTCTGCTCTCATGCGACGCCGTGGCGGCGGCCGTCCGTCGCGCCCTGTCGAGCGATCGCGGTCCCGGCCGGAGATGCGTTCGAACCCCTCGCGCCGGATCTGCGTCTCCAGCGAGCGGCGCTCCCGCGCCTCGACGCTCGCGAGCGCGTGCTCGCGATGGCGGAAGTCGACCAGTTCCCGGTGATGGCGGCGATCGAGCTTTTCGCGTTGCAGCTTGTGCTCCAGCGCGCGCTGCGCCGCCTCGCGCTTGCGGCGGGATTGCGCAATCCTGCCGAGGCCGGTGATGCGCATGAGAAGCTTCAGCGCCCGTCCGGCGCTCGTCTGACGGCCCAGCGTGGCGTCGAGCTCCTCGAGCTTCTGCGCCTTCAGCAAGAGATCGCGCTCAAGGCGGTGCTCTTTCTCGATCTCCGCTTTCTGCGCTGCGATCGCCGCACGCCGCAGTGCGTGACGGCGGGCGAGATCGTCGCGGCGCTCCTTTGGCGAGCGCCGCCGCTGCTCCGGAGGCCGGCCCAGTTGAAGGCCCGCCTCACGCGCACGTTGCTGCGCCATCTGCTCGCGGAAGAATTCCTGCGCCTTGCGCGCGTCAGGAAGTTTCTCAGGCGGGAAGCCGGCAAGGCGCGCCCTGACGTCCTTGACCCTCGCGCCCTCGATGTCGCGCGCGAGGCTGTGGATCTCACCGGCGCGGTCGACGACGACATAAGAGCGGCTGTCTCCGCGTGCAAGCAGGTAGCCGCGTTTCTCCAGCGCGGCGATCAGCTCCTTACCTGTCTTGCTCTCCCGCCATGCTTGCGTCAGGGCGGCGACGCGTTCGGCCTTGGTGATGCCGCTGCGCTCCTCCTGCTGCTGCTCAAATAGGTTTTCGCGGATCAAGCGGTCCTTGTAGCGCTCGCGGCCGCGGTTCTTCTGCATGCTCAGGGGCAACTTCAGGCCATAGTCGCGAGCGAATCCCTGGACGACGGTGCGCAGCGCCTGATGATCGTAGGAGAGCTGGACGGCCTTCATCGTTCGTTCGTCGATGCGCGACCACACGACATGGCAATGCTCCCGGCCATGCTTGACATGAAAGACGACGACGCGCGCCTGCTCGCCCAGCCCGAGCTTCTTCTCGGCCCGGTTGATGAAATCGACATATTGCTCGCGGGTGAGCGTTCCCTGCTTCGGGTCAGGATTGAGCGACAGGCTGTAGAGATATTTGCGGCATTGGGTGGCGCGGGAGATGGCGCGCCACTCGGCGAAGACGCCGTGAACGTCCCGCGCGATCGCGCCGCGCACGTCGGCCAGTTCGACGCGATCATTGTCGAATTCGTTCAGAAGATGCGTCGCGAGCTGTTGTCCCCCGCCGCGCTGGGAGCCTTTCGGGACCATCGTGCCGTCAATCGTCTTCAGGGCCTCGCCGCGGCCCATCGGCGGCGCGCGGCCGAAGCAAGCCCATAGTTTGATTCTGGCAAATTGTGCCTTAAGGCCGCGTTACTACCGCAGGTAGTTTTCATATTGCGACGCAAGCGGAAAGGGTGGACAGCGGCCGCCGTCCACCCGCTGTGATACGCGTCAGGCCGCTTCGCTCTCCGTCGGCGCTGCGCGGTCCGCGCCGGGCTGGAAACCGTGCAGGTAATCGGCGGCGCGCTGTGCGTGGCTCGCAGCCGTGAAGATGGCGCGCTTGTCAGCCTTGAGCACTTTTAGCCAGTGGTCAATGTAAGACGCGTGATCGTCGCGAATCTCCGGCGTGATGCAGAGATCCGCGCACAGGAACGCAGCTCCCAGTTCCGCGATCAGCTCCTCTGCGGCATAGGCGTCGTCGCCGAAGCGCTTGCCGAGCGCGCGGTCAAGGCGCGAAGGATGGGAGGTCCAGTGCACGAGTTCGTGCGCTTTGGTCGCCGCGTAGCTTTGCGCGTCGCGGAACGCTTCGGGCACGGGGAGCACGATCAGATCGGTCGATGGCGCGTAGTACGCCATGTTGCCGGCATGCCGGAACGTGGCGCCGGTCGCGGCGAAGAAGCTCTCCGCGTCCTCGATTAGCTTCATGCGCTCGGGCATCGCCGGCGGCTGCGGCGCGTACTCCGGCGGAAGGCCTTCGATCTGCTCGACGTTGAAGACGGTGTAGCCCTTCATGAACGGGATCGCTTCCTCGACTTCCTCGCCCTTGTCGTTGACACCGCTCTTGTGGAAGGTGTCGGCATAGACGACAAGCGACCCGTGCTCGCCCTTGCGGACGTGAGCGCCCAGCGCCTGCGCCTGCTTGAAAGTCATCCAGACATTCGCGGCGTAGCCGTTGGCCATGGCCTCGCCCCAGAGCAGCAAAATATTGATGCCGCGATAGGGCGTGAAGTTGTGCCGCAGCGGGCGCGTGATGCGGCCTTCCGTGTGGCCTGCGCTCCATGGCCGGGCCCAAGGGCGCACGCCCTGCTCCAGGTCCGCGATGATGCGCGTGGTCACGCGCGTGTAGACGTCCTGCCGTTCCGAGTCTGCGTTTCTCATGATCCTGACCTCCTTGGCGGTTTGCGGTTCGCAACGCATGGGGAGCAGGAACGCCGGGCGGACAAGCCGGCCTGTCACCGGAACGAAGTGGAGGGAAACGGCCTGCCCGTTGACAGGCCGGCGCGCCCGGCGAGGATGAAGATGCGTTGCGTGCGGCGGGAACCGCGAGGTCAGGATTTCACCGGACGCAAAGAGGGCGAAAAGGATCGCCGCGGAATCCAGCGGCTCGGGCGCGAGCGGTCGCGAGCGCGAATTCATCGGCTATTAAGACCGGGTCGCTAGGATGGTCTAGAGGAACGAAGTGGAGACAAGCATGAGCGATGATGACGAAGAGCCTGGCCGCTACGAGTATTACCTTCTTGGCGGCGTGACGCCGGTGCGCGTCGCCTTCGACAAGGCGGGCCGGAAGATGAATGCGGAGGTGCCCGACGCGGCCAGCCCAAACGGCCTTCGGCATGACGGGACTTATCTGTCGCGGCTGCGCGAATCTGACCAGGTCGAGGCGATCGACGAGAACGCATTTGAAGCGCAGTCCTGCGCCTACCGCGAGCGGCAGAAGAAACGAAGTCCTTCACCGTAGGCGGCTGGACGCTGTTTTGGGAACTGGCTTGCCGACGGCGATGCGGGTAGCGACTTCCCCTGCGTCCCGCAATTGGGCACAGCGTGCACAGGCCACCGTCCGGGCGTCGCCCAAATCTCCCAGCGAAATTCGGAGCGGATCGCCACAATAGCCGCAATTGACGTCGATCAGGTCGTCATCCATGGCAGTCCGTCAGGCAAGAGCTGCACCAGACGCGTCGGATTGGGAGTGCGCGCCGCCGATTGCGTCTTTGGGCGCTATCAGCGCCGGCGCCCGCGGCGCGTAAAGCCGGGTCGGTCAGGGCGCGCTGCGGGTGCTTGCGGACCCGCAGGCGCCGCCGCTGCTGGGGCTGCACCGGCACCGCGATATACCGCCGAGAGATCTGCGTGCGGCGGTTTGACGAGGTTCTCGGGAATGGCGAAGGCGCGCACCGCAAACGCGCGCACATGGGCGGCGAGCGTGTCGGCGAATTGCGCGGCGGCGCGGAACCGCGGCAACAAATCGTCGGCCTCGGCGCCGAACTGCAGGCGCTCCATCGCCAGCGGCAGGTAGCGGGCCTCGTGACTGTTGTCGAGGACTTTGCGGACGAGTTCGATCAGGTCCGCCGCGAACGGCGGCGGCGCTGTCAGCCGGCCTATGTCGATCTCCGCCGGCAATGAGCCGCCGCTCGCGGCAAGCGCGCGTGAAATCCAGGTGACCGTTTGCTGCACGAGCGATCCTGCTTGTGCCGGGTCCTGGTCGCCGAACGCGAGCCGTTGCGTGAGATGCCGTTCCAGCTCGGTGGCGGGCACGTTTGCCACGTCGGCGCAAATCGCAAGGATGTACTGGGACAGCCGGACCAGGAGCGCTGAGATGATGTAGCGCGCGCACAGCTCCTTGTCGCGGTCGCGGGCGATCTGCGGACCGCGCTGCGTGACGTCACCCAGCAGGCGCAGCAGCTTGTTGAGGAGCCGGTACCGGAATGTGAGCCAGCTTTCGACTTCCACAAAAGCGAGCGCTTCGCGGAATAGCCGCCAGTCGTCGTCCGCATCTTGCCGGCCGCTGAGGCGCTGCCACGCTGCCTTGGCCGGGTCGAAGGTCTGGTAGTCGCTGCGGCAAGGCCACGCCGCTGCGGGAATGGCCAGCGATTTTTCCCACGCTTCGATGTTCTGAATTGAGAACAACTGCACATCGAGCCGGGCTGCGAATTCGCTGGCGCCGAAGTCAATGTCGCTGGCCACCAGGTAGGTGCTGTCCGCGTGCAACAGGGTGCGAACGCCGCTCAGCCACAGGATCCGGTCGAGCAGGGCGATCTTGCCGGTCTTGCATTCCAGGTGGCGCCGGGTCAGGTGGAACCCGCTGGTGTATTCGCTAACCAGCACGTCGATGTCGGTCGCGAGCATGCGCCGGTCGGCTGTCGCGGTCGGCAGCAAGCCCCTCTCGGCGAAGGTGCCTTGCGCGAGATAAAGCCGCAGCGCCCGAGCCTCGAGTTCGGGTCCCGTCATGGAATCGGTCGAGGCCATTAGCTCTCCCTCAGGCGAAGAATGATCGCCCGCTCCACTTCGGCAAGATCCTCAGGAACCTCGCCGGTGTCGGCGCGCATCTGCTCAATCGACGAAAAGGCAACGCCTTCGCGCACGTCGGATGCTTCCATCGCGCGGCTGGCTTCGACAGCGCCGCTGGTGACCACCTGGTGGACCTTGGCGACCGTGTCCCTCTGCACAAGCTCAAGAAAGGAGTCGCGGGGACGCCCTGTCGGGTTGCGGACTTTCACGATGCCGGCAAGTTCGGACATCGTGTAGTCGGTGCTGATCGCGGTGCAGGGGCCGATCGTGCCTGTGTTGAGGAGTTTGTTCAGCAGCAGATCCGGGCTGAAGATCCTGCCAGTGCCGCGCGCGCCGAAATGCTGGCCGTTGCGGATTGAGTCGAGGAAGATCTTCACCCGGTCGGCCATGTCCTCGCCGAACTCGTCGCCCATGTCGGCGTAAAAGTGAGGCGTCGTCAGGAAGGCGCGCGTCGAGCCGCCTGACATTTTGAGCTGCGTGCGGTTCAGCAGGCCGACACCGATGCCGAGATCCAGCAGCCGCTCCGCGTTCTGCTGACGCGCCTCGCCGCGGATGATGTCCTCGGGGATGCCCTGGTAATTGCGGACCCGGTCGATCAAATGGAGCAAGACGGCACGATCGGTGCGGTCGAGCGGCGCGAGCGATTGCGCGTTCTTGGTTGATAGCCTTGACCAGACGCGCTCCGAGAACAGCAGCGGCTCGCTGAGCCCCTTGCCACGGCGTGAGCTGACGATTTTGAAGCCGGTTGCGAGTCGCAGGGCGGTGGCGCTCTCTTTGTCCCCAATCTCCTTGGCAAGAACCTGGCGGACGTCGGACTCGGGCACGGGCAGGCGCGAGGCCAAATCAAGGGCAATCAGGCACCCGCGGTCCTCCGGCTTGGGGTTCAGAGACTCGTACAGCTCCGCAACGGCTTCCAGCAGCGAGGGGTAGGTGAGGACCAGGCTCTCGACGTGCGTGGTCGCGCCATCCTTGGCCCGGCGGACACGGGCGAGGCCCGAGCGCTCGAGCCACGGCAGCAACAATCCCTGAAGGTCGAGCGGGAAGAACCCTTCCTGGGCTGCGAAGCGTTCGGCGCGCTCGATGGTGATCAGGCCGGCGTTCTTCAGCGCCGACGCGAACAGGCCGGCCCGGCCCGCCTGCAGCGTCGCGTACAGGAAGCCGGCGATCTGGGCGTTGCCCACCTGGTACCGCTTGAGGCTTTTGGCGGCGGAGATTATGTGCTTGCCCTGATCCGCACGGGTCATTGGCAAGAAATTGTAACCGGCTGCGCAGCGCGGCCGGTTGCGCGCGCAATTTTGAGAATGCTTGCCGGCCTGTGATTACGGGAACGGGCGGCCGGGAAACCAGTTGCGCTTTTTCGGCCTATTGGTACGCTGTTCCCACCAAGATCCAGCGACAACCAGGCCGGAGGAGCCGATCCCGTGGAGACGCAGGTCCGTACGCCCCAAATGGTCTTCATGCAGCCGCAGCGGCTTGTCGTGCCGCTGTTCCAACGCCCCTACGTCTGGAACGAGGAGAACCAGTGGGAGCCGCTGTGGGATGACGTCGTTCGCGTTGCCGACCGCGTCCTGAGCCGGCCGACCGACAAGCATCATCCGCACTTTCTCGGCGCGGTCGTCCTGCAACAGGTCCAGAAACAGACCGGCCAGATGCAGGAGCGCACGATCATCGACGGGCAGCAGCGCCTCACCACCCTGCAGCTGCTGATGGACGCTCTTCACGCGGAATTGCAGGCGGTCAACGCGCAGCAGGCGGCGATGCGCATCGAGCCGCTGGTGGCAAACGCCGAGCCGTTCTGCGCGAAGCAGACCGACCGCTTCAAAGTGTGGCCGACGAACAGGGATCGTCCGGCTTTCAACGCGGTGATGGCCGCGAAGCCGCCGGTCGACTACGACGCGGTGGGCCATCGCGGCGAGAAGATGGTCGAGGCGCACCGGTTTTTCAGCATGCAGGCGCGCGAGTGGCTTGCTGGCGCTGGACCCGAGGCGGTTACGTCACGCGCCGTCGCCATCGAGACAGTGGTGCGCGAGCTTCTCCAGCTCGTCGTCATCGACCTGACCGTCGATGAGAATGCGCAGGAGATCTTCGAGACGCTGAACGCGCGCGGCGCGCAGCTGACGGCGGCAGACCTGATCAAGAACTTCATCTTCCAGCGCCTGCTCGAAACAGGCACGGACGTGGAAGACGCATACCAGAAGCATTGGCGAGAATTCGAGACGGGCTTCTGGGAGACCGAGGTCAATGTCGGCCGCCTGAAATACCCTCGCTCCTCGATCTTCCTCAATCACTGGCTGATTGCGCGCACGGGCGAGGAGGTCGTCGCGCGCGAGGTGTTCGACCGGTTCAAGCGCTTCGCCGATCACGACGCGGCGATGACCATGCCGAAGCTGGTCGAGCAGGTTTATCGCGCATCGGGCGTCTACCGCCGCTTTATCGCCAGCGCCGCGACGCTCACCGGCGCGATCGATCGCCTCGGGCTGTTTGGCTACCGCACAGGCGTGCTTGAGAGCGAAGTAATCAAGCCGCTCGTGCTCTGCCTGCTCGATCCGGAGCAGCCCGCCGTGCCGGACGCGCAGCTCGTCAAGGCGCTGGACGTGATCGAGAGCTGGATGGTGCGGCGCATGCTGGTGCGGGCAACGACCAAAGGTTACAACCAGGTCGTCGCCGAGCTCGTCGCTCTCGTGCGCAAGGCTGACCGCGCGAAAGCCGGCGATGTGATCGAGTCATTCCTCGCCGGCCAGACCGGCAGCAGCCGCTATTGGCCCGACGACAACGAGCTCCGGGAGGAACTTGCCGGATTGCTCGCCTATCGCAGACTGGGCCGCGGGCGGTTGCGCATGGTGCTCGAGGCCATCGAGGACTACCGCCGCGGATGGAAGGATGGCAAGCAGGGACTCGGCGAGGAACGCGTGGCGCGCGGCAGCCTTGCGATCGAGCACGTGATGCCGCGCAAATGGCACACGCATTGGCCGCTCAATGGCCATGAGGAAGCCGAGCGCGACCGCAGCATTCACACATTCGGGAACCTCACGCTGTTGACGCGCAAGCTGAACTCGAAGCAATCAAACGGTCCGTGGCTCGGCAAGGACGGCAAGCGCGAGGGTCTGGAACAGCACGACGTCCTGTTCCTCAATCGCGAGCTGCTGAAGGTCGCAAAGGACGAATGGACTGACGACGCGATCGCCACGCGCACCAAGGAACTGACACAGGCCATCATCCAGATCTGGCCGGTGCCGCCCGGCCACAAGTCCGGTTTCTCGCCGGATCGAAGGCCGAGGCTGCGCAAGAAAGTTCAGCTCTCCGACCTGATCACCGCAGGCGTGCTGACGCCCGGAATGATGCTGTTCCCGGTGCGCAAGAAGTACAGAGACAAGGTCGCGACGCTGCTGCCCGATGGACGGATCGAGATCGACGGCGTCATCTACGCAAGGCCATCAGAGGCCGCCACGGCCGTCACGGGCAAGCGCACCGGCGGCTGGTGGTTCTTCTTGACCGACCAGGCGTCGCGGACGTCGCTGCGGACAATCCGCCGCGATTACGTCAACGCGATGGCCGTCGATGAGGAAGATGACGAGGATGATGACGGCGATGACGATGATGAGGCCTAGGCGCGATGGGTCTGATACTCCCTGAGCGCCAGAAATGGCTGGAGCATGCGCTTCAGGGCCTCGCCTTTTGGATTGGCCACCGGCATTCTTTGTTCAAGGGTTACCCGCTGGCCGAAGGCGCGCTGGTCGCTGAAGCCTGCAACCTCATTCAGGCGAACCTGCCTGGGGGTCTTGTGCTGCTGCCGGAGTGCATGTACGCCAACCTCGTCCCCGCCGGCGGAGCGGTTCCGGGGATCGGGCCGCTGGCGCGCGCCGATCTCGTCTTGTGCGCCGAAGCGGCGAAAGAGATCGGGCGCGACGGCAACATATCGGCTCACACCCGGTTCGTCATCGAGGTGAAGCGCGGCGACGCGGCCGTAAGGCTGATCAACGAGGATTTGAGGCGGCTGCATGGTTATCTCGGCGTCGCGACAGCGGGGACGCGCTGCTTCCTGTTCATCGTCAGTGAGGGGCGGGCGCCCGCGCGCTTCGTTGAAGACGGGGCCGCGCGCAGGGGTGTTCACCCCATACCTGCGACGCAGGGCGGCACTTACGTTGTGCGGCGCGCGGTCAAGGCCGCGGCCAGCTTCTCGGGCAAAGAGTCCGCGCACTATGTGTGCCTGCTCGAGATCTTCCTCGCCGGCCAGCGGCCGCAAAGACTTCCCGCGTAGGCGGGAGCGGGCCGCGCCTAGTCGGCGGCCCGGACACAGACGCCGTGCACCTTGGCGTCGAGACTCTCAAGCCAGCTCTGCGCCTCGTCGCGCATCGCCTGCTGGTCGTGCAGGTTCTCGTGGCTGTTCGCGTCCACGGTGAAGATCACGAGCATCGCGTAGGTCGTCGGGGTGGTGATTTCAGCGGTCTGATTGATCGAAGCCATTTTGTCCTCCTTCGGAACCGTGATCCGTGGTTCCTTCGCTGCCTTCTGAGGAACCACCGTCACGGTTGCGCGGAGGACGTGAGGACGGGGCGCGGGCGGCGAGGCGGCAGGCATCCGGCGCGGGCGTGATCAGCGGCTTTTCATGCTGGCGCGCGCGTGCTGCCTGGCGCTGGCCGTTCAGTTGACGGCGCCGTCAGAGAACCGGCCGAAGAAAGCGGAGATCTCTTGACCGTGGACAGCACCGCGATAGGCTGCGATGTTCCCCCCCACACTGGGCGTGGAGCGCCACGGGCGGGACTGGGGGGCAGGGGATCGGGATTTAAGGCGCGGCACTACCGACGCCGGGAGCGCATTTTGGCGTCCTGCGCGATCTGCACGCCGCGCAGAAAATGCTCCACATGAGCAAGGTTGGCGAACCTGTCCACGACCTCGCCTTTGTCGGAGAGGACGAATCCGTATTTCGCGCGGCGCGTCACGGTGAGCTTGAGGCCAAGCAGGCAGGCGGTCGCCTTCGCGTCTTCATAACGGAAGATCAGGCAGGCCTGCGGATTGCCATCGGGGCTCATGCCTCGACTCGTAGCGGAAATTCGGGGGCCGGACAAGACTGAAAAAGGGCGAGGCGCTTCACGGGCGCCCCGCCCGCCGCGACGGGCGGCATTTACGCCGTCGCGGCTGCCGCTGCTTCCTCGCTCTCGGCGTAAGCCGCAAGGATCGCGTCGCGCACGCTCTCCTGCGCCGCGACGTCTGCGATCGGACGCAGCAGCGCGAAGCTGCGGCGCTCGCCGTTGACGCTGTACTGGCGCGCCGGGAACGTGACGTTGCGCCCCGCGCCGTTGCGGCGCTCCCAGATCGCGAAGCCGATCAGCTTGAGACCCGCGAGCGCCCCGCCGGTGAAATGCAGCTCGGCGTCGGCGAGCTTTCCGGGCGGGTTGCCCTTGTCGTTCGGAGTGATCTTGACCGTCATCGCCGCCGCCGTTGCCGTTTTCGTCGAAGCCATGTTCTGTCCTCCTGGGCCGCGTTGTGCGGCTCCTTTCGCAGCCTTTGAAGGAGCCGAGCAGCGGTTCAGGGAGAAGGACAGCAGGCCGGGACCGGGCGGCGAGGCGGCAGGTGATCGACGCAGACGTGACATGTGTGTTTCCTCACGCGCTGGCCGCGTGCATCGCACTGTTCTTCACACATGGCGCGGCGGTGTCCACCTGCCGCCGGTCCCTTTAAGGGACGCCGATCGGTCCCGGCCGGTGAACGCGAGACGAAATGCGAGCACGCGGCATTCACGGTTCCGGTCATCGAACGGTCAGGCAACCGCGCCGAGTGGATCTTCGCCGGTAAGCCGCTGCACACTCGTACGGTGGTAGTCAGGATCGAGCTCGATTCCGATGAAGCGCCTGTCTGCATCGCGGGCGGCAATCAGCGTTGAGCCCGAGCCGCAGAACGGGTCGAGAACAACGGCGCCGGGCGCGGTAAATGCCTCGATCAGCGGCGTCAGCACGGAGACCGGCTTCTGCGTGGGGTGCAGGCGGTTGCCGGTGTAGCGCCAGCCATCGATCACATCGGACGGCGGCGATGCGGGAAGCGGCGGATCGCCCTTGGCGAACAGATAGGCCTGTTCGTGCTCGTAGCGCAGGAACCGCGCAGTTGAGGCGTAACGTTTCCGGAACACGATGTGCCCGGCAGCCCGAAACCCCGCGTGTCGGGCTGCCGCAAGAAACGCATCGGCGCGCGTCCATCCGTAGAAGCTGACGCAGAGCGCGTCGTCGCGCAGCACGCGATGCATGGCCCCGAACGCGGGCCCGACCCATGAGTCGTCGTTGTCGTTGGCGATGCTGCGGCCCGACCGGTCGCGGTAGCGCACGAGATACGGCGGGTCCGTGAGGATGAAATCCACGCTCGCCGCAGGCATGTGCGCCATGATGTCGACGCAATCGCCGCAGGTCACCCCGCCCAGCATCTGCGCGAGGAGGCGGCCGCTCATGGGCCCCTCCGTTGCAGCATGCGCAGGAGCCGCATGGCGGCGCGCAAATCGTCGGCCTGGTCGTCGAACAGGATCAGCGTTCCGATCGCGGCAAGCGTGTCGCCGTTCTCGAGATAGCTGCGCGCTTCGGTCAGCAAGCCGACAAGCTGCTCGATTGCGGCTTCGGCGGCGAGCGCAACGGGATCGTCGGTCATGGCGCCCTCCTTCCGGCCTTGACGCCGGCCTCATAGGCGTCCTGCAGGACAGTGCGCAGTCCCGCGACCGAGATGTCGTGGAGATCGAGGAAGTCGCGCCCGCGCCACTGGAGCGTCGGGATGCTCAGGCGCTCGCTTACGATGTCCTCGAACAGGAGCAGAAGTTGATCGTCGGTTGTCATGGGGGCCTCCGTCACGCGACAATCCGCCCGGCTTCGCGGGCTTCGTCCGCATAGGCGGAGATTGTTTTCGCGGGGACGAAGTGCAGGTCGCGCTCGATGGGCAGCTTCAGCGCACCGCGCACGGCGCGCAGCTCGGCGAGGCTGACATAGCCTAGCTCCGGGCAGCCCATGCCGAGATCGCACAGCCCGAAGGCGATGTCGGGATCGTCGGGGTCGAGTTCCGACAACAGCCAGGTGCATCCCGCGTCCGGCGTGAAAAGCTTCACGACGGGCAGGAAATCCGGTTCGGGCTCGGTCCCGGCAAACTGCCTGCGCAGAGCGCCGTTGGCGAGCAGGCGTTTCTCGATGTCTTTCGTCAGCAGTTTCATTTCAAGGCTCCTTTCGCATGAGGGTTTTCTCAACGCGGGAGCCCTGAAGCCGGGCGAACAAGCCGGCCCTGTCACCGCGGGGCTTGTTTGATTCCTCACGCGGCTTTGCCGCGCACCGCACGGGAAGGAATCAAACAAGCCCGAGGGAAACGGCTTGCCCGTTGACAGGCCGGCGCGCCCGGCTAGACGCGTTGACCTTTGAGAAAACCCGGCGGAAAGGAGCGGCGAATGAAATGACTACGCGAGACGTGCTGTTCGCGCATATGCTGGCGGCCGCCTCTCGCCCTGAGGGGTCATCTGCTCCATGGACACGAACTCCAGGCCGAAGCCGGCGTTTAACAAATCCGCGGACGTGCGCGCGGCGTGGCGTGAGCGTCAAAAGGCGGCGCTTCAGGAGCGTGAACGAACGGAATATGAAGCCATCGCCGCAAGGGCGGCGCAGCGCCGGCGGGAGGCTGAGCGCTCGTTCTGGGCCCGCCGTGAAGAGGCCGTCGAGCGGGAGAAATCGCGGCTTCTGCTCGAGCGGCCGGGGGCGGCCCTGCGCATGCTGCCCTCGGTGAGGCTGCGGGAATCGCTCGCCTATTACCGGGCGGCGGACCTGGTCCGGCGCGCGCACGCGCATGATCTGGAAATGATCGAGCGGCAGCGGGAGGAAGAGGAAGACAGGTTTCTGCGCGCCCAGGAGGAAAAGCGTGAACGCGCAGCCCGCGAGATGGCCGATGAATTCAGGGCGCGCTCAACGGGACAATTCCACGCGGCGTTGAAGGCGCGAAGCGCACAGCGGGAGCGCGATCGGGGTCGGGACGATGACGGGCGCGAACGGTGATGAGGGTGGAAGTTAAGGCTGCTGCGCTGGTCTTAGCGGTCGCGTCCGCCGCCGCCTTTCTCGCGCTCCCGCGACTTCTGGGCCGCGCGGGCGGCGAGCGCTTTGGCAAGTTCCTGATCCGCCGTGGACCGCGATGGGGCGCGGTTCAGATCGGGCTGGCGGCTTAGCTTTACAGCGTTGTCGATCACTTTCGCGATCATGTCGGGAAGAATCCGGTTGATGTCTTCGATCCGCATGCGCGATACGGCAACGGCTTCCTTGATGGCGTCGCGGCGGTATTGCTCTTTTGTGGCCGGTGGAATCAGGCGCGGGTCAATCCGCCGCTCGCGGATCTTGCGTTCATAGATGCGAGGCGAGTCGTCGAAGCGGCGGGCGTGGGCTTTGCCAATGGCATGGCGCCAGGCCTGGTAATAGAGCTCGACGAGAGCGCGGGCCTCGCGCTGCTGGTCCGGGTCGGCAATCTGGCGCAGCCGGGCGTCATTCTCGCGGTCGTTCGCGAGCTTGTAGGCGCTGAGAGAATCAGGACGGTCAGCCACAGGGGGCGCTGCTGCGCTGGATTGTAGCGCGGTGCGCTGCCACCGGACACCGGGAAAACGACACCCCTAATCTGTCGGAGCGCTGCCCGCTTCCGCGTCGAGGCGTGCGGCCCGTCCCATCCAGGGCTCTGGCCGAATCGCCTTGATCCAGTCCACAAACGACGGGACAAAACCCAAATCCTCGCGGACATGCTGTTCGCCAATCCAGCGGACCGGGATGACCCGGCCCGTGGAGATGGTGATCGTGGCGCCGAAGATCGTCTCGGCCATGAAGATGCCCTCGGCGTGGTGCCGCAGGGCGCGATGGCGGAAGTCGGCCGCGATCATCTTCGATTCATCGAACCAGCTATGGATGTGGATGTAATCCTCAGGCGTGCCGCCCCACGTGCGGACGCTGGAGAGCGCATGGTGGTAAGGATGTGCCATAAGCGCCTCCCTCACAGGCTGTAGGTGCTGTTGTAGACGTCGGTGTAGCGGGCGTTGAATTCGAGTTCGATGGTCCGCGCGCGGACATCGAAGCGGAACTCGCCGTAAGCGCCGTCATTGTTTTCCCAGCCGCCATGCTCGTGCTCGAGGAAGGCGTAGCACAGGGCCTCGATCGCCTCGGGCAGGTCGCACACGCGGGCGCTCGACGTGATCTCGCGAGCGAACGAGACCTCATGGATCGTGAGCACCGCAGCCGGAAGTTCGACGGTGCGCCCGCCAGCCTGTGCAGCGACGCCGTTGATCTGCCCGCTGTCGCCTTCGCCGTCGAAATCGACGATGACGTCTGTGATTTCGGCGGCAGCAAGGGCGTCAAAGACGCCGGCCTTGTTGAGCGCGTTGGCTTCGGCCAGCATCGCCCGGTAACGCTGGTAGAGGCGGTCAAATGATTCCGTCATGGTTCTCTCCTTTCGGTGGTTTCGTTTTCAACATGGAGGGTGCGTGAAGCTGGCCGGACAAGCCGGCCTGTCACCGAGGGGCTTGCCCCGAGGGGAACGGCTTGCCCGTTGACGGGCCGGCGCGGCCAGCTACGATGCGCGAAATTGAAAACGAAACCTTGCGAAGGAAGACCGGAAACGGCGCAGAAGCCCGGCCGCCGCGGCACGAGCGCTGCGGCGACCGGGACGACGATGGCGATTACGCCGCGTCCAAATCGGGTTCGGCGTCGCCGGAATTGTCAGCTTCGCCGTCTGCATCGGCGTCGTCATCGCCGCTTTCTGCCGTGCTTGCGGCGTCGGGATCGACTGCCGGGAAGAGCATAGCCTCCGGCAGCCATGCGCGGGCTTTTTGCTGCGCGGGCGTCGGCTCGGCCGACTGGCGCGCCTGCTCAAAGTGTCGCAGCAGGCCGTTTACCAGTTCGAGCTTTTTCCAGCTTCCGAGTGCGCCAACGCTCTCGGCGTAGCCGCATTCATTGGCGATGGCGATGAGCTGGTCGCGTGTGCGCCGGTTCAGGAAGTCGGCGTCAGGCTGCCAGTGATGGCGCATATCGACCTGCAGGTCGATGGCGACAGCGTTAAAGAGGCTCTCGCCCGAATCGAGCCGGTCGCACACCTCCTGACCGAAGGGCAGTACGGCCAGCACCAGCAGCAGCCGGTCGAGGTCCTCGTCGGTGAGCGCCTTGAGCACGGTGTAGACGTCAAGCGCGTCGTTCCGCTTGCCGTGGGTCAGCGCTTTCCAGCCGCTGCCTGTTTCCGCTGCAGGATCACGTCCGACGCGGCGCGCCATGAGTGCGGCCTCCGTGTCTACCGTAGTGTATGGCGCCTGCGGAGCCGTGACGTTAACGAGTCCGGCGAGCGCCCCGTGCGGCTCCAGCGCGATCAGCTGCGCCACGGCGGAGATCTCTTTCGCCTTTCGGGGATTGGCAAGCAGAACCCCCTGCACGGCCATCGTCTTGTGCCAGGCGATCAGCCTGCGCAGCGGCGTTGGATACGTCGCCTTGCGCGGAGGCTGCGCCAGCGGAGACGCGGCTGTCTCGTAGGCGGTGTCCTCGTCGAGTTCCTCGCTGCGCAGCAGGCCCTCGCGAATCTCGACGATGCCCTTGGGCGAGAGGTTGATGAGGACGCCCGACGCCTGGCCGTCCTGCGCCTCCTCATATTGCCAGTCGGGAATGCGGTAGTTGTTCGTGACCTCGACCCAGTCCGCCTTGCCGCGGTGTTGCTCCGCAAGCTCCGCGACCGCTTCCTGCTGGAGCGCCATGAACTGGTCAGGGTCGTCGAAGTAGCTCTCCGCTTCCGACTGAAACAGGTCGGTCGTGATGGTCCCGGTGTATCGCTCGAGCGGGAATTTCGCGATGGCGACCGATGGCCGGCCGTCGAGGAGGTGCTCGCGGATTTCGTCTGCGGTGATGTTATGCCCGCGGTCGAATTCCAGGAGCAGGAGGCTTTGCGCCTCCGCGGACCCCAGCGTCAGCGCCTCGGCCTGTGAGAGCGTGATGACGTCATGCCGCAGGGCGGATGCCGCTTTAGCGCAGAGACCGTTGAGCGTCAGCCGGCGCTTGATTGTGGTCGCGGAAAGCCCGGTTTTCGCGACGAGGTCGTCGAGCGTGACGCCCTTGCGGATCAGCGCCGCCAGTGCGGCGGCCTGATCGAGGGGCGGCAGGTTTTCGCGCTGCAGGTTCTCGACGGCGGCGATCCGAAGCGTGTCATCCTTCGAGAGGCCAGTGCGGATTTCGACGCGCACTTCGAAGTCATTCGAGATGACGCCGCGTTCGGCGAGCAGCTTGAGCGCGCGGAACCGGCGTTCGCCGCTGATGATGCGGTAGCGGCCCTTGCCCTTCGCGGGCGCCACGACAAGATTTTGCAGCAGGCCGTCAGCCTGGATGCTGGCGGCAAGGCCTTCGAGCGATGCCGCGTCAAATGTCGAGCGCGGATTCGCCGTCGGCGGTTGTAGGGACGAAAGAGGTACGGTCTGGGTAGTCATGTTTCACTCCTTTGTTGTCGAGGCCGCGAACAGCCGCGGCCTTTCGATAAGCGCAGGGGTGAAGGCACGGCCGCTTGCCGGGCGCACCCGGAGGGCCGTAACGAAGTGAAGGAGCCCGCCAGGGCTTGCGCCCAAGGCAAGCGTGGCGTGCCAGGATGACAATCTGAAAGGCCGCAGGTGCGCGGCGGCAGACGTGAAACAGGTGGCGGCGGGCGATTACATGAAGTTCCTGAAGTCGTAGACCTCGTCGACCATGTTCGGGTTCTGCTGGATGATGTCGGCAAAAGCCTTGGAATAAACCAGCGTCACGGGGAGCTTTTTGTAAAGCGTGTTGTTGTTCCAGTCCATCTTGGTCAGCCCGAGAATGCCGGCGCAGGTGTCGTGCCAGCCGCCTACTCCGGCGAAGCGGCGCAGCAGGATCGGAGCGGGAGTCGGACGCAGCGCTCCCTCCTTGTAGATGCTGTAGTGCTGGTTTTTCAGATTGACGCCCTTGACGCTGCCTTGCGTCCAGAGCAGGGCGTTATGCCCGTCCAGCGGAAGGTAGGTGCCGCGTTCGACCGGGAAATTGTGCGCGGCGGGTGGGGTCTTGTTGTTGAACTGCACGCCTTGCCAGTCACCGGTTTTGACGATCTGCACCAACTCAACTTCGGTGCCGTCCCGGAAGCTGTCGAGCGCGCCGAGAATCTCCTCCTCGGTGAATGCTGTGTTCTTGTGAATTGTGACCTTCTTCGGCGATCTGCCGAAGTGACCCCCTTGATAGATCTCCAGGCTGCGCGACAGAACGGACTGCATCTCGTAGTACGTGAGGTACGGATTGTGGCTCTCGTCTTCTTTGAACTCCCGTGCGTCGTAGGCGACGAAGCGGAATCCGGTGCCGTCAGGGTCGAATACCTGACTGCAGCAGGTCGTGTATTCGGTGCCTGAACTTGACGTTTTCAGCGCGTAGCTGATGCCGACGAATGCCTCGTCGGTTCGCAGGCCGGTGAGCTTCCAGGGCACGCCGCCGGCCTTGGCGTAGAGAGCCACGCTCACGCCCCACATGACGTTCGCGCGGCAGGATCGCTGGAAACTGGATTGCCGAACAATCTGAATTGGGATGTTCGACGGCGCGGAATATGCCTTCAGGTAGTCGTGAAAATTGAAATCCTCTCCCTCGAAGCACGAGGCCCATGCCGGGGGCAAATAGATCAGCGCGACATCGAACTGCGAGCGCACCGTCTGAAGCTTGGCGATGCACTCGAACAGGCCGCGCGCCAGCGCAAGCCTGTCGCCCCGCTGCGCGGCGCCGTCGAGTTCAGGCGGAAACTCGGTCGTCAGCACGTCGGTGGGCGCGACGATCGGCACGCGAAAGACCTTGCTGAATCCCGGATATGGCGGATAGTAGGCTGGCGCGTCCTTCGGATTCGCGGTGCGCTCCAGCTCGGCGATCATGCCCCGTACCTTTGCCAGGTCCGCCTTCGGCGCAAGCGCGGCGAGTCGGACGCGTGAGGGAGTCTGGTACCGCAGGCTGTAGGGCCCATGTTCGATCAGCCCCGTCAAGGGATGAATGCTGCGGCGGTTGCCCGCAAAGAGCAGCGCCGGCTCCGGGAGCGTTGCATAGCCGGCCAGTTCAACATCGATGCCGGTCATGATGTCCGTTTCCTTGTATAGGCGGTTCGCGTTCTGAAGCGGAAGGACGGATTCTCGATTTCGTTGCCCTCATTGAAGGAGCGAAGGCTCACCTCGACGTTGCGTTCGGCCGTCCCGGCGAGCACCCGAACCCAGGCGTCCAGAATCCGGTCATGAACGTCATTGAATCTCTTTCCGCGTCGCGCATCGAGGAATGTGCGTGCGGTTGCGCGGGCGCGCCGAGGCCAGATCCAGATATCGGGCGATATCAGAAGCCAGTGCTGACCATTGCGCGTGTCGAGTGCGAGGCGCAGAGCCTCAGACCACATGACCGGTTCGGGGGTTGGATGCTCCTCGTTCGCTTCAGTCATCAGCCCCGTAATCGTTCCCGCGATGATCTGCAAGGCTTCGAGTAGAGGCGCCATGGCCGGGTCGGCTGCGCGTTGAGGATTGACGGCTATGACCGTACCGGATCGGCTGGACAGGTTCTTGAGAGGCCGCCCCTTCGTCAATGCGGAGCCGATGGCCTCCTCGAGAAAACCCTTGAAGTGCAGGGCGCCTGCCTGCGTAAAGTCGGGGATCTCCGCCGGTTGAAGATTGACGAGGTCGCCGCCGAAAGCTGCGCGGACATTCTGCTGCGTTCCCCAGCACCAGATTGACTGTGCTTTCGTGACTATGAGATGTGGCCGCGATTGGCGCGCTGCCGCACGAAGCTCAGCCCAATCCTTGGGCGTCCGAAGGCTGACCTGCCAGCATTGGCGTGGCAGGTCGACAGGCAACCCATTGAGACGGACGAGCCCTGCTCCGGTGCCCTTCGCCGGCAGCGGGATCGGTATGTTCTCTGACCGCGAGCGCCGGACCCTGGCGTCGAGGTCGGGCGGTCTGTCGGGCAGATTGCGCCAGAGGCGCAGCATGAAGGCGTCGAACGTCTCAACCTGCACCAGTTCCGCTGTTATGCCTCGTGCGCGTGCGGCTTCAAGAAGCTCGGTCACTGCCGGAAGGACGGGCGCGCCCTTAAGCGTCGTCCAGTACAGGCCGTGCGGAAACGGGTTCTGTGATGCAAGGACAGAGTGGAACAGGGCCATCACACTCGCGTCTCGGCCGCTATACCCCGCCACCAGAAAGCCGAAGCGATTGCCGGCGATCACGAGAGTGCGCGACAGCGCCTCGTTCTGCGCCGCAAGATCAGACGGAAGGTTCTTTAGGGTGTCGTAGCGGAAGTCGCCGTGAAGCTTGCAATAGAACGGGTATTCCTCGTTGTTGAACGCCTGCAGGGCGTTGTGCGCACCCTCGATGTGGTACGCGGATAGCGACCGCTGCGCCACCTCGGCGACGGCGCGCTCAATCACTGCGTCGAAATTGGTCGTGAAGACGGCCCGGGCCTGGCCCATTGACAGCAGCGCGCCGAGCGCACGATGGCCCACGCTGAGGGTGACGTTGTCTTCGGCGAGATTCTGGGAGAAGAACCGACGCTGCTTTTCGCGATCGTTTCCGAAGATCTTCTCGAAGTAGGCCGAGTACTCTCCTGGTGAGCCGTCGGACGGGAGCCCTTGAGAGTCGCAAAAGGACTGGATGCGGTCGCGGACTGGGTCGCTTTGAATGTCCTGACGCGAAACGTCCTGGTTCTCCTGACGGCAGTAGAAGCCACGCTTCAACTCCCAGATCACGTCGGTGGCGTTCGGCAGCCCGGCGGACCGGGAAGTGCCGGCGCCAAGAAACCACGCAAAGTTCACGGGTCTTGCGCAAAAGACGCCGGTGAACTCCGCCTGATCCATCAGCTCACCTTGCTGAGGCCGGCGAGCACCTGACGGAAGCTGTCAAGGCCGGCTTCGAGATTCTCGATGATGTCCTGGGCGAGTTCGTCCGGCTCCGGCAGGTTGTCCAGGTCGGTGAGGCTCTTGTCCTTCAGCCAGAAAATATCGAGGCTGGTCTTGTCGCGGGCGATCAGCTCGTCGTAGGTGAACCTCCGCCAGCGGCCTTCCGGATTCTTCTCTTCGTCCCAGGTCGCCTTGCGCTTGTGGCGATTCTGCGGGTTGTAGCACCTGACGAACTCCGCCAGATTCTCAAAGCGCATCGTGTTCTTCTTCAGGGTGTGGTGAATGTTCGTGCGGTAGTCGTAGTACCACACGTCCTTCGTCCACGGGTTGGGGCTCGCCTCGCGGTTGTCAAAGAAGATCACGTTAGCCTTGACACCCGGCTTGTAGAAGATCCCCGTGGGCAACCGCAAGATCGTGTGGAGATCGGTGTTGGTAAGCAGCTTCTTGCGGACGGTTTCGCCGGCACCGCCCTCAAACAGAACGTTATCGGGAACGACAACGGCTGCGCGGCCGGTCGTCTTCAGCATCGTCCGAATGTGCTGTACGAAATTGAGTTGCTTGTTCGACGTCGTGGCCCAGAAATCCTGTCGGTTGTACGTCAGATCGTCGGATTCCTCTTCGCCCTCCTCGTTGGTGAAGCTCATCGAGCTTTTTTTGCCGAACGGAGGGTTGGCGAGAACGAAGTCGTACGTGACCGGGCTCGGCGCGACCAAGGCGTCGGCCGGCGACACTGACGCGCCGCCGTCGATCTCGCCGATGTTGTGCAGGAACATGTTCATCAGGCAGAGGCGGCGGGTATTGGCGACAATCTCGTTGCCGTGAAACGTCTCGTGCTTGAGGAACTGTTTCTGTTTCTTGTCCAGTTCGTGATTGTCCGGGTTAGTCAGGAAGTCGTACGCGGCAAGAAAAAATCCGCCCGTTCCGCAGGCGGGATCGGCGATCGTCTTGCCGGGTTCCGGCCTCACGCACTCGACCATCGCGCGTATGAGCGCTCGCGGAGTGAAATACTGGCCCGCTCCGGATTTCGTGTCTTCGGCGTTCTTTTCGAGCAGGCCTTCGTAGATTTCACCCTTGACGTCGGCGCCTAGCGTCACCCATTGGGTGTCGTCAATCATTTCGACGAGCCGCGAGAGCTTCGCCGGGTCCTGAATCTTGTTCAGGGCCTTCGTGAAGATCTGTCCGAGCATTCCCTTCTTCGTGCCGAGGTCCCGCAGAAGCTCGATGTAGTGGGCCTCGAGCTCGGCGCCCTTTTTCGACGTGAGGCTCTTCCAGTTGTACTTTGCGGGAATGCCGACGTCGCGACTGTATGGGGGCTTGGAGTACTCGTCGGCCATCTTGAGGAAGATCAGGTATGTGAGCTGCTCAAGATAATCCCCATAGCTCACGCCGTCGTCCTTGAGAACGGTGCAGAAGCTCCACACCTTCGAAACGATCGGAGATGCAATCATGCTGCGCTTTCTTTCTTTCGGGTTGTGGTCCTCGATTTCTTGACGCCGACCGAACCGCTGTCCTTTTGGGCGCGGATCCGGCCCAAGAGGTCGGCCGCTGACTCTTCACTCTGGTCCTGTGGGACCAAGCTGCCAGAGAATGCCTTCAAAAATAGCGCTTGTCGAAGGGCTTCCGCGCGGCTCGCCTGCTCGTCAACTTCCCGGAGCAAGGTGTGTGTGCGCGACAGTTTTGCATCGAGGTCGTCGAGTAATGCGCGTTGTTCGCCAACGTCTGTGACCGGGATCGGAAGGCTTGACACTTTAGAAATGCTGAGGGTGTGTAAACCGCTCGTGGAGCTGGCTTTCTTCATAATTATTCGGCGGCCAATCGGGGACAGCAAGAACTGAAGGAGGTAGCGAGGCAAAAGGCCGTGCGTTGGGCGAACGCGGATCAGATGATTTTGATGACCGCACTCGGGCAACTCTTCCGACCAGAGAGCGACCCTGCCAATCTGCTCGACACTGCCGTTGCCTTCAACAACAAGAATGTCTCCCGCCTTCAACGCGACTTTATCGGCTTCATCATCGGTGACGTTGATGTCATGGACGTCCTGCAGTTCCAGACGATCAGCGTAAACATTGGCGACGCGCAGGTACTTCATCCTTCGGGACAAGGAGCGACGTTTTGTTTCATTCTTTGTCAGGCCGCCCGAAACGGCACACAACGCCTCCAACCTGATCCAGGCCCAGTTCGCCGGTAATTCAGGAAGCTCCTCCCCTTCATCGACACTGATCGGTTCTATGTGAATGGGCGCTTGGGGCTTCGCCGGTTTGTCCTGCCGGTCGGGATGGCCCTTCCATCGCTCTACCGCGCGCGTCCAGCTGCTGATTTCTTTGGCATGGCGCTGTTGACGATCGAGGTTTAGCTGTTCGATAAGCTTGGCCGACGAATGCGGCGCATGATGACAACGCCATTCGTTGGTCAGCGCTCCGGCGAACGCAGACTTGAGGAGCGATTGACGATACGCGTCAATAAGCCTCCGCGTGGCCTCAAGGTTCTCAACGCCCTTGTCCAGCTCTGACAGCAATTCTTCCAGTTTGGAGACGATCCGGGTCTGCTCAGAACTGGGGGGCAATAGAAGCGGCTGTGCATGAACTTGGTCTTCGGTGACCGCCGGATAGCTGACTCCGTATTGAAGTCCCGAGAGCGCGTTAACAAAGTCCCGTGAGATCGCTTTGTAGAACAAGAATGCGGGATCGATTCCACTCGCCGGCCGCAGTACGGCAAATCCGGTGGATGCGACCTGATTGTCAAAGGCGTGGGGAACGCGAGCGATATTGCGCAAGTAGGGACGAACAGTCGAAAACAGGACGTCGCCGGCTTTGACTATTTGCCTGGCTCGTGACGGTGCATCAGCGAGGCGGTGTTTTTTCGTGCGTGCGATGACGTTCCGGTGATTGTCGATGCCTGAAATCTCAATGTAGTCGATCAGGCGCTTTGGCTCGGTCCTGGGGTCGGCGGTGAGGACCGGCAGCGTGACATCGCCAATCGTGCAGATGGCCCAGCCTGTCGGCAAAGGCTGGTTTGGAGCGTCCTTCATGCGCCCAGCGCCTCGTTGAGTTCGTTGATGACCGGATCCATCTGGTCGCCGAACAGCCGGTACATCCGCCCCATGCCGCCCTTGGCGTCAAACGGGGCCATGTCGAGATCTTCGCGGTCGATGTGAAAGGACGTGGCGATGTGATCGCGGATCATGCGCAACCACTCCATCTGCTCTTCGGTGAATTTCTGCCCGCCGCCGCTGTGGCGCTTCATGATCCAGTTCTGGAAGTTGCGGCGTACCGTCTCGGCGTGCGGTGAGAGCGTGGCGTCGATACCGCATACGCGGCGGACGAGCGACACCAGCGCGGTCAATTCGTTCGCCGGCTGGCCGCCCTTGTAGGCGTCCAGCATCGCGTAAGCCTGCCAGACGCGCAGCGGCGCCAGCCGCGGCTTGTCGGCTTTCAGCTTGTCGAACAGATCGCGGATCATCGCGTAGGTCAGTTCGCTGCGGCGGTGCGGCTGGCTGTAGAAGATGGTGAGCGCCTCGATCTGGTCACGGTTGGCTTCGAGATAGCTCTGGAAATCCTGCGCCATCTGCTTCGCGTTCTCGACGGCGTCGCCCTCCCATTCGGCACGGATCACCTTGTCGAGGTTCTCGTGGTCGATGGTCTGTTCCTTGTCGCGGCGGATGCTGTCCAGCAGCTCGACCAGCTCGCCGGTGAAGACGGTCGCGGCCGCGCCGACGAGTTGTTCTTGCGCTTTCTGGCGCGCAGCCTCCGGCGGCTCCGCGCCCTCCGGGAGCTTCTCGATTTCCCGCGCCTTTGCCTCGATCCGGTCGGGATCGATGGCGGCAAGCAGGTTGCCGACGATGTGGCCCAGCTCAATGCCGCCGGTCTTTTCGCGAATTCTCTCTTGGTCCTTGTGATCAAGCTGCCGCTCGAGTCTCGCGAGCCTGCCGGCGAGGGAGCTGACGGTGTCCTCGTCGCGGACGCCCATCATCACACCCATGGCGAGATCGCGCAGCGGCACTGAAGGCTTGGTGATGAGCGGTTCGCTCGCGGTCTTCAGAGATTTCGTAACGCCGATGGCGTCGACAATCACGTAATGCGTCTTGGCGCTTGCCGCTGACGGGGTCACCTTCTTCAGGTCGTCGTGGCCGAGCGTGCGCGTGCCGCGGCCCTTCATTTGCTCGAAATAGTTGCGGCTCTTGACGTCGCGCATGAACAGCAGGCATTCGAGGGGCCTGACGTCGGTGCCCGTCGCGATCATGTCGACGGTGACGGCGATGCGCGGATTGTAGTCGTTGCGGAATTGCGCGAGGACCGATTTCGGGTCCTCGTCGCTCTTGTACGTGATCTTCTTGCAGAACTCATTGCCTTCCGCGAATTCCTCGCGGACGATCTGGATAATGTCGTCGGCGTGGCTGTCGGTTTTCGCGAAGATCAATGTTTTGGGGACTTCCTTGCGGCCGGGGAACATGTCCGGCAGCTTGTCACGGAATGTGCGGATGACCGTGCGAATCTGGTCCGGGTTGACGATCTCGCGGTCAAGCTCCTGACCTGAGTACGTCACATCCTCATCCTGCCGTTCCCAGCGCTTGCGGCGCGTGAGCCGTTCGCGTTTCTCTACATGCTGGTCGGCGAGGATCTGGCCACCGTGCCTCGTGCGCTCGGTTTCGATGACATAGACCTCGTTGCCGACATTGACGTTGTCGGCGACGGCCTTCTCGTGCGGGTATTCGCTGACGACGTTCTTGCGGAAGAAGCCGTATGTGCGGTTGTCCGGCGTTGCGGTCAGGCCGATCAGGAAGGCATCGAAATACTCGAGCACCTGGCGCCACAAGTTGTAAATCGAGCGGTGGCACTCGTCGATGACGATGAAGTCGAAGAACTCGATCGGGATCTTGTCGTTGTAGACGACAGGCATCGGCTGCTTCGGCTGGACCAGTTCGGCCGGGTTGATTTCCTCGGCGGCTTCATCCAGCTCCTGGCCCTTGAGGATCGAGTACATGCGCTGGATGGTGCTGATGCAGACCTGGCTGTCCTTTGCGACGAAGGATGATTTCAGCCGCTGCACGTTGTACAGCTCTGTGAATTTGCGGTTGTCGTCCGACGGGACGTACGCCATGAACTCCTGCTCCGCCTGCTCGCCGAGATTCTTGGTGTCGACCAGGAAGAGGACACGTTTGGCGTTGGCGTGTTTCAGGAGCCGGTAAATGGAGGTGATGGCGGTGTAGGTTTTTCCCGAACCGGTCGCCATCTGAATGAGCGCGCGCGGCCGGTCATCCTTGAACGATTCCTCAAGCTTCTCGATCGCGTTGATCTGGCAGCTTCTCAGGCCCGCCGGGTCGAGGGCCGGCAGCTTTTGCAGGCGCGCGCGCAGCGACGCGGACTGGCCGCGCCACTCGCGCATGGTTTCCGGCCGGTGGAAGTTGAACACCTCGCGGGAACGCGGCTTGGGGTCCCGGCGGTCGGTGAAGCGCGTGACGACCCCGGTGCTCTCGTAGACGAAAGGCAGCGGCTCGTTATTGCTGAGCCATTTCAGCCTGGCGGTGGCGTAGCCTGCCGACTGGTCCTCGACGGTCGTGATCTTCTGGCCCCAATCCTCCGGCTTCGCTTCGATAACGCCGACCGGCTTCTTATCAATGAACAGGACGTAGTCGGCGGGGCCGACATCCGTCTGGTACTCGCGGACGGCGATGCCGAAGCCGGCGCTGAAGTCGATTTTCTTCTTCGACTGCACCTTCCAGCCGGCCTGCTGGAGCATCGCATCAATGCTGTCGCGGGCTTTCTGCTCGGGCTTCTGGTTGTTCTCTGCCATCCGGTTCATATATCGGGCTTTCGTCGGGTCCTTCGCCGTGCGGTTGAATATGGCATGTCGTCGGCCGAGCTGCTACCCCCTTCGAGGGCCCAGCGGGCGAAGCGCGCCGACTCGGGCGAGTCGCCAATACTGAGGCTTCGGCCTATCAGGACGGGCTAGGGGCAAGTTCTTGCGCTTACACCCAAAGTTGCGCGTATGGCCATAGGCGCAACATAAATTGCGCCTTGACTTGATTATTGCGCCTAAACATGGTTTAATTGCGCGTAGACATTATACGCGCAATTTTAGGGAAATACCCATGCCCAGACCGGTACTTGCAGAAGAGCTTGATGAGATCGAGAAGGTCGTCCGTCGCCGTCCGGGCGTGACGTCCACCGAGATCGAGGAGGCGATGGGTGAGGAGGTGCCGCGCCGGACTCTCCAATATCGGCTGAAGCGGCTCGTCGATGACGGCCGCCTCGTCCGCGAGGGGGAGGGGCGCTGGGCCCGTTACCGCACGCCCGAGGCAGCGCCGATCGCCGCACCGCCTGAAACGGCGGCGGCGGAGGCGGCGGTCGCTCTGTCACGTGAGGGCGAAGAGATCAGGGCGAATGTGCGCCGCCCCGTGAGCGCGCGCGCGCCTGTCGGCTACAACCGCGATTTCCTGGACTCCTACCGGCCGGGCGAGACCTTCTATCTGCCGGAGGGCGCGCGCGCGCGCTTGGCGAAAATCGGCTCGCGCCACGCGGGCGGGCAAGAGGCGGCGGGCACGTACGCGCGGCAGATCCTGAACCGGCTGCTGATCGAGCTGTCATGGAATTCGAGCCGTCTTGAGGGAAATACGTACTCGCTGCTTGATACAAAGCGGCTGATCGAATTCGGCCAGGAGGCTGAGGGCCGTGACCGGCTCGAGTCCCAGATGATCCTCAATCACAAGGATGCGGTCGAGTTTCTGGTCAACAACGCGGCGGATATCGGATTCAACCGTTACACGGTTCTCAACCTGCACGGCATCCTGGCGAACAACCTGCTGGCTGATGCGAGGGCTGCCGGGAGGCTGCGTCATATCGGGGTAGGCATCGATGGATCCGTCTATCACCCGCTCGAGGCGCCGCCGGTTATCGAGGAGTGCTTTGACCAGCTTCTCGCCACGGCCGCCGCGATCGCCGATCCGTTCGAGCAGTCTTTCTTCGTGATGGCGCAGCTCCCGTACCTGCAGCCGTTTGATGATGTGAACAAGCGCGTGTCGCGGATGGCCGCGAACATTCCGTTCATCAGGGCGAATCTCTCGCCGCTCTCGTTCACCGATCTGCCGCGCGATTTGTACACGCACGCGATGCTCGGCGTGTACGAGCTCAATCGGGTTGAGCTTCTGCGCGATGTGTTCATCTGGGCGTACGAGCGATCAGCCGCGCGCTATGCCGCCGTGCGGCAGTCGCTCGGCGAGCCCGATCCTTTCCGGCTGAAATACCGCGACGCGCTGCGCACCGTCGTTGGCGATATCGTGCGCGGCGCCATGGACAGGAAGAAGGCCGCGGGTCGCGTCGCGGAGTGGGCGGCCGCCAATGTAGAAGAGGGCGACCGCGATAAGTTTAGGGAAGTCGCTGAGACCGAGCTGCTGGGCCTTCACGAGGGCAATTTCGCGCGGTATGCGATCAGGCCGGGCGAGTTCGCGGCGTGGCAGAAAGTCTGGGGCTCGCGGGAAGCGTGATCGCTGTCGCCGCCCGTCAGCGCCCGTGTCCTGTTGGTCTTCAGCCGTTGGCCTCCGCCGGCGCGGCGCCAGCCGCCGCGGTCTCATTGAACCCGTCAAACGCGTCGGCGACGATACGTTCGATCCGGCTCACCTCATCGTCGGTAAGCTTGTTGAACTCGCCCTCCCGCCGGTTCTTCGACAGCGCACCGTTGTTCTGCCGGATAAACATCACCAGGTTCTCGGCGATGCGGTCGGGCATTTCGACCGCCTCCATGATGCGTTCGATCGCCTGATCGTGCCGGCGCAGATAGTCGATCTCGCTTGGCAGGTCTAGGTCGACAGTGCGTTGCACGCACGCGTAGAGAAATTCAGCGGCCTGCGTGGCGTCGAAATAGCGATAGAGGTCGGCAGTGTCGTTGAGCACCTCGACATTGCGGTCCGGCGTGGGCCGCCAGTCGATGAACGGCATCAGCGGGGCGGAATGGGCCTGCAGCGTGGTGCGGTAGTCTTCGATGCGGTCGAGCATCACGGATGACACCGGGAACACCATGCCCGCGGGCGTGAACTTGCGCTCGGCGAGAACGTGGTGGATGAGACAGCGGTGCAGCCGCCCGTTGCCGTCGTCAAACGGGTGGATATAGACAAAGCCGAAGGCCGTGCCCGCGGCTTGCAGGACCGGGTCGATGCCGTCATTGCGCATCCGGTCGTTGGCTTCGAGCATCCCTGCCATCAGATCGGTCAGGTCGGCGGCCCGCGCTCCGATGAATTCGGGCAGGGGATCGCCGACGTGATCGCGCTCGCCCAGGAACACGCCGTCGGGGCGCAGCCCGGCGTGGACGAAGCGCGTGTCCTCGATCAGCACGTTATGGAGCCGCAGGATTTCATCGAGGGTGAGCTTGTTTTTTCCCGCGTGCAGAACGGCGCGCCCCCATCGTTCGAGGCGGTTGCGCGGGGGCCGCTCGCCCTCGATCTGGAAGCTTGCGCGGCTGTCGGCCAGCAGCAGGAAGCTGGCGGCGCGCGCGATCAGATGGCCTCCGGTGCGGCCCACGGTGTCGCGCGCGCGCGCGGGCAGGTCGAGCGCGAGAAAGCGCTCCAGCGTTTGGGTGCGTCTGATCACCGGGCTGTAGCGGCCCGTGCCGAGCAGATTGTCTCGCACGCGGTGGCGCTTCGAGAGGCGCGGCTTGCCTGTGAAGTAGGCCTTCGGGTCGAGCAGGTCGATGGCGGCGACCTGCGGCGCATCGTCTGTGTCCAGGATGCGGCGGGTGAGCGCTTCATAGAGAAACCACGCCCTTCGTGCATGGGTCGCTGAGGGCGTCGCGCGTACGAGGTTTTCCATCTCGCCTTGCGGCAGCGCGTCGAAGATGCGTCTGAGCACGAGGAGATCGAGATCTTCGTGCCGTAGCAGGAAGATCAGGTGGTCGGTGAGTTCTTCGCCGGGCCAGTAGCGCTTGTCGAAGATCGTCCACCCGCCGTCGGCGCGCCGGCTGCCGCTCACATGCGCTTCGGCGACGGCGCTGGGGCGGCGCACGGGGGCGGCGATGCCGAGCTCATGGGCCAGCGCGGCGGCGCCGGCCAGTCGGGCGCCCTGCGGAACCGTCTGCTCCTGGAATGTGGCCGGCTGCGGCTTCTGAAGTCTCACGTCGAAAATCCTTCCATAGCGTCGAAATACGTCGAATATCTTGTCTACACGTCGAAATAATGATACTCAACTCAGTCGTCGAAATCCAGTCTGTCGTGTCGAAAAATATAGAATTCGCTACTTGTGCGTCGAAAATTAAGCAACATCCATCTCTTGACATTGTCAGACTTTTATTTCAATATTTCTGACATTGGTGAAACATGAGCGACGGCCCCCACAGAAGCTTGCCGATGCGCCGCCCTTGGCAACGGGTGGCGGAGCGCGCGGATAAGCGTTCATTCACTCCGGAAGAGATCAGCCGGGCGCTGGAGCCTGCGCTTGAGCAGGACTGCCGCGATGAGCTGCGGCCGGATTTCCTGAGCGGCCTGCGCCGCATCGTCGAGGAGCCATCGCTGTTCCGGGAGACCGTCACCGCCGGGATTGAATCAATGCAGGGTGAGGCGGGCGCGGGTCTCGAGCGCGCCGTCATCGATAGGGTGTCGTTTCTCTGCGCCCTCTCGCCGGCGGACATGGATGGACTCGCTGTGATGAAGGGGGCGCTCGAAAGCGCCCTGCAGAACGCCGCCAATCAACGTATTCGCCAGGTCGAGGAGCATTTTGTGCGGGAGGCGTCGTCGCCGCGCGCCGCCAATGTCCGGGACCGGCTTGAGGCGGCGGCGGGCTGCACCGATTTCGCGGCGCTCGCGGAGCGGATTCTCGGAATCGAGCCGCAAAGCTCGCCCAAGGCGCCGCTGCGGCAGACCGGACTCGATGACGGGGTGAGCCTGCGATGATGAATGCACGATCACAAGCGGCCGCCCTTCCTGACGCTGTTATCCACGTCGCCGAGCGCGGCGTCCGTTCGCCGCGGGGAGCGCTGCGCTGCGAGATCGGCGCGCAGGTGGCGTTCTCGACCGAGAGCCTCGAATCCTATTTCTTTGCCTCTTGGGAACCGGTGGCCTATGACGCGCTGCTGGTTGCGGCGGCCGTGGAATTCGCGGACCGCACCGAGCGGCGCGGGGCATACCTGTGGGAGCGTTGCTTTGATCTCCATATTCCCGTTCATGACGTCGGGCGCTGGCAGGCGCGCGCCGTCTTGGACGCGCTGCACGAGGCGCTCTCGTTCCTGACAGGCGATCGGTGGCAGATTCACTTCTATCCGCGCCGGCATGCCGAACCGCCTGCCCAGCAACGGCTGTTCAGCCTGCCAAGCGGCGCTGAAGCCGTGATCCCGTTCAGCAACGGCCTCGATTCGTGCGCCGTCGCGGGACTGGCCGGCCGCACCCTGGGCAGCCGGCTTGTGCGCATCCGTCTCGGCTCGGCGGCAGCCGATGGCGAAGCGCTCGCGCGCGCGCGCCAGCCCTTCACCGCGGTGCCGTACAAAGTCCGCCCCGGCAGCGCGCCGTTCGTGGAGTCGAGCGCGCGCTCGCGCGGGTTCAAATTCGCGCTGATCAGCGGCCTCGCCGCGTATCTCGCGCACGCAGAAAAGATCATCGTGCCGGAGAGCGGCCAGGGAGCGCTCGGGCCGGCGCTCGTAACCGTCGGCCAGGCTTATGAGGATTACCGCAGCCATCCCCTGTTCACCGTGCGAATGGAGCGGTTTCTCAAGGCGCTGCTGGGGCGCGAGCTGGTTTACGTTTTCCCGCGCCTCTGGTTCACGAAGGGCGAGACGCTGCGCGCGCTTGTCGACGAGTGCGGCGATCAGTCCTGGGCATCGACATGGTCATGCTGGCGGCAGAACCGGCATGTGAGCGTCGATGGCCGCCGCCGACAGTGCGGCGTGTGCGCCGCCTGCATGCTGCGCCGCATGAGTGTCCATGCGGCCGGCCTTTCCGAGCCGGCGGACCGTTATGTGTGGGGCGACTTGTCGGCCGCCGCGTTTGAGCGTGGCGCGGCGCGCTCTTATCGGGCGAAGGGCAAGATCACCGGCGCGTCGCGCGAGTACGCGATCGCCGGTGCGCTGCATCTCGATCATCTGGCCGCGCTGGCGGATTCCTCCGCGCATGCGGCCGGTCTTGATCTCGCCGCTTTTCAGATCGGCGGCGCGCTGCGCATTGAGCGCGCCGAGGCTGCGAGCCGTCTTGAGCGGCTACTGCGCCAGCACGCTTCAGAGTGGGAGGGTTTCATGCGGTCCCTGGGGCCGGATTCATTTGTGGCTGATTGGGCCATGCGGGGGCGGACATGAGCGCTCTCGATCAGATGGCGTCGAAGGAGATCGGTGAGCGGCTGCGCCTCGCGCGCGAGGCCGCGAACATTACGCAGGCCGCTGCGGCCGCCGCGATCGGCGTCGCGCGGACAACCATCGTTGCGGTCGAGCAGGGCGAGCGGCGCGTGCGCATGGGCGAGCTGCAGAAGCTGGCGCAGCTCTACAAGACTTCCGTCAACGCCTTGCTTCGGCGGGAGGCGATCCATGTCGATCTCGCGCCGCGTTTCCGCAAGCTGGATGGGAATGACAACGGCGCGGTTGATCAGGCCGCGGCGCTGCTGTCGCATCTCGCGCAGGCGGAGGTCGAGCTTGAAAATCTCCTGGGCGTAACCCGCGTGCGCAACTACCCGCCCGAGCGGCCGATTCTCAAGGGCGACGTGCGCGCACAGGCCGAACAGGACGCGGCGGAGCTGCGCCAGCGCCTTGGGCTTGCCAACGCGCCGGTCACCGACATCATCACCTTGCTCGAGATGGAGATGGGGGTGCGGGTCTATGTGCGCCGGTTCGACGGGCGCATTTCAGGACTGTTCGCTTATGACGACGCGCTCGGGGCCTGCATGCTGCTGAATGCGAATCACCCGCGCGATCGCAGAACCCAGACTGCCGGGCACGAGACCGGCCATCTGGTTTCGACCCGGCGCGAGCCCGAGGTGCTGCATGAGCACGAGCGCGAACAATCGCGCGAGGAGCGTTACGCCAACGCCTTTGCGCGCGCTTTCCTGACCCCGGCGCGCGCCGTGATGCAGAAATTCCAGGAGGTAACCGCAGGGTCGGAAAAACTGAGCCGGCGCCATGTCATCGTGCTCGCGCATTTCTTCGGCGTGTCGCGCGAGGCGATGGTGCGGCGGTTGGAAGAACTGGGGCTCACCAAGCCCGATACCTGGGATTGGTTCGTCGCGAACGGCAACATTACCGACGAACAGGCGCGGCAGGTTCTGGGCGATCTGCCGGCAGCCGACAGCTACAAAGCTGACGCCGACCGCCCGACAACGCTGCGTCTCAATCTGCTGGCGGCGGAAGCGGCACGCCGTGGGCTGCTGAGCGAGGGGCAGCTGGCCAGGCTTCTCCAGATCGACCGCGTGGAGCTGCGCGAGCTTCTGAGCGATCACGAGCTTGAAGGGAATGAGGACGATGGGGCCATCAAGCGTATTGACTGACCCTGCCGTTCCGCTCGTAGCGGATGCCAGCACAATCATCAATCTCATTGCAACGGGCAGCGCCGGTGAAATCCTGTCGGCGCTACCCAACCGCGTGGTCGTCGTCGACCACGTGCCGGCCGAACTTGAAACGGGCCGCGCGCGCGGCCGCGCGGCATGCGACGGCCTTAAAGCGCTGGTCGCCGGCGGCATGATCGGAATCGTTGGCCTTCCCGATGCCGCCGCCGCGCACTACGAGAGCCTGGTGATCGGCGCGGCGGCGGAGACGCTCGATGACGGCGAGGCCGCGACAATCGCGTACGCGCTGGCGGCGACGGCGACCGCGCTCATCGATGAGCGCAAAGCCACGCGGCTTTGCGCGGGCCGCTTTCCTCACCTGCGGCTCGGATGCACGGTGGATGTCCTCGTTCATCCGGGCGTGCAGCAGCTTCTGGGACCCGAGGTTCTGCGCGAGTCGGTCTTCAGGGCGCTGCAGGATGCGCAGATGGGTGTGCTGCCGCAGCATCTCGATTGGGTCGTGCAGGTCATTGGCCGCGAACGCGCGGCGCTCTGTGCGAGTTTGCCGCAACGCGTTCGCTCGGCCGCGTCCGGGCCAGACCGTCATCGGTGAAGGCGGCGGTCCGGCCGCCGCTGCTCTCCCGCCGCATTCCCAAACGGAGTTACGGAAAGTTGTCCTTCCGCAATTAACTCAATCTTAAGATTCATTTCCCATAATGAAATTAAGGATGCTGCGACAGAGGGCATGTCGTGAAACCGCCGCAATATATCGGCCTTGAAGAGGCCCGCCGGGTGCTCGCCGAGATGGGCGTGGTGCTCACCGAGCGCCAGATGAAGCGCGCGGCCGACAAGGATGTGGAAGGAAACCGGAAGCTTCCATTCTTCATCGATCCAATCGAAGGCACGCTGAAGATCGAGAGGCAGGATCTCATTAACGCATATGTGAAACAGCAGGCAGAGGCGCAGCGCCGGTGCAGGCCAAGTCCATGAAGAAATTTCTTGCTGACTTTCGTACCGCCGTGCACGATGCGAACCGATGACGGACATTCGCAAGAGAGTGGGAAAGAAGGGCGTCACCTATCAGGTGCGCTTTCGCGGCGCGCACGGCCATGAGTACCGCACGTTCGACACCCTGAAAGAGGCGCGTGATTTCCGGGAAGACTCGTCGGCGCAGAAGCGCGTCGCGCGCAAGGGGCGCGCGGTCGTCACCGTTGAGGACGGCGTTCAGAAATGGCTCGACGTCTGCGAAAAGGAAGGCCGCAACGGGCGTGAGCCGGTGACGCGCTACACGCTCAAGAGCTACGAATACCTGGCCGGGATCATTAACAGCTATGACTGGAGCACGGACCTCGCGGGGCTGACGAAGCCGGACGTCATTCAATTCCGGTCGTGGCTGCTGACGAATTACAGCCGCGACCTCTCGCACAAGGTGCTGACGGCGTTCCGTTCGACGATCAAGGAGCTGGTGGGGCGGGGCGAGCTTGCGCACGATATGGCGGCCGGCGTGCACGTGGCGTCGGGCTCCCGCTATGACGAGCCGGTCGTGATCCCGTCGGAGCGCGACATTCAGGCGCTGCTGGCGGCGGCTGACCGGCTGGCGAACGCGCGCAACAAGCAGACGCAGCGAACATGGGAGCGATACCGGCCCATGCTCTACCTCGCGGTTGATTCCGGCATGCGGCCGCAGGAATACCTCGCCCTGGCGCGCTCAAGCCTCAAAGAAACGGGCGTTGAAGTCGACCGTGCGCTCGATGGTGGAAGCCGCAATATCACGGTGACGAAGACCAGGGCTGGCCGGCGTTTTATCGATGTCAGCGCGGGGACGCTCGACATGGTGCGCCATTACGTTGAGCACCATGCCGTCAACAATGACCACGACCTCGTCTTCCCGACCAGCACGGGCAAGTGGCAAAGCGTACGGAACTGGCGCAAGCGCGGCTTCGCCATGGTCTGCGAAGAGGCCGGCCTGATGGTCGAAGAGCTTGAAGACGGGGAGAAGGTGCTCCGGCCCAAGTACCGGCCCTATGACTTGCGCCACTTCTACGCGTCGATGCTGATCGATCAGCGCGTCAACCTGAAACGGATCCAGACGCTGATGGGGCATCGGAATATTCAGACCACGCTGAATGTGTATGGCCACCTGATTGAGCGCGTTGAGGCGCGGGCGCAGGAGCGGATCAGTGTCTTGAGCTGTATGCAGCGGGATTCTTGTGGCGAGCCTGTGGCGACAGGTGTTTAAGCGATTGAAACAGTTTTCATTTTTCTTGCCTTTTAATCAGGGGGTCGCGGGTTCAAATCCCGCCGCGATCACCACTTACAAATCAAAGACTTAGCTGAATACTACGGAAAGAAACCCGCCTCAGAGGCGGGTTTTTTGCCACAACGGCCAGTCCTCTGGAACCCGCAGAAATCCTAGCTTTTCCGGTTTGGCCCGTTTGGGTCTGTGGCGAGCGTGTGGCAAATTCTCCGGTCAGGCGAGCCGCTGCCTGCACAGAAGCCGGCGCCGTGCTCCTCAGCAGATGCGGAACGGGGCCACAGATTTCACCCCTTTGTTTCCCGTAAGAGAATCGCGGACGCGGAATCCGTCATGACTAGGTTGTGGCAAATTGTGGGGCGGGGCGATTGTCGGCTGGGCCCGAACGGCGGCCGTGCCGTTTGACGGGATGCGAGAGGCCTCGCCGTTAACGCTCGCGATCCGCGTCGCTCTTGCGATCGCTATTGAAGCGAGAACCGCGCAGTCGGCCCAACTCCCGCTTTCTGTCCTCCAAAGCCTTCGTGTGCTGGTGGTCCATGTCGTGCGCCTTGTCGAACAACAGGTCCAAGTCGGCGTGAAGGTATTTTTCAAGCCTGATCAAGTCACCTTCGAGGCGGAATCCAACGGCCAGCTTCGCCCAGAACCAGTTTTCCTTCTCCGGCTCTTTAGGCTTTTCCGCATGACGCTTTTTGATTTCCTGGGCGAGTTCGGCCTCATGCCCGGCTTCCCGCCGGAATAGCAATTCTCTCTTCCTGGCGTCCCATTCGAGTATGCGCTGGCGGACCGTCTTCGACAGCTCTTGTTGCAGGTGCTGGCTTTTGAGCTCTTTGACATGCTCCTGCATATGGGCGTCGAGCGCGCGCCCGTCGCCGAGCCGATAATGATCAAGCCGCTCTTCCAGAAGAAGAAGTTCGTAATAACAACCGAGATTCGTGGAGAGGGCGCCGCCGTCCCGGTCCCATTCCTCCTGCGCCCGTTCCCGGAGGTGATCGTTGCCGCTGTTCACGTCATGGCGAAACTCCAGATAGCCGCCACGGTCCGGGTTTCGTTCCATGCGGGCAGATGTTAACGCGGCACGCGGCCTGCGTCAGATCTCTTCTGCTACCCTGAACCCTCGAGAGCCGCGGGCGGTTCTTCAGTCGTCTGCGGTGGCCGTGTCGGCGTCTTTCTGTTTTCCGGATTGCTCGCGCTTCCTAAAGCCCACGATGCGCTCGACGCTGCTCCGCGGGTGCGTCTGGTCGTAGAAGGCGGCGATCATCGCCGGGCTCGTGCGCGCCCACTTCGCGATGTCGCGGTAATCGGGATTGGGCCCGAGCTCGAGCCGCAGCGAGATCCCGGTCTGGCGCAGGCTCTTGGAATCGCGCGTGCGGCCTTCGCTGTCAGTGCGCAGGCCGGCTTTTTCCAGAAGCTCCTTCATTCCCTCGCGGTGATTCTCGAGGAACAGCCGGTCGTCCGGCCTGGCGTCGGGCCGCGCGGCCTTCATCGCCTTGAAGGCGCTGACCGCGCCGAACATGCCGTAGGCTTCCTCGCGCTTGCCGCCACGCGAGTGCTTGCCCAGCACCTTCATGTGCACGGCTTCTGTGTGGTCCTTGTCGCCAAGCGTGATCAGTTCGCAGTCGCGCCAGCGCAGCGAGTAGGCCTCGCCGACACGCAGCGCGGCGCCGACACAGATCAGCATGAACCAGTAGAGCTCCTGACGCTGGCGCTTCGTGCGCGGATTGAGGTCAGGCTCATTGATGCGCGCCTTTCCCAGCTTGCGCAGCTTCACCCACTGGTCGTGATCGAGGAAGGGGCGCGGGTTCGGCACGACCTCCCAGGCCTCGCCGCGGAAAGAGGGGAACTCGGGGAGCTCGTCGAGGCACTTGTCGATCTGCTTGGCGTAGCGCAGTGTCAGCCGGATGAAGTCGATGTCCTTCTTCAGTGTCGCCGGCTTCACCGGTTCGCCGTTGCGCGTCTTGCTCCCGGAGCGCTTCTCGCGAAGCGCGAGCAGGAATTTCGTGTCGACGTTGCCGATCTTCACGCCGTCAAAATGGGGCTTCAGCAGATTCCACTTCTGCCGGTAGTTCCGGCGCTGGCCTTCGGACACCTCGCGGGTCAGGTCCGCGTGTTCGATGAAGGCCTCGGCCACTTCGGCGAAGGTCTTGCCGTGCAGGTCTTCGCCGCGATGTTCGCGGGCGCGGAGATCGAGATACCAGTCGGTGGCGATCTTCGTCGCGGCGTGGAGCGTGCGCTCCCCTGTGCTGTGGATCAGGCTCTTGCCCTGCATGAAGGTGCGGGCGTAGATGCCTGAGCCGCCATTGCGGCGCTCGAGTCTCAGTTTCCCGTCGTAGAGTTTCTGGAGCGTCTCGGTCGTTTGCCGGCGGCGCTTGGGCTCTGGCATACGCAGCGCGGAGTCTCTCGCCGGCCCGATTTGTTGTCAAGTGTTGTCCGTTTTTGGATACGTCATCAACCCTGAAATTATTGAGCATTTTCAAAGACTTAGCAGGTTGAGGGGCTGGCGGTCGCAAGATCGTGGGGGTTCGAGTCCCCCCTTCCGCACCAACCTTCGCTTTCCTGAACAGCCAGCTCGTGCTCCGGCATGGCAGGCCATGCGAGGGTCGCCGTTCGCACAGTCGGAGTCAGCTACCCATCACCACGCGAGGACCAATGGACGATCATTTCGGACTGTTCTGGATTCATGTCGGGTTCGCGGCCATTGTCGGCGGCATCATGGTGCTGTTCGTCATGGTCTGAGCAGGTTATCCGCCACGACCGTTTCGCATACGGGCTCTCTTCGGAGAGCCCGCGTCCGTTCGAACCGCCGTCCGGCTCGTGGTTCGAATCCCTGCCTCCCAGCCAATCGCCTCAGGGCGTTCCAAGTTCTTCTTTCACAACAACTTGACTGGTTCGATCGTGCCCGGCGTCTTCCTGTGTCGCCCAGGTCGACTCAGACGTGTGCCACCTAACCTCCATCAGGTTGGTGGGTTGGCGTGAATTCAGGAAGTTCGAATCCCAGACAGGTCTTGCTGGCTCAGGCCCATTCGAGGGCATGTCGACGTTCACAGACATTGCTAAACTCTGTTATCGAGGAACGCCACATGAACGTGTCATTGACGCCTGAGCTCGAACGATTCGTCGACGCCAAGGTCGAGAGCGGTCTCTACAACAATGCGAGCGAAGTGGTGAGAGAGGGCCTGCGCCTGCTGAAGGAGCACGACGAAGTACGACTCCGTTGGCGCGAGCAGATCGAACGTGGCTGGCTGGACGCGCAGGCAGGACGCACAGTCGATGGCCCGACCACAATGGCGCGCATCAAGCAGCGCCTGTCGACTCGCTCGAAGAAACGCGCGTGAGCCAAGCGTACCGCCTCACGGAGCGGGCCGGGGCGGATGTCGAAGCCATCGCTGACTTCATCGCCGTTGACAGCCTTGATGCGGCACTGAAGGTGGTGCAAGCGCCCCGCTGACGGTCGTGGCCGTGTTGCACGGCGCACGCGACGTAGCCGGCATCCTGAAGGACATTGGCTGAACTCTGAAGTGGTCCGCTTCAGAGCACCTTCAGAGCCGTCTTCAGAGGCCCACGACACCCTCACGCGGTGTGGACGAGGTAGTGTCGAAGATCGTCTCTGACTCCCAGCCAACTCCACTGCTAGACATACCAGTCCTTAGCTCTCCGAACGCAAGTTCTGGGCGACACCTGACAGGCCGATTGCGGCACTTTCCGGCGCCGCTTCGATGGTGGCGATGCCGGTCTTTTCATCGGCATCATCGCCTCGACGGCCCACTGGCTTTCCTCGGTTTCCTGCTTATTCGTCAGGGACATGGAATGCCTCTGGCCTGGAGTCACTTGCGAGCCGGAAAGCCGGCGACTGATGGTTGACAAGGACACTTGCGCCTGATAGTTTCCTAGGAAACCATCCTAACTCGTCATGTCGCGCGCCACATCCGTCTCCCGCCTTCATCATCACCTTGGCTACTGGTTACGAACGGTGTCGAACGCGGTCTCACACAGCTTCGCTCGCAAAGTGGAGCGCGAAGGGGTGACGGTTGCCGAGTGGGTGTTCCTGCGTGTGCTCTACGATGCCGATTGGATGGCGCCGTCACTGCTTGCGGAGCACATGGGAATGACCAAAGGAGCGATCTCGAAGCTTGCCGATCGTGTCCTCGAGAAGGACCTCGTATACCGAGAGGAGAACCCCGCTGACAGGCGGGCGCACAGGCTCGCCCTCACGCCCGCGGGTCGAACGCTTGTTCCGAAGTTGGCGAGGATCGCCGACGCGAACGATGCATCGCTGTTCGGTGTACTCACGCCCGACGAACGGCGCCGGTTGGAGACGCTTCTCCGAAAGATCGCCGTGGCCCACGAACTCGAGAACGTGCCGGTCGACTGATGGCGTTCGCAGACGAACCGCCAATCCAATATGAACCGGAGAGCACGATGGACGCGCAACGAATCACGACGGCCGAAACCTGCCTGAACGCGGCGTACGACAAGTCAATGGCCTTCCCCGAGATCGTAGGCACGCTGATCAAGGCGGGCTTCGAGGGGTATGTCGTCGACTACCGGCGGCACACCACGACCTACTTCCTGCCTGACGGGGATAACGTCGTGCTCGAGAGCCGACGGTCAGAAGGATCGGTCGCCCCGCAGTTCGACCCAGCGGGCGTGGCGAGTCAGGTCAAATGGGCTCAGGCGAACCAGCCGGACTATTCGTACTTGGCGTTCTGCAGGAATGTGAAAGCGTTCGGATGTGCGGGCTATATCGTCTCCTTCCCGGGGCGCCGCGTCCTCTATTTCGGTCGGACCGCCGAGACGCACGTCGAGCACTTTCCCCAGTAGCTGACCGATCGGCGGTAGGTCGGTCATCACGGTGCCGGTGCCTCAATTGGGTTTCGACGACCGTGCAGGATCCCTCCCTGGTGCGGCGCTGTCCGATATTTGTATACAGATTTTCGGACAGCCGTTCAGCCCGTTTCGACGGCCGGCTCTTTCTCGCGCAAATCCCGTGCGGCACATGCGTCAGGATTCACGCCGCGGTGAGCAGCCAGTTGCGAATTCCGTCCCACACACCCAGCCACGAAATTCGCCCGGTGTTTTCAATGACTTACAGCACAGGGTGATTTCACTTGAGAACTTCACAGCCGAGTTCTCACGGCAGCGTTCACGCCGGCCCGATCTCGACTGTCGATCGACCGGATCGTGGCAACATCCACGGAACGGAGAGATCCGCATGTCTACAGGCGCGACCGTCGCAGACTGCGTGCGGACCCTGCCGGAACACCTATGCAAACGACGTGGATTGATCCGGCGGATCTGTCTCGCCTCGTCCATTTCTTCGACGTTCTCGCGGCCGTGGTCTTCGCCGTCTCCGGATCGCTCGTCGCTTCGCGCAAGGCGATGGACGTCATGGGGTTCATGTGGCTCGCCGTCGTCACCGGCGTCGGAGGCGGTACCGTCCGCGATCTGATCCTGGATGTCCCGGTGTTCTGGGTGCAGAGTCCGATCTACGTCTCTGCCTGCCTCGTCACCGCGGTCGTCATGCATTTCGTGGCGCCGCGCGTCGAATCCCGCTATCGAACGCTCCTGTGGTTCGACGCGTTCGGGCTGGCGCTGGTCACCGTCGCCGGGACCGTCAAAGCCCTGGACGTCGGAGCGCCCGCGCTGGTGGCCGTCGCCATGGGCGCGGTCACCGGATCGGTCGGAGGGATCATTCGCGACACGCTCGGGCACGTGCCGTCGGTCCTGCTCCGCCATGAGATCTACATCACGGCTTCGGTGCTGGGCGCCTGCGCGTACGTCGGGCTCCACGGTCTCGGCCTCGTGCGTCCGGCAGCGATGGCGGCCGGCTTCTTCGTGACGTTCGGCGTGCGCGGTCTGGCGCTCCGATTCGGCTGGTCATTGCCGATCTTCCGGGAATCAGCGACGCGAGAGCGCTGGAAGAACCAACGCGAGGACGGGAAGACGTGATCGGCTCACGGTCGCCGAATCGTGGGACCGGCGATAGAGCGCTATTCGCAAGTGGGCGGCGATCCCTCGTCGTCGCACCCGCCCTGCGCCGTTCGTAATCTTTCTGTCACCGCCTCGCATGTGCCCGGATTTGCCAGGCACGCGTGACATACTGTGCTCGAGCTGGCATGCGTGCACTTCCGTCGATCATCCAGGGCGGCATGGGCGTCGGCGTCTCCGACTGGCGCCTGGCGCGCGCCGTTTCCGCGCGCGGCCAACTCGGCGTCG
>WBZO01000942.1_pt1 | contig 51577 bp, 34 predicted proteins | sample 5204261 | NCBI WGS metagenome assembly WBZO01 (sample SAMN12412400, study PRJNA552823) | activated sludge metagenome | isolation source: activated sludge from anammox sidestream of wastewater treatment plant... | place: USA: North Carolina | collected 2017-09
TGGGATCAATCGGCAATATTCCGCCCGTTGAGGCAGAACAACGCTATTATCAGCAACTCGAAATGTCCCAAAAACAAACCGTTTTACTTTGACCAAACAGCCTCCTCAAAACCCGGGGCGGTTCAGCTCCGGTCGAAGCTTACCGCTTGCGCGTGCCTTTCGAGTCCAGGAACTACGAAATCACGGGCATCGCGCCGGACGCCACTTTCTTTCAGTTCGCTGAGATCAAGAACAAGATCGCCGCTACTGCCTCAATCGACTACGAGGTCATCGCAGACGGCGTCACACCGCAGAAGCGCCTGCTCTCCCAGGGCCGCACGCTCTTCCTCGACAACGCACTGATCCCCCTGCCATTGGGGCAATGGGATTCACTGGGTCTCGGTCACCAGAGCTACCAGCTCGCCTTCACCCCAGGCGTCACGGCCGCCTACTATGCCGGCAAGGTGACCGATACCGAGTTTGCCGCCGCAGGGTATGTGCATTTCGCGGGTGACGCCAACTGGTGGCTATCTTCCGGGACGGCGATCTACCCCGCGAATCCTCGCGACACCTTCTACCTTCCGATCGGCGCCAGGGATCCCTTCGGCCTGGAGACGATCGCGACTTTCGATCCGCACGTCCTGCTCACCGAAAAGGTAGAGGTCAAGCAAGCCGCGTGGAACGTCGTCACCGCCGTCAATGACTACCGCGTCCTCGGCCCGGTGTTGATGACCGATCCCAACGGGAACCGCTCGGCCGTCGAGCACGACGAGTTGGGCATGGTGGTCAAGACCGCCATCATGGGCAAGGCCGGCTCGGCAGATGGCGACACGCTGGCCGACCCGACGACGCGGATGGAATACGAGTTGTTCAACTGGATGAATAACCGCAAGCCGAACTACGTCCACACCTTCGCACGCGAGCAGCACGGCGCCGCCAATCCACGCTGGCAGGAAAGCTACGCGTACTCCAACGGCAGCGGCGGTGTGGCGATGGTCAAGGCGCAAGCGCATCCAGGTAAGGCGCTTAAGGTGAATCCGGACGGCAGCAAAACCGAAGTGGATGCCGATCCGCGCTGGGTGGGCAATGGACGGACTGTCCTTAACAACAAGGGCAATCCCGTCAAGCAGTACGAGCCGTATTTCAGCACCACGCAAGAGTACGAAGACGAGAAGGTGCTGCGCGAAATCGGTGTGACGCCTGTCCTCTATTACGACCCTATCGGGCGCAATATCCGCACACTGTTTCCCAACGGCACCTTCGCCAAGGTCGAGTTCACGCCCTGGTGGCAAAAGGTCTTTGACGCCAACGACACCGTCAAGCAAAGCCGGTGGTACGCCGACCGCGGCAGCCCCGATCCGGCGGCGCAACCCGAACCGCTTAACGACTCGGAACGCCGCGCCGCCTGGCTCGCCGCCAAACACGCCGACACGCCGGGCATCGTCCATTTCAATAGCCTTGGACGTCCCGCCTACGCCGTCTCCGACTATGGCAGCGGCAAGACGGCGGCGGTACGCTCGGAGAGCGATCTGACGGGGCGCCTCTCGAAGATGTTCGACCAGCAGCAGCGGGAAGTCGCCAGCGGCTTCGTCGGCATGGCCGGCACACCCATCGTCGGTGACAGCGCCGAGAAAGGCCACCGCTGGACCTTTCAGAACGCGCTCGGTGCTCTCGTCAAGACCTGGGACGAACACGGTCGCCAGTTCCGCGCTGAGTACGACGATCTGCACCGCCCCGTCAGCACCTTCGTGCAGCAGGCTGGCCAGGCCGAGATCCTGTTCAACTATGTCGTCTATGGCGACCGCTTGGGGCAAGCCAGTGCCCAGCCACTCAACCTGCTCGGTACCGCCCATCTGATCTTCGACCAGGCTGGCAGCGTGCGCGTGCCGGAGCTGGACTTCAAAGGCAACCCCAAGTCCGTCGATCGCGTACTGGCCAAGGATTACAAGAACGATCTCGACTGGAGCGCGCTGCCTAGTCAACCGGATGTCGCCGCCATCCAAGCCGCCGCCGACCCCGCGCTCGAAACCGCCGAAGTCTTCAACGCCAGCTCCCTGTACGACGCGCTGAACCGTCCAACCCGGGTCACGTTGCCCGATGGCACCATCATCGTGCCCACCTACAACGAAGCCAACTTCCTGGCCTCACTCAAGGCGCAGATCAGGGGTCAGGGCAACTTTATCGAATTCCTGAAGGGCCAGGATTACGACGCCAAGGGCCAGCGCCAGTTCGCGCACTACGGCAACGAGGTCTTCACCCGCTATTTCTACGACTCGGAGACTTTCCGCCTGACCAACCTGCTGACCTACAAATCGGGCGCCGACTCGCAAACGCAAGGGCTGCAGAACCTCAACTACTGCTACGACCCGGTGGGCAACATCACCCAGGTCCGCGACGACGCCCAGCAGACGCACTACTTCAACAACGCGGTGGTCAAACCGGAAAGCCTGTACGAATACGACGCGATCTACCAGCTTATCCGCGCCACCGGTCGAGAGCTCGCGGGCGGTGTCAACGATGCTATCCGCACGCACACCGACCTGGATTTCGTCCAACTGCCGCATCCGAACAACGTCGATGCGGTGCGCAACTACATCGAGGAGTACGAATACGACCTGCTCGGCAACATCAAGGTAATGAAGCATCGCTTCCAGTCCCAAGCCGGTGTCGGCGGCGGCTGGACGCGGAATTATCGCTACGCCTTTGAAGATTCTCCGGACAACCGCACCAACCGCTTGACGTCCACCAGCCTGCCCGGCGACCCGGACGCGGGCCCCTACACCGGCACTTACAACTACGACACCTATGGCAACATGACCCGCATGCCGCATCTGGCCGCGATGGACTGGAACTTTATGGACCAGCTTCGGCATGTGGACTTGGGTGGTGGCGGAAACGCGTACTACACCTATGGCCTCGGCGGGCAGCGCCTGCGCAAGGTGATCGAACGCAATGGCAATCTGAAACTCGAATGGATCTTCCTTGGCGCGGTGATGATCCATCGCCGTCGACGGCGCAATACCAATGAGCTGCGTCTGGAACGTTGGACGGTTCACATCAGCGATAACACCGACCATATCGCACAGGTCGACACCAAGACACGGGACGACGACAACGACGATCCCGCCAATCCGCTCAACGTCGCACTGATCCGCTATCAGTATGCCAATCGCCTCGGCTCTGCGGTGCTGGAGACAGATGAGGATGGCAACCCGATTTCCTATGAGGAATATCACCCCTATGGCACGACGGCCTATCGCTCGGCCAAACCGGGATTCGATCTGAGTCTGAAGCGATATCGATTCAGCGGCAAGGAGCTGGATGACGAAACCGGGCTATTCTACTTTGGGGCAAGATATTACGCGGCGTGGCTGGGGAGGTGGACGAGCAGCGATCCAGCGGGTTTCGCTGATGGGTTCGGCCTATATAAATATTGCCGAAATAACCCCGTAGGAATTAGGGACCCCTACGGGCACAAGGGTACTCCGATTGAAGAGCACTTTTCGTACAGCGTCCAGAGCGATCAGTTCAACGGGTCAGAAAACCCATCGATTGACGATTTTAGGCGGATGGCAGGGCGGAGTATCGATCGACGGATAAATAGCTCAAATTCGAGGATATCATACCACCCGAACATTCAATTTGACCTCGAAAGTCATAGCTCACGACAAGTTCCCGGAGGAATCTGGACGCTTGAGGCTACAATTCTGTCTACGCCACGTCGCGCAGCCGTAACCCCTCCGCCATCTCCTCCCACAGGCTCAGACGTCGCGCCGCAGCCGGAAGAGCCCTCTCAGCCGTCAGCACCATCAAGCCCGGCTGCATCGCCTCATGCCACACCCGATGAAGCGCGCGATGCAACCTCGCCCCTCGGAACCGCGCTCACCTCGGCACCAGGTGCTCTCACGCGCGCTGTTTGGGCGCTACCGGAAGGCGCACGCGGAACCATTCTGACGGATGTTCTGGGAGGTAATAACCTAGACCGACCAGGAACCTCGGCCAAGGATGCCGACTTCATAGACAGTCGAAATGTGATTCAGCGCCGATCGACTGGCACCACAGATCTCGATGGCCTTGCTAACGAAACCAGAGTGGCCCATAACCAAGCGCAGAGCTACATCGACGCGCATCCGACCGAAACCGTAGGCCGTGCTCCACGAGCGGAAATGGTTTTCCCCGAAAACGCACCGCCCGGCGCTGAAGCGGCTGTCGAGGGCGCTTTAGAAGGGAGAAGTGGAAAAGGCATTGGTCGCGGACGCGCACGATCAGCAATTTCAGGAGACACTCCGATTGCCTCGCGAGGTCTGCCCCGGAGGGCCCGGATTGGAGGTGGCGCGCTTGCAGGAGTTGGCCTTGGCTTAGGACTTTATTCGCTTTGGCAGGACGTTACCCACGAGGGTGGGCCGGATGTACCCATGGCCGTTGGCGATACAATTTCTGTCGCTGGTTCTGGTGCGGAAATCTATGGCCTTGCTGGCGGTGGGTCGCTTGCGTTACGCGGGGGGCTGATAGGAGCGGGACTCGGCATGGCCATTACGTCTGGCGTCCGGGCTTATCGAGAGTTCAGCGAGGGTGACACTCTGGGTGGAATCGTCGACACCGTGGGCGTCTTGGGAGGGGGAATGCTGATCGCTGCGGCTCTGGTCGCCTCAGCACCGTTCGCAGCAGGTCTGGCAGTCGGGGGAGCTGTGATTGCCTTATGCGTCTTTGCGTTCCATTTTCTCAGAGGACATTAGTTTGAGAACACCAACCCATCCAATTAATGTCCATGAATCTTGAACTCTTCACCGACCTGATCGATGCCCTCGGTAAAGTCGCAGGCAGCATTAAGGCCATCGTCAACCTGCCCAAAGCCGAGCGCGAGACGATACGTCGGACCCTGGACGAAACCTATCGCTTCATCGACACCACGCTCAACATGGTGACCATCCGGCTGGGTGACATCCAGCATCACACGTTCGACGACAACTTCCTGCGCGAAGCTGTCCGGTTCGATAACTACAACGAGTGGATCCAAACCGAGCGCGAGTTCCGCCTCTGCCGCAGCCTTCGTGTCGCCCTACGCGAGACGGAAACGTTCGCCGGCCGTCTGACTGGCGCGGTAAGCGCAAAGGACTGGGATACTCTGCTTTGGCAGATGCAGATTATTCTCTCCACTGAACGGCAAACACTGATCAAACGAGAACCCATGCACATGTACGTGCACTACGGAATCGTATAACGCCTCATATAAAAGGAGATCCAACATGAACAAGATCATCTTTCCGCTGAAGCTACGCATGGAGGGGTCGGCGATCGCGGATCTGCAGGATGGCTTGTTGTTTCTGCTCGATAAGGGGCTGCTATTTCGAGAGAACGACGGTGCGAGTCGCGAACTGGCGGTAGCGCTGAAGCAGGAGCGTGAGAGGCAAGCTTTCTCCGGAGCCACCGCCAAGCTGGTAGGCCTGTTCCAGGAAGAGCATGGCCTTCCGGCTACGGGTGAAGTTGACGAGAGAACGGCTGCTGCTCTGAACGAAGCCATTTCTCATGAAGGCGATGTCGCCCCTGAATTTCAGTATCTGGTGCGCGGGCAAGTGCTCTATCGCAAGGGGCTCCCAATTACCGGTCTTACGGTACGTGCATTTCATCGTGAGTTGCGCCGAGATATAGAGGTCGGGATCAATACCACTGATGAGAATGGAAATTTCGAAATCTACTTTGATCCGAACCGTATTCCAGATCTCGCTAAAGTCCTGAATGACCGGCCACCCGATCTGTTCGTGCGTGTCTATGACAAGATTGAAGAAGAAAAAGTACTCATTGAGTCTTCGACTCAGTTTTCTGCTCAACGCATTGTCAAGTTTCGATTGAAAATAGATGGTGGTCCTGATACCAGATGGTCAGAGTATGAGCAATTAGCACAGGAATTGAAACCCTACTTGGGCAACTTACACGTTGCCGATTTGGTCGAGGACGAGAAACACCAGGATGTGTCTCTGCTGGCTGGCAAGCTCGCCCAGGAGCCGGGGCGTGTGGCGGCGTTCATCGCGGCCCACAAGATGGCGGCCGAGGTCAACGGCGATCCTGAGGTGTTCTACGCACTGGCTCGCAAAGGGCTGCCGACGAATCTGCCTGAATTACTGGCGGTGCCGCCCGGGACGCGCTCACGTGCGCTGGTGGGGGCCGTGCGCGATGGGATCGCGCCCGGCAAGCTGTTGGGTCAGGTGCGCATGATTCGCAAACAGTTCGACGAGCACGCAGTGACCTTCGCCGCGGCTGACAAGCAAACGGCCGGGCGTGCCCGCCTCGGCGCAGTCCTCAAGTCCGCGATTGCCGATCAAGGGAAGGTGGATGCCTTGGTCGCGAAGGTGCTTACTCACACCGGGCCGACTGCAAAACTGTGGGGTGCACTCAAGGAGGATCCACAACTCAAGGAGGTGGTGCCGGATGCGCAGCTTACGTTGCAGCTGACAGCGCTCACGGGCCGGCATCTGCCGCTGGTCAAGACCTTGCTGGGACAACAGCGGGAACGGAAATTCACCTCCGTAACCGACTTTGCAGCCCTTTCAGAGAAGGATTGGCTGGCGTTCATCAACTCACCGGCCGTGCCAGAAGCCGAGCGTGTTCCGCCGTCGATTCCCGGCAAGGACGTAGAAGAGAGGGCGAAAATCTACGCGGCCACGATGGTCCGCATCGTTGCCGACACCATGCCGACTCAGGTGCTGGCATACAAGGCGCAAACCGATGCCAATCAGCCCGGCGACGTCAAGGCATTCTGGAAGAACGTGACGTCAGGTGTCGCCGGCTTCGAATTAGGGCGGGGACGTGTGCGTCCTTATCTGGATAAGAACCCGGCGCTGCTGCAAGGGGTTGGCAGCAAGGAGGCCGTGATCGGCCACCTTGAGGAGACGCAGCGGCTGTTCAACCTAACGCGGAACTACGACGAGCAGCAAGTTCTTCACGCAACCGGTTTGAGTTCGTCGCTCGCAGTCGCCCGCCTTGGACAAGGTGCCTTCCTGCAGAAGATGAGTGGCACGGCGATCAGCGCACAGAACGCGGTGCTGATCTATGAGAAGGCTGCACGCGTGTCAGTGGCCGCGCTTGACCTAGTGACCCAATACAGCCCTTCGTTCAACACACTGGTGCCACGCGTATTGGCTGCGCCGTCAGTCAAGCAGGTACCTAATCTCGAAACGTTGTTCGGCACCTTCAATCTGTGCGGTTGTGATCAGTGCCGTTCGGTCTACAGCCCCGCCGCTTACTTTGCCGATCTGCTGGCCTATCTGGGTGACCGTCCTGCAAACAACCCCGGCGACACGGCGCGCGATGTCTTGTTTCGTCGCCGACCGGACTTGGGCGAAGTCGAGCTTACGTGTGTCAACACCAATACCGTGCTGCCGTACACCGATCTCGTCAACGAGATTCTCGAGCAGCGCATTGCGCCGTTCGCTCAGTTCGATCTGCCGGCCGCAGCGGAAGCGGAACTCAACGCTCAGACCATCTCGCCAGCAGTCGGCGCCGCCTTTGGTGCCAAGCAGATTGAGCTGAGTCCGAGTGCCCACGTGGTCGTCGGAGTGCCGTCTGCCCGATGGTCGATCACGGATGGTTCAGTCCTCTACTCGATCGCGATGAACGCTGGCACGGTCACGGTGACCAGCGCCTGGCCGCAGACGGGCGCTTCGGCAGCAAGCCTGGCGGCGGTTCCCGAGCATGTGAATCCTGCGGCCTACACGGTGCTACGTGGCGAAGTCTTCCCTTGGTCTCTCCCGCTGGACCTGCCGACCGAAGAAACGTGTTTGTTCCTCGATCATCTTGGCAGTTCGCGTCACGAGCTGATGGGCGATCTAATCGCTGGGGGAACCACTGCTGCCCTTGACGACGTAGCGACGTCGGCTGAATACCTGAGCCTGAGCGATGCCGAACGGCAGTGCGCGACCGGTACGGTGAATCCTGCTCGCCAGCCGTGGGAGTATTGGGGCCTGCACCAGAACGGGAACACCGTCAGGGTGTTCGACTCGGCGGCGAACGATTTTGCGGACAAGCCGCTCGGCTGGCTGGAGTCCCTGGGTTGGGTGCGCGAAGTATTGCGCCGGTCGGGTCTGGACTACGACGAGCTGGTCCGCGTTTTGGGTTGTGGGTTCGTCAACCCGAACCTGACGGTGCGTATCGAATCGGCCGACACGAACGAGGTGACCACCTGTGACACGGCCAAGCTGACGCTGACGAATCTGACCGAACCGATCGCTGACAAGCTGACTCGTTTTGTGCGGCTGTGGCGCAAGGTCGGCGGCGAACTCGAGGATCTCGACCGCGTGCTCGTCGCGCTCTGCGGGAATCAACTCGACGATGCCGCGATCCTCAAGCTGTCCCACCTCGCCCGGCTGCGAGTTGCCTTTGGACGCGGTGTGGATGAGCTCGTTGCGCTCTGGGCATTGATCCCAACTGATGGTCGTGATCCGCTTTACCGTCGGCTGTTCCTGAACCCTGATGTACTCACGCCGGTCGATCCCGCGTTCACTCTAGTTGCTGGCAATGAACTTGCCATCGTCACGGGCAATCCAGCCGACGCGAAAGTATCAAAGCATAGGCCGCCGATTCTTGCGGCGCTGCGCATCTCCGCAACCGATCTCGCCGCGCTTCAGGCTGCAGGGATTGCGAACGACGACAACCTGACGCTGTCAAATCTCTCGTCCCTCTATCGTCATGCCCTGCTGGCTCAATGCCTGGAACTCGCCGTTCCGGATCTTCTCTCGCTCAAGTCGCTCGCCGGAATTGACCCCTTCAACTTGGCAGCGACTGCGGATACGCAGCGCTTCGTCGATCTCGTTGCGAAGGTTCGGCAATCGGGACTGGAGATCGCGGATCTTGGGTATCTGCTGTTCCACCTAGCCCCCGAGACGGCGGCGTTGGCGCCACCGCTCGGTGCGCCCGCAGAGCTGATCTCGGAGGTTCGGCGCCAACTGAAGGTTGTGCGCGATGCGACGGCGCCGCGCCCGGATCCTGCGGGTGACAACTTGAGGCGGGAACTGGCCGCCCTCAAATGGCCTGCAGCAATGGTCGACGAGGTCGTTGCGGCAATTGGCGGAAGCGCGAACTACACCGCCGCGCTCGACCCGGCCCCGCCTGGATTCGCTGTGCCCCAGGACTTCGCCGCTCGGCTCTCACATGATCCTGTTGCAAAGACGCTCGCGCTACGCGGGCCGCTCACGACCGTCGAGCGCGACACGCTCAAGGCCGCGTTCGCGCCACAAAACTACAAGGATGCCGTCGAAGACCTCTTCGCACAGCCTCGATCGTTCGCCCAAAAACGCATGCGGGCTTACATGTGGCCCACGGTGTCCGCTCCATTGGCCGCGCTGCCTGCCGGACTGACGTTTCCACCGGCGTTGCGGTCTCGCGTTGCGTTCGATCCTGCAGCCCAGCAGTTGTCGTTCGACGGCACCATGAACGGCCCGGATAATGCCGCGCCAAGTGGTGATCCACTTCGGGTATCGGACAAGGCAGCACTCGACGCGCTTTCGACCGATGCCGCGTATCTGGCCGCGACCGCCGCACTGCTGGCCGCCGCAGACGCTTTCGTACCAGCCGACGACAACCAGTTCGTGACGGCGGCGATAGCCAACTCTTTGTTCGACCAACCGCAGCCTGCAGACCGCTTCGCGACGATCCTGGCGATGGTGTTGACGCGCAGGCGCATCAGTGACGGGACACGCCTGGTCGTTCGCCTGGTCGCCGATGCGATCGGGCTGAAATACCGCCTTGCCGACCGGCTGCTCACGCGCGACCTGCTGCACCCCACGAGTGCCAACGAGAAGGGTATCGACACCTTCCTGGAAAACCGTTCGCTGCAAGCGATCCGGACGTCCCGCCAACCGAGACGGCTTTTCCAGCACCGTTCGAGATCACCCTTCGGATGATGAAGATCGCTGCGATGGTCGGCGCAATGAAGCTCTCCGACCGCGTGATCGATTGGCTCGGCGATCTCGCCGCTGCGGTACCGGCCCGCAAGGTGTCCTGGGGAGGTGGAGCGATACAAGCGAAGTGGCTCGCGCTCACCGATCTGCCGGCGAGTACACAAGCGATTGACCCCGTTCGGTTCGCCGCTTGGCTGAGACTGTGCGACCTCGGTCGTGTCGGCACCGGGCTGCCCGGCGGGGAAGCCACCGCAGAAGCCGTGTTTTCCGAGGCTCGTCGAGGCGGCGTGACAGCCAACTCCGTTACCACGCGCCTTGCGACCTTGACAGTTTGGGACGTTGCAGAAGTGACTGCGCTCGCAGGAGCGATTGGACTGGCGCTGCCGCAGGACATGCTTGACGAGTACGGTCTCGCTCGCCTGCGCGATGCGGCACGACGCCTCCAACGCCTCGGCACGAACGTCGCCCAAGCACAAGCCTGGGCCGCGGCGGCTCCAGATGCCAATGCAGGAATTGCTGCGCGCCGCGCCGTGCAAGCCTCCTACGCGGCAGATCAGTGGCCGGATGCGATACGCCCACTGGAGGAGAAGCTGCGCGAGAAGCGCAGGGCGGCGCTGGTCGCCTACCTCGTCGTTCGTCCGGACGCCGCCAAAGGTGAAGCGTGGACGGACACGAACGGCATGTACTCGCACCTGCTGATCGACGTGGAAACCCATCCCGTCGTGCTGACGTCCCGCCTCAAGCAAGCCATCGGCTCAACACAACTGTTCGTGCAACGTTGCCTGATGAACTTGGAGCTAGGCGTGACGGCCGATGAAGCGAAAGACATCGGCTGGCGGCAATGGCCATGGATGAAGCAGTATCGAGTCTGGGAAGCCAATCGCAAGATCTTCCTTTACCCGGAGAACTGGGTGGAACCGGAACTGCGCGATGACAAGTCGCCGTTCTTCCTTGAACTGGAGAACGCACTGCTGCAGTCGGATGTCACGTCGGAATCCGCCGAGCAGGCCTATCTCAACTACTTGGCGCGGCTGGATGAGGTGGCCCGGCTTGAAGTAGCCGGTGTCTTCAACCAACGCGGAGAGGGTGGATCGCCCGACGAGTATCATGTGTTCGCGCGTACGCATGCCGACCCGCCCACGTACTTTTATCGCAAATGGGTGGGGCAGGCGCGATGGACGCCGTGGCAACGGCTCGATCTGGACATTCCGGGCGGGCAGATACTGCCACTCATATGGAATCGACGACTTTACCTCTTCTGGCCCATATTTACACGCAAGACGACACAGCCATCCTCGGGTGGTAGTGGGCCTGACGACGTAAAGACAAAACCGTACTTCGAGATTCAGCTCGCTTGGAGCGAATACCGACAGGGCCGCTGGGGGCCGAAGAAGACGACGCCACCGGAAGTAGCACTTCGATCCGCGACTGTGCACGCTGGTGATCCACCCAATGATGGGCGGATGCAACACGTCTTTCGCGCCATCACCAGCGGACCGGAACTGAAGGTCTGGTATGAATCGTCGGAAAGCATATCGCCGCAAATCGACAAATACGGCAACATCGTCCGGCCCGGTGGAGTGGTTTTCACTCGGGGATGGTGGTTCAGTGGGTGCAACGGTAGAGTAACTGTCTACCGTCCCGATAACGTCGGCGTATTCCCACCGCCGAATACTCGTGCGGTCGGTATGGCGTTCGAGGAGTGGCCAACATTCAAAATGCCAATCACCGGCCTTAACACTACTATCGACTTCACGCTTTCCGACGGTACCCTGCAGCTTCCCAAAGGAATCACTGGCGCCGATACGGCAGTGGCCCTTCGGCGCACCCCAGGTGCTGAATCGTTCAGATTGCTTACCCCACATCAGGAGCAGTATCTCACAGGCCGCTTACCTTTCTTCTTCCACGATGACGCTGAAACGCTCTTCGTAGTGCCCAAGGAGGCGTCAGAATGGATTTGGGTATGGACACTTCCCGAGCGGATTGATCCAAAACTGATTGATATCATCGATCACATCTACTACCAGCCAGACCCGATTCCGGCTCCTATTGGTTCGATCGCCGAGCGATGGGATCCGGTACCGGTCATTCGACATCAGTACGAGATTGCCGCTGCAGGCGTAATTGCTCCCGTAGTCGAAGGTATGGCAAAGCCTATCATACCTGCTCTAGCGACGGGAAAATTGGCGCTGGCAGCCAAAACCCGCGAAGATCAACTGTTGTCCATCAAGGGTACCAAAGGACGCGAACTCGTGGCGATCGGCGATCGCAAGGTGGTCACGATCAGCGATTACCTGCGCCCCGACCGCATGTTCTGGCCTGGCCTGCTGGGCGGTTACTCGGTTGCTGTGCGCCGCTACGAATTCCGCACGCACTACCATCCATACGTTTGTCCAATGATTCGAGATCTGAATATGTCCGGCCTCAATGGGCTACTGCGGCGTGTGACGCAGCTCCAGCAAGCCGCCCCCTTCGAGTCACGGTATGGACCGACGACCATGGTCGAGAAGGGTGACCCGGCGAAGAAGGACAAGTATCCTGTTGAAGATGTGGACTTCGATTTTGATGGTGCGTATGCCGGATACAACTGGGAGTTGTTCTTCCATGCCCCGCTTCTGATCGCCTGCAGGCTGATGCAGAACCAGCGCTTCGAGGAGGCACAGAAGTGGTTTCATGCCATATTCGATCCAACTGACGTATCGAGCGCAGCGGTTCCGGCGAAGTACTGGCGAACGAGGCCATTCTACGAGCAGCAGGATTATCTCAAGCAGCGTATCGACAAGTTGCTCGAAGCTTTGGCCAAGGGGCTGCCGGATGAGGAGCTTTCGCGGCAACTGAGCGAATGGGTAGCGAACCCGTTCAAGCCGTTTGCTGTGGCCAGGGTGCGCACCGTCGCGTTCCAGAAGACGGTGGTGATGAAGTACCTCGACAATCTGATTGCCTGGGGCGACCAGCTCTTCCGGCGCGACACGATCGAGTCGATCAACGAAGCCACGCAGCTCTACATCCTCGCGGCAGAGATATTGGGCCCACGCCCGCCGGTCATCGCCCCGCGCGCCACGCCCGTGACGCATACGTTCAACACCCTGGCCCCGCAGTTCGCGGCGCTGACCAATGAACTGACGGACATCGAGGCGGTGCTGGCGTCGCCGCGCGTGGATGCCGTGCTGGCGTCATCGGATTCGCCGCCGCTCCCTGTGCCTCAGTTGCTCTATTTCTGTGTGCCGCCCAACGACAAGTTGCTGAAGTATTGGGATACGGTGGCAGACCGCCTGTTCAAGATTCGGAACAGCCTGAATCTGGCGGGGATTCGTCGCACTCTATCTCTGTTCGAGCCTCCCATCGACCCGATGTTGCTGGTGAAGGCGGCAGCCGCGGGGGTGGACCTGAGCACGGCTATTGCGGACCTCGCAGCTCCTGCACCGCTGTATCGCTTCCAGATACTGATCCAGAAGGCCGTGGAGCTTTGTCAGGACGTGAAGGCGCTGGGGGCGGCACTGCTCAGCGCATTGGAGCGTCGCGACGCAGAAGAGTTGTCCCACATCCAGGCGGTCCATGAGGTTGCGCTGCTCAAGCGTGTGAGTGCAGTAAAGGAAGACCAGATCAAGGAGGCCACGGCCCAGATCACGGCCCTGCAGGCTGCGCGCGAGCTGGCCGCGGAGCGTTATCGGCACTACATGACCTTGCTCGGTGCGTCGCCAACGGTTCCTGCCGAAGGGACTGCTCCACCCGATGCCCAGGCGGTTGCCGGCGCGGCCACCCTGGAGAAGGATGGCGCCAAGATGATTGCGCAGGAGAGCAATGCCCTCGATCAGGAAGGCACTGCAAAAGACTGGCGTATGGCATCCAGCATCGCCCAGGGCGCCGCAGCGATAGGCAGCATGGTTCCATCGTTCCGGACGGAGCTTGCACCGTGGGGGGTCGGCATCGGTGCCGCATTCGGAGGTCAGAATATCGCCGGCGCTGCGAATGCTACGGCGAGTGTCTTTCAAATTTTGGCGGACGCAGCTCAAACCGGTGGAGCGCGTGCTTCACGCCTAGCCGAATTCATATTGCGCGCCCACAACTGGAAGTTGGAAGCGAATCTGGCTTCTCGCGAGATCGCCCGTATCGACAAGGACATCGCTGCCGCGCGCATCCGTGAGGCGATATCAAAAAAGGAGCGAGACAACCATCTCAAGCAAATTGAGGAGAACGAAAAAGTCGAGGAGTTCCTGCGAACCAAATACACGAACCGGGAACTCTATGACTGGATGATCGGCCAGATTTCCTCCGTCTATTTCCAAGCCTACCAACTCGCATATGACACTGGCCGCCGCGCCGAAAGGGCGTTCCGGCGCGAGCTGGCGATTCCCGATAGCGACTTTGTTCGCTTTGGCTACTGGGATAGCCTGCGCAAGGGGCTGCTCGCGGGTGATCGCTTGCTGCACGATGTCCGCAGGATGGAAGTGGCTTATCTCGACCAGAACGCACGGGAGTACGAAATCACCAAGAACGTCTCACTGGTCAGTCTCCATCCGGAGGGCGTGCTTGCGCTGCAGGAGAAAGGTGCTTGCTTCATTGATCTGCCGGAAGCGATTTTCGATCTGGATCACCCCGGCCACTATCTGCGGCGCATCAAGGCGGTCAACATCACTGTTCCTTGCGTCACCGGGCCCTATACGTCGGTACCGTGCAAGCTCACCTTGCTTGCCAATCGCACCCGTGTGGACCCGCGCATCACGCCTCAGTATGCGCTGACGGGCGCGGACGACCAGCGCTTTGAGTTCAACGTCGGTGGCGTACGTTCGGTGGTCACCAGTACCGGTCACGACGACCCGGCTGGGTTTGAGTTCAATTTGCGCGACGAGCGTTACCTGCCGTTTGAAGGTGCTGGCGTCATCAGTTCCTGGCGACTGGAGCTGCCAGCCGACTTCCGGCCTTTCGACTACCGCACGATTTCCGACGTTGTCTTGCAGATCAGGTACACCGCCCGCGAAGGAGGGGAGACGCTGCGTGATGCGGCAACCAAGAAGCTGGCCGACGCGCTCAAGGTCATGGAAGTCGAACGCGGTCGTTCGGGCCTCTTCAGAGGATTCAGCGCGCGTTACGAATTTCCTGACGCATGGCAAGCGTTCACCCATATGCCGGACGGTCAGCCCGGCAATAACGTCCTGACGCTACCGATCACCGCGAAACGCTTCCCAGCCTTCTCCAGTGGTCGAGCGGTCAAGGTCACGCGGATATTGGTCGCACTGGTTCCTGCACCAGGAGTCGCCTACGATGACAATGACCTTGTCACGCTGACTTTGACGCCGCCTACCGGAGCGGCGCAGGCGTTGACCCTCAAGGCTCAGCCCAATCGAGTTGGCGGACTGCCGCTGGGCGAGGTCACCCTTCCGGCACCGGTGCTTGTGCCAGCCCCGAAACCGGGTGACCCCGACCCGGATCCCTGGAAACTCGAAGTGACCCACATTTCCGCCAATTTGGCCCGCAAAGTGAACTTGGATGGTGTGGAAGTCAGTCGAATCGACACAGTGAAGGTGAGCGATGTCGCAGTGCTGTGTACGTACACGATCTGAGCAACGAGCGTCAGATCATCTGCGGGCTCGTTTCGGCGCCATGGCACGCGAACTCGGTGTCGTAGACCTCGTGCATGGAGAACTGGGTGATCTCTTCGATCGAACGTTTGCGCGTCATGTTGACGATGCAGCGTACCGATCGAATTGGCTTCAGCCCGGAGCATTGTCGCTGGAATGGTCGTTCTCTGAGGCCGAACCCGATGCGCTGCGAATTGAATTTCAACCGTTCGATCCGACGCTCACCGGTGGGGAGCGCCTTCGGTGCGCAGTTAAAGCATTAATGCCGGTGGTAGAGGCTCATCACGGCAAGCACTTGGCGGCCCCGCTTGAGTCGGTCATGTGCAGCGCATTGGCAGCGAACTCGAAGCTGAACTTTGGTGCGTTCGTGGGCCTCGTCCATCGTCCGCGTGGCGACGATGAACTCAAGATGTACGTCGAATGCGATCCTGAAGATCCTTTGCTCTTGAGCGGTGACTTGTCGAATATCGTTGGCGTCGCACCACATTTTCTTTCAGTTGCTGTCGGTGGGGGCGCTATCTATAGACGGGCGTACTACACCTGTCGGGAAGGTTTGCACGCACTCGATCTCGAAGGCGTGTGCGCTGCGCTCGGTATGTCGCACCGTTTCCCAGCGCTGCTCATGACAATGCTTGAATTGACTGATGGCGAGTTTCATCTTCCGCCTAGTTCTGTCCTGCTCGGGATCCGCCGGCATGGGCATGAATCTGAACTAAAGGTGGAACTCATCTGCGGTACGGCAATGCGTCCAGACGGGTTGGTCGGCCGAATCGAAGGTTTGTTGCAACCCAACACCGTTGTACCTTTTCGACGCTGGGTCGCGATGATTTGCCCGGAAGAAGTCGGCACGTTGCCGGTGCGCGTCGTGAGCGTCAAGGCTTCGCCCATGCGACCGCAGCGGCTGAGTGTCTATGCTGCGGAGCCCTGGAGCGTGTGTTGAAAGAACTTCTGATCAGCGACTACTGGGCAAGCGATGTTCGACGCGCTGCGGCGATCCTGTATGCGGCTGGGGCGACAGCAGTATGGCTGTTCGGGTCACGAGCCGGAACGAGAGCCGCGGATCGCTTGAGCGACTTCGACTTGGCCGTGGAGGGCTTGTTTAGTGGAGCGGACGTCATTTTCCAGGCATCGCGTGAGCTGCGCGGAAAGGTGGATATCGTCCATATGGAATCAGTGACCCCAGACTTGCGATGGGGAATCACTCGAAGCCGCATCCTCGTACCGCTGGTCGCATATTCCGAAGCCAATTCTCGCTCGCAGCCGCTGCTGCCGAATTCACTTGCCGGGATGCGGACTCGCGCTGTCGCACAGTTGATTCGAGATGTCGCTCCTCGATCAGTCATCGACTTCGGCTGCGGACACGGTTGGCTCCTCGCTGAGTTAGCCTTTGACGCGAAAATCGAGCGACTCACCGGGGTGGATTTCAACGATAGATCGATTGCTGAGGCGAAACGGAAAATAGGAAGAGCACTGGGACCCCGGGGAATCGACAAGATCAAGTTAGTGGAGGGAATTTTTACGCACCGCAATCCGGATTTTCTGGGCCATGATGCCGTAGCGATAGTAGAGGTCGTAGAACATTTGGATCCACCGCAGCTACATGCATTTATCAGTGTTGCGTTCAGCTATGTTCAGCCGAAACGGGTAGTCATCACAACGCCAAACGCTGAGCACAATGCTGTGTGGTGCACGCATCGACCTCATGGTCGGCGACATCCTGATCATCGATTCGAGTGGTCTCGGGGTGAATTCGCTGAATGGTCTAACAAGGTAGGAGCCCTTTTTAGGTATAACGTCTACATAGAGCCGCTGGGTAACGTGCACTCTGTATGGGGTGCCCCTACGCAGATCGCAGTATTCGATCGTGTGGGATGAGAAGGAATAAATTCCAAGCTCTCGATATATACCTTTATAGCTTTCACTAATGATCATTCCCCGTCTTGGCTAGGATTTTATCCAGCATGGAAACTGGGAGGATGCGTTTGAGAAAACCGAACAGGTGTGTCGGGAGGGTAACGTAGTAGCGTGCCTTGGGAGTCTCGGCTTCCAGCGCACGGATCACTTTTTCCAGCACGGCTTCCGGAGGCAGGGTGAAGGGCGTGGCCGGACCCGGTTTGTTGAGCCGATTGAGAATGGCGAGATACTTTTCGCGATGCACGCTTCGTTCGACATCGATATAACGTTCGAAGGCTTTCATCGCATTGGCGCGGAATTGGGTGATGATCGGCCCAGGTTCGATGAGACTGACAAAAATACCGCTTCCTCTCAGCTCTAGCCGCAAGGTATCGCTCCAGCCTTCGACCGCATATTTGGAAGCATTGTACGCACCACGAAATGGCATGGCAGCAAAGCCCAATACCGAGCTGTTCTGAATGATGCGTCCGTATCCTTGCCTGCGCATGGCGGACAGGATCAGATTGGTCAGTTCCACCCAGCCAAAGAGATTGGTTTCGAACTGCGCGCGTAATGCTTCCCGGCTGAGATCTTCAACTGCACCGGGCTGGCCATAGCCGCCGTTGTTGAAGAGGGCGTACAACTCGCCGTTGCTGCGCCGCAAGGTTTCTTCGACAGCTCGCCGAATCGAATCGGAATCATTCAGATCGAGCTGAAAACTTTCCAATCCTTCCGCGAGCAGCATTTCCACACTTTCCTGTCGGCGGGCGGTGGCAAAAACACGGTAGCCGCGTGCATGCAGACCATGGGCAGTGTAATAGCCGATACCGCTGGAACAGCCGGTAATCAATATGGATTTTTTCATTGGTCTGCTCTATGTAGTCGATTGAAGTTCAATTTCACCCGTGCAGCTGTGCGGCCAGGCAGCCGGGTCAGATCTCATGGGCCAGCCTGTTTGCCAGCGGCCGAAATTGCAGATGATAGAACATGTTGAGGTAGCGATCCGTTTCTTCCCGCTCGAGCCCGCTGACAAATTTCCAGAAGCCGTAGATGCGCGATAGCGTCATCATACGTTCAGCATACAGCTTCCAGGTGTAGCGGCTGGCGACACGGTCGAGCGCACCTTGTGAAATGCGCTCCCATTCCTGCGGGTTTTCCTGATTCTTTTCGAAAAAATCCGCAATCAGATCAGCCGTGGCAGCCCCCTGGTTGGGATCGATATGGAAGCCGGAACGGTTGTGCTGGATGATTTCCAGCGGGCCGCCATAGCGGGTGGCGAAAGTGGGCAGACCGGATGCCATGGCTTCGATGATGGTCAGACCGAATGCTTCGAACAGGGCTGGTTGTACGAATATGCCGCGTTTATCGGCAATGTAGCGGTAGAGTTCCCCTGCCAGATTTTTGTCGAGGCGCATGCCCAGCCAGCGCACCTGCTGATCGAGTTCGTGCTCATCCATCAGTTGATGCATTCGATGAATCTGTTCCTGTTCTTCATGGTCGGGGGAATGTTGCGGATCGATTTTGCCGCCGACGATGACCAGATTGGCGAGCGAACGCAAACGTGGTGAAGCGGCATACAGTTCCACCAGGCCGGTAATGTTTTTGATCCGATCCAGGCGCGCCATGGTAAAAATCAGAGGTTTATCCGGGTCCTGAAGATGTCCGCGGGCCGGGAGACTGGTTGCGTCATCGAAGATCAGGGATTCGATTTCCGGTATCAGGCTGGGTAGGCGCCTGTTCGGGTCGGAGTAGGGGAAATAGATATCCGCATTCGCTCCCGGAGAAACGATATTGAATTTCGGATCGAACAAGTCGATGCCATGGATTACCCGGTAAAGGTCGGGCATGGAAAAAGCTTGGTAGCTTTCGTACTGGCCTTCCGCTTCCCGGGTTCCGGCAATTTCCTGATACGTGCTGGTGACGATGAAATCGGCGGAATTCATTGCCAGCAGATCTGCCGTGTACTGGCAGGAGAAATGATATTTGTCCTCGTTTTCCTGCCAGTAGATATCCGAATGAAGATATTTGGTTTTTTCGAGTGCATGCGCGATATTGCATTGGGTGATGCCCAATCTTCTGCTGAGCAGGGTCGCTACCAGATTACCATCCGAATAGTTGCCGATGATCAGGTCGGGATGCCCACCCAGTTCCGCCAGTGCTTCCCGTTCGACGTCACCGGCAAAAATTTCGAGATGAGGCCATATTTCGAAACGCGAGATCCAGTGAGGAATGATTTCTCCGTTGTGCTTGCGAAACGGGACGCGCAGAATCCAGGTATTGGTACAGCCGCTGACTTTTTCCAGCCGCTGGTTACAGGTGGTGTCGCCTGCATCGGGTATCAGGCGGGTGACGATCAGTATTTTCGGCTCGACCTGCACTCCCTGTAATTGCAGCCGGTCGTGCATTTCCTTTTCCAGCGCGCGCACCTGATCGAGGATATAAACGACCTGGCCGCCGGTATCAGGCAGCCCGAGCACGTTATCCTGACCGAAATAGCCGTGAGGAGAAAGAATCAGCAGACGGGAAATCATGGGAATACGTGCCAGGAATTCTTCCAGTGCGGAAGGGGAGGGAGCTTCGAGGATATCCATCAGCATATTCATGGTTTCAGCCACCCGATTGGCGTTATGTCCCCAGCCGGGCGCGAAACCGAGCTGATTCATTTTCGGGGCCAGCTCGATCCATGGTGTCGTTCCGTCCAGTGTTTCCAGCATTTCCAGCGCTTGTCGCAACTGGTTGCGCACGGCATGAATATCGTGAGAATTGTTGCTGAACATCAGTTGCTGACCCTCGATGGCGTGTACTCCCAGGAAATGCAGCAAACTGGTATGGCCTGCCTCGATGCGAGAGAACATTTCACTGGACAGCTTGCGATTGAGGAAAATGACACCCTGCCCGATCGAGCGGGATTCCTTCAATCTGGGAAATCCACGGTTGAACGGTCCGAAATCGACTTCGAGCATCGATTCGGTTGCTTCGCCCTTGACCACGGTTTCCTTGAATTTCAGAAATTCACTGATGGTTACTTTTTCCGGAATGAGATGTTCCTGATGAATACGTATGAGTTCCCACTTGGCAATTTCGGGCCGCAGTGCCAGATAGGCCCAGGGAGAGCTGAAGACACCTTCCTGCAGGCGGAATACGAATGCGCGGAGCATGTCGGACTGGCCGCAGTCCTGTTCCGTCTGCAGTAATCCGTCCCGCAGATCGGATTGCAGGAGCAGGGTGCGATTTGCCGTGAAATAACGTCGTAACAGGGTGTAGACGGCATCTCTGTTCTGCCGGGTACAGGTGGCGAGTGTGTCAATCGTAGTCATGTCGGATATCTCCGGTATAACAGTTGCGGTACTGTCTCATAGGGTTGCGATCATTGGTCAAAGTGGTAGTGTTTCATGCCTTCGAGTATGCCCAGTGCATAGGTGTTTTTCGCAAAATAGATCTGTTCCCGGTCGCGCAGTGATTCCAGCTCAGGGCTGTGATTTCCTACTACCACTCCCAGCGTGTCGCCTACCAGCATTTCTTCATCATTACCCGAATCCCCGGCGATCAGAAAACTTTGCAGCGGCAATCCCCATTTATAAGCGAGGTAACGTACTGCCAGCCCTTTGGAAGCGCGTACCGGCAGCACATCCAGAAATGCTTCATGTGAGTAGATCAGTTTTGCATGCAGATTCTGTTTGTGCAGATGCTGATAAAGCTGTTTGAGTGGGGGCATTCGTTCAGGTGTGACCAGATAACTCAGCTTGAATTCACGTTGATTTTCCGGGGCCTGGAGTGTCAGCCCGGGTATTTCTTTCAGTGCTTCAGCCAGTGCTTCCCGTCGCCACCGGTGGCGGATATGATTACTCCAGCCTTTATCCGGTCGCAGTGATGGCCAGTAGTTGATTTCGCTGCCGACCGAGGTGATCAGGATATCAGGCATCGGTACGCGCCATTTTTTAAGGATTTTGACTGCACTTTCGACGGTTCTTCCGGTGGCAACACCGAATGAGATATTTCCGGCATGCATTCGCAACCATTGCAGAAATTCAGCCAGTCCCTGTTCATCTCCAAGCAGGGTATTGTCGATGTCGCTGATGATCACTTTACGTGCCAGCGGCATGGGTGACCGGCCTGCATGCAGAGTAGCTGCGAGCTGGCGGCGCAGACGTTTGCGTTCCCGGTAGAGCAGTTTATCGGCTTCCCTGAGGTATTTGCTGACATGTGCATCCCAGGTGTAATGGCGCCTGACGCTGGCAATTCCGTTTCTGGACCAGTTGCGCCAGCGTTTTCTGTCGGACAGAGCATCCTTCAGAGCGCTGGCGATATCGGAAGGGTTCAGCGTATTGACAAGCAATCCATTGCGGCAATTGGTGATGATGTCGCGCGGACCGCCATCTTCCGGAGCAATGATCGGCAGGCCACTGGCGGCGGCTTCGATCAGGGTGAGCCCGAAGGGTTCGGTCAGGGCTGAGTTGACGAATATGCCGCGCCTGCGTACCGCCAGGCGGTACACTTCCGGTACATCTTCCACCATGAAATGTTTGGGAATCGCTATTTTTCCCCACAAATCATAGCGGTCGATATCGAGCAGTACATCGTTCATGACCTTGCGCTGCGATTCTTCCATCGCACGGATATCTTCGCGTGAGCCGGCGATGATCACCAGGTTGGCCATATCCTGCAGTGACGGGTCCGAGCCGTATGCCTGAATCAGTCCATGAAGATTTTTGCGTGTGTCGGGCCGGCAGATGGTGAGAATCACCGGTTTCTCCGGCGTATTCAGGAACCGGTCGATACCGGCCTGTATCGCCGGATCGAGAGATTTACGACCAGGGGGTGAGAAGCGCGAGGTATCGGTCCCTGGCGGAATGACCTGACAGCGGCGCGGATCGGTATTTTTATACATACCGTACTGATCTTCGATTTCCTGCGAGGTACTGGTGATGATCAGTGAGGCATGCACCAGTACTTCTTCTTCTGCAGCGATTCGCCGGGATAGGTTGAACTGTCGTTCGATGGCCTGTTCCTTGCGGCCGGAAGCAAGCAGGCGCGCCCGTTTGGGACGGCCGAGCGAGTGGCCGGTATGTATCTGCGGAATACCCAGCAGGTTGGACAGATGCTGGCCGACGTAACCGGCATCGGCGTAGTGGGTATGGATCAGATCGGGCAGGCGCCCCTGCTGGCGCAGATAGTGCAAACAGCGATCCACCATCTGATCCAGATGCGGCCACAACAGCTCCTTGCGCAGATATTTGCGAGGGCCGCAGGGTAACCGGACGATACGGGCATTCGGCCCGAGTTCTTCGATTTCAGCCGCATAATCGGGTGAGACGTTGGGATCCTCGATCTGGCGCGTCAGCAGATCGATCTGGGCGATATGACTGTTGCGGCCCAGCGCACGTGCCAGTTCAACGACATAGGTGATTTGTCCGCCCGTATCCGCATCACGTCCCAGTTCCATGTCATGCCCGCGGACCAGGCCGTGTATGCTCATCATCAAAATATAAAGTTTCTGATCTGTCATCGTTCGGTTGTCAATTGAACATCCCCCAGTCTTTGAGGAAGGGAGAATAAAATTCAGAGGATTCGGGAATGGCTCCACGAATACCGCACAGTGCTGCAGCAAACCGGTTGGCGCGCTCCAGTATCGATGTCTCCGGCCAACCCAGTAGCATGCCGAGAATGAATACGGCAGAAAATCCATCGCCGGCACCAACGGTATCGATAACAGTGATATCGGCGATACCGGGTGTTTCGGCTTCATTGCCGGACTGGTCGAGTAACCATGCACCCTCGGCGCCACAGGTCACCAGCAGGGTGTGCAGTTGAAATTCTTCTATCAGGCGCGATGCGGTGTCATGAGGGGCCCGGGTGTGTAAATTCAGTAAACTGGGTAACTCGATCAATTCATCCTCATTGACTTTCACGTGATCGGCCCGGGTAAGCGAATAGCGTACGGTGTCCTGTGTGTACCAGGGTTTTCTCAGATTGATATCCAGCAGGCGCGGGGCCTGTGGTGTATACCGGAATATCGTTTCCAGGGCACTGCCGGACAAACGGCTGCGTTGTGCCAATGTTCCGAAATACACCAGATCAGGCTCTATAGACGAAGCAGCGGTAGCAGCCGTCACCGGGTCGATGAAGTCGTAGGCCTGGTTTTCAAGAATTTCAAACTGGTGTCCGTACCCGTTTTCACCGGGTTTGATCAATACCTGGCCGGTTGGATAGTATGGATCGCTTTGAATGCCGGAGATAGTCATACCGGCATTGCGCATCAGTCTGATCAGTTTCCGGTGGAGTTCATCGGTACCGGTACGTGTAATCAGCATGGGGTGCAGACCGAATGCCTGAAGATGGCAGCTCACATTCAGGGGGGCGCCCCCCATGACCGGGCCGTCAGGGAAAATATCAGCCAGTGCTTCGCCGAACAGAATTACATTTCGTTTTGTGAGCGTACTGTAAGAATCGGTAGACATGGTTACAGAGGTTCCTGCCGGTCACTGCTATTCATTGCATGGAGTGTCATGGTAGCCGTCCGTATGAAGAAGGACCCGGGCGGTTGCAGAAAACGGGCAGAAAACAGGCGCCGGAAATTGCATTTCCAGCCGGGTGTTTTTTTATTCTGGCATGGATGGCGGATATGTGCAAAGAACTGTCAGAAAAAATGCACTGCCGGGAAGAAGGTAAAACTGATGATTTCGCATGGCCGGCATGCTGTTTTTATTTTACTGCAATCGGCTGCGGGCAAAGATCATGGCGATCGGCAGCATGGTAAAAGCAATGGCTGCCAGAGGCCAGAGATTGGCAAAAACATCCCGGGGTGGAAGTGCTTTGAGAAAACAACCTTCGATAATGATCAGAAAATGGGTGAGCGGAATGGCCTGGGCCAGCCATTGCAGCAGTACCGGCATATTTTCCACCGGGGTGGCAAAGCCTGATATCAGCACAGTCGGTACACCGATGACAAATCCGCCCAGGATGGCTTGCTGCTGAGTCATGCTGATGGCGGAAATCACCAGGCCGATACCCACTGCCGACAGAATGAATAACACAAGCCCGATCAGCAGCAATCCGAATGAGCCTGTGAATGGAATCCGGAAAAACCAGATTGCCAGGGTAATCATCAGTAAAGCGAGCAGTGTACTGATCGTCAGTGCCGGCAATGATTTGGACAGGATGATCTCGAGCGTCGAAGCAGGTGATACCAGCAGCTGATCGAAAGTACCCAGCTCACGTTCCCGCGCAATGGACAGCGCGGTGATCATGAGTGCGCTGAAAAAGGCGAGTGTGCCGGTCAGGCCGGGGACCATGAACCAGAGATAAACCAGATTGGGATTGAACCAGTGGCGCACGGTTACTGATGTTTCCGGTATCGGCGCGGTATCTGCCGTAAAGCGGATGTCTTTGGCGATGGAGGACAGATAACCCACGACGATCTGGCCGGAATTACTGCGCCGACCATCGACCAGTACCTGTGCGTGGCCACTCCCGCTGACCGCAACGGTGCGGGAAAAATCAGCAGGAATGGCAATCGCGGCAATTACCTTGCCCTCTGCCAGTTGTTCGCGCAATGCGGTATTGCTGTGGACATGGTGTACCTGCGCAATGAAGCGGGCGGCTTCCAGATGCCATACGAGTTCCTGCGCTGCACGCCCGGTATCCTGGTTGTATACGGCAATATCGAGATTGCGTACCTCCATGGTGGCAGCGTAGGAGAATATCAGGAGCTGCATCAGCGGGGGAACGAACACCACGATCCGGTTGCGCGGATCACGCAGAATACAGAGCAGCTCTTTGATGAACTGGGCGCGCAAGCGGATGAGCATGGTCCGGAAATCATGATAAGACATCGTTCATCACTCCAGACTTTTGCGCGTGTAACGCTGCGCAATCAGAAAAAATATCAAGCCGATCGTTGCCATACCCAGCAAATCGGGCAGGAAAACGCTCCAGACATCTCCCGCCAGGAATATCGTTTTCAGCGAGGAGACGAAATAACGCGCCGGAATCAGCCAGGTGATCGCCCGGATGGGCGCGGGCATGGCATCGATTTCGAACAGGAAGCCCGATAGCATGAACGCGGGCAGATAACCGGAAAACAAAGCCAGCTGTGAGGCGAGGAACTGGTTGCGTGCCAGCGATGAAATCAGCAATCCCTGGCCCAGTGCCGGCATCATGAATACCACGGAAAGCACCAGCAGTGCGAACAGTGAACCGCGTAACGGCACATCGAACAGGAACACGGCCAGTGCTGCCGCGATCAGGGTGGACAGCATCCCCAGCACGAAATACGGCAGCAGCTTGCCAACCAGAATCTCCAGTACCGATGCCGGCGTGGACAGAATCGCTTCCATGGTGCCGCGCTCCCATTCACGCGCCACGACCAGCGCAGTCAGCAAGGTACCGATAATGGTCATAATGATGGCAATGGCGCCCGGTACCAGCGCACGCCGGCTGGCCAGCTCGGGGTTGAACCAGTAACGCGGTTCCAGCTGGACAGCCGGCATCGGCATGGTTTCAGTGAGATTGGCCATCCAGGTCTGCACGACGCCTTGGGCATAGTTGGCTACGAAATTGGCCGTGTTGGGTTGCGAACCATCGGTGATGATCTGTACCAACGGACTGCCCGTATCTGCGAAGTGGCGTTCAAAATTCTGCGGGATCACTACATAACCGCGCAGCTCGCCGGCAATGAGTTTCCCGGCGACTTCGCGACGATCGTAGGCAAAAGTTACGTCCAGATAGTGCGTGCCGGAAAAAGCATCCGCCAGTGTTCGAGCTGTTGCTCCGGGGGATTCCAGCACGACGCCGATGCGCACGTGGCGTACATCCAGCGATACAGCATAGGCAAACAGGAACAGCAGAATCAGCGGCAGAACCAGAGCAATCAGCAGTGTGGACGGATCCCGCATTGCCTGCAGGCTTTCCTTGCGTACCAGTGCGACGAAGCGTGCCGGATCAAAGCGGCGCACAATGATGCTTTTTTCCTGGTCGGATGCGCTTTTCATATTTTTACTTCATCGGTGAGCGCCGAAGTTTCCACCAGATGAATGAAGGCATCTTCCATGGTCGGATCCGGCCGATCAGCGCTGGCTGCATCACGCTTGAGTACGTCGGGGGTATCCAGGGCAATCAGGCGGGCACGGTAAAGCATCGCTACGCGGTCACAATACTCGGCTTCATCCATGAAGTGGGTCGTGACCATGATCGTCACCCCCTTGCGCGCCAGGCCATTGATATGTGTCCAGAATTCGCGTCGCGTGATCGGATCGACGCCCGAGGTCGGCTCATCCAGAAACAGCACCGGGGGATGGTGCATCAGCGCACAAGCCAGTGCCAGACGCTGTTTATGCCCCAGCGGCAGAGAATCGGGTGCGGCGGACAGCCAGTCATGCAAATCAAAAATTCTGATCATTTCTTCGATGCGTTCGCGCTGCGTGGTGTTGTCCAGCCCGTAGACACCGGCTGAGAATTCCAGATTCTGACGTACCGAGAGCAGGCCGTAGAGAGAGAATTTTTGTGCCATGTAACCCAGTTGTGCTTTCGCGATACCGGGTGCCCGGCGCAAATCGAGGCCGACTACGTGCGCTTCACCGCCGGTAGGCTTGAGCAACCCGCACAACATTTTGAAAGTGGTCGATTTGCCGGCGCCATTAGGGCCGAGCAATCCGAAAATTTCACCTTTATGCACCTTGAAACTGACATTATCGGTCGCAATGAAATCACCGAAACGTTTGGTCAGGTTGTGGCAGGAAACCGCGATATCTGAAGTCAGTTCAACGGGCGACAGACGCTCGGCCAGTGCCGATGTACCACCCGGGCCGCCGCCCAGCAGATCGATGAAGGCATCCTCGAAACGAGGCGGGACAGGTATCAGAGGCGCGCCAACCCGACTGGCGAGTGCCTGAGTTTGCTCCAGCCCCGCATCGGCACGCAATACAACACGTACCCCGGCACCCTGAATCACGCCATCGCCGATCGTATCCAGATCCAGTGCTTCAGCCAGTACCGCCCGGCGCTGGGCACCGACAGCTTCCAGGCGGAAGCTGCGGCCCTTGAGGCGTCCGGTCAGTTCATCAGGCGGGCCGGCAAAAGCGAGCCGGCCTTCGTTGAGCAACAGTACGCTGTCGCAACGTTCGGCTTCATCGAGATAAGCAGTAGACCAGACGACAGCCATACCTTCGCCCGTCAATGTCTGCACCATGCGCCACAGATCCTGACGGCTGACCGGATCGACACCAACACCCGGCTCATCCAGCAGCAGCACCCTGGGTCGCGCCATCAGGGCGCAGGCCAGGCCCAGTTTCTGCTTCATGCCACCGGAGAGCTTTCCGGCCAAGCGTTCGGTGAAGGGTGCGAGGCGGGTGAAATCGAGCAGTTCGGTAAACAGATCAGTATGCCGATCGGTATCCATGCCGCGCAGTTGCGCATAAAGATGCATATTTTCCATCACGGTCAGATCTTCATATAAACCGAAGCGCTGAGGCATGTAGCCACTTACCACGTGAATGGCATCGTTATCTGCTACCACATCGAATCCGGCCAGGGTAGCGTGGCCGGCATCCGGCACCAGCAGGCCAGTCAGGATACGCATCAGGGTAGTCTTGCCGGCACCGTCCGGGCCAACCAGACCGGTCAGGCGGCCGTAATGAATCTTTGCGCTGAGGTCGCGCAGGGCATGCACATTGCCGAAATGCTTGTCAACATGGTCGATGATAATGGCGGTATCGTCATGCTCAGCAGCTGAAGAGGGCGGCAAAGCAGCCACGGGATGCATATCACAAATCCTCAGCGGATAGGTCTGCAGCCGGCCGGGTACCGACTTCGATCGTTACCGGCATGCCCTGTCGTAATGTGGCATCGGCGTCACTTACCACGATCCGCAGGCGATAAACCAGGTCGGTGCGCAGATCGGTGGTTTCTACTGTTTTGGGTGTAAATTCGGCGCGTGGCGAGATGAAGCCGATCTGACCATGGTAGATCTTCTTTGAGGAATCACTGCGCACCTGTACCGGTGTCCCAGGGGCAATGCGACCCAAATCCGTTTCATCGATGTAAGCACGCACGTACACCGGCTTGTCGAGGCTCAGATTGTAGACGGCGCTCTGGCTGACGACCATGCTGCCCGGTTCACGGATCCGGGCGATGACGGTGCCATCGCTCGGTGCAAAGAGTTCGGTATCGGCCAGTGCGGTAGCCGTCTGATCCCGCGTAGCCATTGCAGCCGCCAGCTGTGCTTCAGCCGCGGCGATATCTTCCTTGCGGAATCCTTCTTTGGCCTGGGATAAAGCTGCTTTGGTCGCCTTGACACCGGCAATGGCCTGAGCTCGCGCGGCACGTGCACTATCTACTTCCTGCTGACTGCTCGCTTTCGAAGGAAGCAATCTGCTCAGACGCACGTAGTCACGCTTGGCCCGGTGTGCCACCGCCTGTGCCTGGTTGAGTGCTTCCTGCGCCTGAATGATTTCCTGCGGGCGCAAACCGCGGCGCATCTTGGCCAGCTCCGCCTGTGCCACCCGCACGGATGCTTCTGCTGCCGCAAACGCTTCCTGATACGGCTGAGCATCGAGCGTTGCCATGCGTGTACCGGCTACCACGGCATCTCCCTCATCGAACATCATCTGCGCCACTCGTCCCGGTTGACGGAAGGCTAGCTGTACTTCCCGGATATCGACGTTCCCGTACAGATAGAGCAGGCTTTCATCCTGCTCCGTATGCAGTATCCATGAAAATACAGCGCCCCCCGCAGCGAGAAGAATGACTGCGATGATCAGAATGCGTTTTACAGCGCGGGATAAACTGCCCATCTTCATGTCCGGCCTCGGTAATCAGGTATTCCACTGGAAAATACTCTATTACCTGCCCGACTGCAAAGATGCTTTACTGCAGGAACTGGATAAGGATGGGGCCGAATCGTTGGTGTGCTTTTATGTGGATGAAAATGGACATTTATTGGAACTGGAACAGACGCCGAATTTAGATAAACTAAATCAACTGAACTAAGATTGAGTTGGATAAATCAGTGCGCGGCCCGATCCTCTGGGTGGAGGGAACATAAAAACCGGGTGGCAGATCGCAACCATCAACGACCGCATTGTGCCGAACGACACAGCATTCACCGATCGTGCAGTTGAACAGCACGCTGTTGAACCTGATAAATACATTCTCATGCACTACGATACGTACGATACGTCCGCAGAGGGTGGCGATTGGATCGACAAAAGCGCTTTCGTGGACGATCGGCTGATCACCCCTGGGGGTTTTCCTGATTATGATAATTTCTGAATAGGGTTATAAATAGTGATGAATATTTACGACTGCGGTATCAAAACCATGGATGGGCAGGACAAATTGCTCGACGATTATAAGGGCAAAGTTCTGCTGATTGTGAATACTGCCAGCAAATGCGGGTTTACGCCGCAATATCAGGGTCTGGAGGATCTGTACTGTCGTTACAAAGACCGGGGATTCGTCGTACTCGCTTTTCCCTGTAACCAGTTTGGCCACCAGGAACCTGGCAGCGAATCTGAGATTCAGCAATTTTGTACCACCCGCTATGACGTCAGCTTTCCGGTATTCGCAAAAATTGAAGTGAATGGCGCCAATGCCCATCCGCTCTATCGATATCTGAAGGATGAGAAACCCGGTGTACTGGGCACTAAAGCAATCAAATGGAATTTCACCAAATTCCTGGTAGACCGATCCGGCCATGTGGTCGGACGTTATGCACCTGCCGATAAACCGGAATCACTGACCGGAGATATCGAACAACTGCTTTGAGCAGGTGTTGCAAAGCACAAGAGTGTGTGCATTTCAGTTGTTAATGATAATTATTATTGTTATCTTGTATGATATTGGCACGTAAATGACAACTGTTAAATCATACGAGTAGCATCATGAAACAATATTCAGGGACACAACCGGGATCGAGGTTATTTTTCATACCGTGGCGCACAGCCTGCTCAGGCTCAATGTTTATGCTGGTTTTTTTCGTGGCCAGTCAAATTTGTTATGCGCAATCCGCCACACCGGGGGCGACATTACTGAAACCGATCGTCATTACTGCCCCGCGTGAGGAAGATTCATTTTCTTCTCGTACCAAACTTGAATCACTGCCGGGCGGGACTTCATACGTCGCTGCGGAAGAGATGCCGGGTGCAGCAAATCTGACTGCATCGAAGGCATTTTTTGGAACGCCTGGCCTGATCGTGCAGGATTTTTTCGGAGGGAATGATCAGCCTCGTATCCAGATTCGCGGTTCGGGCCTGCAGCAGAATCCGGTGGAGCGGGGGATTCTGGTGCTGCAAAACGGTCTTCCTATCAACCGTGCTGATGGATCCTATATCGTTGGTTTCATCAATCCCCGCCAGGCAGAGGCGATCGAAGTCTATCGGGGCTATATGGCAAACCGGCTGAGTGCAAATGTACTGGGCGGAGCATTAAATTTCATTTCCCCGTCAGGTATTACTGCGTCGAATACCCGGATGATGATCAGTGGAGGCAGCTTTGGGCAAGTAAACCTTTCCGGTCAGGCAGGTGCTGCTTCGGGGGATTTCGACGGTCTGATCCAGGCCGATTTCAACCGGCGGGACGGTTATCGCGACTACAATGATTCCAGACGTTTCAGTGTCAGCGGGAATGCTGGTTGGCATCTTTCCGAGGATGTTACGACTCGGCTATTCGCAAGTTATACCGACCTTGGTTTCGATGTGGCCGGGCCGCTTTCCAAGGATCAATTGAAAAGCAGTCCCAGAAGTGTTTCTGCTGGCCCCGTCGTCACACCTGCCGGTGCAATCTACCCCGGGCCAAACGTCATTCGCGATCAGCCTGAGCGAACAGCCAGTCAGTTCCTGGTCGGATCGAGGACCACACTTCAGTTCGATAAACATATTCTGGACTTTGCCCTGGGATTTACCCATACGGATGATACATTCCGTTTTCCGGTTTCATCCGGGATACGTGAAACCCGGGGCAGTGATCTGACCGGTGTCATCCGGTATACCATCGAATCGGCAGATAAAAGTGCACTGCCGATATTTGAATCGGCGGCGTATTACACGGCAGGATGGGCCGACCGGAAAAATTACCTGAACCGATCCGGTACGCAAGGGGAACATTTCGGCGCAAGCAAGCTCGATGCGACAACGCTATCGCTGCATGCCAACCTGAATATTCCGATTCACCGGAATCTGACACTGACCCCTGCCATTTCATATTCTCGTGCAACCCGCGATAACAAAGATACCTACGATTCGCCTACTCGGCCAACATTGGCTTACCGGCCCAATGATCCGACGCAGCTGCTTCCGGCTGGTGCGGTTCCCTATGACAGTACACGCTACAAACGGTCGTTTGACAGCTGGAACCCGAGCCTGGCGCTGACTTTCCGCCCGGTTGCCGGCCAGACCCTGTTCACCGCGATCAGCCGGAGCTTCGAACCACCCACCCATGATGACCTGCTGGCAACCGTGAACGGCACACCCAACAGCAGTGCAGGACGTCCCAATCCGGCCAATCCCGCATTACCGGCAGCCGTATTCGTAACGCCCGATCTGAAAGCCCAGACAGCAATGACGCTTGAAGGGGGATGGCGCGGAAGCCGCGGTATTCTCACCTGGGATGCTGTGGCTTATTACGCGTGGATCGATAATGAGCTTTTGAGTTTGCGGGATGAATCCGGTGTGTCACTCGGTTCTGTCAATGCTGATAAAACTACGCACCTTGGAATTGAATTCGGCCTGAAAGCACAATTGACCGAGCACCTGCTTGCCCGGATAGCCTATACCTATCAGGACTTTCGCTTCGATAACGATCCGGTGAGAAACAATAATCGGCTGGCGGGTGCGCCTCCTCATTTCATCCAGACACAGCTGCAGGCGCGGATCATTGGAAATCTGGTGATGCAGGCTGCTGTAAAATGGGTGCCTGTGAGGATCCCGGTCGATAATATGAATACTCTGTATGTCGATCCCTATGCCGTTCTCGATCTTCGCGCCGAATACAGATTCAATCGCAACTTCACCGTTTTCGGTGAAACGACCAATCTGTTCAACAAAACCTATGCTTCATCGTCACTGGTCGTCGATCAGGCAAGAAGCGACCAGGCTGTATTTCTTCCCGGAGATGGGCGTGCCTTCTTTGCCGGAATCAGGGCGACATTCTGAAAAATTAGAATGCAATCTGGTAAATCACGTACCTTATGACTCTTTGTTGCGAGTATTACCTCATCGATGTTCACGGTCGAGCTGGCCTCGTGGATCGACTTGTACAGTGACGTGGTCGATAGCGTAGCGTGCCTTCAACCAGGCCGAGACGATAGGCGGCAATATCAGGGGGTCAATACCCTCGGCTGGACTGACGTGTACTGTTGCCACGGCACTCTCATCTGCCAGGATCCAGGCATGGAAGTGTCCGGCATCATCTATTTCAGGTAACTCTGCCAGGCCGCGTTCGGCCGCCACTGCGTCAACTCCCTGAGGGACCGCCTGCAATAATACGCGAATCGAATCGGCTACCAGCTTCCAGGCCGAGCGAACCACCAACGCAGCGACGAGTACCGACAGCAGGGAGTCCAGAATGACCCAGCCGGTGAACATGATGCCGATCGCGGCGCCAATTGTTCCCGCTGATCCGAGCAGATCACCCATCACATGCAGCAGGGCTCCACGTAAGTTGCTGTCGCCCCTGTTTCCTGACCACAGAATCCAGGTACCCGCGAGATTCACCAGCAGACCGATGATTGCGACGATCAGCATGGGCTCGGCCAAGATCTTGGTCGGCGAGTTGATGCGCTGTATGGCCTCCCAGGTAATCCAGGCTACCAGCAAGAGCAGCATCGCGCCATTGGCTAATGCAGCCAGCACGCGAACACGGTGGAACCCATATGTCCGCGTTTCATCAGCAGGCTGACGTGCAATACGGTAAGCCACCAGTGCCAGCAGCAGTGCTGCGGCATCTGAAACCATGTGGCCGGAATCAGCGATCAATGCTAGCGAACCTGACAACCAGCCACCGACAGCCTGAATTAGCGCGTAGCCTGCAGTGAAAATGAAGACGAAGCGGATGCGGCGTTCGTTGTTTGCTGTGACGATATGATTATGCTCATGGCCATCATCCTCGTGATGATTGTCGTGTCCATGATCATGGGTATCACTGTGGTAATGAAGTATGTTCTTGGAGTTTTCGGAACCTGTTTGCGGCGTTGTATTAGCCATGACTGCCTTTCCTATGTTGGTATTGAAGTCAATTTCTGGCACCGTGCCACAGCAATTTGCAACCCTCTATCAGTAATTTTGCAGATGAACTGCAGCGTTGAGCTCGTTGTGAAGGGGCCAGCCATTCACTGCCTTACTCGCCTTGCATTCCATCTGCAAAATATAGTGTGCGGCCATGTGGGACTTAATCAGAGGTTCCTTAACATCAGTAAAAAACTAATTCACTATTCGCCTGAGGTTATATAAGAAGATCGCGGATGCGCCCAACACCAGCATCGGCCAGTACGGGATAAAAGGCTCATACCATTTCGTACCGATGGTAACGGGTATATCCAGATGGAACTCAGACTGGTATTCATCTGTGCCGGAGAGCTGAAGCACGTATTCCCCTGGTTCATCGATACGAACTTCCTGCGAAATAATGCCTGACTGATAATTTCTGGCGGGAATCGACAAGAGCGGTTCCATTATTCTTTCACTGTTCTTTCTGGCCAGACTGACTGCTACCGGCTGTTCCCGTATGGAGGCCGGGTACAGCAGATCGACAGTGATACTGAGCAGGCCGGGGCCCGGTACTTTGCCACACAAAACAGGGACGACAGATAGGGCGCTCATTGGATCATCCGGTATTTCATAATCGATAGGGATGAAATAAGCAGAGTACCCGACCAGCAGCGTGTCGGATTCGATCGTGCAGGTACCGCCGCGAAAGCCCTTGGGATAAGTGTTCGACATACTTCCTTGTGAATTAACATGGAACTGCATCCCGATCAGTACGATACCGGTCAGTATGCAAAGGGTAATAAAAAGGCGCTGAATATTGATCGATAAGTTTTGCCAGATTGTGATCATGTTGCCTCCTCGGAACTGTTTCAGATGGTTCACACGAAGGTAAGCCAGATTGGCCTGCCTTAGCTTTTGATACCTGGTGATACTTGGCCAGGAAGTACAGATTGACTGAGCGTTACATAGAAAATCTGGTGCAGTCATCAGATCTCCGTGATAAATAAGTTACAGGAAGGAATTTCATATATTCGTACCTGATATTCAGGATTATTCGGCATCTTTTCCATAAGTAGACTGATCAGTCTACTTATGGAAAAGAATATACCTGAAATAGTGGGATGACAAGATTAGATAAATGAATGTCTGATCCTGGGTTGTTTGAATATTCTCTTATTTTTCTTGTTGTTTATCAGTCTCTTCCCGGATTTCTTTCTGGATCACAAGATTGAGGACTGAATCCTGATATCCAGCATTTTTGAGATATTCCTGGGATGGAGAGGTTATAAATACGATACAGGTGCTTCCCTACAGTACCCGTCTCATAGATCTGGCAAAAGGGTACGAGTGAATCTATACTTACCCGATGATCTGTGAATAGGGGTATCCATATGATCAGACGGACACTTATCCCGTTGGATGGCTCTGAACTGGCGGAGCGAGCCATTCCTCATCTGCTGCGTTTCGTCGAACCGGATCAGACTGAACTGCTGCTGATGGCAGCATTGTCATCCACTTCTTCTTCCTTGTTTGAGGATACCGCCAGATTGCTCATGCCAGGGCAAACGGCTCTGTCGAAAGGACATGAAGCAGGTAGGCGGGTGGATATCGTGGCGCAACAACTTCGCCAGGCCGGTTTCAATGTGGCGAACCGGCTCCTGTCGGGAGCACCGGCTGCAAGCATTTTGCATCTGGCGGAAGAGGCGTATGTTGATCTGATTGCCATGTCAACACATGGCAGAACCGGTCTGGGGCAGGTGCTGCTCGGCAGCGTGGCAGACGAAGTAGTACGTAATGCCCGTCCACCGGTATTTTTAGTGCCTGCCGCAGTGGTGGTGAAACCTGATTCTTTACCTCGTACCATTCTTCTGCCACTTGACGGTACTCCTCTGGCAGAGACGGCCATTCCCGTTGCCAGCCAGTTTGCGCAGAATACGGGAGCAACTATCTATCTGATCCGTGTCGTTGAACCGGGTGATTCCGGGGATGAACTGCAGGATGCGCAAATACTTGCCGGTTCGGATTATGCCGGCGAACAGCCCATAATCCGGCAGGCGATCAGCTATCTGGAACGGATACAGTTGCGGTTGCAACTGACGGGTGTTTCATCCTGCAGCCGGATTGCAGCCGGCGATCCGGCCGATGTCATTGCTCGCATCGTGCATGCAGAAGATGCCGATCTGATCGTGATGAGTACGCATGGCCGGTCAGGTATGGAGCGTATGGTTCACGGCAGTGTCGTCAGCCGGATCATTGGTAATACGATCTGTCCACTGTTGCTGATGCGCGGAAGGGTACCTGTCGAGGCTTATGAACGTACTGGTAACGAAGTATCGGCGGCTTCTTTCTGCTGATTGTCAGAGTTGAGCAAGCTCTGAATCACCAGGTAGTTGTAACAACCTGTATTTCAAACTGTATTGACCAGCAGGTTGTGGAATTAAAGCAAAGAGTCATGGCAGGGGAATAAAAAGCGTTGCTCGTCTACAACTTTGGTATCAGCCGTGAGACGTTATACCAGTATCTGAAAACGGTAGCCTGAAAAAGGCTTGTGGATGTCCGTTGCAATGACCGTCGCCTGAACTACCATGACGTTCTTAATGGATTCCTTTTGAGAACGATATCTATGTCATTTTTACAGTATTAAGTTTGCATGACTGAAGAAATACCTTTTTGAATTTCACCTCACATGACCTGGATCCTTACCAAATACTTTATAACTGCAGCAGTTGTTGTGATCGTCTCAGAATTTGCAAAACGCAGTGACAAACTCGGAGCCTTGGTCGCTGCACTGCCAATGGTAACGATCCTCACGTTGATCTGGCTTCATGTAGAAAATCAGCCGGAAACCAAAATTGCCAATCATGCGTGGTACACATTCTGGTATGTCGTGCCAACGCTCCCGATGTTCCTGATTTTCCCATTCTTGCTGCAGCACTTCGGATTTTGGCTTGCTCTGGCACTCAGTGCTTTCATTACGATCGCCTGTTTCGGAGTTTTTGCCCTCCTGGTCCGCAGGTATGGGATTCATCTCATGTAATACAGATACTTTAGAAAAGCTTCATACCTGTAACAACCTGCAATTCAAACTAGCTGATCCATGATGAATGCTATCCAGGTTGAAGTGCAGGTTGTTACAGGTAGTGTTTCAGAGATGTTGGAGCATACATCGTAAGGTGTATAAAACAGTAGTGGAATATCCGGAATGGCAGAAGAGTTACCACAATTTATCGTAGTATCACAATAGCCCGATATAATCGGGCTATTGAATAATATGGCTTGAAACTGGAAAAATCATGGTTTGGGTAATTGGATTGATCGTGCTGATACTGCTGATCGTATCAGCATGGTTCCGTAAGGTGGCAGTGAGCGTGATCATTGTTACCGGAGTGGTCGGCAGTCTCATTTATGTTCTGAATGAACGTGAGGAAGAGCGCGCTCTTTCCCGTATCCCGCTGGCGGAACTGGATTTTGAGAATGTGGCACTCAAGCCCAGTTACAGTGGATACAAGCTGTCTGGCCGTATCAAAAACAATTCGCAGGAATTTACACTCAAGCAGGTCAATCTGCTGATCACCATGCGGGATTGTATCGGTACACCGGATTCTCAGGATTGTGTGACTATCGGGGAAAGTCACGAGAATATGGATCTCAACATTCCACCCGGTCAGGCCCGTGACTTTGAAAAATCCCTGTATTTTCCCGGAGGCAACCTCAAACTCCTGGGTAAACTGGAGTGGAATTACTCTGTTTCCGGGATAAAGGGTGAATAATCGTTACTGAGCTGAGAACAGTGCGTAAGTTTTTCCTTAAAACCACTTGCTTACTGCAATGATCAGCCAGTAATAAAGGAAGAAGCGGGGAATCCGGAATACCAGTACAGCGGCCAGAACGGTCGTTCCGCGTAGTGCCATCATGCCCGCTGCCCAGCAGGTCACTGAAAATGGGAACGGTGTGATCGACCCGATCGCGATCGCCCAGAATCCGTAACGGTGAATGAATTCCCGCTGATTCTCCTCAAGCTCCTCGAGTATGCGTTTTATGAACCCGAAATGCCCCAGCCAGCGGCCGATTCCCCAACCGAGCATACCTGCAACACAGGAAACCACCCCGAGTATCGATACATACATGAACCAGTGTTCAGACAGTGAACTTTTGGCAATGACCAGTAGCAGAACATCCGGTGGAAAGGGTGTAATCAACGTATCCGTTACCAGCAAAATCAGGCAAAGACCGAGAAAACCGATTTGATCGACAATCCAGTTCGTTCCTGCTTCCAGCTCCTCTTCGAACAGATAGCCTATTGCAGCCATGGTGAAAATGAATATTGCCAATGCTATGATGGTTTTAATCAGGTTTTCACTGATCATCGGTTCATGTCTCCTGTGCCGGAAATAATATTGACTCAATATACAAAATACAGGCAGCCCTAGGAAATCTTTGATGGAGAATCGGCATGATCTATGTCACGGCCCAATGGGTGGAGCCGGATTTAAGCTGGGTTCAGCGGCAGGTTTGACTAACCCCCGGGCTTTACGTATATTTTTTCGAGTAATGAAGATTCACCCACCGGGCAAGCCAGCAATGCGCCAGTCGGCGACCAGCAAGCCAGCTCTCTTTTTCAGGAGAAAACAGCATGGCGAGTTTGCCCCCGTTTTTTGTATTCCTGCGTTTACTTCTGTCATATCGTCTGCAATCGCTGCTGTTACAGTCTGATTGCAGGAAATGGCTGCGCGTTCTTTCCCGGTATTGGGTCATTCGGATGCACTGATATGAGAATGATGATACCGATACTCGTCGCTGTGCTCATGGCTCTTACAGCCCTGTCAGTGCATGCCGAACGAAAACCCCATCTCGTGCTGGCCGGACCACTGGCAGCTGTCTCATTTCCACTGATCCACATGGTCGAGTCAGGTGCCCTGGCTGATCTGGCCGAGACAGTCGAATTCATCTCCTGGCGGGATCCCGACCAACTACGTGTACTTGCACTCAAGAACAAGGCCGATGTAATTGCCATGCCGACCAACGTCGCGGCAAACCTGTACAACCGCGGTACTGACCTTGAACTGATCAACGTATCGACCTGGGGAATTCTGTGGCTGGTCTCGCGCAGTGACAAACTGGAAACACTAGCTGATCTGAAGCGTGAGGAAATTGCCATTCCGTTTCGGGCTGACATGCCTGATCTACTGTTCGGACTGATCAGTGAAGCCCAGGGGCTGGATCCGCGCCACGATTTCAAACTACGCTATGTAGCAACGCCGATGGATGCGATGCAGTTACTGATTGCGCGCCGCATCGATCATGCCCTGCTTGCTGAACCGGCTGTATCGATGGCGCTGCGCCGTACACAGTCATTCCCGATCAGTGTCATCGCACCTGAACTGCATCGTTCAATCGACCTGCAGGCTGAATGGGGGCGTGTACTGAAACGGGCACCGCGTATCCCGCAGGCCGGTATCGTCGCAATGGGCACAATACGTCATGATCCAGACCTGATCGCACGTATCCACGATGCCTACCGCAAATCACTCGCATGGTGTCAGGCAAATGCCCTCGAATGCGGGCGTCTCGTCGCTACCTATACCGATATGCTCAGCGCTGAAGCAGTGAGTGACGCAATCGCTGTCAGTCCGCTGGAAGCCATACCTGCCGCAGCCGCACGCGATGAACTGGAATTTCTCTTCATGACGTTGATGCGCCGCAATCCCGCCGTGATCGGGGGACGTATGCCCGATGATGATTTTTACGGGCATGATTTGCCGTGACCCTGCTGCGTAACGGGCTGAAATCATTCCTGACCTATCTGTGGAGCGGCTGGGGGGCAATTGCGAGCCTGATGCTGTTTTTTACCCTCTGGGAATGGGCCGGTCTGTACTACGGTGAACTGATCCTGCCCAATCCGCGTATTACCTTCCAGACACTGGCCGGACTGATCGCCGATGGCAGCGCATGGCAGGAACTCGCGATCACTGCGCGCCGTGCACTGATCGGATTCGGCGCAGCACTGGCGGCGGGCAGTACACTCGGGCTCATTGCCGGACTATCGATGACCACTTCGATGATGTCACGACCGATTGTCACCGTATTGATCGGTACTCCACCGATCGCGTGGTTGGTACTTGCACTGCTGTGGTTTGGCAATGGCGATGGTACTCCGATATTTACTGTATTCATCGCATGCATGCCGGTTGTATTCATCGGTGCGATGCAGGGGGCACGTACACTCGATGGACAACTCCGGGATGTTGCTACAGCCTACCGTCTGCCGCCATTGATGCGCTTCACCGATATCGTGCTGCCGCATGTCGTATCCTACCTGTTTCCCGCCTGGATCACGGCATTGGGTATCTCATGGAAAGTGGTCGTGATGGCTGAGCTGCTTGCATCCAGCGATGGCGTCGGTGCCGCACTTGCTGTCAGCCGCTCACACCTCGATACCGCTGCGACGCTGGCATGGATCACCGCTGTAGTAGGGCTGCTGCTCGCTGTCGAATATCTTCTGCTCGAACCGATCAAACGGGAAATCGAACGCTGGAGGGTAGCTGTATGACGACTGCAGTACAGGCGCCGGCATACCTGGAAGTACGTGGGCTTGGACATAAGTTCGCACTCCAGACCATCCTTGAAGCGATCGATCTCGATGTCACCAGTGGCGAAGTCGTTTCACTGGTCGGTCCCTCAGGTTGCGGCAAAATCACGCTGCTGCATCTTTGTGCCGGCCTCATGCCGGTACGTACCGGCCAGATTATCAGCAGTTTTAACAATCCGGCATGCATGTTCCAGCAACCGCGCCTGCTGCCATGGAAAAGCACGCTCGATAATATTGCACTGGGCCTCAAGGCAGCCGGCATTGGACGTGACGAGCGCACCCGTCGTGCACGGATGCTCGGTTTGCAGACTGGTCTTGCCCATGGAGATCTCGGCAAGTTTCCCCATCAGTTGTCCGGCGGCATGCAAAGCCGTGTCGCACTTGCACGGGCACTGGCAATCATGCCCGATCTGCTGTTGCTCGATGAACCGTTCTCCGCACTTGATATCGGCCTTAAGATCGAGTTGTATGGACTGTTGCTGCATCATCTAAAAACTTGCAGCCTGGGCGTACTGATGATTACACATGACCTCATGGAAGCCATCCGCCTGTCCGACACGATTCTGGTCATGGCGCCATCTCCGGGTCGTATCGTTCATCGCTTCAGAATCGATCTTCCGGCCATGCATCGGGATGATGCCTTCGTCTACAAAATGACAGCTGAACTGCTGCAGGACAGCACGGTACGCGCGAGCTTCGGCCTGATTCCGACAGAATCCGGGATGCTGGCCAGGCAAGCGTTGCCATGCTGAAATTCATCCATTCTGGCCCGTTTGCCGCACTGTTCGAATGCGGCTTCCGGCCGTTCTTCCTGCTGACCGCAATTACCGCTGTGATTGCTGTCGCGGCATGGGCCGGGTTTCTCATTCTCGGCACGCCACTACCCCCGATACCGAACAGCCCTGTCGTTTGGCATGCCCATGAAATGTTGGCCGGCTTTGCCATGGCATCGGTCGCCGGTTTCGTACTCACAGCAATTCCTGAATTCACCTCGACCCCTATGATCGAGCGTCGCCATGTGTCTATACTGCTCATTTTATGGATCACAGGGCGTGTCGCGTTTGCTATTCCGATCGTATCAGCCGGTATGATTGTCGCAATGATCGCCGATCTCGGGCTGCTGGGAATGCTGACTGCCATCATCGCTCCACGCCTGTGGGGTGACGCAAATCACCGCCATCTATCCTTTTTATGGATACTGCTTGCGGTGATCGTGGCAACAGGCGGATTCTATTTCGATACGCTGACCGGTACGTATCCGATGCGCTGGCTGCTCGTGATAACAGGGCTGATGATGGCACTCATCGTCATTGCAATGAGCCGTATCTCGATGCGTATCGTCAATACTGCACTGAACAAAGTTGGTGAAACCGGTACTGCTTATCTTGCCCGGCCGCCACGGCGCAACCTGGCGATTTTCTGCATCCTGTTCTACACGCTGGCCGAATTTGTCGCGCTGCAGCACCCGGTATCGGGCTGGATTGCACTGGCAGCGGCGGCGGCTCTGTTCAATCTGACCAATGACTGGCACATCGGCCGTGCCTTGCTGCAGCGTTGGGCCTTCATGCTCTACCTGGTCTACTGGTTCATGGCGCTGGGGTATGCGGTGATTGGTGTGGCGATTCTCATGGAAACCGCCTGGGTCAGTGCCGGTCGCCATCTGCTGCTGGTCGGTGCGCTGGGACTGGCCGTGTTTGCCGTGATGAACATTGCCGGACGGATTCATGCTGGCGTTGAGCCCGACAAACGGCTATGGGTTCCCGTTGCCGTTACGCTGATTGCCGGCGCGGCCGTACTGCGTGCGATGATGAATTTTGGTCAGATCGAAGCCAGCCTGGCAATCGTGGCTGCAAGTGCATGCTGGATCGCAGCTTTCAGCCTGCATCTCATCTTCCATTGGAAGGTATTGACTCGTCCGCGCACCGATGGCCGGCACGGCTGTGCGGGACTCGTAAATGATGCCTGATTTGTATCGAAACACCCATTCTTGTCGTGCGCCATTTATTGAGCAGTAGATCCAACACTGAAACCCAGGGATAGTTACACTGTCCTCGCTATTCTTCTCCACTCTGAAAGGTAAGGCTTGTTTCGTACCAGGAGTCCATATTGTTGTATCCCGATTGAGCTAATCAAAATAATGCTGATCAGCATCAGAAAGAGTAATCTGGGAAACCCAGATGGAATATTTTACGGAATAAGGCCGATGAACAAGAATCGGGAAGGGTAATGCTTCTCTATTTTCTGATCTGTAAATGAAAATGATTGGAGGTGCATAATGAATCCAAATGATACCAGCGACACTGAAACCCACGAACCGCCAGCAGATCGTTTTTGTGACCTGGTCATGAAGGGAGGGATCGCGAGTGGAGTGGTCTATCCACGCGCGATCAGGCGGCTATCGGAGCATTATCGATTCAGAGGGGTTGGAGGCACTTCAGCTGGTGCAATCGCAGCGGCAATTACTGCGGCGGCTGAGTATCAGCGTCGTGAAAACAATGGTTCTCGCGAAGGTTTCAACCTGCTTGGCAGTCTTCCTGAGGAATTGGGAAGTGAGGTAAAAAAGGGCAAATACAAGCTTCTCAGTCTGTTTCAACCGCAGCCAGCGACACGCCGGTTATTTGCGGTATTGGTCAGAACGCTGAACAAAAGCAGCACAAAAAGCCGGTGGTTCAGTGTGTTCCAGGGATTACTGATAGCGTATTGGCCTGCGACTGTACTTTCGATAATAGTCGCTTTGGCAGTTGCTCAAAGTGGCGCATGGCTGGCTGCATTCTTGCTGTTGGTTATTGCACTGCCACTCAGCATAGGTTACTGGGTTTACTCGGACATTACCGGGAACGTGGTCGCCAATGGATTCGGATTATGCAACGGGATGTCCAGGGAAGGAGAGCCTGAGGCGCTGACACCCTGGCTGCACAGCAAGATTCAAAAGGCAGCCGGGCTAGACGCCAAGGATAAACCTTTGACATTTGGTGATCTGTGGGATGCAAAAGGATTTCCCCCGGCATGGCGATCAATACCGGAAGGAGTAAGAAAACGTTCTATTGATCTTCAGGTATTTTCAACCAATCTTGCTCACGGGCGACCTTACATTTTCCCCCTGGTCGAGCCGGAAACTGAAGAAAGTCGATTCAGAAGTCACGAGTCACTGTATTTTACTGAAGCAGAAATGGAGAAATACTTTCCTCCTGAAGTCGTGGGGTGGATGGTGAAAAACTCTCCTGCAAAGTCAGTACAAGATGGAAAGGAGATACTTGAATTGCCGGAACCAGAGCATTTTCCCGTGGTGCTGGCTACCCGGATGAGTCTTGCTTTCCCATTCCTGATCTCAGCCATTCCCTTATATGCTGTAGATCGTGATCTCACGGATGAGCGAAAGTTTCGCCGGTGCTGGTTTTCAGATGGGGGAATCAGTTCAAATTTTCCTATCCATCTTTTTGATGGTCTGGTTCCAGTCTGGCCTACATTCGGAATTCATTTAGAACCCGCAATAATGAAAAACCGGAAAAAGTTTTATTTGCCGTCCAGGTACGATGAAGGCTATGAGGAATCCTGGAGCCTGTTTGCTGATAAACCCGAACCCGTTGGCAGATTAGGAGGATTCATCAGTGCCATCGTCAATACGATGCAGAACTGGAATGACAATACTGTCAGGCTTATGCCCGGTTTCAGAGATCGTGTCGCTCGCGTCAGGCTCGAAGATGGAGAAGGCGGTATGAACCTGAATATGGAGCCCGACATCATCAGGGATCTTGCTGAGCGAGGGGAAGCAGCTGCCAATGAGCTGATCCGGCGTTTTGCATCTTCCAATGGAAGAGTAGCGGCTGGCTGGGATGAACACCGTTTTGTTCGATTCAATAATCTCCTCAAGATGATGAAAGCACGAGTGCCAAATCTGGTGGAAGCACTCGGTAATGATTGTAAATATGCAACCAGAATGGAGGATTTACTGGAGAAATTGAGCTGCGCAATGGATGAAAACGGAAGTTTGGTTCCTCCACCTGGTTATGAAAAGCCAATGACTCAGCAGGAAAAGAATGCCTACAAAATTATAGTAGCTGCATTAAATGCATTGGCAACGGTGATGAATAATCAAGAATATGATATTCCATTCAAACCGATTCCAAAGCCGGAGCCGGAGCTTAGAGTCAGACCACCTCTCTAATACCCAATTGCATTCACTAAACAACTGCCGGCTTTGGCCGGTGGTTGTTCGGAATCTCTGATCAAATCCCCTATAGTCGCACCACTGTGTTTTGCGGATGGCACGCGTACCGACTGGGATCGCTCCAAGACCACGGCGACCAAATGGCATCGGTGGGATGATCACTTGCAAAGCGTTTTCGCGTCGCTTGATCATTATTTCGAGAGTGGCTGGTCGATTCAGGTCAATGCTCAGTACCTGCGCGTCGGGGAAATCACCAATCTGCTCTGGTTCGGAGGATTGCCAGATCGCACCACCGGTTTGGGCATGAGCGCCTGGCCATACTACTATCGGGGTAAACCGCGACAACACCAGATCAATGTCCAGGCTAACGGCCTCTGCGAGCTATTCGGTCGCACGCCTGAACCTCTGAGTGACCCGCTCAAGCTGATTAGTCCATCAGTCTTTTGTAAGACGGGTTTTACTGCACTCCGATTTTGCTGGAGAATTCGGGTTTTATTCACGAGATTCTGTTGCCAGATGTCGAAACTGTTATTCAAGCTGCGAAACGTGCCGGATGACGAAGCGGAGGAAGTGCGGGCACTGCTGAGCGAGCACCAGATCGATTTTTATGAAACCTCTGCCGGTAACTGGGGGATTTCCCTGCCGGCACTGTGGGTGCGCGATGAGGCGCAATATTCGCAGGCGAGGGAGTTGCTGGATGTCTACCAGGCGGAGCGCAGTGCACGTGTTCGTGAGGAATATGCCCGACTCAAGCAGGAGGGGAAACACAAAACGGTGCTCGACAGTTTTCGTGAAAATCCCTTCGCTTTCATTGCCTACCTGTTTATCGTGTACGCCTTGCTGTATCTTCCTTACAAGATCATTACCGGGCTGAGCAGTCAATAAAAGAACCTGTTTAATATCTCACTGAAGGACGCATTGCGGCGTTGAAATTGAACTCAACATGCTCACATACTTCGAGTATGCTCCGCTTTCTCGTTCAATTTTGCCTTGCACTGCATCCCTTGATCGAGATCTTGAACCGATTCCTAAGATCATTTCCCCGGTTGCGATAGGCTATTTTTGCTCCGATTTTTCTTGATCCGATAGAAGTGTGAATATATTGAACAGTTATTTCAGGCTGGTGGCTGCATTTGCACTGGGTGTGGCGACGGTTTCCGGTTTTGCTCCTTTTTATCTTTATCCGGTGCCAGTGGTTACGCTGGCGCTGCTTGCTCTGCTCTGGCGCAAGAGCAGGATACCTGCCCAGGCTGCATTGATCGGCTTTACTTTCGGCATGGGCCTGTTTGGTGCAGGTGTGACCTGGCTTTACGTCAGTCTGCATGATTTTGGCCATATGGAGCCCGCGCTGGCGGTACTGGCGCTGATCGTGTTGTGTGCTTATCTTGCACTGTTTCCTGCGTTGACCGGATGGATCACTGCTTTCCGGCATTTTCGTGCATCCTGGGCGTGGCCGGGGATGGTAGCGGCACTCTGGGCGTTGACAGAATGGTTGCGCGGTACCCTGTTTACCGGTTTTCCGTGGCTGACAGTCGGTTATTCACAGGCACCGGCCAGCCCTTTGGCAGGTTTTGCCCCGGTGATCGGGGTGTATGGCTTATCGTTGTTGCTGATGCTGAGTGCAGCCTGGTTTGCCTGCTGGTTGGAGAACAGACATATCCACCGTTTCTGGTTAGGGTTGGGGAGTGTCTGGCTCATTGGTTTCGGTTTGCAGCAGATTCACTGGACGCAGCCGGAAGGAGAGCCGGTGACGGTCAGTCTGCTGCAAGGCAACATTCCACAGAATATGAAATGGCAGCCGGAGCATCTTGCAGCCACCATGCAGATTTATGCCGAACTGGTGCAGGAAAGCCCGAGCAGATTGATCGTTACTCCGGAAATTTCGTTTCCCCTGTTTTACGAACAGGCGCCTCAGGACTATCTGGCATTACTGGCTGAACATGCTCGTTCCCGCCAGGGTGATTTGCTGATCGGCATGGCGGAACGTTCTTCATCTGATAATGGCTATTACAACACTATGTTCAGTTTTGGTATTTCGCCGGAGCAAAGTTATCGCAAATACCATCTGGTCCCGTTCGGGGAATATATTCCGCTGAAGCCGGTATTTGGCTGGATCATCGACGTGCTGCACATTCCGCTGTCTGATTTTTCACGTGGCGGACTGGACCAGCAGCCGCTGGATCTGGCCGGGCAGCGGGTGGCCGTCAATATCTGTTATGAGGATGTATTCGGTGAGGAGATCATCATGCAGCTGCCGCAGGCCAGCCTGCTGGTCAATGTCAGTAATGATGCCTGGTTTGGCCGCTCGATCGGTCCGCGGCAGCATCTGCAGATTTCGCAGATGCGTGCGTTGGAAACGGGTCGTTACATGCTGCGGGCGACCAATACTGGCGTGACCGCCATCATCGATGAGCGGGGCAGAGTGCTGGAGCAGCTGGATATGTTTACCACTGCCGGTTTACACAGCACTGCCCAGGGTTTTGGCGGCGCTACTCCGTATGTTCGGTTCGGAAACAATCTCGTATTCGCGCTGATTGGTCTGCTGTTGCTGGCCGGCAGCCTGGCGGCATTTTCCGGGAGACGCAAAACTCTGTAGAATGGGCCCGGTTCATCATCAGGCCGCTATCAACCCATCGCTAAACCGCCGTAACATGTCTACTCCCACTTTTCAGGAAATCATTCTTACCCTTCAGCAGTATTGGGGGCAGCAGGGTTGTGCATTGCTGCAACCTTACGATATGGAGGTCGGCGCCGGTACCAGCCATACCGCAACCTTTCTGCGTGCACTCGGGCCGGAACCCTGGCGTGCTGCCTACGTGCAACCTTCCCGCCGTCCCAAGGATGGCCGCTATGGCAATAATCCCAACCGCCTGCAGCATTACTACCAGTTTCAGGTTGTACTGAAACCCGCACCACGCGATATTCTGGATCTGTATTTCCGTTCGTTGCAGATACTGGGGCTGGATTTGCAGCAGAATGATGTGCGCCTGGTCGAGGATGACTGGGAAAATCCCACACTCGGTGCCTGGGGATTGGGCTGGGAAGTCTGGCTGAACGGCATGGAAGTGACCCAGTTCACCTATTTTCAGCAGGTGGGCGGGATCAACTGCCGGCCGATCACAGGGGAAATTACCTACGGGCTGGAACGTCTCGCTATGTATTTGCAGGGAGTGGAAAACGTGTTCGATCTGACCTGGACGGATGGCCTGACTTACGGCGATGTCTATCATCAGAATGAAGTGGAACAATCCACCTACAATTTCGAATACAGCGATACCGGATTTCTGCTGCTTTCTTTCGACAAACTGGAAGCACAGGCCAACCAGCTGATCGATGCGCAACTGGCATTGCCCGCCTATGAGCAGGTGTTGAAGGCTGCACATACTTTCAATCTGCTGGATGCACGTGGTGCAATTTCGGTGACCGAACGGGCGGCCTACATCGGCCGTATCCGCAACCTGTCACGCCGGGTGGCACAAGCTTATTACGACAGCCGCCTGCGTTTGCAGCCGCCGTTTCCGCTGGCGCCGCGTGAGTGGGTCGCCCAGATTCTGAATCAGGTGGAGCCGGTATGATGATCGAAAATTTACTGATCGAACTCCTGACAGAAGAACTCCCACCCAAATCACTCGACAAACTGGGCAATGCTTTTGCTGCCACCATTGCCGACAGCCTGAAAAACCAGAATCTGACCACGCCGGATACCATCATGACTGTCTTTGCTTCCCCCCGCCGGCTGGCAGCGCATCTGACTGCCATTCCTGCTCAGGCACCGGATCAGGTCGTAGCGCTCAAACTGATGCCGGTTGTCGTCGGGCTGGATGCACAAGGGCAGCCAACGCCGGCGTTACATAAAAAACTGGCGGCACTGGGTATGGAAAATGTTGACGCCTCTGCGCTCAAACGGGTGCAGGAGGGTAAGGCGGAAATGTTGTTTCTGGAACAGAACGTCACTGGAATTTTGCTGGCAGCAGGCTTGCAGAAGGCGATGGATGACGCCGTTCGGCAACTGCCTGTTTCCAAAGTCATGACTTATCAGCTCGATGATGGCTGGGAGAATGTGCATTTCGTGCGACCGGTACACGGATTGGTTGCGCTGCACGGGCAGAAAATCGTACCGGTCAGTGCATTTGGATTTACTGCCGGGAACACTACTCGCGGGCATCGTTTTGAAGCAAAGCAGGCCGAGCTGGTCATCGATCATGCAGATCGCTACGCGCCACTGCTGGAAACGGAAGGGGCCGTGATTCCGGGGTTTGGCCGGCGTCGTGGTCGGATCCGGGAAGGGCTGGAGGCTGCCGCGAGTGCCGTGCAATTGCGTTGTATCAACGATGAAGCATTGCTCGATGAGGTGACTGCGCTGGTGGAGTACCCCAATATTCTGATGGGAACATTCCCGGCAGATTTTCTGGAAGTGCCGCAGGAATGCCTGATCTCGACCATGAAAATCAACCAGAAATACTTTCCTCTGCTGGATACCGATGGAAAATTGACCAACCGGTTTTTGATCGTTGCCAATATTACGCCGGCTGATCCGGGGCAGATCATCGCGGGTAACGAGCGGGTCATCCGCTCACGGTTGGCGGATGCAAAATTCTTCTTCGATCACGATCGCAAGCGAATGCTGGCTTCACGCCTGCCCGATCTGGACAAGGTGATCTACCATCATCAACTGGGCTCACAAGGGGAACGCACCCGCTATGTGCAGACACTGGCCCGAATCATCGGGCGGCTGCTGGGTGACGATAACCTGGCCGGTCAGGCGGATCAGGCTGCGATGCTGGCCAAGGCCGATCTGCTGACCGATATGGTCGGAGAATTTCCCGAACTGCAGGGCATCATGGGACGTTATTACGCCCGGCTCGAAGGAATGGATGAAACGATTGCATTTGCCATCGAGGATCACTACAAACCCCGCTTTGCCGGAGATGTGTTACCGCGCAGCATGGCGGGAATTTGCGTGGCACTGGCCGATAAACTGGAAACCCTGATCAGCCTGTTCAGTATTGGTCAGCTTCCGACCGGTGATAAAGATCCTTACGCACTGCGGCGGCATGCACTGGGTGTCATCCGTATCCTCATCGAAAAAAACCTGCCGGTCGGGCTGGATGTGCTGATTTCGCGTGCGGCCGATGTATTGCAGGATGAAACGATCGGAAAACAGGATTCGGGGCCGGGCCATGCGCGCCCGATAATGCCGCAACTGGCGGGACAGTTGCAGGATTTCTTTTACGATCGCCTTGCCGCCAGCCTGCGTGATCAGGGTTACACAGTTCAGGAAGTGGACGCCGTTCTGAATCTGCGGCCTTCACTGCTGTGTGAAATCCCCCGGCGGCTGGCTGCGGTGCGTGCATTTGCCGCCTTGCCCGAGGCAGCCAGTCTGGCAGCAGCCAATAAACGGGTCGGTAATATCCTCAAAAAATCGGAATTTGATGCAACTGCCGCTGTCGATGAAGCTTGTCTGCAGGCGCCGGCTGAAATCACCCTGTATCGTGCCTTGTCCGAAATCGAATCCGATGCCAGACAAGCTTTTCAGAAAGGCGATTATGTGACTGCCCTGCAAATTCTTGCTGCCTTGAAAACACCAGTCGATGCCTTTTTCGATCAGGTGATGGTGAACGATGAGAACGAGGTACTGCGACACAATCGTCTGGCTCTGCTGATGGCATTGCAGGCGACGATGAACCGCGTCGCGGATATTTCCCGGTTGGCTGCCTGAGTATCCCGGAAATGAAACTGATCATTCTCGACCAGAACGGCGTCATCAATTATGGCAGTGAGACCTACATCAGAGCGCCCGGTGAGTGGAAATCCATTCCTGGCAGCCTGCAGGCGATTGCACGGCTGACTCATGCCGGTTATCGGGTAGTGACTGCCACCAATCAATCCGGCATCGGGCGTGGTTTGCTCGATATGACGACTTTCAATGCGATCAACGATAGAATGCTGCGCGCCGTACAGCAGGAAGGAGGGCGGATCGATTCCCTGTTTTTTTGCCCGCATACACAGCATGACAAATGCAGTTGCCGCAAACCGGGTATCGGCATGTTCAAAGAGATCCGGCAACGCTACGGCATTGAACTCAGCCATGTGCCTGCGGTGGGTGATTCCTTGCGCGATCTGCAGGCGGCTGCCAAGGCAGGCGCTATTCCCATACTGGTGTTGACCGGCAAAGGTCAGGCCACACTGGCGGAGGGTAATCTGCCTGCCGGTACGCAAATCTACCCGGATTTGTCAGCAGTGGCAGACAGCCTCGAAGTAGAGGCGGTGTAATGGCCGGTTTGCGTTCTCTGATCTACATGCTGCTGCAGGCGATCATTACACCGCCGTATGCACTGTTTACGCTGATGTGTTTCCCGCTGCCTCCCCATCACCGCTATCAGGTCACCTATGGCTGGACCCGGCTGATGTTATTCATGCTGCGCACCATTTGCGGCCTGCGTTATGAAGTGCTGGGGCGGGAAAATATCCCGGATCAGCCGTCGATCATCCTTTCCAAACACCAGTCCGCCTGGGAAACGCTGGCCTTGCAGCAGATTTTTCCACCGCAGGTATGGGTGCTGAAAAAAGAACTGCTGCGTATTCCATTCTTCGGCTGGGGGCTTGCCATGACCAGCCCGATCGCGATCGACCGCAGTGCCGGCAAAGCAGCACTGGAGCAGATCGTGGAGCAGGGAAGGGAACGATTGCAGCAGAATTTCTGGATCGTCGTTTTCCCCGAAGGTACGCGCATTCCTCCTGGCAAAAAAGGTAAATACCGTATCGGTGGTGCCTGGCTGGCCGTGCATACTGGTGCACTGGTCGTGCCGGTAGCGCATAATGCCGGGGAATTCTGGGGCAGAAACTCCTTCATCAAATATCCCGGTACCATCACGTTGAGTATCGGCCGGCCGATCCATCCGGATGGAATCGAAGCAGGTGAGCTGATGGCCCAGGCGGAAGCCTGGATCGAGGCTGAAACTGCACGCATCAGTCGCCTGTTACACCGGCCGATCGAATGATCGTGACATTGACCATCACCCGAGCTGTTTTGGCCATTATCTGAGCCATCATTTTCTTCTCCCGCACGAATTGAAATAATCTATTTTCTGCAACAGGCAGAGAGTATTATTTGATTGACATAGTCGGATCAGATACGCGATCGAATCGATCTAAGAACCTGTTTACGATCTTTTTGCTATCCCTGATAATGCATGGATGAAAAGAATCGAGTATGCCAGCGACATTAGTAGAGAGAAGTTTGCCGAGATAGAGCTGCTGTTGCGCAGCGTACGACG
>WBZO01000867.1_pt2 | contig 51558 bp, 53 predicted proteins | sample 5204261 | NCBI WGS metagenome assembly WBZO01 (sample SAMN12412400, study PRJNA552823) | activated sludge metagenome | isolation source: activated sludge from anammox sidestream of wastewater treatment plant... | place: USA: North Carolina | collected 2017-09
CATGGAGCATTCGGTCTCCGACATCCTCTGGCGCCTCGCGGGCGTGATGGCCCTGGTGTTCGCCAACGGCTTCTTCGTCGCCGCCGAGTTCGCGATCGTCACCGTCCGCAAGACGCGGATCGATCAGCTGATCGCGGAAGGCAACAAGCGCGCGCGGGCGGTGCGGCGCGCGGTGACCGACCCGGACAGCTACATCGCGGCGACGCAGCTCGGGATCACGATGGCCAGCCTGGGACTCGGCTGGATTGGCGAACCGGCCATCGCCGACGTCGTCTACCCGACGCTGCGGTTCATGCCGACGCCGCTGGCCGACGCGACCGCGCACAGCATCGCGGTGGCGATCGCGTTCGCGATCGTCACGGCGCTCCACATCACGCTCGGCGAGCTCGCGCCCAAGACGATCGCGCTCGAACGGTCCGAGGCGACGGCGCTGCTCGTCGTGAAGCCGACCGAGCTGTTCATGCGGAGCTTCTGGCCGTTCATCCGCCTGTTGAACGGGATGGGGCGCGCCGTCGTGCGCGCGATGGGCCTGCGCGGATCGGGCGGACACGCGATGGTGCACTCCGAAGAGGAGCTGAAGATGCTGGTCACCGCCAGCCAGGAAGCCGGCGTCCTCGAGGAGGAAGAGGAGCAGATGCTCCACCGCGTGTTCGACTTCGCGGACCTGACCGCCGGCCAGGTGATGATGCCGCGCACCGAGCTCGTCACGGTGGGCGCAGAGACCTCGGGCGAGGCGCTGGTCCAGGCGATCGCCCGCGGAGGCTACGGGACCGTGCCGGTCTACCGCGACGATCCGGACAACATCGTCGGGATGCTGTATGCCGTCGACGTCGTCAAGGCGATGGCCGCGGGACGGCGCGCCGTCAGCGCCGGCGAGATCGCGCACGACGCGCTCACGGTGCCGGAGACGATGACCGCCGACGACCTGCTCGCGTCGCTGCGGCGGCGCGGCGTCCGCGAGGCGGTCGTCATCGACGAGTACGGCGGCACCGCCGGCCTCGTCACCTTCGAGTGGCTGATGGAGCGGATCGTGGGGGTCACCGGCGGCGCGCGGACGATCGTCCACGACGACGGGTCCGCCGACGTCGACGGCCTCACGCTCGTGACCGACGTCAACGAGCAGTTCGGGCTGAAGATCGACGAGACCACCTACACGACGCTCGGCGGCTACGTCATGGGGCGGATCGGCAGGCGTGCGCGGCTGGGCGACACGATCGAGGTCGAAGGCCGGCGCATGCGCGTCGTCGGCCTCGACGGCCTTCGCGTCGCGCGCGTGTGGGTGTCGCCGCCGCGAAACTCGTAGGATCATCGCGTCCGGCTTCAGCCGGACGCTCAGTCGGCGCGCAACAAACGCAGCGCGTTGGCGACGACGATCACCGACGCACCGGTGTCGGCGAGGATCGCCATCCACAGCGTCGCGACTCCAGCGACCGCCGCGACCACGAAGGCGGCTTTCATCAGAAGCGAGATCGCAAGGTTCATCTTGATGTTGCGCAGCGCGGCGCGGCTGAGACGCAGGGCGTAGGGGATCTTCAGCAGTTCATCGGCCATGAGCGCCACGTCGGCGGTCTCGAGCGCGGCGTCGCTGCCGGCGGCGCCCATCGCGATGCCGACGTCAGCCGACGCGAGCGCCGGCGCGTCGTTGACGCCGTCGCCGACCATCGCGACCGATCCGTACCGCCGCCGCAGCTCCTCGACCGCGGCGACCTTGTCCTGCGGGAGCAGTTCGGCGCGATACTCGTCGACCCCGATTTCCTCCGCGATCGCGCGCGCCGTGCCTTCGGCGTCGCCCGTCAGCATCACCACCGCGTCGATACCCTGCGCCCGCAGCAGATCGACCGTGTCGCGGCTCGTCTCGCGCGGCCGGTCGGCAACGGCGATCAGGCCGATCGGCTGCCGATCGCGCGCGACGATGACCGGCGTCCGCCCGCTGGCCGTGAGCGCCTCCACGTGCGCGTGCAGCTCCGGATAACAGAGCTGGCGCTCCTCGAACAGCCTGTGGTTGCCGAGCAGCACCTGCGCTCCGTCGACACGCCCCTCCGCGCCGAGCCCCGCAAGCGCCGACACCGACCCGCCAGGCGCGATCGGGATCGCGTTGTCCGCGGCGTACCGGACGATTGCCTCGGCGATCGGGTGTTCCGATCGCCGTTCGACCGACGCTGCCAGCGAGACGATCGTCTCGGCGCTGGCGCCGCTCAGAGGCCGCACGCCGATCACTTCCGGTGTCCCGCGGGTGAAGGTGCCGGTCTTGTCGAACGCCACGCACCGGACCTGTCCGGCCCGTTCGAGGTGCGATCCGCCCTTGATCAGCACCCCCTTTCGCGCCGCGCCGGCAAGGGCCGCGACGATCGACACCGGCGTCGAGATCACGAGCGCGCAGGGGCACGAGACGACGAGCAGGACGAGCGCGCGGTAGATCCACGGCTCCCACGCGCCACCGGCGACGAGCGGCGGCACGAGCGCGATGACGATGGCCAGCGCGATCACCGCCGGCGTGTAGATCCGGGCAAAGCGTTCGACGAAGGTCTGTGCCGGCGCACGCTGCGCCTGCGCCCGTTCGACGAGATGAATGATGCGCGCGAGCGTCGTGTCACGGCGGAGCCGCGTGACGCGGATCTCGAGCGCGCCCCGGCCGTTGATGCTGCCGGCAAACACCTCGTCTCCCGGTTCCTTGTCGACCGGAATCGACTCGCCGGTCACCGGCGCCTGGTTCACGGCACTCCGCCCTTCGACCACCTCGCCGTCGAGCGGGAGCTTCTCGCCCGGCCGCACGACGATGATCGAGCCGGGCGCGACCATGTCGACCGGCACGCGGCGTTCGGAATCGGCGTCCCGCACGGTCACCTCGGTGGGCGCCAGATCGATGAGGGCGCGCACCGCGTTCCGCGCGCGCTCGAGCGTCTTCGCTTCGAGCATCTGCGCGAGGGCGAACAGGAAGACGACAGCGGCAGCTTCGGACCACTGGCCGAGCGCGATCGCGCCAGCCGCCGCGATGAGCATCAAGACGTTGATGTCCAGCGCGCGGTGCCTGAGCGCGACCCACGCCTTGCGCGCGGTGAGCGGGACACCGGACGCGACGGAAGCGGCAAAGCAGAACGGCACGAGCCACTGGCCGGCGTTCAGGAGGTCGAGCAGCAGCCCGGCGGCGAACCAGCCGGCGGCGCTGGCGAGCAGGATCGTGCGCGTGCGCTCGGCGCGTCCGCCGCGCGGCAGCGGCTCCTCGTGCTCCAGCCAGGCGCGCATGCCGGCGTCGGCGACGGCCGACGCGATCGCGCCGGTGCTCAGTTTGGCCGCGTCGTACTTCACGTGCAGACGCTGACCCATGAGGTCGGCGTGAAAGCCTTCGAGCCCCGGCAGATGCTTGAAGCGGCGCTCGATGAGCGCGACCTCTTCGCGGCAGTCCATCCCTTCGACGCGGAACGTCGACTCGGCGTGCAGCTCGCAGACCGAACAGGTGACCGCCATGTCAGCCTCCGCTCCGTGCCAGCGCCGGATCAGGGGACGCGCCGGCAGCTGTCGCCATCGTCCCGTCGCGGCCGACGAGACCGTCGCGTTCGCGCACATGCTCCGAGGCCTGCGCGAAGAGCCGGATCACGTGGTGGTCGTCGAGCGCGTAGTACATCTGCTGGCCGGATCTCCGCTGCCGTACCAGCCTGGCGGTCCGCAGCAGGCGCAGCTGATGGGACACGGCCGATTCGCTCAATCCCAGCATGTCGGCGATCTCGCCGACACAGAGCTCCTGTCGCGAGAGCGCGTCGAGGATGCGCACGCGCGTCGGGTCGCCGAGGACCTTGAAGGTGTCGGCCAGCGCGGCCACGAGATCTGGAGGAAACAGCTGATCAGCCATGTTGAACATTTGAGCAACTGCTCATATGTTCATGATAGCAGATTTAAGGACAAGCGGGACGGGAGGAGCGGCCGGGCCGGCCGGGGCTCAAGGCTCAGGGCTCTGGGCTCTGGGCTCAGGCTCAGGGCTCTGGGCTCAGGCTCAGGGCTCTGGGCTCAGGCTCAGGGCTCAGGCTCAGGGCTCAGGGCTCAAGGCTCAGGGCTATGGCCAAAGCCTTAAGCCCTAAGCCCTAAGCCCAAAGCCCTAAGCCCTAAGCCCAAAGCCTTAAGCCCTAAGCCTCGGGAAAGCCCTAAGCCTCAGGAAAGCCCTAAGCCTTCCCGCCCTTCCGCCCTACCTGATCCGTTCCACCGCCTTCAACACCTCGTCGTAGTTCGGTTCGTTCCTCGCGTCCTCGAGAACCTGCCGGTGCCGCACGATTCCCTGGCCGTCGACCACGAACACGGCCCGCTTCGCGATGTCCTTCAACCCGATCATGTCGGGGTTGACGACGTCGTACAGCCTGATGACTTCCTTGTTGAAGTCGCTCAGCAGCGGAAATGTGAGCCCCTGGCTGTCGCGGAACGCCTTCAGCGTAAAGAAAGTGTCGACGCTGATGCCGAAGACCTGCGCCGAAACGGCGTTCAGCGCCGACATGCGATCGCGGAACGTGCACAGCTCGGTCGTGCAGACCGAGCTGAACGCCGCGGGAAAGAACACCAGCACGACCGGCCGGCCCCGATACGCGCTCAGCGTAACCGGCTGCCGATCCTGATCGACGAGCGTGAAGTCCGGAGCCTGCGCTCCGACGTCTACAGACATGAAAGCCTCCTCCGCTACACATTCTTCCATGCTTTCAGGTAGGATTTTTCGTTGGCGCGGCGCTCGCCGTCGCCGTCCTTCTTCAAAATACCCAGGAGTTTTCCCGTGATCGAGGTTCAACACCTCACCAAACGGTACGGACGCTTCACGGCGGTCGAGGACGTGAGCTTCCGAGTCGAACGCGGAGAGATTCTCGGCTTCCTCGGTCCCAACGGCGCCGGCAAGAGCACGACGATGCGCATCATCACCGGCTACATGCCCGCAACCGAGGGGAAAGCCATCGTCGCCGGCTACGACGTGTTCGAGCAGCCGGTCGAGGCGAAGCGGCGCACCGGCTATCTGCCGGAGACGCCGCCGCTCTACCCCGACATGACGGTCCTCGACTACCTGACCTTCGTGTCGAAGATAAAAGGGGTCTCCTCGTCCGAGCGGAAGGAGCGGATCCGCACCGTCATGGAGCGGACGCGCATCGCCGACATGGCGGGCCGGCTCTGCTCGCGGCTGTCGAAGGGCTACAAGCAGCGCGTCGGGCTCGCGCAGGCGCTCATTCACAATCCCGAGGTGCTGATCCTCGACGAGCCGACTGCTGGTCTCGATCCGAAGCAGATCATCGAGACGCGGCAGCTGATCAAGGAGCTCGCCGGCGACCACACCATCATCCTCAGCACGCACATCCTCCCCGAGGTCTCCCAGACCTGCCAGCGCGTCGTCATCATCAACAAGGGGCGCGTCGTCGCGGTCGACACGCCGGACAACCTCACGGCGCGGCTGCGCGGCTCGGTCTCGCTGTACGTGCAGGTGGAGGCCAACGGCCAGGATGCCGCCGCGCTCCTCACGCGCGTGCCTGGCGTGACGCAGGTGGTCGAATCGGAGCGGCACGGCAGCTCGATCGGCTACGAGGTGGCGAGCGAGCAGGGGCGCGACATCCGGCGCGAGCTCGCGCAGACGGTCGTCGGCAGCGGGCTGGGCCTGCTCGAGCTGAGGCCGATGCGCGTCAGCCTCGAAGAGATCTTCCTGTCACTCACGACCGAGGAGAGCCCGGCGCCGGCCGTGGAGGAGCCTGTCCATGCGTAACATCCTGGCCATCGCGCACAAGGAGCTGAAGTCCTACTTCGCGTCGCCGATCGCCTACGTCGTGATCGGCCTCTTCGCCCTGCTCTACGGCTACTTCTACGTCGTGATGCTGAACTACTTCGTGCGGGCGGGGCTGAACATGAACCCGATGATGGGCCCGCAGGCGCTGAACATCAACCAGGACATGCTGCGGCCCGTCCTGCAGAACGTCACGATCCTGCTGCTCTTCGTCCTCCCCGCGATGACGATGCGCACCTACTCGGAGGAGAAGCGGAGCGGCACGATCGAGCTGCTGCTGACCTCGCCGGTGACCGACTGGCAGATCATCCTCGGCAAGTTCCTCGGCGCGCTCGCGCTCTACGCCGTGATGCTGTCGGTGACGCTGGTCCACATCGCGGTGCTCTTCGTCTACGGCAACCCGGAGTGGAAGCCGATCGCCACGTCTTACCTCGGTCTGCTGCTGCTCGGCGGCAGCTTCCTGTCGGTCGGCCTGTTCATCTCGACGCTGACGACGAACCAGATCGTCGCCTACATCACGACCTTCTCGGTGTTCCTGTTCCTCTGGGTGATCAGCTGGCTGGGCAGCTTCTCGTCGGGCGTCTTCACCGACGTGACGGCGTACCTCTCGATCATCGAGCACTTCGACGACTTCTCGAAGGGCGTGATCGACACCTCACACGTGATCTACTACCTGAGCCTGATCACGTTTGGCCTGTTCCTGACCGCGAAGTCGGTCGACACTGAACGGTGGCGCGGCTAATGAATCGCATCTTCAACATCATCAGCTGGCTCGGCATCGCGCTGGTCGTCGCGGCGGTCGGCATCCGCTTCGGCATGCCGACGCAGGAGAAATACGCGACCTATCTCGCCTGGGCCGGGCTCGCCTGCATCATCGTCTACGTCCTGAGCCAGTGGCGCGAGATCGCCGGCTTCTTCGGCACGAGGTCGGGACGCTACGGCACGCTCGCCGCCTCGAGCCTCCTCATCGTCCTCGGAATCCTGATTGCCGTGAACTACATCGGCAAGCGCCAGAACAAGCGGTGGGACCTGACGGCGGCGGGGCAGTTCAGCCTGTCGGACCAGAGCCGCAACGTCGTGCAGAAGCTGGACGCGCCGCTCACCGTGCACGTGTTCGTGCAGGAGCAGCAGTTCCAGAGCTATCGCGACCGGCTCCAGGAGTACGAGTACGCGTCGAAGCAGATCTCGGCCGAGTACATCGATCCCGACAAGAAGCCGTCGATTGCGCAGCAGGCCAACGTGCAGCAGTACGGCACGTTGATCTTCAACTACAAGGGGCGGTCGGAGCGCACGACGTCCAACACCGAGCAGGACATCACGAACACGATCATCAAGGTCGTCAGCGGCCAGGTGAAGAAGATCTACTTCACGCAGGGGCACGGCGAGCACGACCCGACCTCCTCCGAACGCGACGGCTACCAGGGCATCAGCCAGGCGCTGACCAACGAGAACTACGGCGTCGAGAAGCTGGTGCTCGCGCAGACCGGCAAGGTGCCCGACGACGCGTCGGCGGTGGTCGTCGCCGGGCCGAAGACCGATTTCTTCGCGCCCGAGATCGACGTCCTCAAGACGTATCTCGAGAACAACGGGAAGCTCCTCTTGATGCTCGACCCGACGGAGGGACCGAACGCGACGCCGCTCACGAACCTGATCGCGCTCGCGCACGACTGGGGCGTCGAGGTCACCAACACGCTGGTCGTCGACGCGAGCGGCATGGGACGCCTGATCGGCGCCGGGCCCGAGATGCCGATTGCGGCCAACTACCCGTCGCATCCGATCACCGATCGGTTCCGCATCGCAACCGCGTACCCGCTCGCCCGCGGCTTGAACGTGATCCAGGGAGGCGTGAACGGCCACGTGGCGGCGCCGATCGTCGAGTCGAGCCCGCAGAGCTGGGCCGAGGCGGACCTGAAGTCGCTCGGCGAAGGCAAGGAAGTGACGCTCGACGAATCGCAGGGCGACAAGCCTGGGCCGATCACGATCGGCGCTGCGGTCAACGTCTCCAAGCCCGATGCGGCGCCCGACCCGGCCCAGGCCGACGCGCCGAAACCGGAGACGCGCGTCGTCGTCTACGGCGACTCGGACTTCCCGTCCAACTCGGTGCTCGGCATCCCGGGCAACAAGGACATGTTCATGAACACGATCGGGTGGCTCTCGCAGCAGGAGAACCTGATCTCGATCCGGCCCAAGGAAGCCTCGGACCGGAGGCTGACGCTGACGGCGACCCAGCAGAACAACGTCATGTGGCTGTCGCTCCTCGGCGTGCCGGCGGTGGTGTTCGGCACCGGCATCTACAGCTGGTGGCGGAGGCGCTAGACATGCGCGGACTGCGATCGACGATCGGGCTGCTCGTCGTGCTGATCGGCCTCGGCGCGTACATCTACTTCGTCGCGTCGAAGACCGAGGACACCGCGAGCAAACAGGAGCGCGTCTTTCCCCAGCTCGCGTCGGATGACATCGAGGAGCTGACCATCAGGAACGGCGCGGGCGAGGTCACGACGCTCGAGAAGGAGGACGGCACGTGGATGATGACCGTGCCGACCTCCACCCGCGCGTCGGACATGGAGGCGTCGAGCATCACGAGCGCGCTCTCCGGCCTCGAGATCACCCGCGTGGTCGACGAGAACCCCGCCGGGCTCGGTGAGTACGGGCTCGATACGCCGAAGGCCGAGGTCGCGTTCAAGGCGAAAGGCGGGAAGAGCGGCACGCTGTACATCGGCAACAAGACGACGACCGGCGGCAGCATCTACGCGCGCATGGGCGACGGCAAGCGTGTGGTGCTCGTCCCCGAGTACAACCAGACGACGTTCGACAAGTCGACGTTCGATCTGCGCGACAAGGCGATCGTGACCTTCGATCGGACGAAGGTCGACGGGTTCGACGTGGTGCTCCCCGCGGGCAGTTTCGAGCTCGCGAAAAAGGAGAGCCAGTGGACGCTGGTGAAGCCGATCGTCGCGCGGGCCGACTACTCGGCCGCCGACGGCCTGGTGACGTCGGTCGAATCGCTGCAGATGAAGTCGATCGTCGGACCGAGCGCGACGCCCGAGGAGATGAAGCGATACGGGCTCGACAACCCGTCGGCCGTCATCAATCTCCATCTCGGCACCGCTCGCACGTCGGTCCTCCTGGGCGGCCCCGCCGGCGAAGACACGGTGTACGTCAAGGACGTCGCCAGGCCGGACATCTTCACGATCCAGAAGGCGGCGGCTGACGACCTGCGGAAGACGGCGAACGACTACCGCCAGAAGGATCTCTTCGACATGCGGGCGTTCAACGCCACGCGCATCGAGATCACGCGCAACGGCACGACGTACGCCTGGGACAAGGTGACGGGAACCGGCGAGAACGCGCAGGACACCTGGAAGCGCGTGAGCCCGACCGCCGCGGAGCCCGACAAGGACAAGTTCCAGGCGTTCGTCGCCGCGCTGGCCGACATCCGCGCGATCGACTTCGTCGACTCGAAGGCGAAAGCCGAACCCCCGGCGGCGACCATCGTCGTCAAGTTCGACGAGGGCAAGAAGGAAGATCGCGTGCAGATGGCGAAGTCGGGATCCGACGCGTACGCGGCGCGGCCCGACGATCCGGGCGCCGCACGCATCGACACCACGAAGTTCGACGAAGCCATCACGTCGATCGACGAGTTCATCAAGTGAGGGGACGGCTCGCCGCAGCCGTCCTCCCCGTCGCTCTCCTGCTGGCGTGCAACGGCACGCCAGCCCCTTTCGCGCTCCCCTATCCGTTCGCCGCGGCGCACGTCTCCGCACAACAGCCGATCGACACGCTCCGCGACGACGTCAGCCGGATCGTCGCCGATCCGTCGGTTGCGGCAGGCACCTGGAGCGTCGACGTCCGATCGCTCACGACCGGCGACACGCTCGTCGACGTCGACGCGCACCGCCTGCTGACGCCGGCGTCGACGATGAAGACGATCACGCTGGCGGCGGCCGCGGATCGGCTCGGATGGGACTACACCTACGAAACGCGCGTCTTCGCCGCCGGACGCGTTGCCGGCGGCGTGCTGGACGGCGACCTCGTGGTCGTCGGCGCCGGCGATCCGAGCCTCGACGACTGGGACGGACAGGCGACGACGGTGTTCGCGTCGTGGGCGACGCACCTGAAGGACATCGGCATCACGACGGTGGCGGGCAGGATCATCGGCGACGATCGGGCGTTTCTCGATGACGGTCTCGGGCCCGGGTGGGCCTGGGACGACATGGCCTCCTCGTACTCGGCCCCCGCGAGCGCGCTGCAGTTCAACGAGGGGACGGCGCAGATCGTCATCACGCCGGGAGGCTCCACGACGTCGCGGGCGATCGTCAGTCTCTCGCCCGCGTCGCAGGCAGCCGATGTGCGGCTCGACGCGCGCGTCACGACGACGGTTGCCGGCACGCCGCCGTCGATCGCGCTGAGCCCGCATGCCCGCAGTCCGGTCATCACCCTCGCGGGCGAGATCGGGGTCGACGGCCGGCAGGTCCGCAACGTCGCGGTCGCCAATCCGACGCTCTATTTCGTGCGCGCGCTGAAAGCCGGTCTCGCGGCGAACGGGATCGACGTGCGCGGCGAGGCAATGGACGTCGACGACGTCGCGGCGCCGCCGTCGGCGCCCGATCCGCCGATTCTGTCGCATCGATCGCCGGCGCTGTCGTCGCTGGCCGACACGATGATGAAGCTCAGTCAGAACCTGTTCGCGGAAACGCTGCTGCGGACGCTTGGCCTGACGCAGAAAGGCCTCGGCACCGGCGAAGCTGGCCGCGACGTCGTGCGCGAGGTGCTCGAGTCGTGGGGCGTGCCGGCGTCGGAGTCGCTCGTGATGGACGGGTCTGGGCTGTCGCGCTACAACCTCGTGAGCGCGAACGCGCTCGTGTCGGTGCTCGCGCACGTCTACGCCGACGATCGGCTCCGGGATCCGTACATCGCGTCGCTGCCGGTCGCCGGCCGGGCGGGGACGCTCGCGGAACGGATGAAGGGCACCGTCGCCGCCGGCAACGTCCGCGCGAAGACCGGCTCGTTCTCGAACGCGCGGTCGATTGCCGGGTTCGTCACGACGGCCGACGGCGAGCCGCTCGCGTTCGCGATCATGGCGAACAACTACGGCGTCGCGCCGCAGGTCGTCGACCGCATCACCGACGCCGTCGTCGTCCGCCTCGCCGCGTTCCGCCGCTGACGCGCCCGCGGTCCTGCTGCACACGCACGACGTTCGTCACGACCGCCACGACGAGCACGAGACAGCAGAGCCTGTCTCGGCGAAGGACACCAACACGGACACGACACGGAAGTGCCAGCAGGTCCACGGAGTCCACTGACCTTCGTGATGGAATCCTGTCGACGAGATCATTTTGTGGCGTCCGGCTGAAGCCGGACACTACACGCATTTACTCTAAGCTGATGCTCCGATCGTCAGCCTCGCACTGGCGATGATCTCCGCGGGCGCGCCCTGCAGGCCGCCGCACTGTGCAAGGTCCGGCTTCCCGCCTCCGCGCCCGCCGAACTGCTCGATCAGTGCCGCGACGATCGCCTGGCACGAGAGACTCACGTCAGCCGACCGCGCGGCGACGGCGACCGCGGGCTGCGATGTCGACACGAGCACGACCGCGAGACCTGGACGCGCGGCAATCGCCGACGCAAGCGCCTTGAGGCGATTCGCGTCGCCGTCGACGACCTTCATCACCGCGCGAACGCCTCCGATCGGCTCCGCGGCATCGGCGAGCGCGACCGCTTCGTACCCTGCGAGCTCGTGCTGCACGGCAGCGAGCGCCTTCGCAGCCGCCTTCGCCTCGCCCTGCAGCCGCCCGATTGCAGCCGGCAGCTCCGCGGGCGTAACCGACAGCAGCCGGATGGCGGCGGCCGACATGTCGCGCAGCTCCTGGTGGCGTCGCAACGCCCGGCCTCCGCACAGGAACTCGACCCGCTGACCACCCTTGAACCGCTCCCACGATCCGAGGGCGATCTGCCCGATCGCTCCGGTGCGATCGACATGAGTGCCGCCACATGCCGACAGATCGACCCCTTCGATCTCGATCAGGCGCAGGGTTCCTTCCCGAGCCGGCTCCTTCCGCAGCGGCAGCTGCCGCGCTTCGTCGGCGCTCGCATATCGCACCAGGACCGGCCGGTCTTCGCACGCGATCCGATTCGCTTCGAGCTCCCCGTCGATCAGCCGCGGCATCGTCAGCTCACGATCGAGATCGATCGTGCTGCTGTCCTTCCCCAGGTGGAAGCTGACGGTCTTCGCTTCGAACAGCCGTTCGAACACCGCCGAGAGCAGGTGCTGTCCCGTGTGCTGCTGCATGTGATCGAAGCGCCGCACCCAGTCGATCTCGCCGCGCACGTGAGCACCCGTGGCCACTCCTCCGTCCGTGAGCAGGTGCACGACGTCGCCGCGCTCGTCCTCGATGACGTCGACGACCGGGAGCCCTCCGAGCGTGCCGAGATCGTGCGGCTGTCCTCCCGACGTCGGATAGAAACCTGTCCGATCGAGCCAGACTGCGGCGCCGCTGTCGGTCTGCTCGACGCGCTGGACGACCGCGTCGAACGCGCGCGGGGCAGGGTGTGCGTAGTAGAGGCGTTCGGTCGTCGACATGCGTGCAGTCCCGCGGGCGTGCGAGGTCTAGGGTGCCAGCGCCGGATCGGGCACGCCGGCTTCGGCGAACCCTCGCGCGCGCAGCACGCAGCTGTCGCACCGGCCGCACGGCCGCCCTTGATCGCCGGGGTTGTAGCAGCTGTGCGTCAGGCCGTAGTCGAGGCCGAGCGACAGTCCGCGGCGGATGATGTCCGCCTTGCTCATCGCGATGAGCGGCGTATGAATGCGAAACCGCGCCCCTTCGACCCCGGCCTTCGTCGCCAGGTTCGCGAGCGTTTCGAACGCGTGGATGAACTCCGGACGGCAGTCTGGGTATCCCGAATAGTCGAGCGCGTTGACGCCGATGACGATGTCGGTCGCGCCGAGGACCTCGGCCCATCCGAGCGCGAGCGACAGGAAGATCGTGTTGCGTGCCGGAACGTAGGTCGACGGGATGTCGGCGCCAGACAGATCGCGCCCTTCGGGCACCGGCATGTCGGAGGTCAACGACGACCCACCGATGGCGCGCAGATCGAGCGGCAGCTCGAGGTGACGCTCGACCCCAAGCGCCTGCGCGACCCGCCGCGCGGCGGCGAGCTCCTGCGCGTGGCGTTGCCCGTAGAGGATCGAGAGCGCGTCGAGCGTGAAGCCTTCCGACTTCGCAATCGCGGCCGCGGTGTACGAATCGAGCCCGCCGCTGAGGAGAACGACCGCGCGCACGTCAGACACCGCGCGTCTGCGGAGACCAGATGAACTTGTGAATCTGCAGCTGCAGCCGCACCGGGAGCCGATCCGATAGCACCCATTCCGACAGCGCCCTCGGATCCATCACGCCGTGCACCGGTGAGAACAGGACAGCGCCGGCCTTCCGCGACAGGTCGTAGCGCGCCACGACGTCGCGCGCGTACTCGTAGTCAGCGCGATCCTTGATGACGAACTTCACCTCGTCGTTCGGACCGACGCGATCGAGGTTCTCCCAGCAGTTCCGATGCGACTCGCCGCTGCCTGGGCACTTGATGTCGACGATCTTCAGCACCGCGGCAGGGACGCGCGCAATCGACCGATGGCCGCCGGTCTCGATCATCACGGTGTGTCCACGCTCCAGGAGCTTCTCCATCAGCGGGTACACGTCCTCCTGCAGCAGCGGCTCGCCGCCAGTGACCTCCACGAGCGGGCAGCCGTACCGCTCGACCTCCGCGAGCACATCGTCCACGGAGCGTTTCTTCCCCTCGTGGAAGGCGTACGGCGTGTCGCACCAGGAACAGCGCAGATCGCACGCCGTCAGCCGGACGAACACGCACGGCTCACCCGCCCGGCGCGACTCTCCCTGAATGGAGTGGAATATCTCGTTGACCGTCAACATCAGCCAGTAAATCGGGATGCGCGACGTGAAACCCGTACTTCAATGACGCGAAACCCGTACTCAATATTGTACGTGCAGGGGTGAACCGCGGCTCTCAGACCCACATTCAGGCGCCGATCGCCCGGCCGCACGTCAGACGAGCTTCACGACGCGATCTGCTGCGGAGCCTTCTGCTTCGAGATCACGGTCACGCCGATCTGCGGGCACTCGGGGCGCACCACACAGCCGTCGCAGCGCGGGTAGTTCGGGCGGCAGACGTTCTGTCCCCAGGTCACCAGGTACAGGTTGATGTGCGGCCACCACTCGGGATCGGTCGCATCGTACAGCGCCTGCTCGGTCTCCTCCGGCGTGCGCGTCCGCACCCAGCCGAGACGATTCGAGATGCGGTGCACGTGCGTGTCGACGCAGATGTTCTGCCGGCTGCGGAAGGAGAGGATCAGCACCAGGTTGGCGGTCTTGCGGCCGACCCCTGGCAACAGCAGCAGCTCCTCCATCGTCTCCGGCACCTGACCGCCGAAGCGGTCCAGCAGCATCCGGCAGGTCGCCTTCACGTGCCGCGCCTTCGTGTGAAAGAAGCTGACCGGCTTGATCAGCTTCTCGATCTGGCGCACGGAGAGACGCACCATCGCCTGCGGCGTCGGCGCGACGGCAAAAAGGCGCGTGGACGCCGCCAGCGTGGTCGAGTCCTGCGTCCGCGCGGAGAGCAGCGTCGCGATCAGCACCTGGAAGGGGTCTTCCTGCTGGCTGTTGGAGATCTTCTCGACAGCTGGCAGCTCGAGGCCGGTGATCGCGCGCGACAGCGCACGCATCACCGATTCGACGTTCCCCGGGCGCCGGGGGGCGCGTGGCTTCATGCGATCGGCGTCACCGGCGGACGGCCGCCGAGCACGGCGAGGACGTTGTCGGCCGCGAGATCCGCCATGGCCGTGCGCGTCTCGGTCGTGCCGCTGCCAAGATGTGGAACGAGGAGCACGTTCTCGAGCGCGAACAGATCGGGGTGCACGATCGGCTCCTGCTCGTACACGTCGAGCGCCGCGCCGGCGATGAGGTGCTGCTGCAGCGCCCACGCGAGCGCCGCCTCGTCGACGACCGGACCGCGCGCCGTGTTGATCAGATAGGCGGACCGCTTCATCCGCGCCAGCGCTTTCCGGTCGATCAGGTGGCGCGTGTCCGGCGTCAGCGGCACGTGCAGCGAGACGATGTCCGACGTGTTGAGCAGCTGATCGAGAGACATCCGCTCGGCGCCCGGCAGATCGGTCGCCTGCCGCGACGTGTAGGCGACGCGAACGCCAAACGCGGGGGCGCGTGACGCGACCGCCTTCGCAATCCGGCCGAGGCCCACCAGCCCCAGCTGCTTCCCGCGCAGCTCGGTGCCGAGCATGAAGTCGAACGCCCACCCTTTCCACTCGTGCCGTCGCACGAGCCGTTCGCCCTCCGAGATACGCCTGGTGACGGCAAGGATCAGCGCCCACGTGAAATCGGCGACCGAATCGGTGAGCACGTCGGGCGTGTTCGTGACGACCACGCCCCTCGCGCGCGCGGCCGCCACGTCGATGTTGTTGTAGCCGACCGCGACGTTCGCGACGATCTTCAGATCCCTGCCTGCGTCGAGGAGCGCGGCATCGACCTGCTCGGTCAGCATCGTGACGAGCGCGTGCGTCCCGGGGACCTTCGCGCGAAGCTCCTCGGCCGTGATCGTGCCGTCTCCGGAGAACACCTCGACGTGACCCGCGGTTTCGAGCCGCGAGATGACCGAGGCGGGCAGCTTCCGGGTGACGAAGATGTTCATGACAGTGCAGAGTTTAGAGTGCAGAGTTTAGAGTGCAGAGTGCAGAGTGCAGAGTGCAGAGTGTAGAGCGGCGCAGCGTGCAACTCTGAACTCTGAATTCTGAGCTCTGCATTCTGCACTCTGCACTCTGCATTCTGCATTCTGCATTCTGCATTCTGCATTCTGCATTCTGCACTGGTTAGTGTCCGAGCGAGCGGCAGTATCCGCAGTGGTCGCAGCGGACCGATGGCTCGATGATGCACTCGCCGTCGCCGACCGGCTCGACGGACAGCATTACGTGGCTCGCGTGCGCGCGGCGCTCGACGTTCATCGTCGTCCCTGGCGTGGCGGGCCGCGGCTGCGCGCCGCGCTGCCGCGCGATCGCGTCGCGAATCATCGAGCGCAGTTCCTGCTCAGAGATCTGCATCGACGTCCACCCGATCGACGATGCCGACGATCGCGGCGTCGACGGGCGCCGCCTTGCGGCCGAGCGCTTCGCCGGCCGCTCTTCCTTCGAGGACGATGAGCACCGTCTCGTGGACGCCCGCACCGACGCCGTCCACCGCCAGCAGCGTCGTCCCGCGAGGCGATCGATCGAGGTTCAGCGGCTGCACCAGCAGCAGCTTCGCGCCTTCGAACTTGCGATGTTTCTGGGTGGCGACGACCGTTCCGACGACGCGGGCAATCTGCATGGCCGATGTTTCGCTTCGGTGTAGCGCCCGCCGTCAGACGGGCCCCGGTGAAATCTCGCTGAAGCCGCGGTGAAGTCCGGCCAAAAATGGCCGGGCGGTCCGGCTGAAGCCGGACACGACACCGGGTTGCGCTCAGTCGACGTCGACCCGATCGACGATGCCGACGATCCCGGCGTCGACCGGCGCTTCGATCGGATAGAACGGGAAGCTCGCTTCCTTGCCGCGCACGAAGAACACCTCTTCGCCGACGCCGGCACCAACAGCATCGACGGCGACGAGCGGACGACCGGCCGGCTCACGCGCCGCCGTCAGCGGCTGCACCATCAGCAGCGTGATTGCCGCGAGGTTCTCGTCCTTGCGGGTGGCGACGACAGTACCGATTACGCGCGCCAGCTGCATGTCAGGAGGTGATCTCCACCGTGTCGACGATACCGACGATTGCCGCGTCGACGGGGCAGTCCTTCAGGCCCGACGCCATGCGCGCCGAGCTGCCGCTGACGATGAGCACCGTTTCGCCGACGCCGGCGTCGACCGTGTCGACGGCAACCAGGTAGCTGCCTTCGGCTTTGCCCTTGGGGTCGACGGGCCGGACCACCAGCAGCTTGTTGCTGACCAGCCGCGGGTCCTTGCGCGTCGCCACCACGGTGCCGACGATCTTTGCGAGGAGCACCCGGAATCAGGCCTTCGCGTTGGCCGCCTTGCCGATCGGCAGCACGTCCTCGAGATTGGCGTGCGGGCGCGGAATGACGTGCACCGACACCAGCTCGCCGACGCGGCGCGCGGCCGCGGCGCCGGCATCGGTGGCGGCCTTCACCGCCGCGACGTCGCCGCGCACGATTGCCGTGACGTAGCCGGCGCCGATCTTCTCCCAGCCGACCAGGCTGACCTTCGCCGCTTTCACCATGGCGTCGGCGGCCTCGATCATCGCGACCAGGCCTTTCGTTTCCACCATCCCGAGTGCCTCACCCATCTACGTCTCCAGAAAAATGCAGAGTGCAGAGTTCAGAATGCAGAATTCAGAGTGCAGAGTTCGGCGTTCACGTTTGAGCTCTGCATTCTGCATTCTGAGCTCTGCACTGTTCCACGCCTCACCGCAGGCTGCGAATGGCGTCCTCGATGAGCGCGGAGAGTTCGCGGTATGTTAACCGAATTTCCTCGTCTCCACCGGGCGCGACGTCACTCGTCCGGCTGAAGCCGGACGCCACGCTGCGTTCGCCGGACGCGGCGCTGCGTTCGTCGGATGCCGCTTTGCGTTCGTCGGACGCCACTTTGCGTTCGCCGGACGCCACTTTGCGTTCGCCGGACGCCACATTGTCGATCGATTCGGGCACGAGGCGACGGCCGTCGCCCGCGGGAGCCTGGACGACCTGACACGAGACCGGGTCGGGACCTGACAGCAGGTCGGTCGCGAGGAGCGGATCCGGGCAGATTGGCGCCGGCGCCTTGATGCCGTAGCTTCCGCGCAACGCCTGCAGCCGATCGACCTCCTCGCGCGCGATGAGGTTCTCGCGCCCGAGCAGCCGCGCGACCAGGCTGATCTTGGCGAAGTGCTCGATCGTCTCGAGCTTGTAGTACGCCGAGAACAGGTCGGCGCCGAGCGTCAGCGCGCCGTGGTTCGCCAGCAGCATGCCGTCGTGCGCCTTCACGTACTTGCGGACGGCGGCGGGCAGTTCGGCGGTGGACGGCGTGGCGTACTCCGCAATCGGGATGCTGCCGAGCGTCGTGAGCACCTCGGCCAGCACCGCACGATCGAGCGGGATGCCGGCGACGGCGAAGCCGGTCGCGATCGGCGGGTGCGCGTGACAGACGGCCCGCACGTCCGGCCGCTGGCGGTAGACCTCGAGGTGCATCAGCATCTCGGACGAGGGGTCGCGATCGCCCTGGATCTTCTTCCCGTCCAGATCGGTGACGCACATCATGTCGGGGGTCATGAACCCCTTGCACACGCTGCGCGGCGTCATCAGCAGCCGATCGTCCCCGAGGCGCACGCTGATGTTGCCGTCGTTCGACGCGGTGTAGCCGCGGGCGTACATGCGCCGCCCGATCTCGACGATGTCGGCGCGCAGGGCCGATTCGGTCGTCATGCGGTCCGCCCGTGGACCGGCACGGGATACGACTCGGGTCGCGACCGGTATTTCTCGCGGCACTCGCTCGAACAGAAGTACAACCGTCGTCCGCCGGTGGCCGGGAGCGCAACGGCGCGTTCAGGCACCACGAAGGTCCCACACACCGGATCGCGCTCCATCTGCACCCCCTGCTGTGGAACGCGTGCGCTCGGCGCTCCGGAACCGGCGCCCTCCTGCATGCCGCGGATGATGCCCCCCCACAGACGGACGATCGCCCGCAGCAGAATGGTGAGCAGGATCGACAGCAGGATGAAGCGGACCATCAGGCACCAGGCTTTGCCGAACCGGTCGTGCTGCCGCCCGGATGCGCCGACTTGAGGCTGTCGAGCGCGCGCTTCGCCGCCTGCCCTTCAGGGCTGTTCGGCTCGAGATCGATCACCTGCTGCCACGCCTGTTCCGCGCCCGCCAGGTCCTGTTTGCCGAAGGCGCGGACGATCCCCATGTTCAGCAGCGTCTTCGTGTGCTTCGGATCGATCTTCAGCGACTCGTCGAACTGCTGCAGCGCGCGATCGGGCTGATTCGTGTAGTAGTAGGCGACCGCCAGGTCGGTGCTGACGTTCACGTCGCGCGGCGACAGCTCGAGCGCTTCGCCGTACCACTTGATCGCATCGTCGTAGCGTTCGGCATCGAAGTACAGGTTGCCGAGATCGACGCGCGGCTGCGCGTTGTTCGGCTGCTGCTCGGCGACGCTCATCAGCGCCTTCGCCTTGTTCTCGTCGAGCACCGCGGCGGCCGGCGCGCCGCTGCTCGCGGGCGCGGATGCCGTCGTGGCAGCCGTCGGCGCGCCCGCCGGACGCAGCGCCGCCTGCTGACTGCCGATGATCCAGCCGGCAATCAGGCCGAACACGACCCCGGCAATACCGAACGCGATCGACTCTGGTTTCATGAGCGCTGTGCTCCGATCATAGCGGATCGGGGGGACAGGGGCCGGAGGGCGGGAGGGGCGGGAGGGGCGGGAGGGGCGGGAGGGGCGGGAAGGACAGGGAGGGTCGGGAAGGTCGGGGCGGGTCTTCAGACCCGCCCGCAACCGGAAGCCGCAACGTGGCGTCCGGCTTCAGCCGGACGTTCACGCTACACGCCGAACTGGCGCAGGTGGTGGTCGAGGTGCTTATACAGCAGCCGCCCCCACTCGTCGCCGCTCATGCGCCCGAACAACACGTGAACCCGGCCGTCGGCGGCGGACGGTCCTTCGGTGCAGAAGCGATCCAGGATCGCCTCGAGCCGTTCGCGCTCGACGGCGAAGTCGCGGTCGTCGCCAATCCTGAGCGCGGCGGCGGTCGGCGCGTTCTTCTGCATCGGCCTGTCGCCGAGCACGTACTTCAGCGCGAGCGGTCCAATCAGTTTCCCGATCCAGACCTGCCTGACCTCGCGGTCGCCGCAGGCGTCGCCGAACGCCGCCGTGCAGTGGGCGAGCATCTGCGCCGCGTTCATCCTGCCCCACTGGCGCGGGCTGTCAGGCCTGAGCGTCTGGAGGCGGGCGCGCATCGACGCGCTGGCGTCAGGCGCGAAGAGACTGTTCGATCCGGCCATGAGAGGTTCGCCCGCGCAGGTCAGGCGAGAACCGCGAGGTACTCGCGCACGACGGTTTCCAGTCCCATGAACAGCGCGCGCGAGACGATCGCGTGACCGATCGAGACCTCGTCCAGGTACGGGAGATCGCGGAAGAGCACGAGGTTCCGCAGATCGAGATCGTGCCCCGCGTTGACGCCGAGACCGGCGGCGTGCGCGAACTGCGCCGCTTCGGCGTACCGGTCGAACGACGCGCGGGCCTCCTCGGCGCCGCGCTCGCACGCACGCGCGTACGGTTCGGTGTACAGCTCGACCCGGTCGGCGCCGATCTCGTGCGCGAGCGCGATCGCGTCGGGATGGGGATCGACGAAGAGGCTCACACGGATCCCGCGTCTCTTCATGCCGGCAATCACGTCGGCGAGGCCGCTCGTCTGCGATCCACGCGTCCACCCCGCCTGGCTCGTGACCTCTCCCGGGACGACCGGCACCAGCGTGCACTGTTCCGGACCGACCTCGTGCACCAGGTCGACGAGATCGGGCCGCGGATCCCCTTCGATGTTGAGCTCGACGCCGGGACGCACCGGACCCAGACGCGCCGAGATCTCGCGCACGTCCCGTGGAGTGATGTGACGCTGGTCCGCGCGCGGGTGCACCGTGATCCCGCGCGCGCCGGCACGAAGGCAGACGTCGACCGCATCGAGCACGCGAGGCTCGTTCCCGCCGCGCGAGTTGCGCAGCGTCGCGACCTTGTTGACGTTGACCGACAGACGGACCATCGTCACGTTCGAATCTGTCTCATGCAGCAACGAAAAACGCTCCAGGAGGATTGAGCGGCTGCACTACCCGAGCTCCTCCTTCACGACGTCGACGATCTCCTGCGCCCAGGCGCGGATCTCGTCTTCGTCCCGTCCTTCGATCATGACGCGCAGCAGCGGCTCGGTTCCGGAGTATCGCACCAGCAGGCGTCCGTGGCCGGCGACCCGGCGCTCGACCTGGGCGACGACCATCTGGACCGCAGGCACCGTCGCGAGCTCCGCTTTCTCGCGCACGCGCACGTTCAGCAGCACCTGCGGGAAGGTCACGAGGTCGTCGGCAAGCTCCGCCAGCGGGCGGCCGCTCGCGGCGACGACCCTCAGCACGTTCAGCGCCGTGCACAACCCGTCGCCGGTGAACAGGTAGTCGGAGAAGATCACGTGTCCAGACTGCTCGCCGCCGAGGGCGATGCCGCGCGCCAGCATCTCCTCCATCACGTGCTTGTCGCCCACGGGACACCGGACGACGTCGATGCCCGACTCGCGCAGCCCGATCTCCAGGCCGATGTTGCTCATCACCGTCGCGACGATCGCGTTGCCCGGCAGCCGCCCCTCGCGCAGCAGGTGACGGGCGCACATCAGCAGCACCGCGTCGCCGTTGACGACGCGGCCGAGATGATCGACGAAGATCGCGCGGTCGCCGTCGCCGTCGAACGCGACGCCGAGCGCCGCCCCCGACTCCACGACCGTCGACGCCAGCGCCTCCGGGTGCGTCGAACCGCAGGCGAGGTTGATGTTGCGTCCGTCGGGCCGGTTGCCGATGACGATGGTCTCGAACCCGAGGCTCGCGAAGAGCTCGGGCGCCACCGTCGTCGTGGCGCCGTGGGCGCAGTCGATGGCGAGCTTGAGGTTCCGGAACGGCGCGCGGTCGGGCAGCACGCCGCGCAGATGGTGCAGGTAGGCGTCGACCAGCACGCGGCCCGGCACTTCGTCCGGCGTCCCGTCGCGCACGGTCCACGACTGATCGGCGACGATCGCTTCGACCTGCCGTTCGACCTTCTCGGTGAACTTCTCGCCGCGCCCCGAGAACACCTTGATGCCGTTGTCCTCGAATGGATTGTGCGACGCGGAGATGACGACGCCCGCATCGTAGTCTTCGAACGCGCGCGTGAGATAGGCGACGGCCGGCGTCGGTACGACGCCGACGCTCGTCACCGACGCCCCTTCGCCCGCGGCACCGTGCGCCAGCTCCGCCTCGATCCAGACGCCCGACTCGCGCGTGTCCCGGCCGATCAGCAGGTGCGGCTCCTCGGTCCCGTGCGGCAGCGCGCGCACCAGCGCCGCGCCGAGCCGCCGCACCGTGGCCCGATCCAACGGGAAGGTGCCGGCCTTTCCCCGGACGCCATCCGTTCCGAACAGGCGCGTCTGCGCGCGCGTCTCAGTTTTGTCCACGTGTAATGCTCACCTGAATCGTCGCCGGAAGCACGCGCGCGACGCCCGCATACGACGGGCTCGCGACCTTCACCGGAAGCGTGTAGACGCCGGCGCCAAGCCCCCCCAGATCCACCGACGCGACGACGTCGTCCGCGCGGATGCGATCGGTCCCCTGCTGGCTGCCGCGCAGCACGACGTCGACCGAATTCGGCGTTGCCCGCGCCACGAGGCCGCGCGCCGTGTTCACCAGATAGACCGGGCGCTCCTGCAGCGTCCGCTCGACGGGGCCGGGCAGGACCTCGACCAGCACCTGCGCGAGACGCGGCGTCTTCAGCCGCAGCGCCGGGTCGAGAAACCCGACCGTCACCTCCTCGGCCACCGCGTCGCGGGCGCCGGCCACCGACACCGGTTCGGTCACCGCTTCGGTCACCCGCTCGACCGCGCTCTGCGGGCCGACGACTTCCACAACCGCCGGGTTGACCGCGACCTTGCCGACGACGAACCCTGGCGCCGGATCTCCTTCGACCGCGGGGGCGACCGGCACCAGCTTCGACGTCGAGGTCTCGAACGACAAGGGGACCGTCGGCGGCGCCACCTGCACCACCTGCACGCCAAACGGCACGCGCACCTGCTCGGGCGTGATCTGATACAGACGGCGGCCCGCTCGGGCGCTCCGCAGATCCAGCTGCGCGACGATATCGCCCGGTCCGAGGCGCGACAGCGTGCTCGACGCTCCGCGCACCCGCACGTCCACGAGCGCCGGGGCGTCGCCGATCATCTCGAGGCTCGCCGGAAACTGCTGGAACTCGAGAGGGACGCGCAGCCCTCGCTCGACCGTCTCGTCGCCCGACACGACGAGCCACAGGAGGATCGCGAAGGCCACGGAGAGCGCCTTCAATCCCAGGTGCCGGAACGGCCAGGGCGCCTTCATGCGACCTCGGCCTGCCGCGCACGGCGCGTCGACCGGCTGATGATGAGCGCGCGAAGCCGCGCGCGCAGCAGTTCAGGCGAGAGCTCGCGTTCGAGCGCTCCGTCGACCACGAGCGAGATGCTGCCGGTCTCCTCGGAGACGACCAGCGCAATCGAGTCGTTCTCTTCCGTCAGGCCGATCGCGGCGCGATGGCGCGTCCCGAGCTCCTTGCTCAACCTCGGGTTCACCGTCAGCGGCAGGAAGCAGGCAGCCGCGGCCACGCGGTCTTCCTGGATGATCACCGCGCCGTCGTGCAGCGGCGACTTCACCTGGAAGATGCTGACGATCAGATCGTAGGTGAGGACCGCGTCGAGCGGGATGCCGCCTTCGATGTAGTTGCGCAGCCCGATCTGCCGCTCGATGGCGATGATGGCGCCGACGCGCTGCGCCGACAGCATGCTCGCCGCCACGGCGAGCTCCTCGATGGTCTCCTCGCGCGACTCGGTCTTCGCGAGATAGCGGAAGAACGGCGCGCGGCCGAACAGCGCGAGCGCGCGCCGGATGTCCGACTGGAACAGGACGATGAAGCCGAAGACGAAGTAGCCGACCAGGTTCCTGACCAGCCAGTTGACCGTGTCGAGATGGAACCATCGCGAGCCGTAGAACAGCGCCGCGATCAGGCCGCCGCCGACCGCCATCTGCACGGCGCGCGTCCCCTGAATCAGCTTCAGGACCTCGTAGATCAGCACCGACACCACCAGGATGTCGGCGATGTCCCACCAGCCGACCGGCGGTCGTCGAAGCAGCGTGTCCATCCAGGCCCAGTTCACGAAGTCAGTCCGTCCGCAGGGATGCGTCCATGGCGGCGTATCGCCTCGGCGACGCCGGCCACCTGCACCATCGGCTCGACCGCGTGCACGCGCACGATGTGCGCGCCGCCGAGAATCGCGGCGGCGACCGCAGCGGCGGTGCCCCAGTCGCGCGCGGCCGGAGGCCTGTCGTCGAGCGCCTCGCGCATGAAGGATTTGCGCGATACGCCCACGAGCGCCGGCCTGTCGAGGGCCGCAGCCAGCTCGGACACACGCGCCAGCAAACCATAACTGTGCGCCGGACGTTTGGCAAACCCGATGCCGGGGTCCACGACGATCCGCTCGAACGGGATTCCCGCCGCCAGCGCGCGCTCGACGCTGCCGCGAAGTTCCGCGGAGACGTCGGCGACGACATCGTCGTACTGCGCCTGGGCGTACATGTCGCTCGGGCGCCCCCGCGTGTGCATCAGGACGATGGCCGCTCTCGCTTCCGCGACGACGCGCGCCATCTCCTCGTCGTACTGGAGACCGCTGATGTCGTTGACGATCGCCGCGCCTTCATCGACGGCCGCACGGGCCACGGCCGCCTTGTAAGTGTCGATCGACAGCGGCACCTTCACCTGCCGCCGTCGCAGCCCGCGCAGCACCGGCAGCACGCGCGCCAGCTCCTCGGCGGCCGGCACCGGCGCCGCGCCCGGCCGCGTCGACTCGCCACCGACGTCGATGATGTCGGCGCCTGCCGCCTCCATGGCGAGAGCGGCGTCGACGGCACGCGCCGGGTCCAGGGGGTCGGTGTCAGCGAACGAATCGGGAGTGACGTTGAGGATGCCCATGACGAGCGGCCGCTCGCCAAGGGTCAGCATGACGCCCGTGGGCAAGGGAAGGCGAAAGATGGGGCGCGGAGGAAACACGGGGAGGGGGCTGGCGCACGACAAGGTTAAAAGGGGTAAAGGTGTAAAGGTGAAAAGGCTTCGGCCCCCCTTTTATACCTTTACACCTTTATCCCTTTACACCTTCCCGTGTGTCACTCCTGCGTGATGGGCTTGTTCAGCGCGGGAACGATCGGCGCGCGCTCCTTCACGCGAGGCCGCGACTCCTCTTCGGGAGCCGCGGGCACCGGGGTCACCGGTCTCGCGGGCTCGTCGATCGGGAGGCCGGCCGCGATGCGCTTGACCTGTTCGGCGTCCAGCACTTCGCGGGCGAGGAGGGCGTCCGCCATCGTGAGCAGCACGTCCTTGTGCTCGCTGAGCATCTGACGCGCGCGCTCGTAGTTGGTCGTGACGAAGCGCTTCACTTCCTGGTCGATCTTGAGCGCCGTGTCCTCGCTGTAGTCCTGGTGCTGCGCGATCTCGCGGCCGAGGAAGATCTGCTCCTCCTTCTTGCCGAAGGTGAGCGGCCCCATCGCGTCGCTCATGCCCCACTCGCAGACCATCTTGCGCGCCATCTCGGTCGCCCGTTCGAGGTCGTTGCCGGCGCCGGTGGTGAGGCTGTTCATCGTGATCTCTTCGGCGAGGCGGCCGCCGAGGAGGATCGCGATCTGGTCCTGCAGGTAGTCGCGCGAGTAGTTGTGCTTCTCGTCGACCGGCAGCTGCATCGTCAGGCCGAGCGCCATGCCGCGCGGGATGATCGTCACCTTGTGGATCGGATCGGCGTGCGGCAGCAGCACCGTCATCAGCGCGTGCCCCGCTTCGTGAATCGCGGTAATGCGCTTCTCGGCGTCGCTGATGATCATCGAGCGCCGCTCGGATCCCATCAGCACCTTGTCCTTGGCGAACTCGAAGTCGTGCATGCGCACGACCTTCTGATTGTAGCGCGCCGCGTTGAGCGCCGCCTCGTTGACCAGGTTCGCGAGGTCCGCGCCGGAGAAGCCGGCCGAGCCGCGCGCCAGCACCGAGACGTCGACGTCGTCGGCCATCGGGATCTTGCGCGTGTGGACGCTGAGGATCCCTTCGCGCCCCTTCACGTCGGGGCGGTTGACCACGATGCGGCGATCGAAGCGGCCCGGGCGGAGCAGCGCCGGGTCGAGCACGTCGGGACGGTTCGTCGCGGCGACGAGGATGACCCCTTCGTTCGACTCGAAGCCGTCCATCTCGACGAGCAGCTGGTTCAGCGTCTGCTCGCGTTCGTCGTGTCCGCCGCCGAGACCGGCGCCGCGGTGACGGCCGACCGCGTCGATCTCGTCGATGAAGATGATGCAGGGGGCGTTCTTCTTCCCCTGCTCGAACAGATCGCGGACGCGCGACGCGCCGACGCCGACGAACATCTCGACGAAGTCAGACCCGCTGATCGAGAAGAAGGGCACGTTCGCTTCGCCGGCGACCGCGCGCGCGAGCAGCGTCTTGCCCGTTCCCGGAGGTCCCATCAGCAGCACCCCCTTCGGGATGCGGCCTCCGAGCTTCTGGAACTTCTGCGGCTCCTTGAGGAACTCGATGATCTCCTGGAGCTCCTCCTTCGCCTCGTCGACGCCGGCGACGTCCTTGAACGTCACCTTTTTCTGTGAGCTCGACGACAGCTTCGCCTTGCTCTTGCCGAACGACAGCGCCTTGTTGCCGCCGCTCTGCATCTGGCGCATGAAGAACACCCAGAAGCCGATCATCACGAGGAACGGCGCCCAGTTGTAGAGCAGCGACGCCCAGGGGCTGGCGGTCGGCTCTTTCGACGACACGGCAATCCCCTTGTCGATCAGCTTGTTCGCAAGGCCTTCGTACTGCGTCGGCGCGTAGGTGCGGAAGGTCTGGTTCTGCGCGTCCTTGGTCGTGCCGGTGATCTCCTGGCCGGTGATCACGACACGCTGGACGTTGCCCGCGTCGACCGCGGACATGAACTCACTGAAGGTGAGCTGGTGGTCGCGAGTCTCGTAATTGGTGGCGAAGTTCCAGATGAGCACGCCGGCGACGACGAGTCCCATCCAGAACAACAAGCTCCGTAAGGTCGAATTCAAAACGAGCCTCCCACACCCTTAAGTCTCAAGACTACCACGGCTTGCGCGGGGTCAGACACCCGAAAGTCCTCGTCCATCGCATGTCCCGCCACCCACACGATACGGTCCAGGGCGTCGACCACGATCGGCACCCGATCCCGCTCGGTTCGCGGCACCTTCCGGTCTACCAGCAGGTCCTGCAGTTTACGGTGGCCCGCTGCCGACGGTTTCAATCGATCTCCGGGCCGCCGGCTCCGGACCGACAGGCCGCCGGCCACCTTATCTTTCGGCACAATCGCGATCGAGGAATCGGTATCGTCGATTTCGGCCGCCGACGGCACCAGCTCAGCCGAAACCGTCCACCCACTGCCCGGAAGGGTCGTCTCCCCCGGAATCGGAAGGGCCGATCGAAACGTCGACCAGCCGGCGTCCGCCCGCAATCGTCCGCTTGTGCCAGCGGGTCTACCTGTTAAGACGATGCGCGCGCCATCGCGTTGCACGGTGTGACCCGGCGCGTCGAACCGGTCGGTCTCGCCGAGCACGACCTCCCAGGCGCGGCGCACGTGAGCCACGCCGATCAGACGCCCGCCGGCCACCATGCCCATGGCGCGGAACAGCACGCGCCAGGCGATGGCTTTGGGCGCGGTCCGCAGCGCGTCACGATCGAGCGCCACCCGGCCGCTCCCGAGCGCCGCGGGATGTGCCGCCAGCCAGCCGTCCGCGGTCCTGCCCAGGGCCTCCTCGTCGGCACGGGCGAGGTCGGCCTCCGCGGCCAGGACCTCGGCGATGCGCGGGTTGAAGCGGGCGGCGAGCAGCGGCAGCAGCTCCGCGCGCACGCGGTTTCTCGGGATGCCGACGTCGACGTTGGTCGCATCCTGACGAAACGGCAACCGCCGCGCATCGAGGAATTCGAGGAGCTCGCTGCGCGGCACCTCCAGCAACGGGCGGACGACGACGCCGCTGCGCGGGTGCATGGCGCCGAGCCCGCGGGCTCCGGCGCCCCGAACCAGACGCAGCAGGAACGTCTCCGCCTGGTCGTCGCGCGTGTGCCCGACGGCAACGACGTCGGCGTTCGCCTGCTGCGCGGCGCGTGCGAAGAACGCATACCGCACGACGTGCGCGGCGTCCTCGATCGACCGTTTCTGCGCACGCGCGATCGCGCGAACGTCGACACGTTCCGCGATGAACGGCAGCCCGAGCGCCGCCGCGGCGTCCGCGCAGAACTGCTCGTCGAGATCGGCATCGTCGCGCAGCTGGTGGTTGAGGTGCACCACGCCGGCGAGCTGCAGCTCCTGGCTGTCGTGCAGCGCGCGCAGGATGTGCAGCAGCGCCGTGGAATCGGGCCCGCCCGACAGGGCGACGAGAATGCGCGTCGAAGGAGAGGCGAGCGCTTCCCGCTGGAGTGTCCGCCGAACGGTATCGACGAGGGCCATGCGGGTGGACTGGAGGGGCGGTTCGACCCGCCCGAAGCCGCCATGAGCGCAGTCGAATGGTGCCGGAGGGCGGACTTGAACCGCCGACCCCGCGCTTATGAGACGCGTGCTCTCACCAACTGAGCTACTCCGGCGCCAGAACTCATTATGTTAACACGATCGGCCATAGGCTATCGCCGAAGCGAGCAGTCCAGGATCGCGGCCGCCAGCAGCGGGATCATGATCTCGTGATGGCCGACGAGCGAGTAGCCTCTGCCGGCGGTCCCAGCGGTCGGCCGTGACACGACGTTCGTCTGCGGACGGTAGCCTCGGATGAAATCGAGGTTCACCGTCGTCAGGCCGTCGAGGGGGATGCCGCGGTTGCGCGCGAGCGCGACAGCCTTGAGGAAGACTTCCGGCAGCACCACCGCCGAACCGCAGTTGAGGAAGACGCCGCGCTCGAGGCGCGCCACGTTCGCGACGAAGTACCGGAAGTCGCGAAGGCTTCCCTCGCCGAGGGCGGCGCCCGAGGCCGACGGGTGCATGTGAATGATGTCGGTGCCGAGCGCCACGTGGACCGTCACCGGCACGCCGAGACGCCCGGCCGCCGCGAGCACGCTCTGCCGCGCGAACTGCGGCGTGCGCGCATGCACGTACTCCGCGACAGCCTGCCCGATCCCGAGACCGCGCGCGACGCCGTCGTTGATTGCGGCATTGAGCAGTCGACCCGTTTCGTCCGCCATGCCGAACGTGCCGGGGCCGAGCGTTCGATCGACGTCTTCCGAGGTTGCGCCCGACAGCGCGATCTCGAAGTCGTGGATGATCGCCGCGCCGTTGGTCGCGATCGCCGACACGAACCCCCGTTCCATCAGGTCGATCAGGACCGGGCCGAGCCCTGTCTTGACGACGTGCGCGCCAATCCCCCACATCACGCCGTGGCGCTCCCGCGCGGCGCCGGCGATCGTGCGCGCCACCGCCTTCAGATCGGCCGCCGCCAGGATGTTCGGCAGGCTGTCGAGAAAGGCGCCGATCGTGGCGTCCGGCGCGACGGAACGTCCGAAATCCTCGGCGCGCGCCTTGCTCTCCCGCGACTTCAACGGGTAGGTGCGTATGCCGGACAGGTCGAATTCTTCGTAGGGAAAAGGCATGGCTCAGACGATCAACATGGCGTCGCCGTAACTGTAGAAGCGGTAGCCGCTGGCCACCGCTTCCGCGTATGCACGCATGATACGGTCACGTCCGCCGAACGCGCACACCAGCATCAGCAGCGACGACCGCGGCAGGTGGAAGTTCGTCAGCAGACCACCGAGCACCTGGAACCGGAACCCGGGATGGATGAACAGGCTCGTGACTCCGCGTCCCGCGACGATGCGCCCGCCGTTCTGGTGCGCCACCGACTCCAGCGTCCGCGTCGTCGTCGTGCCGACGGCGATGACGCGGCGCCGCTCGTCGAGCGCACGCGAGATCATCGCCGCCGCCTCGGCGGAGATCTCGAACTGCTCGGACTCCATCCGGTGCTCCTCCACCGTGTCGACGCGAACCGGCTGGAACGTGCCGTATCCCACGTGCAGCGTCACCTCGGCCCGCTCCACGCCGCGATCGGCGAGCGCCGAAACGATCTCGGGCGTGAAGTGCAGGCCGGCGGTCGGCGCGGCAATCGAGCCGCGGCGCTGCGCGAACACGGTCTGGTAGCGTTCCCGGTCGCTCGCGCTGTCGCCGCGCTTGATGTACGGCGGCAACGGCACGTGTCCGATCGCGTCGACGACGCGGTCCACCGGCGATCCATCGTCGGTCCATAACCGGATCAGCCGCCGGCCGTGAAAACGCCGCTCGAGGATCTCCGCGTGGAGCGCGGGCGGACCGTCGAAGACGATGCGCGCGCCCGGCTCGAGCTTCTGGCCCGGGTGGACGAGCGCTTCCCACAGCTCGCCGTCAGCGGACCCGGACTCGAGTCGCGCGACGAGCAGGCACTCCACCGCTCCGCCGCTCGGATCGCGGCGCCCGAGCAGCCGTGCCGGAAAGACACGCGTGTCGTTCACGACGATCAGATCGCCCGGCCCGAGGAGATCGGGCAGATCGGCAACCGTCCGGTGTGCCAGCGTGTCGCCACTGCGGTCGACGACAAGGAGCCGCGAGGTGCCGCGCACCGCCGGCGGCGTTTGGGCAATCAGCTCCGGAGGGAGGTCGAAGTCGAATTCGTCAACGCGCACGGATCCTCAATGGTACTCCGCGTCAACTCGAGCTCATCCGCGGCGTCGGCGCACCCTGGTTTCCGTCTTGCAGAGGTCGGACCGGAATGTTCGACGTAATTGTCGTCGGCGGCGGACCGGCAGGTCTGAGCGCCGCGCTGATGCTTGGCCGGTGCCGTCGTCGCGTGCTGCTGTGTGACGACGGGAAGCCGAGAAACCGGTATTCGCGTGCGCTGCACGGCTACCTGACGCGCGACGGGATCGCGCCGTCGACGCTCAACGCCATCGGCCGCGACGAGCTCGACCAGTACGGCATCGAATGCCGCGACGTCGCCGTGTCGGGAGCGACCCGGAGTGACGAAGGGTTCACCGTGTCGCTCGCCGATGGCGCACAGGAGGCGTCCCGCTTTCTCCTCATCGCCACCGGCGTGGTCGACGATCTGCCGGAGATCGAGGGCTTCCGCGACTGCTACGGTCGATCGATCTTCCACTGTCCGTACTGCGACGGGTGGGAGCATCGCGATCGGCGGCTGGCGGTCTTCGGACGGGGCAGGAGCGGGGAGCACCTGGCGCTGTCGCTCGAGACCTGGAGTCCGCATGTCGTGCTGCTCACGCACGGGTCGCGGCTGGATGCGAAACGACGACAGCGTCTGGCGCGCAACGGCGTCGAGGTCGTGACGGATCGGATCGCGCGCGTGGCGCACGACGAGGGGCGGCTGACGCGCGTGGAGTTCACGCGACGCGAGGCGCTTCCGCTCGATGCGATCTTCTTCACGACCGCACAACACCCGCGGTGCGATCTCGCGGCGTCTCTCGGGTGCACGTTCAACCGCAAGGGCACGGTCGACACCGGGACGTTGAGCGAAACGAACATCCCCGGCGTGTTCGTCGCGGGCGACGCGTCGCGCGACGCGCAGTTCGTCGTCGTCGCGGCGGCCGAAGGGGTGAAGGCGGCGCTGGCGATCAACCAGGCGCTGCAACGCTCGGAACTGCAGCCATGAGCGCCGAGACCGCCCCCTTCGTGTCACGCGCGGAAGCGGCACAGGCGGTCGAACCGGACGTCACCGCCGCGCCGCAACCCGAATCGGGATCGATCCTCCAGGTGGCGGTCGACGGCAGGAACGCCGCCGTCACCGTCATCGCCGTGATTGCCGGCGTGCTGCTGCTGCAGTATGCCGAGGCGGTGTTCATCCCGCTCGTGCTCGGACTGCTCATCAGCTACGCGCTCGATCCGGCGGTCACCAGGCTCGAGCGGCTCCGTATCCCACGGGCGCTCGGCGCCGCGGCGCTGATGATCGCGCTGGTCGGCGGCGGCGGGTACATGCTGTACCAGCTCCGTTCGCAGGCGCAGGAGATCATCGCGCAGCTGCCCGAAGGCGCGCGGCGGCTGCGACAGAGGCTCGAACAGCGGCACGGCAGCACGGCCGATGCGCTCGAGCAGGTGCAACGGGCGGCGACCGAGCTCGAAAAGGTAACCGGCGGTACCGCAAGGCCGCCGACGCGCCCCGGCGTGACGCGAGTACAGGTCGAAGAGCCGCCGTTCAACGTCGGCGACTACGTGATGTGGGGCTCGATGAGCGTGGCGGCGGCCGCCGGCCAGCTGCTCGTGATCCTCTTCCTGGCCTATTTCCTCCTCGCCACGGGCGACCTGTATCGGCGCAAGCTGGTGAAGATCGCCGGGCCGTCGCTGACGAGGAAGAAGATCACGCTGCAGATCCTGCAGGAGATCGATCGGCAGATCGAATCGTTCCTCCTCGTGCAGCTGTTCACCAGCGCCGTCGTCGGCGTGGCGACCTGGCTGGCGTTCCGATGGCTCGGGCTCCAGCAGGCGGCGGTCTGGGGACTGCTGGCCGGTGTCTTCAACTCGATTCCGTACGTCGGCCCGGTCATCGTCTCTGGAGGGACCGCGGTGGTGGCGTTCCTGCAGTTCGGGACGATCCCGATGATGCTGGCGACGACGGCGACCGCGCTCGTCATCACGAGCCTGGAAGGGTTTCTGCTGACGCCGTGGCTCACGAGCCGCGCGGCCCGGATGAACGCCGTCGCCGTGTTCGTCGGCCTCCTGTTCTGGGGATGGGTCTGGAACGTCTGGGGGCTGCTGCTCGCGGTCCCGATGCTGATGGTCGTGAAGGCGATTTGCGATCACGTCGAGGACTTCAAAGGCGTCGGGGAGCTGCTGGGGGACTAGCGCTGGAAATTGACGATTTTACGATTGGACGATTTTACGATTTACGATTGGGCGATGGGCGATTGGGCGATGGGCGATGGGGCGATTGGCGGTTGGATCTTCCGTGCGTTTCGTTCGGGGGGATGTAGCCGCGGACCTTCAGGTCCGCCCGCTCGCGTGTTTTGAGATCGGTCGTAGTGTCCGGCTTCAGCCGGACCTCACGTGATATGTGGCACTCGGCTCAGACGAACGTCGCGAGGTCGAAGCGCCCACGCTTCAGGAGCAGCGGCTTCCAGAGATCGCCGAGCTTCGCGACGCGCCCTGGAACGTTGCGCATCGTGAACTCCTCGATGCGAACGCCTTTCGCGACCTCCTGCCAGGTGATCGGCGTCGACACGGAGGCTTCGGGCTTCGGGCGCACCGAGTAGATCGACGCGAGCGTACGTCCCCACGCGTTCTGGTTGTAGTCGACGAGCACGCGGCCGTGCGGCCGTTTCGCGACGCGGTACTCGGCGGTGATCAGCGCCGGGTGCCTGACCGCCAGCTCCTGCGCGAGCGCTTTCGCGAACGTCCACACCTGCTTCTGTACGGGTCCGCGCACGATCGGCACGTAGACGTGCAGCCCCTTCGAGCCGGTCGTCTTCACGAGCGACGGCATCTTCAGCGCGTCGAGCGCCTCCTTCACGATCAGCCCCGTGTCGCGCACCTCGCCGAACGTCGCCCCCGGCCCGGGATCCAGGTCGAAGTGCAGGTAATCGGGACGGTCGACGTCATCACAGGTCGCGTACCACTGGTTGAGATCGATGCACCCGAGATTGATCACCCAGAGGAGCGACGCGCGATCCTGCACCATCGGGAAGTCGATGACGTTGCCCGATTCGTGCTCGATCGCGCAGGTCTCGATCCACTCCGGCCGCGGCGATGGCGCCCGCTTCATGAAGAAGAACTCACCCGCCGCGCCATGCGGGTACCGCTTCATCACCATCGCGCGGTCGCGCACGTGCGGCAGCAGCACCGTGGAGACGTCGAGGTAATACTGCAGCAGGTCTCCCTTGGTGATGCCCCGCTCCTGCCAGAACACCTTGCGGAGGTTCGTCAGGCGGACGTCACGACCGTCGACGCGGACGACGGCATTGTCGGTATCGCGCGGGAGGCGCTGCAGCGGCGCCATCACGGGCGGGCGCGCAGCGGCGGCAGCTTCGGCGGCCTGGCTCCCCTGCGCACCGCGCCTGCCACGGGAACGTACTCGAGCTCTTCGCCCGCCGCCACGTGACGCAGCAGCAGCCCGCCGCGGCTCATGTCGCCGCGTCCGACGAACTCGACCGGAAAGCAGAGGCGCTCGCCGAAGATGCCGAGCAGGACGTCGACGTACTTCGGCGACGCGATGCTGCCGAGCAGCACGACCTGGCAGTCGCCGAGCGCCTCTGCGAGCGCACGCGCGCTCTGCTCCAGCGGACCGCGGTACGCCGCGTTGGCCGCGTCGACGTCGGCCCGCGAGAAGGCGACGACAGCGTCGGCCGTCACCGGCGTGCCCGGTTCGCGAAGGCCGGCGTTCGGCGTGATGACGTGGATGCCGCCGCCGACGATCGGATGTCCCGCGTCGGGCGGTGCGGCGAAGCGACGGGCGTAGGCGAGCTTTCCGCGGAAGTACAGCCCGCTCACGAACGTGAAGAGCTCGCCGATCGGCACGCCGTCCGGTCCGCGCAGCCGTGCGGCGAGGGGGAACTGCGCGCGCGGCGAGAGCGCCTGCTGCGCGCGGCGGCCGCCGCAGTTGGCCGGCGAGAGCAGGAACACGCGCGCGCGGCGCTCAGATGAGCGGCCTGTGGAGAACGGCATGCAGCAGCCAGTACATCACGGCAATCGGGACCAGGGCAACGAGCAGGATTGCCGCGATCACGCCGCCCACGAACAGCCAGTCGGCCGCCGTTGCCGGCCGCGGACGCGCGGCGTGCGCCTCGAGGATCGCCATGTTGCGGGAGTTGGCCTTCCAGAAGAGGTCTGCGACGTCGCCGGCGAACGGCACGACGCCGACGAGGACGTCGATGCCGACGTTCATCAGCATGCGCAGCTGCACGACCCTGGGCAGCCGCATCTGATGGGCGTGGACCACGAGCGCGCACGCGAAGAACGCGGTGACGACATCGCCGGCCCACGGAATCAGCCCGAGGATCGGATCCCAGCCGAACCGGATGTTCGTGCCCGGCACGCGAAACTGGCTGTCGAGCAGGCGTTGCCAGACCCGCAGCATCTGCATGCGCGACGCGGCATCCACCGTTTCATGGTACGAGGGAATCGGTCCGATGCGACGCGCGGGATCCGAAGATCTGGCGCTACGTACGAAACAAGGCCGGGTCTGAAGACCCGGCCCTACGTACGGCGAAGACCCGGTGCGTCGTCGTACGTAGCGGGTGCGTCGTACGTAGCGGCAGGGTCTTCAGACCCTGCCGATCGGGAGGCCGGGTCTGAAGACCCGGCCCTACGACCGGAATGATCCGGGCGCTAGATGCCCCAGCGGAGGAGGACCGAGCCGACCGTGAAGCCGGCGCCGACGGAGCACAGCAGCACGAGGTCGCCCTTCTTCAGCCGTCCCTCGGCGACCGCGTCGTTCAACGCCAGCGGAATCGTCGCCGCGGTCGTGTTGCCGAAGCGCTCGATGTTGATCACCACCTTCGACGGCTCGATGCCGAGCTTCTCGGTGGCAGCCTGGATGATCCGCCGGTTCGCCTGGTGCGACACGAAGAGGTCGAGGTCGGCGGCCGACATGCGGTTGCGCTCCATGATCCGGCGCGCGATCTCCTCGGTCTTGCGGACCGCGAACTTGAACACGGTCTGCCCGTCCTGCTTGACGTAGTGCAGCCCCTGGTCGACCGTCTCGCGCGACGGCGGCCGCAGGCTGCCGCCGGCCGGCATGCAGAGCGCCGGACCGCCGCTGCCGTCGATCTCGTGCTCGAAATCGAGGATGCCGCCGTCCCCGGCTGTTCCGGCCGACACGACGCAGGCGCCGGCGCCGTCGCCGAACAGCACGCAGGTCGCGCGGTCCTTGTAGTCGATGATGCTCGACATGACGTCGGCGCCGATGACGAGCGCGTGCTCGTGGCATCCGGCCGCGACCAACTGGCTCGCGGCGGTCAGCGCGTAGGTGAACGCCGAGCAGGCGGCGCTCAGGTCGAAGCCCCACGCCCGCGTCGCGCCGATCTTGTGCTGCACGAGGCACGCGGTGCTCGGAAACATCATGTCGGGCGTCACCGTGCCGATGACGATCACGCCGATGTCGGCCGGCGTCAGCCCGGCGCGCTCGATCGCCTGGAGCGCCGCCTCCTTCGCAAGGTCCGACGTCGCCACGCCCGGATCGACGATGTGCCGCTCGCGGATGCCGGTGCGCTGCAGGATCCACTCGTCGGTCGTGTCGACCATCTTCTCGAGATCGCTGTTCGTCAGGACGCGAGGCGGCACGTAGGTCGCCAGCGATCGGATGTAGACGGGACGGCCCTGGCAGCGCGGCCGCTGCTGCCGTCCAGGTTCCTGAGCGCTCACCACAGTCGTGAATCCCTTCCCGGCGCGGTCAATCCGAAATACTCGTACGCGCGCACCGTCGCGACGCGTCCGCGCGGCGTGCGATCCAGAAACCCGATCTGGATCAGATACGGTTCGTACATGTCCTCGATGGCGTCGCGTTCCTCGCTGATCGCCGCGGCCAGGCTGTTGACGCCGACCGGTCCGCCGCCGAACTTGTCGATGATCGTCCGCAGCAGCTTGCGGTCCACTTCGTCGAAGCCGTACTCGTCGACCTCGAGAAGCTTCAGCGCGCCGTGTGCCACCTCCAGCGTAATCGTACCGTCGGCGCGCACCTGCGCAAAGTCGCGCACGCGGCGCAGCAGCCGGTTGGCGATGCGCGGCGTGCCGCGCGATCGCTGCGCGATCTCGGTCGCCGCCGTGTCGTCTATCGGCACGTTCAGGATGCGCGCCGATCGCCGCACGATCTCGATCATGTTCGCCGCGTCGTAGAACTCCAGCCGGTGCACGATGCCGAACCGGGCGCGCAGCGGCGAGGTCAGGAGCCCGGCGCGCGTGGTCGCGCCAATCAGCGTGAACTTCTGCAGCGGGACCTTGATCGACCGCGCGCTCGGCCCCTGGCCAATCAGGATGTCCAGCTCGTAGTCCTCGAGCGCGGGATAGAGGATCTCCTCGATCGCCGGCGACATCCTGTGGATCTCGTCGATGAAGATCACCTCGCGCTCGCCCAGGTTGGTCAGGATGGCGGCCAGATCGCCCGGCTTCTCGAGCACCGGCCCGGAGGTCGCGCGCACCGGCACGCCGAGCTCGTTGCCGATCACGTACGCCAGCGTCGTCTTGCCGAGGCCGGGCGGGCCGTACAGCAGCACGTGATCCAGCGCCTCGCCGCGCTGCAGCGCCGCCGTGATCGAGACGTGCAGGTTCTCGCGGATCCGATCCTGGCCGATGTAGTCGTCGAGCGCGCGCGGACGCAGCCCCGCCTCGTACTGCGCATCGTCGTCGACGCGGGCGGCGGTGACGAGACGGTCGTCCATGTCTTACCTCGCCAGCTCCCGCAGCGCCTGCCGCAGCACCTGCTGGACATCGGCGTGGCCGGCCGCAATCGACGCGTCGACCGCCTTCTCGGCGAGCGGCCGATGGTAGCCGAGACCGATCAACGCCGACAGCACGTCGTCGCGCAGCGAGGACGGAGCGCTCTTCGCGCCGGCGGCCTCGGGAACGTCGACCACTTTCGGCAGGCGATCCTTCAGCTCGAGAACGATCCGCTCGGAGGTCTTCTTGCCCACGCCGGGGATCGCCGTCAGCCGGGCGAGATCGCCGCGGTGGATTGCGGTCATCAGATCGGCCGGCTCGATCCCGGAGAGGACCGCGATCGCGACGCGCGGGCCGATGCCGCTCACCGAGATCAGACGCTCGAAGAGCTCCTGCTCCAGGCGGGTGGAGAACCCGAAGAGCAGCAGGGCGTCCTCGCGCACGTGCGTGTGGATGTTCAGCGCGATCTCGGCACCGGCCTCGCCGAGGCCGTAGAACGTCGACAGCGGGACCACCACGTCGTAGCCGACGCCGTTGACGTCCACCACGATCCGATTGGGGTTCTTCTCGAAGATGCGGCCGCGAAGGTGCGCGATCACGAGCGTGCGGGCCTGTAGTGTCGCCAGCTCGTCGCCGACTTCGTTCGCGGCGCGGCGTCGGGATGCTGCGGGGCGTCGGACACGAGCTGGCAGTGTGAATGACTGTGGCAGATCGCGACCGCCAGGGCGTCGGACGCATCGTGCGGCGTCGGGGCCGCCGCCAGGCCGAGGATCAGCATCACCATCTGCTGGACCTGGTGTTTCTCCGCGCGGCCGTAGCCGACGACCGCCCGCTTCACCTCGGCGGGCGTGTACTCGAACACCGGGAGTCCGGCTTCGACCGCCGCCAGCATGGCCACGCCGCGCGCATGTCCCAGCTTCAGCGCGCTGCGTGCGTTCACCGCGTGAAACAGGTTCTCGATGGCGACGCAGTCGGGACGGCATTGGCCGATGAGCGCGGCCAGGCCGGTATGAATGCGCAGCAGCTTTTCGGGAAAGGTCGCCGCGGCAGGAGTACGGATGGCGCCGCTCGTGACGAGGCGGTGGCGCGACCCGTCGATCTCGACGCAGCCGTAGCCGGTGCGATCGGATCCGGGGTCGATGCCGAAGATCTTCACGCCAGCGAGGCCTCGATCTCCTTTTCCTCGATGTCGAAATTCGACCAGACGTGCTGCACGTCGTCGTGCTCGTCGAGCGCTTCCATCAGCTTCACCATCTGCTGCGCCTGCTTGCCTTCGAGCTTGAGATAGTTCTGCGGAAGCATCGAGACCTCGGCGGCGTCCGGCTCGATGCCGAGCCCCTTGACCGCTTCGAGCACCGCCTGGAAGTTGTCCGGCGACGACAACACTTCCCAGTTGTCATCGTCGTCGCGCAGGTCCTCGCCGCCGGCGTCGAGCACGGCCGCCATCAGCGCATCCTCGTCGGCCTTGCTCTTCGGAACGACGATGTAGCCCTTCTTGGTGAACATCCAGGCGACGGCGTTGGTCTCCGCGAGGTTGCCGCCATGCTTGGTGAGGAGATGCCGGATTTCGCCGACCGTGCGGTTCTTGTTGTCGGTGAGGACGTCCATGATGACCGCCGCGCCGCCAGGACCGTAGCCTTCGTACTGCGCTTCCTCGTACGACACGCCCGGCTCTTCGCCCGTGCCGCGGCGGATGGCGCGCTTGATGTTGTCCGAGGGCATGTTGTTCGCCTTCGCCTCGGCAACGATGGTGCGCAGTCGCGGGTTGGTGTCGGGATCGCCGCCGCCGGCGCGCGCCGCCACCGTCAGCTCCTTGATGATGCGCGTGAAAATCTTGCCGCGCTTGGCGTCGGCCGCGCCCTTCTTATGCTTGATCGTGTGCCACTTCGAATGGCCGGACATGTGGAAACTCCCGCTAAATCAACAAGATCGGACCAGAAATCTTATCACAGCCGCTCCGGCACCCGGCGGGCCAGCACGATCCACACATCGGCGCGCTCGTCCCAGGGTCCGCCGCGGTAGTCGCCGAGCACCGCGTCGACCGCGAACCCGGCCCGTTCGAGACGCCGCGTGAAGGTCGGGATCGGCAAGGTGCGAAACGTGAGGTCGAAGGTGTGCTCCCGGACGGCGCGGCCGCGCCGTTCGACGTAGGTCTGTTCGAACACCGTCAGCCGGCGCCGCCGGTCCTGGCGTACCGATTCGACGAGCGTCAGATGCGCGCCGCCGGCCGCGCGTCCTTTCAGCTGGATCCTGTTGGAGTACTCGCGCCAGTTGGGAACGTCGGGCACGAGGTCGATGCCGAAGAGACCGCCGGGCACGACGACGTCGGCCACGGCAGCCAGCGTGGCGTTCAGGTCCTTGTCGCGAACCAGCGACTGCAGGATCCCGTACGGCGCGAGCACCATGCTGAACGAGCGGGGCGCGAACGGGAGGTGGCGAATGTCGCCGCGGATCAGCCGCAGGCGCCTGCCGCCGCGGCCAGGCGTGCGCTTCCGCATCGCCGCCAGGCGCTTCGCGGCGCGCTCGAGCATCGGCGCGGATCGATCGATGCCGACCAGATCGACCCCTGCGCGTGCCAGCGGCAGCGAGATGCGGCCGGTCCCGCACCCCAGTTCGAGCACGCGTCCGCTCGCCTGCCGCGCGACGTCGCGCCAGAACGGGACGTCGCGACGTCCGAGCGTACGCGCGTTCTCCCAGTCATAGAAGGGCGCATACGCGTCCCACCCGGTCCAGCCCTCGCGGTGTGACATCTCGGGAATTTGACGATTTGACGATTTGACGACTTAACGATTTGGCGATTTGGCGATTTGGCGATTTGGCGATTTGGGCGATTCGAGCCTGTCGATCCGGGATTGAGTGTACCCTGCCGCCGTGGGTGTCCTGGCGCGAATCGTGGTAATTGCCGTGGCGTGGACAGCGTTGTCGCCCGGAGCTCCGCGGCAGGCAACGCCTGCGTCGCGTGATGCAATCCCGTCGCTCGTGCTGTGGGCGTGGGAGCGGCCGTCGGATCTGCGTGACCTTCCGCCAGGAACCGGGGTGGCCGTGCTCGCACAGACCATCGTCCTGCGGCACGATCGCTTCACCGTCGACCGGCGCCGCCAGCCGCTTCACGTCGCCAGGACGACGCCGCTGATAGCGGTGACGCGCATCGAAAGCACCCCGCGCGCTTCACTCGACAAGGAGCTGCTGGCGCAGATCGCGCGGCGGATCGCGATGACCGCCGATCTTCCGCAGACCGTCGCCGTGCAGATCGACTTCGATGCCACGGCTTCCGAGCGTGCGCTCTACAGGCGCCTGCTCGAAGCCGTTCGAGCCGGGCTTCCGGAGCACGTGGCGCTGTCGGTCACCGCGCTCGCGTCGTGGTGTGCGGGCGATCGATGGCTGGACCGATTGCCAATCGACGAAGCGGTTCCGATGTTGTTCCAGATGGGCTCGGCCGACGAGGCGTACGCGGCGATGGCGGTGTCGAGCCAGGCGGCTGCGCCAGCCTGCGGCGGCGCCATCGGCGTGTCGCTCGACGAGCCGGTCGCGGTGCGCGCCGATCGCCGGCGCGTCTACGTGTTCAACCCTGACCAGTGGACTGCCGCGTCGATCGCTCGCGCGAGGGAGGTCGGTCGATGATCGAGCACTCGCGTCCACGGTCCGGTCGATCTCTCATCGTCTCGATTGCGCTCGTCGCCCTCGGGGTCGCCATCGTGTGGGCGTGCGGCCCCTTCTTCACGGAGTACCGGACCGTCGCGACGAACGCGCCGGCCAATCCTGCCGCCTACGATCGCGGAGATCTGGGCGTCGTCCGGCCGGCGTTCGCGCGCCGGTATCTCGTGCAGGCCTATCGCACGATCAATGGTGCGCCGCACGTCGCCCTCGAGTCGCTCCGGCCACCGCCGGTCGCGGACACCTTTGCGGCGGCGCGGCGCTGGCTGGACGTGCGCGCACGTGTCGTCTCCGGCTGGCCGGATGGGATCGGCAAGACGGCGCCCGACATCGATCCGTCACGCTGGCTTCCCGACTTCGTCGCCATCGACAACTGCCTCGTCGACAGCTTCGATCGCGCGATGCGGACGCTCGACGCGCACGTTCGGCGCCACGGCGCGGCAAGCCGGCAGGTCCGCGAATGGCTGGCCGCGCAGGACGCGGTCTTCGCCAATTGCGGCAGCAAGGATCTCGTGCTGCCGCCAGCGGTATCGGCCGGAGCCGATCCGCTCGAACGCGCCGATCGCGCGTACCAGACGGCGAGCGCGCTGTTCTACGCCACCCGGTACGAGGATGCCGCGCGAGCCTTTCGCACGATTGCCGGCGATACGCAGTCGCCGTGGCGGATGTACGGCCACTACCTCGCGGGCCGCGCCTGGCTCCGGGCGGCGACCGTCGCCGATGTCGACCCGGCCTCGTATCTCACGCATCTCGAGAGCGCCGCCGCGGAACTGCAGCAGACGCTCGACGATGGCAGCGCGGCGCCGCTGCACGACTCGGCGCGTGGCCTGCAGGAGCTGATCGCCAGCCGGCGCGATCCGGTCGGCCGCATCGCGGTCCTCTCCCGCCGCCTCGGCACGGCCCCGTCGGTATCGCCAGCCGATCTCGTCGGCTACACACGGCTGCTGGACATCGCGCTCGAGCGAAGCGGCGCCGGCGACGCCGATCCGCGGCCGCGCATCGACCGATCGGCGCTGCTCGACGCCGATGACATGACGGCGTGGATCGTGTCGCTGCAGCAGCGCGATCCGATTGCGCTGGAGCGTTGGAGGCGAACCCGCTCGACCACCTGGCTGGCTGCCGCCCTGTGGGCCGTTCCGCCGCAGGACGCCGCGGCGCAGGATCTGCTCGCCGCCGCCGCGCAGGTTCCACCCGGGTCGCCGGCGCGGCCGATGATGTCGTTCCTGCAGGTGCGGCTGCTCCTCGAGCGCGGCGATCTGACGGAGGCACGTCGAGCGCTCGCCGATCTGCCGGCGGATTCTCCGACGCCGTACGACCCGGAGACGCTCAACCTGCTCGACGCGGCGCGCATGTCGACGGCGTCGACGCTCGACGACCTGCTGGCGGCTGCCCCGAGGCGTATCGTCTCGCTGGCGGTCGACGGTCCACCGCAGCCGCCCGAGCCGTCTCAGACCTTCGACAGACCGCTGTGGGACGACGACGTGGCGACGATCGTCAACGCGAGGCTGCCGCTGGAGACGCTCGTCGAAGCGGCGGAGTCGACGCGTCTGCCGCCGCGGTTGCGATCGCGGGTCGCGCAGGCGGCGTTCGCCCGCGCGATCGTGCTGCAGCGTCATGCCGAAGGAGGGCGCGCGGCCGCCGTCCTGCGCCGGCTCGCCGTTCCGGTCCGAGCCGATCTCGATCGATATCTGCGCGCGTCCACCGACGCCGACCGCCAGTCGGCTGCCTTGCTTGTGCTGCTGCGCACGCCGGGGCTGTCGATCAACGTGCAAGGCACCGACACCGACAACAGCTACGAGGCTGCCGAGCCGACACGCGTGCTCGGACATGCATTCGCGAGGAACTGGTGGTGTGCCCCCGCGGACGCGACGACCGCCGGTGCCGGGGTGCTGCTCTTCGGCGAGGGCGTCGAGCGGCCGTTTCCTCCGTTCCTGTCTGAAGCGCAACGGTCTGCCGTGGCACAGGAGCGCGACGCGCTCGCGATGGCCGGGAACGGCCGCACGTACCTGGCGACCTCGGTCCTCGCGTGGGCGAACGCCCGGCCGAACGATCCAGACGTACCCGAGGCGCTTGCGCGGGTCGTCGAGGGTTGGCGATGGTCACCCTGTGCGTACGGCGAGAAGTCGCCGCTCCCGCAGCGCGCGTTCACCGCGCTGCATCGGCGCTACCCGACCAGCGCGTGGACGCGCCGCACGCCGTACTGGTACGAGTAGCCGCGCCGGACTCGACCACGGCCCGCCTGAAGGCGGGCACTACGCCGGATCGCGTGGTCCACGCAGCGCGGTGTGCATCTGCCTGATCGCGCCGAGATGGTAGGCCGTGTGCGCGATGCTCCCGATTATCCCGGTGAGCTCGACCTCGTTCACCTCGCGCGGCTGGCGCACGGCGGCCTCCCAGCGGACCGCTTCGTCCCGCAGGTCGCGACGACGGGCGTCCCATTCCGCGGAGGTGACCGACGTCCGCCGCCAGCTGGCTCCCCAGTCGGCCGTCGCGAACACATCCGTCTCCCCGTGCGCCCAGCGGTTCATCAGGCTGAAGCCGTAGCGCACGTGATCGACGTGCGCGGCAATCGACGATCCGTTCGGCCCGATGACAGATGCGTCCTCGGCTGACAGAGGCTCAATCGATCCGAGCAGACCGCGATCGCCGCCGTTCAGCATGTACGCCTCGCGCCCCGGCGGACCGTGCAGGACTTCGTTCAGGAGCGTGGTCAAGGCTCGCAGGACTTCAGGCGGAACGTGCACGAGACCTCCTCTTGTCGTCAGATACGTCAGTCCGAGACGGCGAGCTCGCCGGGCACGATCGGCCGCGTGCGCGGCAGACGTCCGAGGCGCGCCAGATTGCCGACCAACGCGAGCACGCCGACGAAGACGAGCAGCTTGAGCGTATCGGCCGCTCGCGTCTGCGGCAGCGTCTTCCACAGGATCCAGAGAACGGGCTGCGCGCTGGCGACGGCCCACACGGTGCCGTAGAAGTACCGCCGCTCGTGCCCTTCGCCCTTCGTCGACGCCTTCACGCGCGGCAGGCGGCCGAAGGCGCCGAGCAGCCAGACGCTGCCAGCCAGCGGGAAGTACGCGTAGCGGTAGATCTGCTTCAGGTACCAGTGTCCCGTCGCGATCGCCACGATCAAACCGACGATGTTGAGCACGGCGAAGGCGATGGCTTCACCCCACGCGAACGTGTAGCAGACACGCCGGTAGAGCGGGTTGGGCCGATCTTCCGTGAAGCGGATGATGTAGGGTCGCGGCTCGACGCCAGGCAGCGCTCCGCGCAGTCCCGCGACGCCCGTGCCGGCGAGCACCGCGCCGAGCCACAGCGCCGTGCGCCAGTCGAAGCCGCGCTCGAACAGGTCGAAGGTGAGCGGCCCGGGAGCGATGAAGAAGACGAAGATCCAGATCGGCCAGTGATTGAACCGGTAATGGAGCTTGTTGTAGGTCCGGATCTTCCGGTTGGTATCGAACTCGACTGGGATGTCCACGCAGGTCTCATTTGTAGCAGACGGTAACGGCGATTCTCAATCGGCGCACCGGTCTCTGTCCAACCAGGAGAGCGCGACCGCGACGGCGACCGAGACGTTCAGCGAATCGACGCGATCGCGGATCGGGATCCGAACGCGGTACTCCGCGGCTGCTTCCGCCGCCGTCGTCAATCCCGCGCCCTCCGTTCCCGCCATCAGCGCCACCCGCGGCGCGGCCGCCGTGCGCACGAACGCGTCGAGACGGATCGCCGGCTCGTTTGGCGTCAGCGCGACGACCGCGAACCCTGCCGCGCGCAGCCGTGGCAGTTCGTCCGCCCATGGCTCGACGCGCGCGAACGGCACGGTCAAGACCGCCCCCATCGACGTGCGGACCGCTTTGCGGTACAGGGGATCGCAGCACGTCGGGCTGAGCAGCACCGCGCCGGCGCCGAATGCCGCTGCGTTGCGGAACACGCCGCCGACGTTGTCCGCGTCCGTGATCCCTTCGAGCACGACGACGAGCCGCGAATCGCCGACCGCCTCCTCCCATGTCATCGTCGCCGGCCGGTTCACGAGCGCCAGGCAGCCTCGATGCATGTTGTAGCCGGTGATCGACTCGAACGCCGAGGTGCCGATACGAAAGACCGGCACGTCCGGCGCGACAGCGTCGAGCAACGGTCCGAGCGCCGACACCGACGCGGCGTTCATCAGCGCCGACACGAGACGGTACCGTCCGCTTCGAAGCACCCGTTCGACCACCAGGCGTCCTTCGGCCACGAACAGCCCGCGATCGCGCAGGAGATCGGCATCCGACAGGGAACGATAGGGGTCGACACGCGGGTCCGATGGCTCGACGGCGATGACCGGCATCAATCGATGCCGACTACGCTACCATTGTCGATTCGAGCATGCGGGCACTCGCTCTGGCCATCCTCGCCGCATTGCTGTCGGCCACACCGGCGTTGGCGCATCCGACGCCGTTCAGCTATCTCGACGTCCGCGTCGACCGGCAGGCTGCCCGAATCGATCTCGTCGCCCACATCATCGACGTCGCGCACGACCTCGACATCGATCCGCCCGAGCGGCTGCTCGAGCCCGATGTTCTCAGGCAGCGCGCGCCCGAGATCGCCGCGCTGCTCGGCGCCCGATTCCACCTGCGGGCCGACGCGACACCGCTCACTCCCGGCGACTGGTCGGTCCCCGAGCCGCTCGCCGAGCGTCAATCGATCAAGATCGGATCGCGAGCTCCGCTCGCCTCGCCCCCGGGAACGATCACGCTCGACGCGCTGATGTTCCCGTACGACCCGATGCACCAGACCTTCGTCAACTTCTACGAAGGCGACGCGCTGGCGCTCCAGGCGATCCTCGACAAGTCGCGGACGTCGGTCGAGCTCTTCTCCGGATCGCGCCAGGGCGTGATCGCCGTCATGCGGCACTTCGTGGCCGCCGGCATCGAGCATATCCTGATCGGCCCGGATCACCTGCTGTTCCTCGTCGGCCTGCTGCTCCTCGGCGGCACGCTGCGGCAGCTCGCGGTCGTCGTCAGCGCCTTCACGCTCGCCCACAGCATCACGCTGTCGCTCGCCGTGCTGAACGTCGTCAATCCGCCGGCGCGGATCATCGAGCCGGCGATCGCGCTGAGCATCGTCTACGTCGGCGCGGACAACCTGATGGTCCGCGACGGGCGCGACATGCGTGCGTGGATCGCCTTCGGGTTCGGCTTCATCCACGGCTTCGGCTTCGCCAACGTGCTTCGCGAGATGGACCTGCCGCGCACGGCGCTCGGCTGGTCGCTCTTCTCCTTCAACCTCGGCGTCGAAATCGGTCAGCTCGCCGTCGTCGTCGTCGTGGCCAGCGCTCTGGCGGCGCTTCGCTCGCGGAGCGAAGTCGTGAGCCGCCGCCTCGCGTGGGTCGGGTCGGTCGCCGTCATCGCCGCCGGCGCGTTCTGGTTCATTCAACGTGTGTTCTTTCCTGGAGGACTGGCATGAGACGAGCCCTGTTGCTTGGCGGACTCCTCGCCATCGGAACCCTCTCGATGACCGCCGCGGCCTACCAGCAGGCCCCGGCTGCCCCGCGCGTCGTCGAGGTCGAGAAACTGAAGGACAACCTGTACGTGCTGCGTGGCGGAGGTGGCAACACCGCCGTGTTCATTCAGGCGAACGGCGTGACCGTCGTCGACACCAAGAACCCAGGCTGGGGACAGCCGATCCTCGACAAGATCAAGGAGCTCACGCCCAAGCCGGTGACGACGATCGTCAACACGCATACGCACGGCGATCACGTCAGCGGCAACGTGGAGTTCCCCGCGTCGGTCGATATCGTGGTGCAGGCGAACACCGCGGCGAACATGAAGCGGATGGCGCCGGTCACCGGCCTGTCGCAGCCGGGCGCGCCCGCGCCGCCGAACATCTTCGACCAGAACGGCGGCAAAGGGCTTCCCAAGCGGACGTTCACGGATCGGATGACGGTCGGCAGCGGAAACGATCGCATCGAGCTGTACTACTTCGGCCGCGCGCACACCAACGGCGACGCGTGGGTGCTCTTCCCGGCGCTGCGCGTGCTGCACGCCGGCGACGCCTTCGCGTCGAACAACCAGCCGCCGATCATCGACGCCAACAACGGCGGCAGCGGCGTCGATTTCCCGGACACGCTGATGAAAGCGCACGCCGCGCTGAACCGGAACGCCGACCAGATCATCACCGGGCACAGCACCGTGATGACGTTCGACGATCTGAGGAAGTACGCCGACTTCAACCGGCAGTTCGTCGAGGAGATGCGTGCGGCGAAGACGGCCGGCAAGACGGTGGAGCAGACCGCGAGAGAGTGGAAGGCACCGGCCGGATTCCAGATGGGCGCCAACGAGCAGGCGCAGCGCTCGATGATGATGCGTCTGCAGGCGAACGTGCAGACGGTGTTCGACGAGTTGAAGTAGACCGCGAGGCGACGCGGCACGCTGCGGCGGGTCTCCGGATCCGCCGCAGTTCCTCAGGCTCGCACGTGGTTCCTCAGGCTCGCCGCGGTTTCGCGCGGTGTGTCGGCACCGCGCTCCAGGGATCCTCGGGCCATGGGTGCTTCGGATAGCGGCCCCGCAGCTCCTTTCGCACCTGCGGGTACGTTCGATCCCAGAAGCTGCGCAGGTCGCGCGTGACCTGCACGGGACGGCCGTTCGGCGCAAGCAGCTCGATCAAGACCGGCTCGCGCCGGCTACCTACTACCGGCGTATCCGCCAGGCCGAAGAGCTCCTGCAGCTTGACCGAGGCAATGACCGCACCGTCGCGACCGTAGTCCAGCGTCGCGTGGCGTCCGCTTGGCAGGAGCAACGTCTCCGGCGCCTCGCGCTCCAGCGTGCGGCGCAGGTCGTGCGATAGCGCACCGGCCAGCGCGATCTCGTCGAGCGAGCGCCTGCCGTACGCCGCATTCCGCGCCAGGCGCGGCAGGTCGACGTCGAGCCGCGCAAACGCAATCCGGTCCAGCAGCCTCGTGTCCTCTTCGGACCGTGGACGCGATAGCCAGGCAGACGCAAGGAGATCTGCCGCGCGATCCGGATCGACAGGAACCGGACGCTCGCGGAGGCGGATGGCGTCGTATCGTGCGATCTCGCGCGCGCTGACGATCCCGCGATCGTTCACCACGTGATCGCACTCCACGCTCGTCGGCACGAGCCAGTCGCGGTCGACCGCGCTCGCCAGGCGGATGCGGCTCTCCGTCTCCCCTTCACGCGGCGGCGCCTGCACGTCGAGGGCGACGATGAGCTCCGCGTCGCGTACGCCGCTCTGCGGCGTGAGCACCGCGCCGGTCCCGGTCGACAGGAGGAATCGATCCGAGCGTGCGCCGCGCCGCTGCGCGACACGATCGGGATACCCGGCGAAGATGCATCGGCGAAACGCCGTTTCATCCATCGCGCGCGGCCCACGAGAGCCGTCCGCTGGAGCAGGCCGGACACTCTCGATCGATTCGAGTGCCTGAGCGAGCTGTGCCGCATGGCTCCGCACCTGCGGTGGCGCATCACTCCATCGGTCGAGCGCCGACAGCAGATCGGACGACGTCGCCGCGGAGGGCCAGGTGTAGGCATGACGTTCGGCCAGGAGCGACACCGCTCGCACGACATCACGATGGCCGCCGGCCTCGACGACCGCGCGCGCGAGCCGGGGCGGCAGCGGCATCCGCAGCATGGCAGCGCCGGTGGGCGTCAGCGCGATGCCCTCGAGCGCGCCGATGCGATTGAGCAGGGCGATCGCGGCATCGAGCGCGTCGCGCTGCGGCGGTTCGAACCAGTCGAGCGAGCGCGGATCCCCGCCCCATCCGGCGACGTCGAGGACCACGCCTGACAGATCCACGCGGTGAATCTCCGGCTCGCGAAACGGTCTCAGTCGATCGGCCGCGTCCCAGAGACGAACCACGACACCCGGTCCGGTTCTGCCCGCTCGACCCGCACGCTGATCGGCGGCTGCCTGCGAGATGCGTTCGGTCCTGAGGCTGTCTATCGCGAGCTCCGCGTCGTACCGTGCAACCTTTTCGAGCCCGCTGTCGACGACCGCGGTCACCCCGGGAACGGTGACCGATGTTTCGGCGATGTTCGTGCAGACGACGATTCGTCGTCCGGCCGCGTCGGCGAGCGCGAGATCCTGCTGGTCAGCCGGCAGGCTGCCGTGGAGCGGAAGGATCACGCCGTGCCGATCCAGCGCGTGTGCCCCGAGCTCCCGTATCGTGCGTTCGATTTCCCGGGCGCCAGGCTGGAAGCAGAGAACCGTTCCAGGCGTCTCGTGCACCGCGCGCCGCACCGCGTCGACGACGCCGGCGCGCGGGTCGTGTGAGATCTGCACCGGGTGAGCGCGCCCGTCGACGCGAACGATGCGACAGGGCGCAAGGAACTCCGCGACCCGCGCTGCGTCCATCGTCGCCGACATGACCACGAGATGGAGATCGTCGCGCGCGCGCACCGCCTGCTTCGACAGCGCGATCGCGAGGTCGGCGTGGACGCTGCGTTCGTGGAATTCGTCGAGAACGATGGTGGAGAAGGCGGCGAGCAGAGGGTCCTGCTGGAGACGCGCCGTCAGGATGCCTTCGGTGGCGACGACGAGCGATGTGTCGCCGGTGAACCGCCGCTCGAAGCGAACGTGCCAGCCGACTTCGCGGCCGATCGTCCAGCCGCGCTCGTCGGCGATGCGGCGCGCGATCGACCGGGCGGCGGCGCGCCGGGGCTGGAGGACGATCACTTTCCCGCGGCCCACGAGCGCCGGCGGCACGCGCGTCGTTTTTCCCGCTCCAGGTTCGGCGACGATGACCACGGCGCGGTCCCGAGCGAGCGCGGCGCGAACGTCGTCGATCGCCGTGTCGATCGGGAGCGGCGTGAGCGGACGGATCACTTACGCGCGGGTCGTGAGGCCAACAGGACAGCTGACGCCGGTTCCGCCGAGGCCGCAGTAGCCGCCGGGATTCCTCGCCAGGTATTGCTGGTGGTATTCCTCGGCGTAGTAGAACTCGGGCGCCGGAAGGATCTCGGTCGTGATCTCGCCGTAGCCGGCGCGATTCAGCTCGCGCTGGAACGCGTCGCGCGAGGCCTCGGCTGCTGATTTCTGAGCGTCGGTGAAATAGTAGATGCCCGATCGGTACTGCGTGCCGACGTCGTTCCCCTGGCGCATGCCCTGGGTCGGGTCGTGGCTCTCCCAGAAGGTGCGGAGCAGCTCGTCGTAGGTGACCTTCGCCGGATCGAACACGACGAGAACGACCTCGTTGTGTCCCGTCATTCCGGTGCACACTTCGCGGTAGGTCGGGTTTGGCGTGAAGCCGGCGGCGTATCCGGCTGCAGTGCTGTACACGCCGTCGCGCTGCCAGAACTTCCGCTCGGCGCCCCAGAAACAGCCCATGCCGAACATTGCGGTTTCGAGCCCCTGCTGGAACGGCCCCTTGATAGGGTGTCCGTTGACGACGTGCGCGTCGGGCGTCGGCATCGGCGTCGAGCGGCCCGGCAGCGCTTCGTCGGCGGTCGGCATACGGGTGGATTTACCGAACACATCTCCTCCAGAAGAAAAGGTGGCGTCCATCTTCAGCCGGACCAGCAATCACGACGACGATCTCGAGAAACCATTCATCACGAAGGGCGAAGGCCACGAAGGACGACTTCTCCATCTGTCGAGGCGTCTATCAGCCCGACCTTCGCGCGTTGTCTTCGTCGCCAGCCGGCTCGAACGCCAGGGCGACGCCGTTCGTGCAGAAACGCAGACCGGTCGGCTTCGGTCCATCGGGGAAGACGTGGCCGAGGTGTCCGCCGCAGCGGGAGCAATGCACCTCGGTGCGCACCATGAAGTGGCTGCGGTCCTCGCTGGTGCCGACGGCCCCTTCGATTGGCGCGAAGAAGCTGGGCCAGCCCGAGCAGCTCTCGTACTTCGTCGCGGCGTCGAACAGCGGCTGGCCGCACCCGGCGCATTTGAAGGTGCCGGGCCGTTTCTCCGCGTTCAGCGGACTCGTGCCCGGCCTTTCGGTGCCGTGCTGACGCAGCACGTGAAACTGCTCCGGGGTCAACGCCGCCGCCCACTCCTCGTCTGTTCTCTCTGCCGGCAAGGTGTCGTCCCTCATGTTTCGAGTCTAACCCTTTGGATGCCGATAGATTGCGCCGGTTGCAATCGAGGCTCGCGGAAGCTGAACGTTTAGCGCTGGACGCGGCGCGGAGTCTCGAGGACCTGCCGCCAAAAAGAAAAAGCCCGCGAACAAGCGTTCGCGGGCTTTCGACGAATAATGCCGGCAGCGACCTACTCTCCCACACACTTTCGCGTGCAGTACCATCGGCGGTATCAGGCTTAACTTCCGTGTTCGGAATGGGAACGGGTGTGACCCTGATCCTATGACCACCGGCAAACTTGTCTGCCTGGGGTTCCACCTTCGCTCGCGACGCGAACTGCGGCGAGACAGGCTCTGTTATGCGGGCCTGTCTTTCGGGCGGCTCTTATCTCGAGCCAGCCGCGCCGGAGCGCCGTGTGAGGCGCGCAGGCGGGTCCCAGACAATTTCAAAGATCGACCGGCCGCCGGCCGGTCTCGCCGAAGCTCCGAAGGAGCGAAGGCGGACAACTGAATACCCTGCAAACGGTAGTTTTCGTCGACCCCACATGCGCAGCGTTTCCGCGTGCATGTGCACTTGATTAGAAGTTTATGGTCAAGCCTCACGGCTGATTAGTATCGGTTAGCTCAACGTGTCGCCACGCTTACACACCCGACCTATCACCTGGTCATCTTCCAGGAGCCTTCAGGGATCTTGCGATCCAGGGAGATCTCATCTCGTGGAGGGTTTCACGCTTAGATGCATTCAGCGTTTCTCCCTTCCGGACGTAGCTACTCGGCACTGCCGCTGGCGCGACAACCGATACACTAGAGGTCCGTCCAACCCGGTCCTCTCGTACTAAGGTCAGCCCCACTCAAATCTCCTGCGCCCATCACAGATAGAGACCGAACTGTCTCGCGACGTTCTAAACCCAGCTCACGTACCGCTTTAACCGGCGAACAGCCGGACCCTTGGAACCTGCTACAGCTCCAGGATGCGATGAGCCGACATCGAGGTGCCAAA
>WBZO01000624.1_pt1 | contig 51478 bp, 40 predicted proteins | sample 5204261 | NCBI WGS metagenome assembly WBZO01 (sample SAMN12412400, study PRJNA552823) | activated sludge metagenome | isolation source: activated sludge from anammox sidestream of wastewater treatment plant... | place: USA: North Carolina | collected 2017-09
CAATATGCCATATGCGATATTTCATATGAAATATCGCATATGGCATATTGCGCATCAGACGTTCTACCTTCAATCAACGCTCTCCCCTGGTTCCAGGAATCGCCACTTTCCTTCCGGCAGATTACCCAACCTGATTTTGCCGATTCGCACGCGCTTCAAACCGGTGACTTTCAACCCCACCAGATCGCACATCCGGCGAATCTGCCGCTTGCGCCCTTCTTTCAACACGAACCGCAATTGATCGCGGTTGATCCACTCGACCTGAGCTGGTTTGAGCGGCCTGCCATCGAGCTTCAGCCCGTGTCGAAGCAGTCGCAGTTCGTCATCGGACAATGATCCAGCGACGCGCACGATGTATTCCTTTTCGACGCCGCTCTCTCCCCCGATGATCTTTTTCGCCAACCGCCCGTCCTGCGTGAAGAGCAGCAACCCCTGCGAATCAATGTCGAGCCGTCCGGCGACCGCCAGGCCTTTCAAATGCTCCGGCCTCAAGCGGGCGCCCGATTCGCCAAAGTAATTCGCAGCGATGATGAGTTTAATCGCAGGTGTGTAGCCGGGTTCAGGTTGAGCGGAGACATACCCGACCGGCTTGTTCAGAATTATCGAAATGAGCCTGCTCTGCTCTTTGACAGCTTGAGGAGCAAGAGTGATTTCGACATTCGGCGAGACTTTGGTTCCGAGCCGGCTGATCACGGCGCCGTCAACCAGAACCAGGCCTTGCTCGATAAAAGCGTCCGCTTCCCGGCGCGAGCAGATGCCGCGTTGAGCCATCAGTTTGGACAGGCGTACCATTTCATCAGACATAAAATTGAAGCCATGCAAAAAAAGCTTTTTGAGTCAGACAGATGATCCGGGATCAGCGCCGGGATGGCAATCGCCTCGCGGTGATGGTTGACCAGGCTAGCCGATGAACTTAGTATCCGCAGGACATTTCCTCCAAATGGGTAAGGGATTGTTGTGTAAGCGGACGAATTCATTTGGCGGCCAAACCGATAGTGGATTTGTCCGCTTTTGCTCTTTACGAAAGATTGAACTGACGCTTCAATGATCGGAAATGGTTTCCTGCAAAACAATTGCCAATTGCCGATGGTCAATTAGCAATGCTCGCTCACGCGCAATCGAGCTATGACATTATCCAACAACTCCAATTCCAACGTGGCTTCCGGCCCGCTCGCCGGCGTCAAAGCGCTTGATTTTTGCAGCTTCATCAACGGCTCTTACAGCGCCGCGCTAATGGGCGATCTGGGCGCGGAGGTGATCAAGGTCGAACCGCTGACCGGCGACCTGGCCCGCGCCTGGGGGCCGTTCTTCAAAGGCGAGAGCCAGTTTTATCAGGCGTGGAATCGCAACAAGCGCGGGATGGCTGTTGACCTGAACACAGCCGCCGGGCGCGAGGTTGTTTATGATCTCGTTCGGCGATCCGATGTCGTGATCGAAAACTTCCGCGCGGGCGTGACCGCGAAGCTCAGGATTGATTACGCGACGCTGCGCGAGATCAACCCGCGAATCATCTACTGCTCGTCAACCGCGTTCGGATCGAAAGGGCCTTATCGGAATCGTCCCGGTTACGATCCGGTGCTGCAATCGCTGGGCGGGCTGGTGCGCGACAACGAACGTTTCAGCGGGAAGCAGGCGCTGGGCGTCGCGGCTGTCGCCGATTATCAAGCCGCGATGCTGGTCGTGATGTCGGCCAACGCTGCGCTTTATCACCGCGAACGAACCGGCGAAGGGCAGATGATCGAAACTTCACTGCTGCAAGGCGTGATGTCGGCGCACGCCCATTACTACGTCCAGCCGTTGGAATGCGAGGAAGAAGGCGCGCCCGGCATCTATCCGTACCGGCTGTTTGAAACCGGCGACGATTTGATCTTCATCGCCGCCGGCACAGACAAATTCTGGCGGGCGCTGTGCGAAGAGCTTGGCGTTCCCGAAATGGGGACAGACCCGCGATACGACACGAACGGCAAGCGGGCCGGACGCCGCGAGGAACTGACGGAAGCCCTGCAACCGATCTTCAGAAAAAAAACTAGCGGGGAGTGGGAAGAGGCGTTGATCGCCAAAGGCGTGCCGTGCGCTTCGGTCAAAAACTACATGGAATTTTTCGTTGATCCGCAGGTCACCGCGATGGAGATGAACCCGGTTGTCGAGCACTCGCTGATCGGGCCGCTGCGACTCATCGGCGTGCCCGTCAATTTCGAGAAGACGCCGGGAAGCATCCAGCGCGCCGCGCCGACGCTGGGCCAGCACACTGAAGAGATTCTGCGCGAGCTTGGCTACGACGAAGAACGAATTGCGAAGTTGCGGCAGGATCGCGTGATCATCCAGTAAGCTCCACCGGGCAAACTTTCACTACGCGCGCGCTTCGCGTTTGCCTCGCCGCCGGGCGAAAGCATAGAGCGCCAGCCCAACCAATCCCCAGGCCAGCAGCAACTCGACACTCGTCAAAGCCTGGATCGAGATTCGCCGCAGCGGATTCAAACTTCGCATCGTCTGAGCGTCCTGCCAAACCTGCACGGCGACCAGCGCGCCCATCGCAATCAATGAAATCCACGCCGCCGCGCGCTGAAGCGACGGCGAGATGTTCACGCCAATCAGCCGGGCCAGCGCAGGATTGCGGCGGGGCAGCAGCAGGAATGTCAGGCTGTGCAGGAGGTAGAGAATCACCAGCGCGAAGACTGCGACGTTCAACGCCAGCGAAATTTGATTGCCCAGCAGCAGCAAGGCCGATGCGGCCAGCGTCAGCGTCAACCCCCAGACCGGCGTGCCCGTGCGCGGATGAATCGCCCCGATCCAACGCGGCGTTAGCCCATCGTTCGCCAGCATGATCCCAAGCCGCGACGGAACCAGCATCGTCGAATTCATCGAAGTCGTCAGCGCCATAATCGCGCCGAAGGTCACAAACCACGCCGCGCCCGCAGGCAGATAAACCGACGCGACTTCGGCCATCGGCGCCCGGCTTGCTCCGAGCCGCGCGCCTGGCAGAACGCCGAATGCGACGACCGACATCAACACGAAGATCAACGCCGCGCCGCTGATGCCTTTTAGAAAAACCATCGGCAACCGCTTCGTGCTGTCTTTGACTTCCCCGGCGGCCTGCGCCAGAGATTCAAACCCGGCGTAAGAAAAAAAGAGCGGCGCGAGGCTGGCCAGAAAGCCTTCCAAGCCGTGCGTGATGAAAGGCTGGTAGTTCTCCACGCGAATCGCAAACAACCCCGGCGCGATCAGCACAATCAGCGAAACGCCCAGCAGCGCGCACATCGTCACTTGCAACCGCCCGAACCATCGCACGCCGATCACATGCACGAAGTAGAAAAAGAGCAAACTCGCAAGCGCAAGCGGCAGACGATACGTCGCAGGATCGAAGCGCCCTCTCGCCGCCGCGATCAGATAATCGGCCAGCGAGTTGGCCAGAAAAGCCTCGGCGCCGATGTAGGAAATGATCTTGAGCCACGCGCCGACAAAGGCCAGACGATGCTCGCCCAGAGTCCGCGAGATGTGCGTGTATTCGCCGCCCGGCTCAAGACCGAGCGGCGTCGAAAGGAAGGCCGCGTACGGAACTGAAGTCGCAAGGATGACAGGGAAAAGCACGATGTAGCCGAGAATCACGCTCGGTCCGGTGAGCGCCCAGGCGCGGCTCGTCACCGTGAAAATTCCCGCGCCGATCAGGATGCCCAGCAGCGCGGCGTAAGATTCGAGCGTGCCCAGATCGCGGCGAAGCCGCCTGGCCATAGCTTCGCCCGCTAGCGCTCGCGGCGCCGATTCAGCCACCGGCGCGCTCCATCAACCGGTTGGCGGGCAGGCTCGGATCAATCACTTTCTCCGCGCTCTCGGCTCCGGCCACTGGCAGCCGCGACGCGTCAATCAGGCCGAGTTGCGCGAGAACTGAAGCCTGATCCCAGTAGATATGCTCGTGCGCCAGTTTGTCGCCGCGAAAATGCACGATCACCACGAGCGGAACCTTGACGTGTTTGCCCGTTGGTTCAACGCCGGGCAACATCCAATCCATTTTGATCGTGTGCGTGAACTCGAAGATCATCTCGTCCACCACGCGATCCGCGCCGATGGTGCGCGACACCGGCGTCATCGTCGTGTCTGGCGGCATTTGCGGAATGAAGCGTTTCGAATAGAACTCGCGCAGCGCATCGCGCCCGACTCCGCCAGTCAAAACGGGAACGTGATTGACGTAAGCGTCCTCGACCATCGTCTCCAACGTGGCTTCGGTGTCGCGCGTGACGAATTCATCCCTGACGTGCTCATCCCACAGCGCCGACAGATTGATCACCGCCCCGCCGCTCAGATTCCGCACGAAAAATTCGAGCGTGCGTAGATTGGCCAACTCAGCCGACGCGGCGTCGTAATGAGCGCCGCCGACGCGCGCGAAAGCGTGATCCTGTTCTTCGTAATCGTGTAACGTGACCAGCGGATTCTCGTCGAGCGCGGCGAAAATCCTGGCCTGCGCTTCGTGGGAACAGTATTGATCCTCTTGCGCAATGTGCAGCATCAACGGATTGCGCAGATTGGCCGCCTCGTCGAGCGCGTTCTCGATGCCCACGCCGTAATAACCGACGCTGCAATCAGGATGATGGCGAGCCGCCAGCAGGTAAGCGAGTTTTCCGCCCAGACAAAAACCGACCGCGCCGACTTTGCCCGTGCAGGCCGGATGCTTGCGTAAGAAAGCCAGCGCCGCGCCCGCGTCGTCAATGGCTTTGGCTTCGTCCAAGCCCTGATAAAGCTCGAAAGCGCGTTTCCATTCGGCGTCGGACTGATCGGTCAATTGCACTCCGCGCTCCTGCCGCCAGAACAAGTCGGGACAGATCACGACGAAGCCGCGCTCGGCGTACCAGTCGGCAATCGAGCGCATGACCTCGTTGACTCCGAAGATTTCCTGCAAGAGCACAATGCCCGGCCCGGAATTGCCGGGCGGCAAAGCAAGGTAGGCGTCGAATTGATTTCCGTCAAAAGATGTGATGGTTGTCATTGTTAACTCCTTCGTCCCTGAGAGTTGAAATCCTCCCGCATTGCTCCTCGACAGAGCGCAGGCCGCCGGCTTTCCCCAGGCTGTCTTCGATATTAACGCCGCCGACGCCGGATTCGATTACCTGCTGCGCCGTCAGTTTCAGTTCAGATAAAGACTCGCCGTATCCGGTTTCGATGTCAGCCGTTACCGGAGTATCCACACTTCGCGCGATGCGTCCAAGAAGCTCAATCAACGACGAGCGATTGATCATCTCTCCATCCTGGTACCACAGACAGGATCAGGTCTTGTTTTTCGTCATGAGCGCGAAGATGAAGCCGAACAGAGCGGCCCCACACGCCGCCCCACCGCCGGATAAACCGACAACATCAACTACTCTCAAATTGTGAGAAAAGTGAATCAGGGTGCTGACTCCGATAATGAAGAGCATGGCCATGACGGCGAGATTAGGTTTTGAACGCTCCATGATTACTTCCTTTCCACAAAAATCTATGGCGTTTATCTTTAGACGATTAGCTGCGACGCTTCACTTTCAGATTCGCAGGAAGATTTTTCTGCGGTACATCCAGAACAGAATCGCCCAGTAAACAACCAGCACGAGCGCGCCGATGAACAGCGGCTCGTAAGCTTCGCCGAAAACTTTGAAGCTGTTCTGGCCTAGATGCGTTTTCAGTGTGGCGGAGAAGAATCCGGGCAGCAGTTCGGCGATGCAATATGCCGCGATGGAATTCATGCCGATGACCACGAGCGGGAACGCCCATCGCTTCCACCCCTTCACGTCAATCAGCGTGTAAAACGCCGCCGTCAGCAGGAAACACCAGCCGCCGCTGAACAAGACCCAACTCGGCGTCCAGATGCGCTTCACGACGGGACAGATTCCAAGCTTGCCGATCAGCCATCCGCTGACCAGCCCCGTGACGCCCGCGACGACGAACCATTTCACTTTGCCGAGCGGTTCGCGCTTGCTGCGAAACACGTTGCCGGCGATCAATCCGAGAATCATCGTGCCGAGCGTCGGGATGAAACTCAGCGTCGCGTATCCGCCTCCGTTGAACGCGAACGGCTTTTCGCGCGGGAAGAGATTCAAAAACCAAACGTCGAATGCCCACGCCAGATTTGTATTCTTGTTCCAGTGCGCGGCGAAACCGCTCATCCAATGCGGCCAGTCCTGCGGCACTCCAACCGTCGTCGTGTCGAATCCCGCCGCTGGCGCCGGATAGAGCGCGAACGCCAGCCAGTAGCCCACCAGAATCACGCCGAGCGCGATCCATTGCACGCGCATCGAGCGCATTCCCAGCAGAAACAGGAAGACGTAGCCGAGTCCGATCTGTGTCAGCGTGTCTTCAAACGTGAAGTAGGTTTGAGGCCGATTGACCGAGCGCAGGAAGATGCCGAGCAGAATCAGGATCAGCGCGCGTCTGACGGCGTGGGAGATCATCCGCGAATTCGATTCGCCTTTGGCCGCGCGCGCCGCGAGCGAAAACGGCAGAGCCACGCCGACCACGAACGAGAACGACGGCTGGATCAGGTCGTGCAGCGAACACCCGATCCATTCGACGTGCGATTGATGATGAGCGAGAAATGCCCAGAAGCCGCTTTCGGGCAAAGCCCGCGACACCCGGCTCAATCGTAAAACTTCGGCCATCATCAACAGCATCACGAAGCCGCGATAGGCGTCGAGTGACGTCAGCCGTTCGGCCAGCGTTGTCGGGCCGAAGCGCGCCGATGCCCTCTCGACTTGTGTTCGGACTTCAGCGGCGACCGATGCATTTGCAAGATCAGTGGTGGGGGGCATGGTGATGTCCTGAAATCAGCGCCGCGAGCGGTAGCTGCGTGGCCTCGTCAGTTGGTCTTCTGATGGGGCCGCGTTCGCTACCGCTCGCGGCGCTGATTTGTAGCCGCGTTTTAGAACAAGAGCTTCAGCGCAAACTGAATCTGCCGCGCCGGGAACGCGCTGCGGATCGTGCCGTAGCCGCCGGTCGCCGTGCGCGCGTTCGTCGCGTTGCCGTCAGGCGCGCCGAAGTTCGTCTTGTTGAAAAGATTGAACGCCTCCATTCGGAATTCGAGCTTCGTCCGCTCCTTCCAAACCGGGAACGCTTTGTGCAAACCCAGATCGGCCTGGAAGAAGTTCGGCCCGCGCGCGATGTTGCGTCCGGCGCTGCCGAACAACACATCGCCGCTGGGAACGGAGACGCCGCCGACGCTCAGATAATCGTTCGGGTTAACGCCGGAACTGCGCAAAGCCTGTCCGGTCAGGTTGGGCCGCAACGTCGCCGTGCCGCCGACGCTGAAACCGGAAACAGCGCTGTAGGTCAGATTGACCGGCAGCCCGCTATTCATCGTGTTGATGAGCGTCGCGCGCCAACCGCCAATCACGTAATCGAGCGCGGTCGAACCGTTCGCAAACTTGCGGCCTTTGCCGAACGGCAGATCGTAAACGACGCTGGTCGTGTTGTTGATCGGCTGGTTGTAATTCGACAGTCCTTTGTCGGCGCCGATGTTGCGGATGTTCAAACGCGAGTTGTCGCCCGACTGCGTTTCCAGGTGGCCCGCGACGTTGTCAATCGCCTTCGACCACGTGAAGGAATTGAGCAGATAAAGGCCGTCGCTGAACCGCCGTTCCAGTTTGATCTGCAAGGCGTGGTAATTGGCGAAGCCGCCGTTGAACGACGCCTGCACAAAACCGAAATCCGGGATCGGGCGGCGAGCCTGAATCGAAGGCAGCGACTTGCGGTTGGGATCGTTCGCGGGCAATTGCGACAGACGAATCTCTTCCGCCGTCACCGTCCGCGCCTGGTTGTAATCGCCCAGCGCGACCAGCTTGACGCTGTGATTGCCGACGTAGCCCACGTCGAGCAACAGGCCTTTGGTCAATTCGCGCTGAATGGTCAGGTGCCAGCTTTGCACGTAAGCGGTGCGCGTGTCGGCTGGCGTGAAATTGGTGCGCGTCGTCAACGTCGTGGCGCGCGCAGGCGAAATCAGGCCCGTCGGATAACCGGCCTGCGTCGGGCGGAAGCAACCCAGAAAATTGTCGCCCGTGCAAAGCGGCGACGAAACCGCCTGATCAATCGTCACGCCGATGATTTGCGGCAGGTTGAAGGCCAGCAGGTTTTCGCCGCCCAGCCGGTTGAAGTGAATGTAGCTGACGCCGTAGCCCGCGCGAACCACTGTCTTCGGCGTCAGGTTGTAAGCCAGTCCCAGACGCGGCGCCCAGTTGTTGCGGTCGGGATTGACCAGCGCGCGGTCATACAGCGAGCCGTCGCTGGCGAAGATCAGTTTCTTCGCCACCGGATCGAAGTTGCTCAACTGGTTCTTGTCTTCGTACTGCGGCGTGGCGAATTCGTAGCGCACGCCCAGGTTGAGCGTCAGCTTGTTGTTCACCTTGAAATCATCCTGCAGGTAAGCGAAATGCATGCGCTGGCGGTATTGCGCCAGGAAGAAATTTGCCTGTTCATAACGGCTGCGCGCGCCGAAGAGAAAATCGGCGAAGTTGTAAATGTTGTTGCCCGTCGTGACCGTTGCCGGACGGCTGAATTGGCCGCTGTAAGTATCCTGGCCGTACTTCGGAGCGAAATCTTCGACCTCTGTGTTGATCCGTTGATATTCGTAACCGGCCTTCAGGCTGTGACGGCCCAGCAGCCGCGTGTAATTGACGCGCGGATTCCAGACGAACGGGTCTTGATGTTGCGGGTTGGAGTTTTGGCGGCCCAGTTGCGTGAAGCCGCTGATGCTCTGCGAGTTCAATCCGCCAGCGAGCGTCGGATCGGTCGGCAATCCCGGCAGCCTGAAGTTCGGGTCGCCCAATCCGGTCGGATGCTTGCCCGCTTCGGTGCGCGAAACGCCCAGCCGGAATTCGACCACCGAAGTCGGACTCAGGTTGTAAGTCACGCCGCCCGCCAGTTGCTGGTTGAGCACGTAAACATAAGCGTTGCGCTCGCCGCTGAAGACCGGTCCCGGAATGACCGGCGCTTCGTAATTGTTCACCTTGCGGTGGCTGATGCGGACGAAGCCGTTGAGGCGGCTGCTGAAAGTGTGATCGAGCTTGACGTCGAATTTGTCGTTGTAAAACTTGCTGCGCGGCAGATTCTCGTAGTTGTTCGAGCCGACGCCGGTCGCGTTCGGATTGGTCACGGGCAGCACGAGCGCGGCCAGCACGCTCTTGGCGAACGGCGTGATCTCGCTGGCCGGAATGTTACCGTCAGCATAGACCGTGCCGGTGAACGGATTGCGAACCGGCACGCCCAGTTGGCCGTTGCGTTGCGCCGCCGTCGGCACGGTGGCGAAGGCCAGCGAACTTGTGATGCGGCGGAAGCCTTCGTAATCGAGGAAGAAGAAAGTCTTGTCTTTGATGATGGGGCCGCCGAGCGTGCCGCCGAACTGATTCTGGATCAGGATCGGCTTCTGGCCGCGCACGGGTTTGAAAAAGCCTGTGGCGTTGAGCGAAGTGTTGCGGATGAATTCGTAAACCGAGCCGTGAAATTCGTTCGTGCCGCTGCGGATCGAAGCGTTGATCACCGCGCCGCCCGCGCGCCCGAATTCGGCGCTGAAATTGTTGGTCTGGACTTTGAATTCCTGCACGGCGTCGGGCGAAGCCTGCACGACCTGATTTGAAAAGCCCTGGTTGCTGGTGCCGTAAGCGTTGTTGTCAACGCCGTCAATGATGAAGTTGTTGAGCGACGAGCGCAGCCCGTTGACGTTGAACGAAGCGTCGCGCGCGCCGTTTTCAAGCGTGGCCAGCGCGGAGCGGCGCACGCCCGGCGAAAGCAGCGCGAGGTCGGCGTAAGCGCGGCCATTGAGCGGCAGGTTGACGATCTGTTCGCGGTTAATAACCTGCCCGCGATCGCTCGATTCGGTTTCGAGCAGTTGCACGGCGCCGGCTGAGATGTTGACGGTCTCGGTCACCGATCCGGCTTTGAGCGTCAGATCAACACGCTGGCGGGCGTTGACCGTCACCTGGATGTTGTCGGCCTGGGCTTTTGAAAAGCCCTGCGCTTCGGCGATGACCTGATAAGCGCCGATCTTGACGTTGAAGAATTGATAAGCGCCGTTCTCGTCGGTCTGGGCCGTAGCGGTGATGCCGGTGGCCAGGTTTCTCAAAGTCACTGTCGCTTTGGGCACGACGGCGCCGGTCGAATCGTTGACCGTGCCGAGCACCGTCGCGGTGTCGAACTGCGCGAGCGCGGTCGCCGCCACTGCGACAATGAAAAAACAAACGGAAAGTATCGCAGGGATACGAGGTTTCATGTGGTTCTCCTGTCGTCTGGTTACGTGTGGTTTGGTGTCTTCGCTTGTGATGAACAAATGCGAAGCGGACTTTACGACCGCTTTGTTTCAAAGTCAAAGTTGCCGAAGTTAAAGCCGATGTCAGCCTATTGCCAGCCAGACGACGAGTCTCGACAGCCCGCGACACGCTGGCAACTTGTCGGACAACACGCGCTTAAGTAGAATCCCGCTTACCCGACTCGACAGTCATCATCTCGACCATAAAGGTCAATCACGAAGGAGAATTATTTTGGCCACCGTTAAGCCCTTTCGCGCTCTCCGCCCGCAGCCTGAACAGGCGGCGGCTGTAGCCGCCGTGCCCTACGACGTAGTCAGCACTGAAGAAGCCCGCGCGCTTGCCGAAGGCAATCCGCTCAGCTTCCTGCGCGTTTCGCGCCCCGAAATCGAAATGCCGCAAGGAACGGACATTCACTCCGATGAGGTCTACGCCAAAGCCGCCGCGAATTTCGACCGGCTGATGGAACAGGCGCCGCTTGTCATCGAAGATGAACCGAGCTTCTATTTTTACCGGCTGGTGATGACCGGGCGCGCGCAAACCGGACTGGTCGCGTGTTGTTCGGTTGACGAATACGACAACGACACGATCCGCAAACACGAACGCACCCGCAAAGACAAAGAAGACGACCGCACGCGCCACATGCTGGAAATCAGCGCGCAAACCGGCCCTGTCTTCATGACTTATCGCCCGAACGCGGCGATCAAGGAACTGGCGCGAACCGTCACGAACACCGAGCCGCTTTTTGAATTCATCGCTCCGGACGAGATCGCGCACACCGTCTGGCGCGTGCCCGCCGGGATGAATCAGGCCGTGATCGCGGCATTCGGCGAAATCCCGCTGCTTTACATCGCCGACGGCCACCACCGCGCCAAGAGCGCGAGCCGCGCGCGCGAAACGCTGCGAGCGCAAAACCCCGAACATACGGGCGAAGAGGAATACAATTTCTTCCAGTGCGTGCTCTTCCCCGCTGACGAGCTTCGCATTCTGCCTTACAACCGCGCGGTCAAAGGCCTCAACAACTACTCACCGGAAGAGTTTTTGAAACACGTCGAAGTCGAATTCGAGATCACTCCGGACGCCGACCCGCGCCCGACGCAGCGCAACACTTTTGCGATGTATTTCGGCGGGCGCTGGTACGGATTGAAGCTGCGAAAAGAAGCCACACAACGCATCAAAGTCGCCGACCGGCTCGACGTGAGCATCTTGCAGGATGAGTTGCTCTCGCCGATCCTCGGCATTCATGACATTCGCACCGACAAACGAATTGAATTCGTCGGCGGCATTCGCGGCACGCAGGAGCTTGAGCGCCTGGTCAATTCGGGCGAATTCTCCGTCGCGTTTTCGCTCTATCCGACGACGCTCGACGAACTGATGGAGATTTCGGACGCGGGCGAAATCATGCCGCCGAAATCAACCTGGTTCGAGCCGAAGTTGCGCGACGGGTTGTTGAGTCATTTGATTTGAAAATAGTGGTTGGTGGTTGGTGGTTGGTTGCTCATTGAACCAACCACCAATCACCAACCAACCACCAACCACCAACCACCAACCACCAACCACTATGAAAGTTTTGATCGCTGACAAATTTGAAGAGAGCGGGATCAACGGGTTGAAAGAGATCGGGTGCGAAGTCATCAGCAACCCGGATTTGAAGGATAACGCGCTGGCCGATGCGATTCGTGACAGTCAGGCTGACGTCCTGGTCGTGCGTTCTACCAAAGTCAATGAAGCTGCGCTCGCCGCCGGGCGGTTGAGTCTGATCGTGCGCGCGGGCGCGGGCTACAACACGATTGACGTGAAGGCGGCTTCGGCGCGCGGCATCTACGTTTCAAACTGTCCCGGCAAAAATTCAATCGCCGTGGCCGAACTGGCTTTCGGATTGATCCTGGCGCTCGACCGCCGCATCGCCGACAACGTGGCCGAGTTGCGCGCAGGCAAATGGAACAAGAAAGAATTCGGCAAGGCGCGCGGGCTGTACGGGCGCACGCTGGGCCTGATCGGACTTGGACAAATCGGACGCGAGATGATCGCCCGCGCGAAAGCCTTCGGCATGAACGTCATCGGATGGAGCCGCAGCCTGACGCCGGAATCGGCGGCGGAGATGGGAATACATTTTCGCCAGACGATCATCGAGGTCGCGCACGATTGCGACATCCTCAGCGTTCATCTGGCGCTCGCGCCCGACACGCGCGGCGTCATCAACGCCGATGTCTTTGAAGCGATGGAATCGGGATCGTATCTGATCAACACGTCGCGCGCCGAAGTCGTTGATCAGGCCGCGCTCAAACAAGCCATCAAGACCAAAGGCATTCGCGCCGGGTTGGATGTCTTCGCCGACGAGCCGGGAGGGGCGACCGGCGATTTCAGCGATGAGATCGTGACATTGCCGAACGTTTACGGCACTCACCACATCGGCGCCTCGACTGATCAGGCGCAGGAAGCCATCGCCGCCGAAACCATCCGCATCATCCGAACTTTCAAGGAGACCGGCAAAGTGCCGAACGTCGTCAATCTGGCGGATCACACTCCGGCGACACACCTGCTGGTCGTCCGGCATCAGGATCGCCCCGGCGTGCTGGCGCACGTGTTGAACGAAATCAAATCGGCGAATATCAACGTGCAGCGGATGGAGAACATAGTTTTTGCGGGAGCGGAGGCTGCGGTCGCGCGCATCGAATTGGATGGCGCGCTCAAACCGGAAACCGTGGATCGAATCCGCGCAGACAATAGCGACATTATTGAAACCAACCTGCTGACGTTGTGAAGAAGTTCTTTCCCTCTAAATCATCACGCGCCGAGGCCACAGCCTTGTTGATCGTCCTGCTCCTCGTCTCCGCGCAATTGATGTGGCCACCGATGATCGGCATCGCCAGCAACGGCGATTTCGAGCGGTTGATGCACTGGGGCAAGTTCGAGTACGTCACAAACGATCACGACGAAAAATACTTCAACTGGATCAATCGCGAATTCCGCATCACGGAAAGCCCGTGGCTAGCTTGGCGCGGCTTCGGCTCTTCGGAAGTCTTATTCGTCAAACTCAGCGCGATTATCGGCGATTGGATTTTTCCGGGAGACCGTTTCGATCTGCGGCTCCTCGGCGTCATTCACCTGCTCGCGTTCGTCGCTGCGTTCTGGCTGTTGATGAGAGGATGGCGGGCGAGCGTCGGCGTCTCGCCGCTCTTTTTGCTGCCGGGCTTTCTGCTGATTTTTTGCGATGCCGGCTACACGGTCTATTTCAATTCGTTTTACAGCGAAACGTCATCGCTCATCTTTTTGCTGGCGATGACCGGCGCGGGGCTGAGCCTTGCGGCGCAGCCTGAAAAACATCCGCGACGGACGCTGGCCGTGACGGCCTTCTGCCTCTGCGCGGGTTTGTTCATCGCGGCCAAACCGCAAAACTTCACGCTCATCGCGCCGCTGCTGCTCTTCTGCGCGAGGTTGTTCCGGATTGAAAAGTCGAAATCGTCGTGGGCGATCCTGATCGCCTTCGCGCTCTCGCTCGTCGCATCCGCCGTCTCACTCAACCTGATCGCGCCGTGGTACACACACAACGGCCGCTACCAGAGCGTGTTTTACGGCATCCTCAAAGATTCGCCGACGCCCGAACAGGATTTGCGCGATCTGGGTTTGGATGAAAAATTCGCCGCGCTGGCCGACACGACCATCTTTCACGAAAACCTGCCGATTGACATCCGGGGCCAGGAATTTCGCGCCGAGTTCTACCAGCGAATCAATCACCTGAAGATCGTGAAATTCTATCTCACTCATCCGAGCCGCTTCCTGACGAAGTTGCGACTCGCCGCGCGCGACGGCTATCAACTGCGACTCAATCTGGGCAACTTCGAGAAGGCGACGGGAGCGCCGCCGCGAACTGAATCTCATCGCTGGAGTTTGTGGAGCGACTTCAAACAGCGTCATTGGCCGAAATCACTCTGGTTTCTTGCGGCTTATTGGCTGCTGCTGTTGTTCCTGATCGTCAAAGGCTATGCGGCGTCCCATCGCCTGTCGCGTGAGTTCTGCCTGACGCTGTGGGCGATGATGATCCTGGCCTTCGTCACGCCGATCATCGGCGACGGCGGGAGCGATCTGATCAAACACATGTTTCTCTTCAACGCGCTGTTCGATCTCTCGCTGCTGATCCTGTCGGGATTGCTGCTCAATCGCCTGTGGCGCGCGGTCGCTGTGTTACAATCGGCGCGCCCGTTGAATCAAAACGAAATCCATATCAAACAGGAGTTCTAAGTTTATGACCGAACGTGTTTACAACTTCAGCGCGGGGCCTGCGACGCTGCCCGTCAGCGCGCTCGAACAGGCCCAAAGCGAAATGCTCAATTACAAAGGCGCGGGGATGTCCGTTATGGAGATGAGTCACCGCTCGAAAGCATTCGAAGCGATCATCGGCGCGGCCGAAGCCGATCTGCGCAAGCTGCTCAACATCCCGGAAAATTACAAAGTCCTCTTCCTGCAAGGCGGCGCGAGCCTGCAATTCGCAATGGTTCCGATGAACCTGCTCCCAAAAGGCAAAAGCGCCGACTACATCCTCACCGGCAGTTGGGGGCAGGCCGCGATCAAAGAAGCGAAGAAACTCGGCTCAGCGCGTGAAGCCGCGACGACAGCCGACACAAATTTCAACCGCCTGCCGAAGCCGGAAGAGATCAAACTTGACTCGAATGCGACTTACGTTCATTTCACATCCAACGAGACAATCTTCGGCGTTGAGTTCAACGAAGAACCCTCAGCGGGCGACGTTCCGCTCGTTTGCGACATGTCGTCGGATTTCATCAGCCGCCCGATTGACGTGTCGAAATACGGTTTGATTTACGCCGGAGCGCAGAAGAACGCCGGCCCGGCGGGCGCAACCATCGTCATCATCCGCGACGATTTGCTCGAACGCATTCCCGACGGCCTGCCCTCGATGCTCGATTACCGCAACCTGGCCAAAAACGGTTCGATGTATAACACACCGCCGTGCTACGCGATCTACATCTGCGGGCTGGTTTTCAAATGGGCGCTCAACGACATAGGCGGGCTTGAGAAGATTCACGCGATGAACAAAGAGAAGGCGAAGATTCTCTACGACGCGATTGATTCGTCTGACGGTTATTATCGCGGCCACGCCGAAAAAGATTGCCGCAGCCTGATGAACGTCACGTTCCGGCTGCCGAGCGAGGAGCTTGAAAGCAAGTTGGTCAAAGAGGCAACGGCGGCTGGGCTGGACGGATTGAAAGGGCATCGCTCGGTCGGCGGGCTGCGCGCTTCGATCTACAACGCATTTCCGAAAGCGGGAGTCGAGAAACTGGTCGAATTTATGAGCGAGTTTCAGAAGAGTAATTCGTAACGCAAGAGACGAGCTTCCCCGCGTAATAAGTGAATTTATTCATTTCTACGCGGGGAAGATCACTCCAGCGCTTCCAGAAGCGCCCGGTAGCGGAAGCTGTCATAAGGTTCTTGCGTTTGAAGAACAGCTTGAATCTCTTTGATCAACGCCGTGCTTATCAATCGCACCGCATTGTCTCTATCGTGGCCGTTACACATCAAACGCTCAAGCGTTTCGCGTACGATGGCCGGATCGCCTGACCTGAGCTGATTCTCGACCACTTCAACAAGCGTCTTCGCGAGGTATGGATTCTTCTTCATTTGATCTCCTTCGCCGATAATCCGGCATATATTCCGCTAGCTTTCTCAATCACCATAAGGTCGAACCCGAATCCGCTGAGCCAATGCGTGTTCCGCTGCGCGCGCCACCAAGTCCACTGCCGCTTCGCGTAATGGCGCGTGTCGAGCTTCATCTGTTCAATCGCGCTTTCGAGCGTGCGACGGCCCAGCAGGTATTCGACGAAGCGTTTGTAGCCGTGCGCGTTGAAAGCTTTCGCCGTCGGCGGAACCCCTGAGGCGATCAGGTTCTGAATCTCTTCAAGCAGCCCGCGCTCGACCATCACGTCCACGCGGCGGTTGATGCGTTCGTATAATTCTTCGCGCGGCGGTTCGAGCACGAAGTAATGCAGCCGCTCGGCAAATTCGGTCGGCTCTTCGGGCGAACGTTCCTGCCATTCGGAGAGCGGTCTGCCCGAAGAAAAATAGACTTCGAGCGCGCGCGTCACGCGCGACCAGTCCTTCGGCGCAAACTTCCGGGCCAGTTTCGAGTCAACGCGGGCGAGCATTCGGTGAAGATGTTCGGCGCCGCGTTTTTGCATGATCTTCTGCAATCGCGGGCGGATGCTTTCGTCAATTTCGGGCGAATCGAAAAACTTCGTCGTCAACGCGCGCAGATAAAAACCTGTGCCGCCGACCAGAATCGCGCGTCTGCCTCTCGCTTCGATCTCGGCGATGACCTGCTTCGCCGCTTCGGCCCAGTCAACGGCGGTGAAATTGACCGCCGGCTCAACGATGTCAATCAGATGATGCGGGACGCCTCGGCGCTCTTCCATCGGGACTTTCGCCGTGGCGATGTTGACGCCGCGATAGACCTGCACCGAATCGCAATTGATGATCTCGCCGTCGAACGCCAGGGCCAATGCGATGCCCAGGTCGCTTTTGCCGGAAGCTGTCGGGCCGACGATTGCTATGAGCGGTTCGTTATTCATTGAGGAAGATTGAACCAGCGGTAGAAGGCGATGGCAAGTAACAAGGCGCCCAACAGCCACGCGCCGATTTGCTGGTTTCTGGTCATATTCCGTCTTTCAATTCTTTCTGCCCGCGAAACAGGGACAAAGCCTGAATCCATTTCCTCGTTACCGACCGTAATGGCAATCGAGAGCAAAACCCTGGTTGTTTTACCAACACTCAGTTCAACCGGCAAAAGGAGAACAAGCTTATGCGCAACCATTTTGTGTTTAGCAGACTGACGTTTCTTTTCGCGGCGATGATTCTGCTCGCCGCTTCACTGACTGCCAATGCGCAGCAGAAATCGCTTTATCATCGGCTCGGCGGATATGACGCGCTGGCGGCGGTGACGGATGATTTCATCGGGCGGCTGGCGGCGGACAAGGAGCTTGGGCGATTCTTCACCGGCGCGAGCGACGATTCAAAGAAACGCATTCGCCAGCTCGTGCTCGATCAGTTATGCCAGGCGACTGGCGGGCCGTGCGTCTATATCGGTCGTGATATGAAGACCGTGCATAAAGGGCTGAAGATCACCGAAAAGGATTGGGACATCGCAGTCAGGCATCTGACCGCCACGCTCGACAAATTCAAAGCGCCGAGCAGGGAGAAGCATGAAGTTCTGACCGCAATCTCCAGCCTCAAGAAAGACATCGTTGAACAGTAGGCCGAGGGTGAGACAATTTGGCGAATTGTCTCACCTTATTTGCGCGCCTGTGACGAAAATCAAGGCTTCGTCTTTACCTTCTTTTCTTTCTTCGCCTTCTTCGCTTTCTTCCCGCTCAAGCCAGGGTCAACATCGCCATTGAACTTCTTTTTACCCTTGCCCGCAGCTTTGGCGGTGTCGGCGCCTTTGACCGGGCTTTTGATTCCGGTCACGCTTGTGGGCCTGCTGACGCTGGCGCTTGTGGGCCTGCTGGCGCTGGCGCTTGTGGGCCTGCTGGCGCTGGCGCTGGCGATCTTGCTGCGACTCGGCGCAGCGTTTCCGCTCTTTGCCGCGACGGCGCTCTTGTTGACGGCAGGTAGAGCAGCCTGGCTCTTCGCCTCGGTCTTATTCGCCGCAGGCGTTGGCGCCTTGATCGCCACCGCAAGCCCCAGGGCTTTGCCGATGTCGGACCAGCGATAGACCACTAGACGATAGTTGCATTGATCGGCGATGGCGATGTAGGTTTCGCCGCTCACCTGATCGGTGTAGCTTGCAATCGAGTCCGGCGAGCAAAAGTAGCCGGGCGGATTGGACTGCCCAGGAATGACCGCGCCGGTTTTGACCTGCTTCTGCAATTCGAGGTTGGTCTTGTCCTCGAAATTAACCAGCGGCGCGTGTCCCAGGAAGCCGCGGTAACCGGCGGGGCGATTCGGTTGCGGCGAGGCGTATCCGGCCAGATCGGTGTTGAACGCGTCCGGTCGCGCAAGATCGAAGATTTGAATGTGGCCCGCGCTTTCATCAACCGCCAGCAGATGCCGTTGCGCAATGGCCAATCCTTCGACCGACCCGAAGAAGACGTGCTTTCCGGCCGGCTTGTCCGAAGCGTCTTTGATAGCGCCGACGAACTGATGTTTGTAAGCGCCGGTTTCCCAATCGAAGACTTCGATGACCGCATCCTTTTCGCTTGCGATGAAGAGATTGCCGGCGGCTTCGTCAATCGCGACCCCTTCGCAGCCGTGCAGGTAGGTGTCTCCGTCCGCTCTGGTCTTCTCGAACTTCCAGGTCTTGTCCAGCTTACCATCGGGATTGAAGCGGTGAACGTCGTTGCGATGCGCGTCAACAGCGTAGACGCGCCCGCGCGAATCAACAGCGATGCCGCCAAGTTTCTTGAAACCCTGTTCGCCAAAGCGCGTGCCTTTGAACTGGTAATCGTAAGGGCCGAGCGGCCTGCCTTTGTCATCCAGAGCGCCGGGCGTTGGCGGCGCAAAAGCATAAGCGAGATTGAGAGTCTGATCGGTGATCAACACCTGATTGTCCGGCGTGGTAGCGATGTCCACGATCTCACCGCCGAAAACCCCGTGACCGAACTCGGCGAGATGCGTGCCGGTTTTGACATCCCAGATCTGGACGCGGCGATTTTTTGCGTCAGTGGCGAAGAGCAGTCCGGTGGGAGAAAACGCGACGCCATCCGGTTTATCGAACTCTGAAGCCGTCTTGCCGGGATGCCCCGCGCCCAGCACTAGATAAGGCGCGGCCTCGATGCGCCAGGCTGCGCGCTCGGCGTCCTTTTCAACCTCGGCGGCGCCTTCGCCGGACGGATTGGCCTGATCGTACTTTCCGGGATTCGCGTTCGGCAAAACGCCTTGCTGAAGCGCCGCGCCGGACTGGCCCGCTTCGCCGGAGCCAGTCGTTCCGGCGCCGCGATAAAGCAGCCACCCGGCGGCGAGCGCAGTGAAAACCACCAGAACTCCGCCGCCCACGATCCACGGCTTGCGAGACCGCGTCGCAGCCGGGGTCTTCAACTGCTCGATTTGCGCCGCGCTCACCGGGGCGTTCGGCGCGCGTGCGGGCGTCACGACGGGTGAAATGGATGAAGTCAAGCGCGTGAAATCGGGGCTTGTCGGCTGCGCGCGAGATTGTCCAAACAGACTGGCGGTCGGCGCCGGCGTCTCGGCGGTGAGCGGCGATGTTTCCGGCTCGACACTGAATCGGAATTCCGGCCCGCCGGCTCCGCATTGAACCACGTCGCCCGGCTTGATTATGACTGTGCCAACGATGCGCTGGCCGTTGATGAATGTCCCGTTGCGGCTGTCGAGATCAGTGATGAAGAATTGAGATGGGAGAGCGATGTTTCGCGTGATTCTGGCGTGCTGGCGGCTTACGACAGTCCCAGCCTCCTCGCTAAACCTGACGGTTGACGATGGATCGCGTCCGAGGGTGATCTCCTTAAAGTCGCGGAGCGGAAACTTCTCCTCCTGATTCGCTTTCGATCCACTCAGATATGCGAGCACAATGCGTTCCATATTGGCCTCCTTATCGCTATTTGCCGAGCAATGGCCGTAGTCTAAACCAGACCACGCCGGATTGGTATGAATTTCTCCACCGCCGCTGAGTGATGTAACATACGCGCCATCCCGCAGCGGGGGCGGCGTTCGCTATACGCGCCCCGACCATCAACCCGCACAAGCTGAAGGTGAGGAAGAACCATGCGAACCGAGTCCGAACTGCCCGACGATTTTCCGAACATCAAACCAAAACGATGGAGAGAAAACATTCAACCGCGCCGTTCCCGATCACGGCTGTGGTTGCTGGCCGCCGCTGCTTTAGTCATCGTCCTGCCAATGGGAGCCGGGCTGTACACGACCTGGCTCTGGTTCCAGCAACTAGGCTACCAGACGGTCTTCACTACAACTTTGCTGACCAAAGCGGGACTGGGCGCGGCGGTCGGGCTGATCACGGCGGCGGTCATCTGGATCAATCTCAAACTCGCTCTGCGCCTCAGCCCCGAAACCAGCCCCTTCGCGCGGCGCTTCGTGATTGAAGGTCAGGAAATACCATCGCCTGATTTTTCGGCGCTGGCTCCGCGCCTGGCGCCGCTCGCGGCGTTGGCGGCTGGCGCCTTCGCGGGCCTGGCCGGTTGGGGATCGTGGGAGACATTTTTGCGGATTCGCCATCAGGCCCCGTTCGGCGAAACCGATCCGATCTTCGGACGCGACATCGCGTTCTACTTTTTCACGCTGCCGGCGTTGGACGCCGTCGCCGACTGGCTGCTGCTGCTTGTGGGCGTGAGCCTCGCCGGGACAGCGCTGATCTATCTGATTCACGGCGCGATTGATTTCGGCAGGACGCGATTGAGCTTCAGCATCGAACGCGGCGCGCGCGCGCACCTGCTGGGTTTGTTCGCAGCGCTCTTTCTGGTCTTCGCATTCGAAACCTGGCTGGCAAGGCCGAATCTGCTTTTCGGAGAGAGCGGGCCGGTCGCGGGCGCGAGCTACACGGACATTCACGCCTCGCTGCCGATCCTTTCCGCGCGAATGGCCGTGGCCGTGGTCGTCGCGGCGCTGGCCATCGCCAGCGTTTTTCTACGGTCGAACCGGTTGATCCTGGCGGGCGTCGGCATTTATCTGTTGACGATTGTGGCGGGCTGGATTTACCCCGCCTCGGTGCAGCGTTTTTCGGTCGCGCCGAACGAACTGGCCAAAGAGACGCTTTACATTCAATACAACATCGCCGCGACGCGCAAAGCCTTCGCGCTGGACAAAATCGAAGAGCGTGAGCTTTCGGGCGAAAAGTCGCTCACCAGCCAGGACATTCAGAAGAATCAGCAGACGATCAAAAACATCCGGTTGTGGGATCACCGGCAACTGCTCGACACGTTCGCGCAGCTTCAGGTGCTCCGCACCTACTACGATTTCCATTCGGTGGACAACGATCGCTATCACATCAACGGCGAATTGAAACAGGTCATGCTTTCGCCGCGCGAGTTGTCGTCGGACAGGCTGCCCAACCGCAACTGGATCAACGAGCACTTCACCTTCACTCACGGCTTCGGCTTGACGCTCGGCCCGGTTGATCAGGTGACGCCCGAAGGGCTGCCAGTGCTTTACATCAAAGATATTCCGCCCGCTTCGAGCGTGCCGTCGCTGAAAATTGACCGCCCCGAAATCTATTTCGGCGAGACGTCGAACGACCGGGTTTACGTGAAGACCAACACCAAAGAGTTCAACTATCCTTCGGGCGACCAGAACGTCTTCCAAAATTACGCGGGCGAAGGCGGTGTCTCAATCGGTTCAAAATGGCGGCAGTTGCTCTTCGCCATTCGATTCGGCGATCTGAAGCTGCTGCTGTCGAACGATCTGACGGCGGACAGCCTCGTCCTGTTCGACCGCAACATCCGCGAACGGCTACAGCAAATCGCGCCTTACCTTCGCTTCGACAACGACCCATATCTTGTCATTCACGAAGGGCGGCTCTTCTGGATCGCCGACGCTTACACCGTCAGCGACCGCTACCCGTATTCGCAGACGGTCAACGGCGTCAACTACATTCGCAACTCGGTCAAAGCCGTCGTTGACGCCTATCACGGCCACGCGCAGCTTTACATCGCCGACGAGAGCGACCCGCTGGTTCAGACTTATGCGCGCATCTATCCCGGAACGCTCAAACCGCTGTCCGAGATGCCCGAAGGCTTGCGCGCGCATCTGCGCTACCCTGAAGACATCTTCAAGCTTCAATCCTATGTCTACTCGACCTTTCACATGGATCAGCCGCAAATCTTTTACAACAAGGAAGACCTCTGGACGGTGGCTTCGATGGGAGAGTCAGACGGGAAGAGCCAGACGATGGACCCGTACTACACGATCATGAAATTGCCGGGCGAGAAGAGCGAAGAGTTCATCTTGATGCTGCCCTTCACGCCTAAGGACAAGAACAACCTGGCTGCCTGGATGGCGGCGCGTTCCGACGGCGAGCATTACGGCAAACTGGTCGTTTACCGCTTCCCGAAGCAAAAGGTGATCTTCGGCCCGAACCAGGTGGTCGCGCGCATCAATCAGGACCCTGAGGTTTCGCGCCAGCGCACGCTCTGGGACCAGCGAGGGTCAAGCGTAAACATGGGAACGCTGATGGTGATTCCGATTGAGGAGTCGTTGATCTATGTTCAGCCACTTTATCTGCGCTCTGAATCGAGCCGCATTCCGGAACTGCGAAGAGTGATTGTCGCGGCCGGAGAACGCATCGCGATGGAGCCGACGCTGGAAGCCGCTCTGGCGCGCATCTTCGGAGAAACTCCGCCAACTGATCTCAAATCTCAAACCCCGGATTTGAAAACTGGCGAAACGCCTGCGCAACCGCAGCCTGCGGCGGCCACGTCGAATCTGGCCGAACAAGCCAAACAACATTACGACCGCGCGATTCAGGCGCAGCGCGATGGCGATTGGGCGCGTTATGGCGAAGAGATCAAACGGCTGGGCGCTGTGTTGGAGCAGATGTCGAAGCAGCGATGAAATGACAAAACCGAAGTGCGCGACATTGGGCCAGTAATGCGGCCAATCTTGCCTCTGATGGCGCGCGGCAGTAGTTAGTGGTTCTTCGCCCCCCGAGTGGTTACTTTCTTGAAGTCTATAGTGGCCCACTCCTCGATTATTTGGCGAGAGATGTCGTTGATTGGCTAATCAGGGCGAATTCGCCGCCATTGAACTGAAAATCCAGGTTTCGCTGTTGGTCACCCTGCTTCGGATCGGAGGTCTGTCCGATTAGTCGCAGGACTGGCGATTTGCCTTCCTCGTGCCTCAATCCCATCCGCAGAAACTTATCACCGGATTTGAGCGCGCGGCCCTGCTTGTCGAACGCGAGCGGAAACTTTGCGCCGCCGCGCTGGATCACGGCGAAGTAATCTTTGCCGCCCTTGACCGCTTTGGCGTAGATCACGATCAGGCTGTCGTAAGTTCCCTTCTGCACAGCGTCGAGTCTGGCGGCGTAGATCAACTCGGCGTTCGCGCCGCCCGATTCGCGCGTCTCGGATTGCGCGGCCTGAAGATCATCAGGGCTGATTTTCGGATTGCGCGCCATCTGCGCTGAGGCGGCGGTCAGTAACGCGGGCAAAATCAAAACAGAGATGGAGATTTTAAACAGGCGAGTCATTGGATTCCCTTCGATGTTGATTTGCTATGAATCTGTTTTGCGCGGATTCGCATGTTCTACTTCACGCCGGCCTGCGCGCTTCCGACATTCGCGTTGGCGTCGAAGGCGCGCAGAGCGATAACGTGCGGCCTCTTGTCAGGCAATGTAATCGCCACTCGAAACTCTTCGCGTTTGGAATCGGCGATTCCGTCAACCGGAAAGATCGTCTTCCATTGACCGCCGTCAACCTGATATTCCGCGCGGCGGATGATCGAGGTCAAGTCGGCGGCGCGGAAAATTATCTCGACGTTCGAGCCGTTCACGCGCGGCGCGTCTGCTGTCACCGTTGGCGGAGTGTTGTCCACTTCAACCGGTTCGGTCTCCTGTTCGTCCGTCAACGCCAGCGCGCCCGGGTTCGACGCGCCATCGGAGGCGATCACCTTGAAGATGTATCGCCCATCGGGCAGCGCGTTGGCGTCAATGGTGTAATAGTTTTCGCGCAACTCGGTTTTGAGCGGATAGAAGTCTCCGCCGCCGCCGGATGCGTCGCGGTAATAGACCGAGTATTCAATCGCGTCGCCGTTCTTGTCTTCGGCTTGCCATTGCAGCGAGATCGCCCCGCGCTGGAAGACGCGGCGCGGCGGAATCTGCGCGATGGCGCCGAGAATTGAAGGATCGAGTCCGGCTTGATCGGCGCCTCCGTCCATTTGCGGTTGCGGCAGAGCCTGCAACGACACTCCGGCCGGCAGAACGGTAACCGAATTGATCTTCGGCGCGATGTTGTGAGGCAGGTATGAAACCGTGACTTCACGCAGACGCGGCGAAGCCGAACTGGCGGTCTTCTTCAACGTAGCGCGCCATTGAATGAACCGCGCCGGAGGGCTTTTGATCGCGCCGCCGTCGGAACCAGCGGCGGGCGCCGACCAATCGCTCCAGGTCGAATCGGGATTGCTGGTGTTGCCGCTGCGAGTTTGCAGTTCAATCGCGCCGTCGCCAACCCACGAGACGCGTCCCCAGGCCGCCGCGGTTTGCGCGTCACGAACTGACGAAGTGTAAGTCCCGCTCGCGCCGGTTTCGTTCGACAATCTGAAGAGCTTGCCCAGATTCGACGCGGCGGCGAAAAGCTGATTGCCTCCGCCGCGAACGAGCCGCGAAGTTTGAGCCTCGGAAGTCTGGGCGAGCAGGATCGGCTTCTGCCCGGGCGCCGCCTGATAAATTCTGCCTTTCTGCCCCGTGCCAACCATCACCCGCCCATCACTGTTGACGCCGTCGGCGTTGATCGCGAACGCCGCCGCATCCTTCGATTCCCAGACAGTGTCGCTCAGACCGTTGGCGTCCAGCCGGTAGACGGCGCTTTTCGCCTGACTGCCGGAGGACGAAGAAACCGCAGGCGTTGAGACTGCGCTCGCAGTATCTATGACCTGCATATCGCTGATTGTGATGGTCACGCCCCCCTCATCGCCGCTGGGCGCGGGCGTTGCGCCGGACGCCCCAGACGCAGAGGATGCGGCAGGCGCAGCGTTCGAGGCTCCACTCCCGGCGGATTCGGCAAGCGCCAGCGCGTAAATTTCGCCGTTTCGCCCCAACGCCAGATCGCGTATTTCGCGCTGCGACGAATCGAACAGCGTAAAGACTTTTCCTTCGGGCGAAATCCGCAGCACCAGCCCGCCGGGATCAGTTCCGGCGATGATGGAGCCGGACGAAGTGACCTTGAGCGCGGTGATGTTCGTTTGCGAAGTATTCACGAACGGCGCGCCGGTTCCGTCGGCGTTCACGCGGTAGATCACGCCTTTGTCGCCCGTGCCCACCAGCAACCGGCCCTGCCCGTCAAAAGCCAGCGACCAGATGTATTTCGTCTTCGGATCGAAAAAGACCTTCGCCTCGCCGCCCGGCGTGATCCGATAGACCTTGCCGTCCGGCGCCGTGCCCGCGTAAACATTCCCCTGCGCGTCAACGGCCAGCGCCATCACGTCGAGTTCCGAAGTTTTATAAAGCAGCGAGCCTTTGCCCGCCACGTCAACTTTGAAGACGCGGCCTTCGTGCCCCGTGCCCAGATAGACGTTGCCCGCGTTGTCGGCGGCGGCTGACCAGATGTAAGCCTGTTTGGTGTCAAAAACCTCGACGAGCGCGGGCGCCAGCGTCAACGCGCCGTTGTCGGCGATTGAAACGCCTTTGGCGTCGCCCTTCTCGATCTCGGCGCGAGTGTTTACGCGCCAGAAGACCGGGCCGCCAGCGGAGACTGAGACAATCAAAAATAAAGTGGAAATAAAGAATAGTAGAACAAGGAAGATGTTGCGCATGAGACTTTGAAATTATCTTTCTTCGTTATTTTTCGTTCCGCCGCCATCGCCGTTGCGGCCTTCGCTGATATAACGCTCCAGCATCACAATGAAAGCGTCGAGGCGTTCTTCAGTCCGTCTATGGGTTTCGAGCATTTCTGCAAACTTGGCGTCGCGCCTTTTGTCGCTTTCGCGTAGCCGTCCATCGCTTTCGGCCAAAGAATCCAGCCGCTCTTCGTGATTTCGAATCATCTGTACGAGCAATGCGTTGGCTTCAGCAAAACGCCGCCAACGTTCATCGTCGCTTTGCCGCGCCAGTTCCAGTCTGTCCACCCGATGATCAATGTGGCTGACCATCTCAACCAGTTGAATAAAGGACTCCTCGAATCGCTCCTGGCGCGATTTCGTCTGAGCCACTGATCCTTCGAGACTCTTTTGCCGCTCCGACTGTCTGGCGACCATCTCTTCCAGTTTTTTCAAACTGTCCTCGAAATTCCGGTTGATTTCGCCAGTCATAAGGCGGCTCTCTATCATTGATTGACCACATTGACCGTTAACGTCCGCTGCCCCGAAATCACGAACTCCGCCGGCGCCAGTTCCTTCTCGAAGATTGTCGCCGAGCGCGTCAGCGAATAACCGCCTATCGTGCGGTCGGAACCGAGCGTCGCCAGCACTGACGGCGGCAGGCTCGGCATCTCTTCGTTTTTGATCACGGCGCCGCTTTCGGCTCGCGCCAGACGCAGGTAGAGCCGATCCGATTTGCGAATCTTGTTCATCTCGCGGACCAGTTGATCGAGCGATTTCGGCGTCACACCGGTGCGAGGCTCGATTGCCTGAATCGAACCGCCGTCGCCGACGACGATCTGCAACTGTCCCGCAGGCGCGTCCTTCGGAATTTCCACCGGGATGCGTTCGACGTATTCGCCTCCACCTTCGGTGCGCGCGAAAGCCTGAATCTCGATCTTCTCGCCGGGCCTGACTTCAGTGCTGTTGACCCACAATCGGTCAAGCTGGCCCGTGCTGCGCGCGTCGTGCGAAATCACGTCGTAAACCAGTTTCTCGAACTGCAAATCCTTGAAGCCGCTGTTGAGCAAAGCGCTGACCGGCTGCGAGGTGGCGAAAGCCGCCGCCAGAGGAACATTGAAAGAAGACGACAAACGATTTTCCAACTCCACATCCGGCAATCCCTTCAGCTTGATGCGTCCTCGAATCTGCAAGGTCGAATCGCCGATGGTGCGTTCCGTCGTGGCGATAGTCGAGAGCATGGTCATTTGCAGCAGGATCGGCGTCAGGAAGCGGTCGGCTACCATATCGAAACGGTAGGTGCGATTTTCGCCCCGGCTGGTTTTCAGGTTGATCTCGACCGGGATCATTCGCGGCGACACTCCCAGTTCGCCGAAAATCCCCGACGAACGATCACCGCGCAGCGTGCCCACCATCGCCGTCGGAACGCTCAGCTTGAACGAAGTCGCCGATGACGACATAACGGTCACGACCTCGCCTTCGTGCATCGGAAATTCCGAAACGCCCAATGATAAAAACGGATGGCCGAAAGCGTAAATGCGATTGCCGTCGCGATAGGTCACAGTGCCAGCCGCCGCCAGCGAATAATCGCCGCGCACCAACGGCACGATGATCGTCGAACCGGGCTTGAGCGTTTCCGCGTCGGCTTTCTTCAAATCGGAAACTTCAGCCGCGCCAGCGACCCCGGCCACCGGAGCGAATCCCCACGACTGGAAGATCGGCGCGAACCGCGCGACCACTTCCGGCGATACTCCGCTGATCGCCAGCGGCGTGGCTATCGGCGCCAGCATCTGGCTGCCGGCGGGCGCGCTGACGGCCTGCGCGCCGGAATTACCCGCGCCACTCACACTCTTCACAAAATCAGCGAACTCGCGCGAGTTTTCATTGAATGAAATTTCCGAGAACGAGATCTGGCGCGCCTGTCCTGATTGACCCGGCTGGCTCGTCTGCTGATTCTTCTTGTCGCCGCCCGGCTTTTCCTCGAAGACTTCGATCATGTGCTGAATGGGCGTGATACCGGCAATCGGATCTTTGGCGAACTGGTAACCGAACGCGACCGCGCCGAGCAGTTTCCCGTCAATGTAGACCGGGCTTCCGCTCATTCCCTGAAAGACGCCAGTATGATTCAATTCGTCGCCGAGCAGCTTGGACAAGACCGCGTTCTGCCCCGGATTCGGGAAGCCTTTCAGCACGCCGAGAATTTCGAGGTCGAACTTCTTAGGCTCGCCGCCGGAAAAGACGGTATACCCTATCGCGCGCATTCCAGGCTTGATCTGATCAACAGAGAAAAACTCGGTCTTCTGAGATTTGTCCTGCTGTGATTGCGCCCCGGACTGAGCAAAGACATTCGCCGCCGCCAGGACGATCAGAGAAATCAACGCCGCCATTCGTTTCATGATTTGCCACCTCTTTATCTGAAACTTGCCGATTGCGAATATGCAATCCTGGCGGGCAATATAGCACAAGCGATTGCGGATTGCGGATTGCGGATCGCGGATTTTGAGGAATACGCCGAGATAAGGCCGATCACACAATTGGGCGCAGCGCGCCGCAAAGGCTGCAAAACACCATGAACACCAGGCGACAATCAGTAATCACCGGATTCATACAGGCCGGCGGGCGAAGCTCGCGGATGAAACGCGACAAGGCCTGGCTGGAGATTGAAGGCGTCTCGATGATCGAGCGAGTGATCGCGGCGGCCAGCCCCATCGTTGCGAATTTGGGAATCATCGTCAACGCCGCTGCCCCGCAGGTTGAACGTTACGGGAGACTGGCCGAAACCTGCGGCGCGAATTTGATCTTCGACCTGCACGAACATCGCGGCCCGCTCGGCGGCATTCACACCGCGCTCGCGCATTGCGGGACGGGCGAGTCGGCGCTGATCCTCGCCTGCGACCTGCCATTCATCACAACCGAGTTCTTATCTTTCCTCCGCGTCATTCACCAACAATCAAATCCGCAATCCGCAATTCGCAATCCGCAATCAATCACAGTTCCGCTCGATCAATCCAACCGCCTGCAACCTCTCGCCGCTATCTACAATCAATCGCTGGAAGCGATGGTCAGACAGATGATCGCGGCGAATGAACTCAAAGTTGAACTGCTCTACTCACAAGTTTCAACGCGCCGGGTCAGCTTCGCCGAATTCTCGCATTTGCCCGGCGCCGAACGGTTCTTCATCAACGTCAACACGCCGGAAGAGTATCAAGCTCTACGCCACCGAATTTCCTGATCAATCTTGCGTTCAAGCGTATGCGGTTTTCGCAATCATCGCGCCGCCTGCCCTGACGCCGCTCCCGCGTTCCGAAAATGCCGCTCGTACCACACGACGCTCCGGTCAATCAGATCAACGACGTGTTTGTTCTCGTGCACGCCGTGCCCTTCGCGCGGGTAACGGATCATCGCCGTCTCGACTCCGACGTCTTTGAGCGCGATGTAAAACTGTTCGGCTTCGGCTATCGGCACGTCGTTGTCGTTCTCGCCGTGAACGAGCATCACCGGCGTTTTGACGTTGGCCACGTAGCGGATCGGCGAACGCTGCCAGAGCAAATCCATCAAACCTTCCTGATGCGGAAACGCGCCGAATTCGACGGCCAGGTAATCGTGGTAGTAGGCCAGATAGTTTTGCGTGATCAGATTTGAAATGCCTGCAATCGGGATCGCGGCTTTGAAGCGGTTGGTCTGAGTGACGAGCCAGTTGGTCAATTGCCCGCCGTAACTGCCGCCTTCAACTCCCAGCCGTTCGCCGTCAATCCAACTGTTGCGGCGCAGCGCGGCCTCGACGCCGTATAAAACATCTTTCGCTTCGCCGCCATTTTGATCGCGGAAGATAGCGTCGGCGAATCGCTGGCCGTAGCCGGTCGAGCCGCGATAATTGACCATCAACACAGCCCATCCGCGCGCGGCATAAACCTGAGCTTTCGAGTTGAACGCTGGCCCCTGCTGCCCGTGCGGCCCGCCGTGAATGACCGTGATCATCGGATGTTTTGAACCGGCGGTCATCCCCAGCGGTTTGGTCAGAAACGCCTCGACCTCGGTTCCGTCGAAACTCCGAAACGTGAACGACTCGACTTCGGCGATCTGTCGAGCGCCGAGCATCGTCTGGTTCAGATTGGTCAACTGCTTCGTGACGCCGTTCGCGCGCAGATGAAGTTGCGCCAGATCGCGCGGCGCGGCGAACGAATATGCGACCGCGCCGTTTCTGCCCAGCGACCACGAACCGACGCCGCCTCGATCATTGATCACGACCTCGGGCTTCAAGCCATTCATCGGTAAACGATAGAGCCGAACATTGCCGCGCTCCTGCACTGTGAAATAAACGTTGCCGCCGTCTTCTGACCATTCGGGCGAGCCTTGCCGGTTATCAATCGCGCCGCCGATCTCGCGCCGGTCGCTCCCGTCGGCGTTCATCGTCCAGACGCGCGTGTCTTCCATCGTCGTCTCCGATGAAGTCAGCCCGCGCTTCGTGCCCAGATAGACAATCATCTTTCCGTCGGGCGACCAGCGCGGGCGGTATTCGACGTTTTCTGTCTGAGTCAGTTGTCGAATCTTGCCGTCGGCGACCTTGATCGCGAACACGTCGTAATTGAAGAAGCGGTCGGGGTCAGGCTCGCGATTCGAGACGAAAAGAATCTCGTCGCCGTTCGGAGACCAGTCAATCGAATGCTCGTAGTAATTCCCGTCGGTCAACTGCCGCGTCTGTTTCGTCTCGATGTCGGCGATGAAGATGTGCGTGCGGCGGTTGTCGTTGAACCGCGTCATCCCTTCAGAAGCCGTCGGCTTGTACAAATAACGCGTGATGACGACCGGGTCGCCGTTCGCGGCCTCGGTTTCAGGCCCCGGCGTGGTCGAGATGAATGCGATCCGCCTGCTGTCGGGCGACCACGCGATGCGCTCGCCGGTCGAAGGCAGCGGATGATTCGTGCCTTGAACCGGCGCGATGAACATCGGCTGCGAGCCGTCGGCGCGAACCACTATCAATCCGGCTTTGTCCGCGACGCGTCCGAAGCAGGCGATCAATTTTCCGTCCGGCGACCAACGCGCGCCGCCAGACGCGCCTTCGACCTGCGCCGCCTTGCCGCTCGCCACGTCCATCAACCACAACTGCGAATATGGCGAGCCGGGCCGGTCGTTGTTCGTGACGCTGTAGGCGACGCGCGCGCCGTCAGGCGAAAGCTGAACGTCGCCGACCGAACGCAGTTGATAAAGGTCGCTGCTTTGCAAGCCCGACGTTTGCGCCTGCGAGCCAATCGCCGGTTCGGACATCAGCAATGCAGTGATCGAGATTGTGAGCGCGAGAAACGCCATTGACGATCTGGACGGCTTCCCGTCGAATCGGCTACGTGATCGCATTTTCTTTTCCTCCTGAAATGATGAGCGGTTGGCGCGCAGTATACACTCGCGCTCCGCGCAAACAGAAAGGCCGAGTTCCAAATTCCCTGCAAGACATCCGCGCGCCCGCCGTTCAATTATTGCTGCGGATGAAATCAGACCGTAAATCAAATTAGCCAGATCAATTCTCAACACAGCCCCGATTCAAAACACAGGTTCTTCTTTTCAACTCAGGAGGATTTTATGTCGAAGTGTGTCTACTTGTTGCTTTTCGTCATCACGCTGCTTTTCTCATCGCCGCGTCTGTCCGCGCAAACTCCGGCGCAGAGCGAAAACAATCCGCCGCCGCTGCGTCGCGTGACGTTGTACAAACACGGCGTCGGTTATTTCGAGCGCCAGGGCAAGGTCAACGGCGATCAGCAGGTGACTTTTCTTTTCGACGCGGCGCAGATGAACGATGTGCTTAAATCGCTGGTCGCGCTCGATCTGGGCAAAGGCCCCGACAAAGGCAAAATCTCGGCGGTCACTTTCGATTCGATTAAGCCGGTTGATAAACGCCTCGAAGAGTTCGGCATCAGCCTCGATTCTACAAACTCGATGGGATTGACTTCCCTGCTCGGCCAGTTGAGAGGCGCGCGCGTGGAAGTTCGCGCGGGCGCAAGCCCCACAATTGGCGTTGTCGCCGGAATCGAAAAACGAACGCGGACGCAAGGCCCCGAAAAGACAGAAATGCAGGAACTGGTTCTGGTCAGCGATGGCGGCGAATTGCGCAGCATCCCGCTCGACCAGATTCGCGGCATCAAACTGCTCGACGCGAAATTGCGCGAAGACCTCGACCAATACCTCTCGATCCTGCAATCCACGATTCACAAAAACCTGCGCAAGCTGACGATTTCGACCGCCGGGCAGGGCGAGCGCGACCTGTTCATCAGCTACGTCGTCGAAGCGCCCGTCTGGAAGACGACTTACCGCATCGTGCTCGACGCCAAATCGAAACCGTTCCTGCAAGGCTGGGCGCTGGTAGACAACGTGCAGGACGAAGACTGGAACGACGTGACGCTCTCGCTGGTTTCTGGCGCGCCGGTTTCTTTCATTCAGGATTTGCAGCAGCCACGCTTCAAGCAACGTCCGGTGGTCGGAATGCCGGAAGACGTGACGGTCGCGCCGCAGATTCCGCAGGCTTCGCTCGGCACGGCGTTTGGATCAGTGTCCGGAGTTAGCGCCATTGAAGGCGTAGTCAGAGACATGACCGGCGCAGTCGTTACGAACGCTACGATCAGAGCTACTCAAACAAGCACTGGCGCCGAAATCACCGCGACCACCGACGCTAATGGCCGTTACCAATTGCGCGGCCTGCCGTCAGGGCCATATCGCGTCAGAATTGACAGTCCGGGTTTCAAAAGCGCCGTCGTTGAGCGTGTAAAATTGGCTCCGGGAACACTGGCGCGCAACAACTTCCGACTGGAGGCCGGGTCGGTTTCGGAGACAGTGACCATCTCGGAGAGCAGTGTCGCTTCGCTGCCGCTGAACGGCCGCAATCGGCTCAACCTGGCCATGATTTCCCCCGGCGCGGCGATAAGGGACGCGGACTCCGGCGTCGAGGCCGATGTTGAAACGCAAGACATCGGCGAACTGTTTGAATACCGCATCGCGCACCCGGTCACGATCAAACGCAATAGTTCGGCGCTGATCCCGATTCTGCAAAATCAGATCGAAGGCGAAAGCGTCTCGCTTTACAACCAGGAGACTCGCGGGCAGAACCCGATGAGCGCGCTCTACCTGAACAACACCACTGGGCTGACTCTGGAAAGCGGGCCGCTGACGATCATTGAAAACGACACCTACGCGGGCGAGGCGCTGACGGGCCGCATCAAACCGGGAGAGAAACGCTTCATCACTTACGCCGTTGACCTCGGCTGCCGCGTCAGCGTCAAAGAAGACGAGGAAGACCAGAAGGCTTTTCTGGCCGAATTCATCAACGGCGAATTCCGGCTGCATTACAAACAGATGAAGACGACCGTTTACACGCTCAACAATCTGACCGAGCGCGCAAAGACCGTTTACATCGAACATCCCTACGACAAAGACGAAAAGTGGCAGTTGGTCAAAACCGCCAAGCCGGTCGAGACGACCGAGAAATATTATCGTTTCAAAGTCATCGTGGCTCCGAATGTGGCGGCGCAATTCACGGTCAGCGAAGAACTGCCCGACACGCACACCTACGCGCTGACGAACATCACGACCAACGACATTCAGATCTTCGTCAAATCGAATTACCTGACGCCGCAGATGCGGCAGGCGCTGGACGGCATCGCCGATCTGAAGACGCAGATATCGCAACTCGCCCGTCAAACCGCCGAGAAGCAGTCGGAGATCCACACGATCACGAGAGACCAGGAGCGGATGCGCGAGAACCTGCGCGCGCTGGGCAAGACCGAAGAGGAAAAACAACTGGTGCAACGCTACGTGGCAAAGATCGCACAGGGCGAAGACCAGCTTGAACGGTTGCGGCTGGAAGAAAAAAAGCTAAAAGACGACCGAGACAGCTTCCAACGGCAACTCGACGATAGGATTCGCAAGCTGGCAATTGAACATCGGCTGAGTTAGCAGGAAGCGGGTTTACTGGAGGGGCGTGCGGCCAATTAGATTAAGGCAGGCTTTTTGCCTGCGCACGAAAGGCGTGTGGGGCAGGTTGGGAACCTGCCCCACGACGAGACTGCAATTTCCTTGCCTTAATCTCATTGGCTGCACGCTCCCCAGGCCTTGCGAGCATCCACTCGGGCTTCCTGCTACGGCGCTTTAGTTTGAGCCGCGACTGTCAATTGATTGCTGACGTTTTTCACTCCGTCTACGTCCTGCGCGATGCGCTGGGCCAGCGCGCGTTCCGCCTTCGACGCCACCGAACCGGTCAGCGTGACGGCGTTGTTTCGTCCCGCGACCTTGATCGCGCCTGCGTCGGCGAAATTCTCGCGCTCCTTGAAGAGCGCGAACAGAACCCGATTTGCCAGGTCTTTATCCCTGGACGCCCCTTCAGGTTCTCCCGGAGTTTCGTTTTGCGCGGCCGCCGGGTTGCTGACTTCCAGGTTGTTCACGACGCTCACCACGTTGGGAACGCTGCTCGCCACCTGCTCGGCTCCGGCTTTTTGCGCCGGGGTTTCGACGCGGCCGGTGAGCGTCACGATGCGATCCTGAACGCTGGCCTGAATGCTCTGCCCCTGCAAGCCCTGACTCGACATCAGCCTTTCGTTCAAGTTGGCCCTGATTTCCAGGTCGGCCACGCGCATCCCTTCGCGCACGCTCGATTCCGAAGGCTTGATCCCTGAGTTGACCTGAATCTGGTTCTCCACGGTTTTGACATCGGGGATGTCTTTCGCGACGTTCCCAGCCAGTTCCTTATCAACATCAGAAGGCACTTGCCCGGTCAGGGTGACGACGCCGCTTTTAGCCTCGATGTTAATTTCGTAAGCCGACAAACGTTTTGATAAAGAGAACGCCGATTTGACTTTGTTCGTCATCGCGATGTCGTCGGCGCTCCGGCTCTCGCCCCACACGCGGCCAAGCAGCGAACGCCCTGTCGCGGTGAAGTAAACGAACAGTCCCAGTGCGACGACCAACGCCAATGCGGTTATAAGCGCCTTGCGAGCCATATGTTCACCTCGGGTTGTTTGGTTTGAGTTATGACGGGTACAGCGCGCGCAGTGTAATCAATGCGCTGATGAGTGACAAGCGTCCAGCGGTTCGGCAAAAAACGCATCCGGTCAGGATAAGTTTTCGTAATCCGCATTGAGACCTGAACCGATCTTGAGCCTAACCATTTTCGGGCCGTCAAAAAATAATGACTGAGCGTTCATTCAGTAAAAAACAAGATATTGTCTGACCGGTCAACTAATTACGCTGACCGCTCGGTCAGTCGCGCCACAAATGCTTGAAAAGGTTGGACAAATCGGCTTGACAGCAGTTTGTTATTAAATTTAGATTTGCGGCGCAGTCGCGCGAAAATCGTGGCTGGCGCAATTAGTAAACAATCCATTTCAATCAAGCAGAAGGAGCGAACTCGATGCAAATGAGAAGAAGTTTCTCCCTGACCATGGCTATCACTCTCTGTCTCGCCGCTGGTCTGATCTTCATCGCCAGTGGCAGCGCCGACAACACATCTAAAAAAAGCACGGCGAAAAACGTTACGTTCAGCAAAGATGTCGCGCCGATCTTCTTTAAAAATTGCGCCGAATGCCATCGCCCCGGCGAAAGCGCTCCGTTCTCGGCGCTGAATTACAAAGCCGTTCGTCCGTGGGCGAAGTCAATCAAAGAGAAGGTCGTCAATCGGACGATGCCACCCTGGTTCGCCGATCCGCATTACGGCGAATTCAGCAACAACCCGACGCTGACAAAAGCCCAGATTGATACGATCGCCGCCTGGGTTGACGGCGGCGCGGCTGAGGGCGATCCGAAGGATCTGCCGCCCGCTCCGAAATTCACCGAGGGCTGGAGCATCAGCAAACCGGACGTGGTGATTCAGATTCCCGAAGAATACACCTACAAACCGGGCGTGGATGAATATCAATACTTCGACGTGCCGACCAACTTCACCGAAGACAAATACGTGACGATGGCCGAAGCGCGTCCCGGCAATCGCAAAATCGTCCACCACATCATCGCGTTCATCGTGCCGCCCGGCGCGCCGAATATGGGCAAGATGACCGCCGAGCAGCGATACAAGGCGATGGAGGCGCAGTTAAAGAATTCGCCCTTCTACCGTGATGGCTTCCTGATGCGGATGAAACAGGATCAGCCGGTCGAGGATGACGGTTGCGGCCCGAACGGCAGGCGCGGCGGCACGGATAATCTGCTGGTAGGTTACGCGCCCGGACGCAACGCCGACGTTTACGCGCCCGGCACAGCACGCAAGATTCCCGCAGGCGCGACCATTCGCTTCCAGATTCATTACTCGAACCAGACTCTGAGCGGCTCCGAAGCCGAAAAAGATCGTTCGATGGTCGGCCTGGTCTTCGCCAAAGAGCCGCCGCAACGGCTGGTCACGACCAATTCCATCGGCAATATCTTCTTCAAGATTCCCGCCGGGGCCGAAAATCACCGCGTCACCGCCTGCCGCACACTCAAGCGCGACACGACGATTTACGGCCTTGAGCCGCACATGCACCTGCGCGGAAAATCAATGGAGTACAAGGTCTTCTATCCCGATGGGAAGTCCGAAACTCTGCTGAACGTGCCGAATTACGATTTCGCATGGCAAACCAACTACATTTTGAAAGAGCCGAAACGGTTGCCGAAGGGCAGCAAGATCATGGTCACGGGTTACTTCGACAATTCGGCGAAGAACAAGTTCAACCCCGACCCGACGAAAGAAGTTCGCTACGGCGAGCCAACCTACGACGAGATGATGCTCGGCTTCCTGGACTTCGTTTCGGAAGCGCCGCCCATCGCGCAGGTTGATCCGAAGATTCTCGATTCGTATACCGGCAAGTATGAAGTTATGCCGAACGTTTTCGCCAACGTTACGCGCGACGGCAACAGCCTGGTTGTGCAGGTTCCGCTCCAGCCCAAACTGGTCTTCACGCCGACTTCTGAAACCAGATTCTTCCTTGCGAACAGCGACACCGATCTCGTGATCGTCAAGAACGACAAGGGCGAGGTGGTCGAGGCCGTCATCGAGGGTGGACGCACGACTCGCGCGAAACGCGTCAAGGAGGTGGCCGCCAGCGGAAGCGGTCAGTAGTTCACAACAACAGAACAAGAAGACAAGGGGGCGTGGAGAGACGATCTCTTCGTCCCCTTTCCCGCAATATTGACAAGTACGAAAGGAGCGCCAATCACTATGAACAAAGCACGAATCGCCATAGCCGCAATCTTCAGCCTTGCGACAACGGGTTTGTTCCTGCTCCCCACCAGTCAGGCTGATACGACGAAGTCTTCATCGAAACAGGTCACATTCAACAAGGACGTCGCGCCGATCTTTTTCAAGAACTGCGCCGAATGCCATCGCGCGGGCGAGGCCGCGCCGTTTTCAGCGCTAAGCTACAAAGATGTTCGCCCCTGGGCGAAATCAATCCGTGAAAAAGTCGTGAGCCGCGAGATGCCTCCCTGGCACGCCGACCCGCACGTTCAGGCGTTCAAGAACGACCGCCGGATGACTCAGGGAGAGATTGACACGATCACCGCCTGGGTTGACGGCGGCGCGAAGGAAGGCGATCCGAAAGACCTGCCAACGGCGCCGAAATTCGTTGACGGCTGGCGCATCGGTAAACCCGACATGATTCTCTCAATGCCCGAAGAGTTCACGCTCGAAGCCAGCGGGCCGGACGAGTATCAATACTTCGAGATTCCGACCAACTTCACTGAAGACAAGTACGTGCAGATGGCCGAGGCGCGACCGGGCAATCGCCTGATCGTCCATCACATCATCGCCTTCGTCCAACCGCCGCCGAAAGGCGGCAAGCCGGCGCCCAAGCTGACCAAAGAGGAGATGGAAAAATTCCGCGAGAAGATGGAGAAGGAATCCATCTTCTACCGCGACGGCTTCCTGATGCGGATGAAGCCGGACACGCCGGTTTACGACGACGGTTGCTCGCTGCCGAGCGGCGGCGGCAGCCAGCGGCGCGATGGCGGCGGCGACGGCGACGATTCGGGAGCGGGCCAGTTGCTGGCCGGCTTCGCTCCCGGCATGGATGCCTCGATCTGGGAGCCGGGCACGGTCAAAAAAATTCCAGCCGGGTCAAAGATCATCTTCCAGATGCATTACTCGAAACAGGCCGGCTCCGTGCAGAAAGACCGCTCGATGGTCGGCCTGATCTTCGCCAAGGGGCCGTCGGAGAAGCAGGTTATCACGCGCCCGATCTCGAACAATTTCTTCAAGGTTCCACCGGGCGCCGACAATCATCGCGTCACCGCCTGCTGGACGACCAAAGAAGATATTCACCTGATCAATTCCATGCCGCACATGCACCTGCGCGGCAAGGCGATGGAGATCAAGGCCTATTATCCCGATGGCCGTAGCGAAGTTCTGCTCAATGTGCCGAACTACAGCTTCTCGTGGCAAACGGTCTACTACTACAACAAACCGATCGCCATCCCGAAAGGCACGAAGTTCGTAGTTACCGCTCATTTCGACAACTCCACCAAGAACAAATACAACCCCGATCCGACGCAGGCCGTGCGATTCGGCGAGCCGACTTACGACGATATGATGATCGGCTGGATTGATTACACGGTGGACGGCAAGAGTCCGAAGAACGCGACAGCGTCGAACAGCGGCGGTTCGAGTGAAAAGTAGTGTTCATGGTTGTTTGACTCTGCGGGTAGGGCTTGCGCTCTACCCACTTTTTCACGCGACTGAAACCGACAGGTAACGCGCGCCGTCATTACAAACAGATTCCAAATTTCCAACTGCAACAACCCACTCTGATCAAGAGGTGATGAGACTGATGAGAAAAACAATTATGATTTCAGCGGGCGCCGTTTTCCTGGCGGCGATCTGTCTGTTCGTCCTGCCAGTGACGAACGCCAACAGCAACAACAAACCCGGCGCGAAGAACGTTACGTTCACCAAAGACGTCGCGCCGATCTTCTTCAAGCAGTGCGCTGAATGCCACCGCGAAGGCGAGGTCGCCCCGTTTTCGGTGATGAGCTACAAAGACGTTCGTCCGTGGGCGAAGTCAATCCGCGAGAAAGTCGTCAGCAAGGAGATGCCGCCCTGGCACGCCGACCCGAAGCACGGCGAATGGCTCAACGACCGACGGTTGACTCAAGCCGAGATTGACACGATCGCCGCCTGGGTTGATGGCGGAGCGAAAGAAGGCGATCCGAAGGCTTTGCCGCCCGCGCCGAAATTCATTGACGGATGGGCCATCGGCAAACCCGATGAGACATTCTCGATTCCCGAACAATCGGTGCCCGCCGACGGCGTGATCAAGTATCTGTACTTCGACGTTCCGACCAACTTCAAGGAAGACCGTTGGATCACCGCCGCCGAAATTCGCAGCACGGGACGCGCCGCCGTGCACCACGTGATCGTCTTCATCTCCGATCCGAACGGCGCCGCGCGCGGCGATGGCAATCTGCTCGCCGGTTTCGCGCCGGGCGAGCAGCCGACGCGGTTTCGGCCTGGGATGGCCAAGAAAGTTCCGGCTGGCGCGAAGCTGCGATTCCAGATGCATTACACGCCGAACGGCACAGCGACCAAAGACGTGACCACCATCGGCTTGATCTACGCCAAAGAGCAGCCGAAGCATCAGGTGCTGACCCGGCCCGTGCTCAACACCGGTTTCGTGATTCCGGCGGGCGCGCCGAACCACGAGGTCAAATCGTTCTACACGTTCCGCGAAGACACGAGCATCGTCAGCTTCATGCCGCATATGCATTTGCGCGGCAAAGATTTCGAGATCAAGGCGCATTACCCCGACGGCTCGTCGAAGATTCTGTTGAACGTGCCGAAGTACGACTTCAGTTGGCAGACTTATTACGTGCCGAAGGAAGCGGTCGTGATTCCGAAAGGCACGAAGATCGAATGCACCGCGCATTTCGACAATTCGACAGCGAACAAATTCAATCCCGATCCGACGAAGGAAGTGCGTTGGGGAGATCAGACCTGGGAAGAGATGATGATCGGCTGGCTGAGCTATTACAACGAGGGCAGCGCGAAACCGGCTGAGAGACCGGCGGCTTCGACTTCGAGCAGCGGCGGACATAAGTAGCCCGAAGCGCCTCCTGCGCCGAAATCACTGGCCACGAATCAAGCGGACGGTTGCGTCGGTTTCGATTCGTGGCCTATTCTTTCTCCGAACCCTGACTGAAGGAGAGTTATGAGAAACAACAAGTTCGTTACCGTCGTCATCTGGGCCATCGTCCTCCTGGTCGTCGTTGGTCTGGCGCTGCCTGCTGTCACTTCGTTCTTCGGCTTTTAGTTTTATGCTGAGTCAATCGCATCATTCCCGAATTGTAATCGTCGTTTTGGCCGTCGCTTTATGCCTGCTGGCGTCGCTGCGGCCCCGGACGGGCGGCGCGCACGAACCTATCACCACGAAGGTGATGTTCAATAAAGAAGTCATTCGCATCCTTGAACGCAACTGCCTGGGTTGCCACGCTCCGGGCAAGATCAAATCCGACATCTCGTTGACGACTTACGAAGAAGCGCGGCCCTGGGCGAAGGCGATCAAGGAAGAGGTTCTGGAAAAACGGATGATGCCGTTTCAGGCCGTCAAAGGTTACGGCAGCTTCGTTCACGATTACACGCTGCCGCAGCGCGACATCGAGCTGCTGGTTTCGTGGATCGAAGGAGGCGCGCCGCGCGGCGAGGCGAAAGATTATCCGAAGGCGGAGATCGAGAAGTTGATCGCTGGCAAGGAGTGGCCGATCGGAAAACCCGATCTGATTCTGCAACCCGATGAAGAGGTCAAGATCGCTTCGGAAGGCGAAGACGAGACTCGTTGTTTCGTACTGCCGACAAATCTGAAAGAAGACCGCTGGATCAACGCGATTGATTTTCAACCCGGCGCGGGCGCAGTGGTTGACAATGCATGGTTCGCCGTTGAGCGAGTGGTCAAAACCGCCGGGCGCGCCAACGGCGATTGTCCGTCGAATGTTGACCGCATCGGCCAATGGGCGCCCGGTCAATCCGCCAATCGCCTGCCTGAAGGCGCCGCGATCAAATTGCCTGCCAATTCGCGCGTCGTGATGCAGATTCGATATCGCAAGAACGGCGAAGCGACGACCGACCGCAGCAGCGTCGGCTTGTATTTCGCGAAAGGCTCGATCAGCAAATTCGTCCGCAACGTTGCGATCAACGCGCCTGCGACCGTCGTTTCACCGAACGCCGAAAGTCAACGAGTCAGAGCTTCATACGCGATCAACGAACCGACCGATGTTGTCGCGATTCGTCCGCTGCTCTTCCCTTTTGCGAAGTCAATCGAAGCCGTCGCGCATCGTCCGGACGGCTCGATTGAAGTTCTGGTCTGGGCGAAAGATTATCGGTTCGACTGGCAACCGGCCTACTTCTTCAAAAAACCGGTCGCGTTGCCGAAAGGCGCGCGCATCGAGGTGACGGCTTATCTGAATAATTCGGAAGAGGACGATTCGAACAAGCGCGCGACACAGGCGCGATTCGCCGGCCCGCTGTGTGAGCTTTCATTGACCGCAACCGCGCCCGTAAAAGAGGCGCGGCGATGATCACGCAAAACTTCGACGCGCATCCGGCGGCGTCCGATGGCGTGCGTTTTCCAGGGTGAGATGCTATATTCCGAGTCGAATTGGATAGACCAATTGCGAACCCAATGTCTCTCACTCATCCATCTAAAACTAAATTGGCTAATATGAAATCCGAAGAAGTCATCCCAACGACTATCTTGTCGCGATGGTGAATCTTGATGTGAAGTGGGAATAGAATAGTCGCGGCGACAAGAGGTCAAAACCCTGGCTGCCCCAACAAGCCGCAGAAAATAAAACGGAGTTTGTTAATAAAATGTCCGCAACGACACTCGAAGAAACAGTTACCAAGCTACCAATCGAAGAGCTGGAGGCCGTCACGATCCGTTTCGCCGGAGATTCCGGCGATGGCATGCAGGTGACAGGAGGTCAGTTCACCGCCACCTCCGCAGTCATCGGCAACGACATCTCGACTCTCCCCGATTTCCCTGCTGAAATCCGCGCGCCTGCGGGCAGTTTGCCCGGCGTATCGGGTTATCAGCTCAATTTCAGCAGCCGCGACATCCACACGCCCGGCGACGAGCCGAACGTGCTTGTGGCAATGAATCCGGCGGCGCTCAAAGTCAACATCAAAGACCTGGAGCCGGGCGGCATCCTCGTCCTCAACACCGACGAATTCAACGACGGCAATTTGAAGAAAGCCGGTTACACGGCCAACCCGATTGACGACGGCTCGCTTTCCGGCTATCGCGTCTTCAAACTGCCGATCACTTCGCTGACGCTGAAAGCCCTGGAAAATTCGAGCATGCCGTTCAAACAGCGGGAACGCTGCAAGAACTTTTACGCGCTCGGATTGATGTACTGGCTCTACGACCGCCCGATGGAGCCGACGTTGAAATGGATTGACGATAAGTTCGGCGCAAAGCCCGAAGTCGCCGAAGCCAACGTCATGGCGCTCAAGGCCGGGTACAACTACGCCGACACGATGGAGCTTTTCACCTCGCACTACCACGTCGGCAAGGCGCAGATCAAACCGGGCAAATATCGCAACATCACCGGCAACGAAGCGACCGCCATCGGCTTCATCACCGCGTCGCAACTTGCGGGCCGCCCGCTCTTTTACGGCAGCTATCCGATCACGCCAGCGTCGGACATCCTGCACGAGCTTTCAAAGCACAAGAATTTCGGCGTCAAAACTTTTCAGGCCGAAGACGAAATCGCCGCGATTGGCGCGGCCATCGGCGCGTCGTTCGCGGGCCACATCGGATTGACGGGCACTTCAGGCCCCGGCGTCGCGCTGAAATCCGAAGCCATCGGCCTGGCTGTGATGACTGAACTTCCGCTGATCATCATTGACGTGCAGCGCGGAGGGCCATCAACCGGTTTGCCGACGAAGACCGAGCAGGCCGATCTGTTGCAGGCGATGTTCGGACGCAACAGCGAATCGCCCGTAGGCATCGTCGCTCCGGCCACGCCCGGCGATTGTTTCAAGATGGCGGTCGAAGCTGTGCGATTGGCGACGAAATACATGGCGCCGGTCTTCTTCCTCTCCGATGGTTATCTGGGCAACGGTTCGGAGCCGTGGGAGATTCCCTCGCTCGACAGTTTGCCGGAGATGAAGATCAATTTCCGAACTGAAGTCGAAGGATTCTTTCCGTATATGCGCGATGAGAAGACGCTGGCGCGGCCCTGGGCGATTCCGGGCACGCCGGGACTCGAACACCGCATCGGCGGCATCGAGAAGAAGCACATCACCGGCAACGTCAATTACGAACCGGACAACCACGACTTCATGGTTCGGCTGCGCGCCGAAAAAATTCAGCGCATGCAGCAGGACATTCCGCCGCTCGAAGTTTTCGGCGCGCCCGAAGGCAAAGTCCTCGTGCTGGGTTGGGGATCAACTTACGGCGCGATCACGACCGCCGTCGAACAGATGCGCGAACGAGGCCACGCCGTGTCGAGCGCGCACCTGCGCTACTTGAACCCGTTCCCGTCGAATCTGGGCGATGTGTTGAAGCGTTTCGAGACTGTGATCATACCGGAGTTGAATCTGGGGCAACTGTGCATGCTCATCCGCGCGCAGTTTTTGATTGACGCGGTCAGCTTCTCGCAAGTCAAAGGCAAACCGTTCAAGGTTTCGGCGCTGGTCAATAAGATCAAAGAGTATCTATGAAAGATTGAAGATTTGTTCTCGTAGAAATAAAGGTGATTCAAATGAGTGAAAACGGACATACAACAAACGGAGCGGTAAAACTCACACGCAAGGATTTTCAAACCGATCAGGAAGTGCGCTGGTGCCCGGGCTGCGGCGACTATTCGATCCTGGCGCAAGTCCAGAAGGTCATGCCGGAACTCGGCATCCCGAAGGAAAAGATCGTGTTCATTTCCGGCATCGGCTGTTCAAGCCGCTTTCCGTACTACATGAACACTTACGGTTTCCACACGATTCACGGGCGCGCGCCAGCGTTCGCTACCGGAGTGAAAGTAGCCAATCCCGATCTTCAAGTCTGGGTGATCACTGGCGATGGCGACGCGCTGTCAATCGGCGGGAACCATTTCATGCACGCGCTGCGCCGCAACGTTGATCTGAAGATCATCCTCTTCAACAACCGCATCTACGGTTTGACCAAAGGGCAGTATTCGCCGACCTCGGAATTGGGCAAGCGGAACAAGTCGGCGCCGATGGGCACGATTGATTATCCGATCAATCCGCTGAGTCTGGCCTTCGCCGCCGAAGCGACCTTCGTTGGCCGCTCGATGGACGTTGACCCGAAACATCTGGCGACGATGATCGAGCGATTAGCCGCGCATAAAGGTTCGGGCTTCCTTGAGGTCTATCAAAACTGCAACATCTTCAACGACGGCACGTTCAAAAACTTCAATGAGCGCGAGGTCAAAGAAGACCGCATGATCCAGCTCGAACACGGCAAACCGCTCATCTTCGGCAAAAATAAAAACAAAGGCATTCGGCTCAACGGCGTGACGCCGGAGATTGTCACAGTTGGAGAAAACGGCGTAACGGTTGACGATCTCCTCGTTCACAACGAAAATGCTCGCGAACCTAATCTGCCGTACATTCTTGGGAGAATGCAATTTCCCGAATACCCCGTGCCGGTCGGTGTATTCCGCGCAATCGAAAGGCCGACTTATGAGCAAATGCTCGTCGGTCAAATCTCGACGGCGGTTGAAACGAAAGGGGCCGGCAGCCTGGAGAAATTGATTAACAGCGGCGAAACCTGGGTTATCAATTGAAAGGAGGCGCGATGATCTGCCCTTACTGCGGCCACAACAATCTGGATGGGTTGGACAACTGCGAAGAGTGCATCCACGATTTGAGCGCCTTCGATGTGCCAACGCCCACCGGAGGCTTGCAACAGCATTTGATGGAAGACACCATCGGCCACATCCCGTTTGATCGGCTCGTGCTGGTCAATCCTGCTGATTCGGTCGCTCACGCCGTCTCGCGAATCAAGACCATCGGCATCGGTCAGGCGGTGGTCGTTGAAGACGGCAGGTTGATCGGCATTCTGACCGAACGCGATCTGCTCAATAAAGTCGCGGGACGCGAATTGAATCTGGATAAATTGCCGGTGAGCGAAGTGATGACGCGATGGCCGGAGACAATCGCAGAGAGCGATCCAATTCGGGTGATCGTCAACAAAATGGCCATTGGCGAATATCGCCACGTGCCGGTTGTCAGAGACGGCCGGCCCATCGGCATCGTCTCCGCCAAAGCGGTCGCCAACTATATTTTGAAATTCAGCGGCTTGGATTTTTGAATCAACGCCGCAAGCGGTAGCGAGCGGGCCGGACAATTGAAGCGCCGCTCGGTACCGATCCGATAGCTTTGCTGGGAGGCCATCATGTCAATCGCAGATAAATTGAGCGAAGTAAAAATTCGCCATCTCCCGTTGCGCCAGCCGGCGCTGGTCGAACGAAACGCAAGCATCCGCGAGGCAATCGAAACAATGAAAGCCAGAAGTTTGGGATGCGCGCTGGTCTGCGAGCGTGGAAAGCTGATAGGACTTTTCACCGAGCGAGATTTGCTCAACAAGGTGATCGGCGAGCCTGTCAATTATTCATCGGCGGTCGAGCAGGTGATGACGATCAATCCGGCTCGACTGAGCATGGACGATTCCGTGCTCACGGCGATGCGCCTGATGCAAGAAGGCGATTATCGCAACATCCCGCTCGTGGATGCCGAGGACGCGGCGGCTGGCGTAGTGACCGTGCGCGACCTGGTCACGTACTTCGCCGAACATTTTCCGAAAGAGGCGCTCAACCTTCCGCCGGATCACGATCAATTGATGCGGCACGCGGAGGGAGCGTAACGAACAAGGTTATTTCACATTTATGCCCATACTTTCAGACATCATCAACGCAGCAAAAGAAGTGATCGAGGTGGCGCGCACGACCGCGCAGGGAATGAGCGTCACGCTCAGCCACATTCCGGCGAAGAAAGATACTGTTCAATATCCCGATGAGCCGGTGCAGATTTACCGCCGCTTCCGTGGCGAGCATTTTCTGGACGTAAACGAAGACGGCAAGGAGAAATGCGTCTCGTGTTTTCTCTGCGCCGCAGCCTGCCCCGCGGACGCCATTTACATCGAAGGCGCCGAAGACGCGCGCCCGTACGCCGAGCGCATCGGACAGGATCATCGTTACGCCAGGGTCTACCAGATTGATTATGGCCGCTGCATCCTCTGCGGCTTCTGCGTTGACGCCTGTCCGACCGACGCCATCAATCACGGTCACAATTTCGAGTGGGCCGTCTACACGCCCGGCGAGATGGTCAAAGACAAAGACTATTTGCTGGCCAACAAATGGCGCGAACCCGGCGTCGAGCCGAACGAGAAGCAGAAAGCTCTGGCCGCGAAACAGAAACTGGGCAAGTTCAACATGATCTTGAAATAGAACGACAAGCCCTAAATGGCGATGAGTGACCGTGAACTCAATCACCGCTGCTCTACGCGATCAATCCAACTGTCTCCGGCGTACATTCGCATCGGTCGCCCGCGCTCCTCAACGAATCGCACCACTTCACCCACCACACCGCCGCCCGTAGGCGCAACGTAGCGGAAGCGCCCGCCCCCGAGGGGTTCCAGCGTGATGGGGGTGTCAACGTTCGGGCCATTCGGCGTGATTATCACCAGCCGCTGGTTGAGGAGCACGACCTGCGAGTCTCCTCCGCGTCCACGATAAAGCCCCGCGAAACGCGCCCACGCCGGGTCCCACGCCACGACGGCTGGCTTCGGCGCCGTCACCCTGGCGACCGCCTGACCGACGGTGGCTATCAACTGCCGCGCGATGTCACCGGGGTTGGAGTCGTTCGTGTTGGTGAGGACGATGACCCCCACCTTGTCGTCGAGTTGGATCAACGTCATCGTCGTGTTGCCGGGATAGCCGCCGCCATGCCCGACGTAGGTTCGGTTATTGATCCGAGACACGTCGAATCCGAGTCCCGATCCTGAGTTCCAGTTCTCCTCCACCGAACGCACCCGGTGCATCTCGCGCCACGATCCGGCGCTCACGATCTGCGCTCCGCCGCGCGGACCTCGGCGGAAGTTCGCTGAAACAAACTTCGCCATGTCCTCGACATTCGAGGTGATCCCGGTGGCCGCCGCCATCCCGCGCGCATCCACGAAGGGAAGTACTTCGCGCGTCCCGTCCGGCATGCGACGCCCGTAGGGAACGGTCAGCCCGGGAACGTTCTGATCTACGCTTGAGTCGTTCATGCCCAGCGGTTTGAAAATGTGGCGCTCAACGTAATCAGCCCACCGCTCCCCGCTCACCTGCTCAATGAGCAGGCCCGCCACGGCATAAGCGAGGTTGGAGTACTTCCACCGCACTGACGGTGCGAAGGCCGCCTGCCGGTCGGCGTACAGACGCCGCAGTTCATCAGCGGTCGGAAACTCGAATGACGTCCAGTGGTCGCCGGCCTCGCGCTGCATCCCCGAACTGTGCGAGAGGAGTTGCTCAATCGTGATGGGGCCATCGTCATCGCCTGCGGGCCTGGCCTTGAACCACGAGAGATATTTCACCACGGGATCGTCGAGCCGCAGCTTGCCCTCTTCACGCAGTTGCATAATCGCAATGGCGGTGAATAATTTGCTGTGGGAGGCCATGCGAAACTTCGTCGTCGTCGTCATCGGCAATTTCGCTTTGACATCAGCAAAGCCAAAGCCCTTGGCCCAGACCAGCGTCTGATCGCTCACCACGCCGACCGCGATGCCCGGCAATCCGCGATACGCAATCTGCCCCTCGATCCACGCTGAAAAGAGACGCTCGGCTCCCAGAACGTCAGGATGGTCAGCCACGCTGACGGCAGCAGACTGCGGAGCGGCGGATTGCGCATGCAGAGCGCCCACCGCGAAGATGGACACAGCAAGCGCGAACGCGGCAATGCCGAGTCTGTTTGCAATCGCCTGCGCGCGGGCGGCACGCAGCGTTTTCGATACATGATTCATAAGTTCTCCCGTTCAGAAATAGTGTGCTCGCCCGCAACCTGTTGTTGGGCGGATTGGACAAGAACTTCAGGTAGTTTTGTTCTTTTCATCCCAGATCATCGGCTCCCACAACTCCACCTTATTCCCTTCCGGGTCCATGATCCACGCAAACTTGCCGTTTTCATGCGATTCGGGGCTTTGAACGATTTCGACGCCGCCCGCGCGCAGTTGCGCGATCATTTCGTCAAGATTGTCAACCCGGTAGTTGATCATGAAAGCAGAGTTGCTGGGGCTGAACCACTTGCTTTCTTTTTCCGCGAGGCTCCATACGGTCAGCCCCTTATCCTCTGCTTTGTCATCCGGCCATCTCAGAATCGCGCCGCCAAAGCTCTCTAGCGGCATACCCAGATGTTTCTGATACCAGGCCGCAAGTGCGCTCCTGTCGTTGCTGCTCTTGAAAAAAACACCGCCAATTCCGGTAACTCTCGCCATTGTTGCCTCCATTCACATGTTCTGCTAATCCACATAGCCGCCTAACGCTCAGCATCAGCGGGCGCGCACGCGAGACGTTGAGAAATCGGCCAAGCAAGCAGTGCACGCTCCGCTGCATGCGATAGTTGGGTTGCGCCGTTTGGGTCAATAGTCGTCCGAGAATGTATCTTTCTTGAAGCTGTGGAACGACACCCGAAAGTAGTCGTGGGCTTGTTCGAATTCCTGATAGAGACTGCTGTAGCAACGTTGTACATCCTGAACGGAAAGGAGAATGTCTGCCAGAGTCGTCCGACGGGTAAGCCTGTGCACGAGGTCGTTTCGGCGTTTATTGATATCCTCACACAGCGACAGTATCTCGTCTCGCTCAGGGAAAGAGACCGTATGCCTGAGGTCATCGAGGAGTTGCCCAAACATCTGGCGCGGCCGGTTTGGGAATGAGATCTCGGCCGGAAAAACGGCCAATTGGATGAAGAACTGAGAATCACGAACGAGAAGCCGAACCATCTCCTCTGAGAGTTGGTGATAAATAAGGAGCGCGGCGAGCGCACCCTCGACCGTTGCCCGATTCAGAGCTTGCTCAGCCAAGCTATCGAGATCATCGAGAAACTCGGGCCGTTCGAAGTCTGGCCAGAGGTCCGAGGACTGGATTCTTCTTCGCAGATCAGCTTCGTATGTCATTGTAGTGTAGCAAGTCGGGTTAACTAGCAAGTTGGGTTTGTTACTTCAGCCATAACAGCTACCCACGCGACATCGTGTCGCACCCAAACATGAATTCCGCCCCAAACATGAATTCCGCTGCGTTGTGAGTGTCTATCATTGAACATGGGAGGGCCGATTGTATGCGATGAAGAATGCAGAGGCCAAGAAACCCGCGAAGAATCTTTGGCTGACCGCCGTCGCTGGCAAAAACCTGATATGTGATGAACAGGTGTGAGTTCCCACACGCAGGGCGTGCCAATTGCGCGGAATCAGGGCTGACTGGCCATGGCCATGACCTCTTTGGCGCCGGCTGGCCGGATCAGGAGCAGCGTCAGACCCGCCGCGCACAAAATCAACGCCGAAATCTGCAAGGCGCCGCCAAGACCGATGGTGTTTTTCATGGCTCCGGCGAGGGCCGCCATCGCGCCGCCCACAAGGCAACTGGCGAAATTGAAGATGCCGTAACCGGTCGCGCGTAACTGGCTCGGCGCAATCTGGCAAAGCACAGGCATCAGGTTACAGTCAAAAAATCCCCGGCCCAGACCGAAGACCAGCAGGCCTATCACCAGCACGACGTAGGAAGACGTATAGCCAACCACGAACAGAAACGTTCCGGCGGAGATGAAGCCGATGACCTGCGTCAACACGCGCGCTCGTGGATCGCGGCTGCTCCACCGGTCGGCCAGCATTCCGCCCAGAATAATCCCCGCGAACGACGCCGCCTGAATGTAGAAGGTCGCCGAAAAACCCGCGCCGGTCAGACTCATCTGAAACCGTTCGTAGAGGTAGGTCGGCAGCCAGGTGTAAACGATCCAGAAGGCAATCGCCGCCATGCTGTTGGCCACGCCGAGAATCAGAAAGCCGCGCAGCGAAAACAGCTCTTTCACCGAAGCGAGGAAATTCAGCTTGTCGCGGGCGGCCTCGACTTCAATTGGCGGCGTGACCGTTGCGCTCGCTTTCCCCTTCAGACCGAAGAAGGCGATCACGGCATACACCAGACCGACCACACCCAGCAGCGTGAACGCCGGACGCCAGCCGTAATGCTCGCCAATCCATCCGCCCAGCACGCCGCCGAGGACGACGCCGGTGTAGAGGCCACTCTGATGCAATCCCGTCGCCAGCGAGCGCGTGCGTTCGCCGTGATGGTCGGCGATCAGCGCCAGCGCGGCGGGCAGATAACAGGCCTCGCTGACGCCCATCAAGGCGCGCGCCGTAAGCAGTTGCGAGAAACTGCCCGCGTGCGCCGTCGCCCACGTCACCAGCGACCAGACCACCAGACTGAAAACGATCACGCTCTTGCGGCTGAAGCGATCCGCCAGGTATCCGCCCGGCAGACTGAACAAACCGTAAATCCACAGGAAGGCCGTGCTGAGCAAACCGAGTTGCGTGTCAGAAACCTGGAACTCGGCTTTGAGCGGCGGGAAGAGCGAGAAGATCACCTGCCGGTCGAGGTAATTCAACATCCCGACAACCCAGAGCAGCGCGACTAACAGCCAGGCGTAACGTGAAATTTTCATTGCGCCGCTCCTCGCGCAAAAAGCGCGGAGACGAAATCCGATCCGGCGATCATCTCATCCATTCGCGCTTCTTCTTCTTTGCTCAGACTTCGTCGCGGCGGCAGACATTCGCCGCAATCAATCCCGCGCCGCGCGACCATCGCCTTGACCGCCGGATGCACGGGGAAGCGCAAGCCGATAGCGATCATTTCGTTGATCTGCTGTTGCACCGTGCGCGCCTGTTCCCATTGGCCTTGTTGCGTGAGCGCCCAGAGCCGGACGAAGAGTTCCGGCGCGACATTGTAAAAACTGCCGATGCCGCCATCGGCGCCCATCGCCAGCCCGGCGATCAGCATTTCGTCCGTGCCGTAAAACACCGTCGCGCCGCTCTTTTTGACTTCGGACAACAGGAACAGATCGTTGGACGTGAATTTCAACCCACAGACATTCGGAATCGCGCAGAGTTCGAGAATCAGGTCGAGCGTGTTGACGCTCGGCGCATAAGCGGGAAAGTAATAGATCAACAGCGGAATGTCAGAAGCGGAAGCAATCGCCGTGTAATAGGCTTTGATCTCGGCGAACGAATAATTGCCGATGGGCGGCAAAGCGCTGACCGCGTGCGCGCCAATCTGCGCCGCGTGTTTCGTCAAATCAACCGCTTCCGCCGTACTCATCGCGCCGGTGTGGACGATGACGGCCTTGCCTTTCGGCGAACATTTCGCCGCCGTCTCGGCGACGCGCTTGCGCTGCTCGCCGCTCTGTTGCAAGCCCTCGCCCGTCTGCCCGCAAACGTAAACGCCGTCCACCCCGGCGGAGTAGCAACGATCCAGCAGCCGTTCAAAAGCGTCCGCGCGAAATCGGCCTTCGGCGTCGAAGGGCGTGATCATCGCCGGAAGAATTCCTTGAAATTTGGTCATCGTGATTTTCCTTGTGAAGTTTGGCAAGCTTCATTTCCCGGGTAACAGTTCGACACAAAGCCTTCTTCATCGCAAAGGGTCAAAGGGTCAAAGGGACAAAGAAGATCAACCGGGCTCCGGCCTTTGTCCCTTTGACCCTTTGACCCTTTGCGATGAAATTGTTATCTGGTTTTCGCTCTCAATGAAACTTGCCTGAAGTTTTAGCGGCGGCCTTCGATCACAACCTGCAGGTCGTCGCT
>WBZO01000948.1_pt1 | contig 51382 bp, 39 predicted proteins | sample 5204261 | NCBI WGS metagenome assembly WBZO01 (sample SAMN12412400, study PRJNA552823) | activated sludge metagenome | isolation source: activated sludge from anammox sidestream of wastewater treatment plant... | place: USA: North Carolina | collected 2017-09
TGCCCCTTCTTGCTCTGCACCTTCACCAGCGCGGCCGTCAGGGTCGTCTTGCCATGATCGATGTGACCGATGGTGCCGACGTTCAGGTGGGGCTTCTTGCGTTCGAACTTTTCCTTGGCCATGACTGGTTATTCTCCGCGTTGTCTCAAGAGGTTCCCTTGACCTTAGCTACGATTTCCTCCTGCACCGAGGAGGGCACGGCCTCATACCGTGAGAACTGCATGCTGTAGGTGGCCCGGCCCTGCGTCTTGCTCCGCAGATCCGTGGCGTAACCGAACATGGTGGCCAGCGGCACCTCGGCCGTGATCACCTGGGAGTTGGCGCCGCGCTGGTTCATCCCCGAGATGCGTCCACGCCGCGAGTTGAGGTCACCGATGACGTCACCCATGCTGGTGTCCGGCGTGACGATCTCCACCGCCATCACGGGCTCGAGCAGCTGCAGGCCCGCGCGCTTGGCGCCCTCCTGGAAGGCCATCGAGCCGGCGATCTCGAAGGCGGTCGCCGAGGAGTCCACCTCGTGGTAGCTGCCGTCGAAGAGCCGCACCTTGGCGTCGATGAGCTGATAGCCGGCGAGCACGCCGCGCGCCATGGCCTCACGGATGCCCTTCTCCACGGCGGGGATGAACTCCTTGGGGATCACCCCACCGACCACGTCGTTGAGGAACTGGAAGCCAGAGCCGCGCTCCCCAGGCTCGAGCTCGATCTTGACGTGACCGTACTGGCCCTTGCCGCCGGTCTGTCGCACGAAGCGGTGCTCGGCCGTCACCGCCTTGGAGATGCACTCACGGTAGGCCACCTCGGGCTTGCCGATGTTGGCCTCGACCTTGAACTCACGCCGGAGACGATCGACGATGATCTCCAGGTGCAGCTCGCCCATGCCGGCGATGATGGTCTGCCCCGTCTCCTCGTTCGTGTAGGTGCGGAAGCTCGGGTCTTCGAAGGCCAGCTTGGCCAGGCTGACGCCGAGCTTGTCGAGATCCGCCTGGGTCCGGGGCTCGATGGCGATGCTGATCACGGGCTCCGGGAAGACGATGCGCTCGAGCACGATGGGCGCCTTCTCATCGCACAGGGTGTCCCCCGTCCGCGTGTCTCGGAGCCCGACGGCCGCGTAGATGTTGCCCGCGTTGCACTCCTTCAGCTCCTCACGCTTGTTGGCGTGGAGCCGCAAGATGCGCCCGATCCGCTCGCGCTTGCCGCGGGCGGCGTTGAGCACCGCGGTGCCGCTGGAGAGCTCCCCGGAGTAGACCCGGAAGAAGGTGAGCGAGCCCACGAAGGGGTCGTTCATGATCTTGAACGCGAGGGCCGAGAAGGGTGCCTTGTCGTCCGCGAGGCGCTCGATCGTCCGTGAGTGATCGTTCGGATCGACGCCCTGGACCGGGGGGATGTCGAGTGGGGACGGCAGGTAGTTGACCACGGCGTCCAGGAGGAGCTGGATGCCCTTGTTCTTGAAGGCCGTGCCGCAGAGCACGGGCACCCAGGCGAACGACACGGTCGCCTTACGAATGGCGGCGTGCAGCTCCTCCTCCGTCACCTCGGCGAGCCTGCCGTCGAGGAACTTCTCCATCACCACGTCGCTGACGTCCGCGCAGGCCTCGATGAGCTCCTCCCGGAGCTGTTCGCATTTGGCGCGGAGCGCCGTGGGAATCTCTTGCCACTCGAAGTGCGCGCCGAGCGCCTCGTCCTCGAAGATGGCGGCGCGCAGCGTGATGAGATCCACCATGCCGCGCAGCTTGTCTTCCGCGCCGACCGGCCACTGCAGCGGGACGGGGCGCACCCCGAGGCGCTCCTTGATGGAGTCCAGGTTCATCTGGAAGTCCGCGCCGGTCTTGTCGAGCTTGTTGATGAAGGCTAGCCGCGGCACCTTGTAGTGGTCCGCCTGGCGCCACACGGTCTCGCTCTGCGGCTCCACGCCGTTACCCCCGTCGAAGACCGCGACCGCGCCGTCCAGCACCCGCAGGCAGCGCTCCACCTCGATGGTGAAGTCCACGTGCCCCGGGGTGTCGATGATGTTGATGCGGTGCTTCTGCCCGGCGTTGGGGCCCCCCGCAGGCGTCCAGTAACAGTTGGTGGCGGCGCTCGTGATGGTGATGCCGCGCTCTTGCTCTTGCTCCATCCAGTCCATGGTGGCGGCGCCCTCATGGACCTCCCCCATCTTGTGGTTGATCCCCGTGTAGAAGAGGACACGCTCGGTCGTCGTGGTCTTGCCAGCGTCGATGTGAGCCATGATGCCGATGTTGCGGGTGTGCTCGATGGCGATTTCGCGGCTCACTTGCGGTCTCCTTTCTTGGTTGGGGGGGGCTGGTGGACGGCTGAAACGGAGGGCGGGCCTTGAACGGACGAAACCCCTCCCGGGTCCCGACTCCTCACCCTCGGAGGAGTCATCTGGGCCGGAAGGGGCTCGGGTGCTCGACTGCGCCGCGCTGGCGGGTGCCGCGAGTCACGGCACCTGTCGGAGAACCCGTCTTATGTCGTCAATGGCATCTGCGGTGTCGATCCTTGGGGGCTGACGGGGCGCTGCCGAGCAGGCTCACCAGCGGTAGTGCGTGAAGGCCTTGTTGGCGTCCGCCATCTTGTGCGTGTCGTCGCGCTTCTTGATGGCGTTGCCGCGCAGCTGCGAGGCGTCCATGAACTCGGCGGCGAGCCGCTCTTTCATGGTCTTCTCTCCGCGCTCACGCGCGTACTGCACGAGCCAGCGCATCCCGAGCGCGACGCGGCGCTCCGGGCGAACCTCGACGGGCACCTGGTAGGTGGCGCCACCGACGCGGCGGCTCTTCACCTCGAGCTTCGGCTTCACGTTGTCCATCGCCTTGCGGAAGATCTCCAGCGGGTCTTCCTTGAAGCGATTGGTGATGATGTCGAACGCGCCGTAGAGGATGCCCTCGGCCACGGACTTCTTGCCGTCCACCATCAGCGAGTTGGTGAACTTGGCCACCGACTTGTCTTTGTACTTCGGGTCCGGCGTAATTTTACGCTTCGGGACGTCGCGCCTACGGGACATGCTTCGTTACCTCACTGCTTCGGGCGCTTGACGCCGTACTTGGAGCGCTTGCGGTTGCGGTTGAGCTTGTTGGTGCTGCTCGGCCCTTGCGCGCCGGAGGCGTCCAGCGTGCCACGGACCACGTGGTAGCGAACGCCCGGCAGATCCTTCACGCGGCCACCACGGATGAGCACGACGCTGTGCTCCTGCAGGTTGTGCCCTTCACCCGGGATGTAGCTCGTGACTTCCATCTGGTTGGTGAGCCGTACACGGCAGACCTTCCGCAGCGCCGAGTTCGGCTTCTTGGGGGTCGTGGTGTAGACGCGCACGCAGACGCCGCGCTTCTGAGGACAGGAGCGCAGCGCGGGCGACGCCGTCTTCACCTTGATGGCCTGCCGGCCGTTACGGATGAGCTGTTGGATCGTGGGCATCTCGGGAGGGACTCAGGGGAGCAAGAGGGCTCGGGGGGAGCGGAGGGTAGTCGGCCAGGGTGCCCTGTCAAGGCAGCCCCCCGGCGAACTTCATTCGGGGAGCCCCGGTATCACTAATTTTTCACGGCGCGTAGCTGCGCCTCCATTCAGTACGTCGGGGTGTGGGGCGGTCTAGGGCGCCGTGGGACCCTCCTCCGCGCCGAGCAGCCAGGGCCAGGCCTCACGCACGCGCTCGGCGACCTGACCACCATACGTGTGCCCCTCACCGGGCGCCGCGACGACCCGAGCCTCGTCCAGCCCGAGGGTGCGCGCCGCGGCGCGGGCGCCGGCGACGCAGGCGCCTTGCCCACAGGCGAAGAGCACACGGCCCCCACCCTGGTCCCGGAAGCGCCTCGCGGTGGGCGGTGACCACCCTTCGAAGCCCCCCTCCACGAAGACGTAGGCGCTGAAGCGCGCCGGGCTGCGCTGCGCGAGGACGCGCCCCAAGATGGCCCCGAGCGAGAACCCAGCGAGCCACGGGCGCTCGATGCGCGCGTGCTCGGGGTAGCGCGCCGCCAGCGCCGCGAGGCCCGCGTCGATCTCGCGCGAGAGAGCGTCGACCGAGCCGTACTCCCAGCGATCTTCCGCCTTCGGGGCCCCCGCGCGAGGGATCCCGCGCGGGCACACGATGAAGGGCTGAGGCCCCACCACGTACCGCCAGAGCTCGCATTGCCACTCGGGGCGATCGTAGTTGCCGTGCAGCGCGATGAGCGTCGGCGCGCGCTGCGTCGCGCCGAGCGGGACCGAGACGACCGCCGGATGAAAGCCGTCCACGGCGAGCGGGTGCTGGGCGGCGGGCGCAATCAGGGCCGGCCGCGACGCCGCGGCCTCCACCGCCGGCAGCGACGACGTCGCCGGCGACGGGGCCGGCGCTGCCCGCTCGAGGCTCGACGGAGCGGGGGCCGCGGGCGCTGCCCGCGACGGACGCCGCGCGCTCGACGTGGGGCGGGAGGGCGTGGTGGGGCGCTCCGCGCTACAGCCGCCGAGCACCACGCTCAGGGCGGCGACGTAGAGCGCCCCAGCAGCGTGGGCCATGACTCCCTCAGCGCCTGCTCGAGGAGCTCGTCGGTGGTGGTGGCGGCGGACGCGCCACAGACGAGCCGGGTGCGCAGCCCGACGCTCCGCGTGCGCTCCTCGAGGGCCTGGGCGTCGTCGCAGCGCTCGGCCGACACCGCGAGCACGACGCGCTGGCCCCCGCGCTGCCGGTAGCCCGTGGACTCACTGCTCGACCAGCGCTCCGCCGGCGGCATGAGGAGCAAGGCTTGCGCGAAGGTGGGCGGCTCCTCCAGCATCAGCGCGATGGCCGCGCGCGCGTAGTCGCCGACGCCGACCAGCGTTGGAGCGCGACGATCCACGTAGGGCCCGAAGCGCTCCACCAACTCCGCCAGGGAGCGCCTCAACGCGGGGAGCGCGCGCGTCTCCTCGAGCCCGAGGGGCGCGGCCTCGAAGCGCGGGCACAGCACGAACGCAGGCTCGGCGAGGGCACGACGCACGGCCGCCCCGGTGGCCGCGGCCGTGGTCGGCGCGGCCGTCAGGATCACGAGCGGCGCGGGCTGCGTCACCCCCAGCGGCGCGTACACCCAGGAGTGCTCGAGCTCGAGGCGCTGAGCCTGGCCCTCCAGCGGGGGCAAGCGGAGCTCGCCTCCGACGAGCACCGGGGTGGCCCGACGTGGGGCGCGCGGCGCCTGGGAGCCGCGCCAGAGCAGCAGCGCCAGGCCCAGCGCCCCGAGCGCGACGCAGAGCAGCGCGGGCCAGGGCAGCGGCGCCGGCTCGGTCCTCATGGGCAGGCCGTGCCGCCCCAGTGGGCCTCAGAGGCGCAGCTCACCGCGCTCCAGTCGGGCAAAGAGCTCGTCCTCGAACGTGACGTAGGCCTCCTCCGTCCGAACGTAGATGGGACCGACTCCATGCGCCGGGTTCAGGCCAGCGCTCCGCAGGTCCGACTTCTTGATCTTGAAGGTGCCCGTCGTCTCGAGCTGAGGCATGAGCCGAACGAAGCGCGGCTGGGCGTACCCCGGGAGCTCCTGCACGGCAGCCCAGAACGCCGTCGCGTCGAACGGCTCCGCGACGGTGATGGCCGCCAGTCCGGCTTGCCCCTCCGTCCCTGGGACGGGGACGCCCACGACGGTCGCGCCGGTGACGCCCGGCGCGCGGGCGACCACCTCGGCCACCTCCGCGGTCGAGACGTTCTCTCCCTTCCAGCGGTAGGTGTCGCCCACGCGATCCACGAAGTAGAAGAAGTCGTCTTCGTCGCGGCGCATGAGATCCCCCGACAGGTAGTAGTAGTCTCCCTTCACGAACACGTCGCGCATGAGCTTCTTGGAGGTGGCCGCAGCGTCCGTGTAGCCGCGAAATTCGGTCAAGGCGCTCTTCGGCTGCTCGTCGAGGCGAGCGATGAGCTGGCCCGTTTGACCGGGCGCCGCCTCGATGCAGAAGCCCTGCGCGTCACGGATGAACTCCTCTCGCTCCACGTCGAACAAGGCCAAGCGAAAGCGGGCGAAGCGCCGCGCGGGCACGCGCCCGACCGAGCCGACGCGGTTGTGCAGGTTGAAGATGGCGCCGGGGCCCTCGGTGGCCCCATAAAACTCCCGAATATTTTCGATCTTGAAGCGGCTGGCGAACTCCGGCCACACGTCCGCCCGCAGGCCGTTGCCCAGCGCTACGCGGATCCGCCCGTCCCGCTCTTCTTCACACGGCGGGGTGTTGATGAGGTAGCGGCAGAGCTCCCCGATGTAGAGCATGGCGGTCGCCCGATAGCGCCGCACATCACGCCAGAACTGCGTGGCGCTGAAGCTCTCGCGCAGCGCGATGGGCGTCCCCGTCATCACGCACGAGCCGAGCCCGAGCAGCAGCGCGCTCGAGTGGTAGAGCGGCAGGACGCAGTAGAGTTTGTCCCCAGCTCGGAACTCGAACAGTAGCGTCCCGAAGGCTTGGCCGCCGACGACGCTCCGCGCGTGGGTCACGCGACAGGGCTTGGGGAGCCCCGTCGTGCCCGAGGTGTAGATGTACACGTAGTCCGCGTCGGCTCGGGTCGGGACGCGCGGGACGAGGGCGCGGGGGGCCGCGGCCAGGAGCTCCTCGAAGGCCTCGGTCCCATAGCTCATCAGCGCGACCTGCTGGCCGGCGTGGGTGGTGCGCGCGGCCACCGTCTCCAGGAAGCGCTCCTCCACGAGCGCCTGCTTGGCCCCGGAGACCGCGACGGCGTGGCTCAGCGCCGCGCCGTCGAGGTGGTGATTGATGAGGGCGGCGGTCGCCCCGAGCCGCCCGATGGCGAAGACGGCGGCGACGTAGGTGGGAGAGTTCATCCCGACCAGCGCGACGACGTCCCCGGCGCGGACCCCACGCGATGCCAGGACGAAGGCCAGCCGAGAGCTGCGCTCCTGCAGCCCCCGCCAGGTGTAGCGCTCATCGCCCATCTCGATGGCGAGCGCGTTCGGCGCGCGGCGGGCGTTCTCGTCGAGCTGCTTGACGAGGCTCTCGTCGGCCTCGCCTCGAGCGGCCATGAGGCGCCGCAGCACGGGGCCAGCCTTGGTGATGGAGACCGCCTCTTGGCCCAGGACCTCGCGCCCGTAGGATGTCGACAGCGCGCTCTTGAGGTCCGTGAAAGTCCCAATGGCATCTTTGAGCAGAGACATCGGAGTTCATGGTAGCGTCTCCTCGCCGATAGACGAAGTCCACTCCCCCGCGGCCGCCCTGGGCGCCTCTGGCGGGGACGCTGGTAGCGGCTGAACGACGCACCCGCCCTCCCCTCCCGGGGCGCCTGCGCGGCGCCCTCCCCTCGAACGGTCCCCATGAAGTGGTGGCAGGCCCTCCTAGCTCAGGCGCACGACAGCAACTCCCTCGTCTTTCTCTTGCTCTGGACGCTCGTGTGGGTGCTCTGGCGGCGGGCGCGCGGCGCGGCGCGCTCCCGCGCCAGGAGCGCGCTGCTGCTCGGCATGGTCCACCTGGCGCTCCTGCCCCTCGTGGCCGCGCTGCGCGCCAGCGAGTTCACCAGCTACCGCGAGGCGCGGCTGGTGTTCTCCCTCATCGGAGGGCTCGCGGCCGCCAGCATGGTGACCTTCGTGACGTTTCACCTGGTGCTCCCGCGGCTGCGACTCAAGGTGCCCCGCATCGTCGAGGACGTCACCACGGTCATCATCGCTGCCATCTTTCTGCTCGCCGTCGCGTCGAACGCCGGCTTCAACGTCACCGGCGCGGTCGCCACCAGCGCGGTGCTGACGGCCGTCATCGGCCTGGCGCTGCAGGACACGATGGGCAACCTCATTGGAGGGCTCGCGCTCCAGACCGATGACTCCCTGGCGGTGGGTGACTGGGTCGAGGTCAGCGGGCGGCAGGGGCGCGTGGTCGAGATCCGCTGGCGCTACACCGCCATCGAGACCCGCGACTGGGAGACGATGCTCATCCCGAACAGCATGTTGGTCAAAGGTCAGGTCATCGTGCTCGGGCGGCGCCGCGGCCAGCCACGGCAGCTCCGTCGTCATGTCCCGTTCAACGTGGATTTTCGCACTCCCCCGCAGCTCGTGGCGGACGTCGTCACCAGCGCGCTGCGCGCGGCGCCCATCCCCCACGTCGCCTCCGAGCCCGCCCCCGAGGCGCTCTTCGTCTCCGTGCAGGACAGCTACGCGCGCTACGAGGTGCGCTACTACCTCACGGCCATCGAGCGCGACACCTTGACCGATCATCGCGTGATGGTGCGCACGCACGTCGCGCTTCAGCGTCACGGCATCCCCCTGGCCATGCCGGCGCGCGCCCTCTTCCTGACGGCCGAGAGCCACGAGCGCGAGCAGGCCAAGCTGCGGCGACGGCTCGGCTCCCGGGAGGAGGCCCTGTCCCGCATCCCCCTCACCGCCGACCTGGAGCCCGAGGAGCGCGCGCACCTGGCCGCGACGCTGAGCACCCAGCACTTTACTCCCGGAGAGCGGCTGGCGGTGGAGGGCGAGCCCGGGCACTGTCTCTTCCTCCTGCGCCGGGGCGAGGTGGCGGTCAGCGTGGCCACGAGGGAGGGGCACCAAGAGCTCGCGCGCCTGCACCCCGGGGATTTCTTCGGCGAGATGAGCCTGCTGACGGGCGCGCCCCGCGCCGCCACGGTCGAGGCGGTCACCGAAGTGGATGTCTTCTGCCTCGACAAAGCCGCCTTCGAGAGCATCTTGCTCGCGCGGCCCGCCGCCGCCGATCTCCTCGCGCACCAGCTCAGCGAGCGCGGCGCGGGCCTGCAGGCCGCCAAGCGCACGAGCGTGGCGGATCTCGCACCCCACGAGCCGCCGCCGAGCGCCCCGGATCTGCTGAGCAAGATCCAACACTTCTTCAAGCTCCAGGATCGCAAGCACGACTGAGCGCGGCGGTCACGGGCGCCCGCTCGGCCCAGAGCGCGCTGCCTCCGGCGGCGCCGCTCGGCCTCGCGAGCCTGCGCGCTCCCAGCGCGCCACGGCGGCGCTCCCGCGGAGCCTGACCGGCACCAGCGGGGGCCACGGGCGCCGCCGCGACGCCATGGCCGCCTCGCCCGGGCGCACCTCCTCGACGGAGGCGCGCCCGGCGTGGGCCCTGGTAGGCTCGAGGGCACGACCCGGGCCCGCCAGCAGGCGCTGACCGGGCTCCGCTCAGTCTTCGCCGACGGCGGCGGCGATCTCGGCCGCGGTGGCGCGGACGACGGGCGGTGGCGCGTAGGTCTGCGCTTGCTCGTCCAGGACGACCTGCAGGCGCTTGTACGGCGGCAAGCCCGTCCCCGCGGGGATGAGCCGCCCCATGATGACGTTCTCCTTGATGCCGCGCAGATCGTCCGTCTTGCCGCAGATGGCCGCCTCCGTGAGCACCTTCGTGGTCTCCTGGAAGGAGGACGCGCTGATGAAGCTCTCGGTGGACAGCGACGCCTTGGTGATCCCGAGCAGCATGGGCTCTGCCACCGCCGGCGACCCGCCGCGCTCGAGGACGCGGGCGTTCTCCCGCTCGAACAGGTGCTTCTCCACCTGCTCTTCCACCAGGAAGTTGGTGTCACCCACCTCCTTGATGCGGACACGGCGCAGCATCTGCCGCACGATGACCTCGATGTGCTTGTCGTTGATGGTGACGCCCTGCAGCCGGTAAACCTGCTGGATCTCGTTGACGAGCCACGCCGCCAGCTCCTTTTCGCCCTTCACGCGCAGGATGTCGTGAGGGTTGGCGGGGCCGTCTTGGAGCGGGTCACCGGCGCGGACGAAGTCGCCCGGCTGCACCTGGATGTGCTTGCCCTTCGGGATGAGGTACTCCCGCAGCTCGTCCGGCTTGGGCACGCCGTCCAGATCGAGCGGCGTGATGATGAGCTTGCGCTTGCCCTTGGTGTCCTTGCCGAACGACACCTGCCCGTCGATCTCGCTGATGATGGCGTGATCCTTCGGCTTGCGCGCCTCGAAGAGCTCCGCGACGCGCGGCAGGCCGCCGGTGATGTCCTGCACCTTGGTGGTGTCGCGGGGCATCTTGGCGATGGGGTCGCCGGGGTGAATGCTCGTCGCCTCGTCGCAGACCACGTTGGCGCCCACCGGCAGCAAGTAGCGAGCGTCGAGATCCGTGTTCGGGATCTTCAGCGCCTCGCCCGTCTCCGGGTCGCAGATGGTGATGTAGGGGCGCAGATCTCCTGCGCGCGACTCGATGACGATCTTGCGTGAGAGGCCCGTGACCTCGTCCACGCGCTCGGTGACCGTGACGCCCTCGACCAGATCTCCGAACTTCACGACGCCCCCCACCTCCGTGAGGATCGGCGCCGCGAAGGGGTCCCACTCCGCCAGGGTCTGACCTGGCGTGATGCGCGCGCCGTCCGTCACCTTCAGCACCGCGCCGTAGACCAGGCGGTGGTGCTCGCGCTCGCGGCCGGTGTCGTCCATCACGATGAGCTCACCGTGGCGGTTCATGATCACCACCTGGCCGTCCTTGCGGGTGACCAGCGAGGCGTTGCGCAGCTGCACGGTGCCCTCGGTCCGCGCCTCGAGCGAGCTCTGCTCGATCTTGCCGCGGGCCGCGGCGCCGCCGATGTGGAAGGTCCGCATCGTGAGCTGCGTCCCCGGCTCACCGATGGACTGCGCCGCGATGATGCCGACGGCCTCACCGATGTTGACGCGGTAGCCTCGCGCCAGGTCACGCCCGTAGCACATGGCGCACACGCCGCGGCGCGTCTGGCAGGTGAGCACCGACCGGATGACGACCTCCTCGATGCCGGCCTCCCCGATGGTGGTCACGAGGGCCTCGTCGAGCTCCGTGTTGGCCTCGACGATCACCTCGCCGGTGAGCGGATCCACCACGTCCTCGAGGACGACGCGGCCGAGGATGCGGTCGCCGAGCGGCTGGATGACCTCGCCGCCCTCCTCCAGCTTCGTCACGCGGATGCCATCGAGCGTCCCGCAGTCGAATTCCGCGACCACCGCGTCCTGCGCCACGTCGACGAGGCGGCGCGTGAGGTAGCCGGAGTTCGCCGTCTTCAGCGCGGTGTCCGCCAGGCCCTTACGCGCGCCGTGGGTCGACACGAAGTACTGCAGCACCGTCAGCCCCTCGCGGAAGTTGGCGACGATGGGCGTCTCGATGATCTCCCCGGAGGGCTTCGCCATGAGACCACGCATGGCCGCCAGCTGACGCATCTGCTGCGTCGAGCCTCGAGCGCCCGAGTCCGCCATGATGTAGATGGGGTTGAAGCTCGAGTCCTCGACCTTCTCTCCCGTCTCGGGATCGGTCAGCGTCTCCTTGCCGATCCCCGCCATCATCTCCTCGGTCACGCGGTCCGCGACGCCGGCCCAGATGTCGACGATCTTGTTGTACCGCTCACCGTCCGTGATGAGGCCCTCCTGGTACTGATCCACCACGCGCTCGAGCTCCGCGTTGGCCTCGTCGATGATGACCTTCTTCTTCGGTGGGATGACCATGTCATCCATGCACACCGAGATGCCGGCCTTGGTGGCGTAGGTGAAGCCCAGCGTGCGCAGCCGATCTGCCAGCAGCACCGTCTCCTTGTTGCGGTGCTTGCGGTAACAAACGTCGATCAGCGCGGAGAGCGCCTTCTTGTTCATCACCTTGTTGATGTAGTCGAAGGGGACGCCAGGCGGCAGCACCTCGGAGATGAGCACTCGGCCCACGGTGGTGTTGATCATCCGCGTCCGCTCCACGCCGTCCTCGTCGCGGTCGGTGACGCGCACCCGCACGCCGGCGTGCAGGGCGACCTCGCCGTTGTCGTAGGCCATCCTGACCTCGTCCGGGCTGCTGAACACGCCACGGAGGTAGCCGCTGAGCCCCGCCTTCTCGTCGTACTTCAGCGCGTCCTCCCGGTAGCTGCCGTGCGCGAAGCGCCGCATCCGGGTGACGTAGTAGAGCCCGAGCACGATGTCCTGCGTCGGGTTGATGATCGGGCGCCCGCTCGCCGGCGACAGGATGTTGTTCGTGCTCATCATGAGCACGCGCGCCTCCATCTGCGCCTCGACCGACAGCGGGACGTGCACGGCCATCTGATCGCCGTCGAAGTCGGCGTTGAAGGCGGCGCAGACCAGCGGATGAAGCTGGATGGCCTTGCCCTCGATCAGCACCGGCTCGAAGGCCTGGATCCCGAGGCGGTGGAGCGTGGGCGCACGGTTGAGCAGCACCGGGTGCTCGCTGATGACGTCGTCGAGGATGTCCCAGACCTCCGGGCGCTCCTTCTCCACCATCTTCTTCGCGCTCTTGATGGTGTTGACGTAGCCGCGTTCTTCGAGCTTGTTGTAGATGAAGGGCTTGAACAGCTCGAGCGCCATCTTCTTGGGCAAGCCGCACTGGTGGAGCTTGAGCGCCGGACCCACGACGATGACCGAGCGGCCGGAGTAGTCCACGCGCTTGCCGAGCAGGTTCTGGCGGAACCGGCCTTGCTTGCCCTTGAGCATGTCCGACAGGCTCTTGAGGGGGCGCTTGTTGGGTCCGGTGATGGTCTTGCCGCGGCGGCCGTTGTCGAACAGCGCGTCCACCGCCTCTTGGAGCATCCGGCGCTCGTTGCGGATGATGATCTCCGGTGCGTTGAGCTCCAGCAGGCGCTTGAAGCGGTTGTTGCGGTTGATGACGCGCCGATAAAGATCGTTCAGGTCACTGGTGGCGAAGCGCCCGCCGTCCAGCGGGACGAGCGGCCGGAGATCCGGCGGCAGCACCGGGATGACCGTGAGCATCATCCACTCCGGGCGGTTCCCGGAGCCGCGGAAGGCCTCGATGACCTTGAGGCGCTTGGCGTACTTCTTCCGCTTGGCCTCGCTGGTGGAGACCTTCATCTCCTCCCGGAGCTGCTCGGAGAGGCCGTGGACGTCCACGCGCCGGAGCATCTCCAAGATGGCCTCTCCGCCCATCCCAGCGACGAAGCGGTCCTCGCCGTACTCGTCCAGGAGCTGCTGATACTTCTCCTCGGAGAGCAGCTCCCCCTCGCTGAGGCCCGTCTCCTTCGGATCGATGACGATGTAGGCCTCGCAGTACAGGACCTTCTCGAGATCCTTGAGCGTGATGTCGAGGATGTTGCCGATCCGGCTGGGGAGGCTCTTGAGGAACCAGATGTGCGCCACCGGGGTCGCGAGGTTGATGTGACCGAGGCGCTCACGCCGCACCTTGCTCTGGATGACCTCGACGCCGCACTTCTCGCACACGATACCGCGGTGCTTCATGCGCTTGTACTTGCCGCAGATGCACTCGTAGTCCTTCACCGGACCGAAGATCTTGGCGCAGAAGAGGCCATCGCGCTCCGGCTTGAAGGTGCGGTAGTTGATGGTCTCGGGCTTCTTCACCTCGCCGTGTGACCACTCCCGGATCTTCTCCGGGCTGGCGAGCGAGATGCGCATCGCGCTGAAGCTGAGCGGATCTTTGGGCTTTTCGAAGAAGGAGAAAATGTCACGCATGGCTGTTACCTCTCACTCCTCCGCGGCGGTGGCTGCGCTGCCCGTCGTCTCAACGAGCTCGACGTTCAAGCAAAGGCTCTGCAGTTCCTTGATGAGGACGTTGAAGCTCTCCGGCAACCCTGCCTCGAGCGCGTACTCACCCTTGACGATGGACTCGTACATCCGGGTGCGGCCCTGGACGTCGTCGCTCTTGACGGTGAGGAACTCCTGCAGCGCGTAGGCCGCGCCGTAGGCCTCCATGGCCCACACTTCCATCTCGCCCAGCCGCTGCCCGCCGAACTGGGCCTTGCCACCGAGTGGCTGCTGCGTGACGAGCGAGTAGGGGCCGATCGACCGCGCGTGGATCTTGTCGTCGACCAGGTGGTGCAGCTTGAGCACGTACATGATCCCGACGGTGACGTCGGTCTCGAAGGGCTCCCCCGTCCTGCCGTCGAACAGGATCTGCTGACCCGTGGGTGCGAGGCCCGCCTTGGCGAAGGTCTCCTTGATGTCCGGCTCTTCGGCGCCGTCGAAGACGGGAGAGCCGAAGAAGAGGCCGTGCTTGAGCTTGGGGATGAGGGCTCGCACCTCGTCCTCACCGAGACCATCGATGAATTTCACGAAGCGCTCGTCGCCCTCGTAGGCGTCCTTCAGGCGCTTCTTCAGCTTGTCTGCGCCGAACTTCGCCTCGAGCATGTCGTTGAGCTGACGACCGAGCTCACGCGCGCCCCAGCCGAGGTGGGTCTCGAGGATTTGGCCCACGTTCATGCGGCTGGGCACGCCGAGCGGGTTGAGGACGATGTCCACGGGGCGCCCGTCGCTGAGGTAGGGAAGATCCTCCTCCGGCAGGATGCGGCTGACGACGCCCTTGTTGCCGTGGCGCCCGGCCATCTTGTCGCCGACCTGTAGCTTGCGCTTGATGGCGACGTAGACCTTCACCATCTTGATGACGCCGGGTGAGAGCTCGTCCCCGCGCGACAGCCGGTCGATCTTCTCGCGGAAGTGCTCCTCGCGCTCGCGCACGATCTCTTCCAGATCGTGCAGGAGGGCCGCCACGACGTCCTGCTGAGCGTCGAGCTGGATCTCGCCCCAGTACTTGCGGGGCACCTCGGCCAGCTTGGCGGCGTCCAGCACGTCGCCCTTGGCCAGCAGCACCTTGCCCTTGTCGTCCACCAGCTTGGCGGAGGTGGTCTTGCCGGTCAGCACCCGCTGGATCTTGCTGAAGAAGGAGTCCCGAAGGATCTTCACCTCCTCGTCGCGAACGCGCTCGAGCTTGGCGCGCTCCTGATCCTCGATGGCCTTGGCGCGCTCGTCCTTGTCGAGGCCCTTGCGCGCGAAGATGCGCGCGTTGATGACGATGCCGCTGACCCCGGGCGGGACCTTCAGGGAGCTGTCACGGACGTCGCCCGCCTTCTCCCCGAAGATGGCGCGGAGCAGCTTCTCTTCGGGCGAGAGCTGGCTCTCTCCCTTCGGCGTGATCTTGCCGACCAGGATGTCGCCGGGGTTGACCTCCGCGCCGATGCGAACGACCCCGGCGTCGTCCAAATCCTTCAGCGCCTCCTCACCGACGTTCGGGATGTCCCGCGTGATCTCCTCCTTGCCGAGCTTGGTGTCGCGGGCGATGCACTCGAACTCCTCGATGTGGACCGAGGTGTAGATGTCATCGCGGATGATGCGCTCGGACACCAAGATGGAGTCCTCGAAGTTGTAGCCCTGCCACGGCATGAACGCGACGAGCACGTTCTGGCCGAGCGCGAGCTCACCCATGTCGCACGCCGGGCCGTCGGCGAGCACTTCGCCCTTCTTGACGTGCTCCCCGGGGCGCACCACCGGCTTCTGGTTGTAGCAGGTGCTCTGGTTGGAGCGCTGGTACTTGGTGAGCTGGTAGATGTCCGGCACCGCGTCCCCGTCCCCGGAGGTGGCGCGCACCACGATCCGCTCGGCGTCCACGCTGACGACCTCCCCGTCGCGCTTGGCGATGAGGCAGACGCCGCTGTCCATGGCGAGCTGCCGCTCCATGCCCGTGCCGATGAGGGGGGCTTCGCTGCGCAGGCAGGGGACGGCCTGCCGCTGCATGTTGGCACCCATGAGGGCGCGGTTGGCGTCGTCGTGCTCCAGGAAGGGCACCAGCGCGGCCGCGACGCTCACCATCTGGTTGGGGGCGACGTCCTGGAGCTGGATCTGATCCTTCGCCGCCATCCGGAACTCGCCGTTGAGCCGCGAGCTGACCAGGGTCTCGGTGAAGACGTTCTTCTTGTCGACGGGGACCGTCGCCTGCGCGATGTACTTCCCCTCCTCTTCGAGCGCGGAGAACCACGTCACCTCGTCGGACACCTTGCCGTCCGTGACGTGCCGATAGGGGGTCTCCACGAAGCCGTACTCGTTCACGCGCGCGAAGGTGCTGAGCGAGGCGATGAGGCCGATGTTCGGCCCCTCCGGTGTCTCGATGGGGCAGATGCGGCCGTAGTGGGTCGTGTGGACGTCGCGCACCTCGAAGCCCGCGCGCTCTCGCGTCAAGCCGCCAGGCCCCAGCGCGGAGAGCCGCCGCTTGTGCGTCACCTCCGAGAGCGGGTTGGTCTGGTCCATGAACTGCGAGAGCTGGCTGGAGCCGAAGTACTCCTTGACGACCGCGCCCACCGGCTTGGCGTTGATGAGATCGTGCGGCATGAGCGTGTCGATCTCCTGGGAGCCGCTCATGCGCTCCTTGATGGCGCGCGCCATCCGCACCAGCCCGATGCGGTACTGGTTTTCCATCAGCTCGCCGACGGCCCGCACGCGGCGGTTACCGAGGTGGTCGATGTCGTCCACCGAGCCGCGCCCGTTCTTCAGCTCGATGAGGTGCAGGACGGTCTGGAAGATGTCGTCCGCGGAGAGCGTCGTCTGCTCGAGGCCCGGCCGCTCCGCCTCGGGGCGATCTCGGTAAAACTTGTAGTTGAGCTTGAGGCGCCCCACCGCGCTCAGATCGTAGCGCTCCGGGTTGAAGAACAGGTTCTGGAAGAGCTGCTTCGCGGTCTCGAGCGTGGGCGGATCCCCTGGGCGCAGCCGCCGGTAGATCTCCATGATGGCGTCGTCGGTGGTCTTCACCTTGTCCGCCATCAGGGTGTCGCGCAGGTAAGGTCCGACGTTCAAGCCGTCGATGAACAGGACCGGAAAGCTGGTGACGCCCGCCTCCCGGAGCCGCTCGATGCCGGTGACGGTCACCTCTTCGTTGCACTCGAGCAGGACCTCCCCGGTCTCTTGGTCGGCGATGTCGCTCGCCGAGACCTTCCCGACGATGTCGCTGAGCTCCATCGGGAGCCGGTCGATCTTGGCGTCCTTGAGCTTCTTGATGGCCGCGCGCGTGAACTTGGTGTTCTTCTTGACCACCACCTCGCTGCCCACCTTGATGTCGCGGGTGGCCCGCTGCCCGGCGAGCAGCTCGAACTCCAAGCTCTTGGAGTACTTGCCGTTCTTCTCGAGGTAGACGGTCTCGGTCTTGTAGAAGTAGTTGAGCAGCTCTTGGGTGCTGAAGCCGAGCGCGCGGAGCAGCACCGTGGCGTGCATCTTCCGGCGGCGATCGATGCGGACGTAGATGAGATCTTTCGGATCGAACTCGAAGTCGAGCCAGGAGCCGCTGTAGGGGATGACCCGCGCGGAATAGAGCAGCTTGCCGCTGGAGTGCGTCTTGCCCTTGTCGTGATCGAAGAAGACGCCCGGGCTGCGGTGCAGCTGAGACACCACGACGCGCTCGGTCCCGTTGATGATGAAGGTCCCCGTGTCGGTCATCAGGGGGATCTCCCCGAAGTAGACCTCCTGCTCTTTGATGTCGCGCACCTGGCGCTCGCCGCCCTCACGGATGTCGTACACCATGAGCAGGGTGGTCACCTTGATGGGCGCAGCGAAGGTCATGCCGCGCTGGCGGCACTCGTCCACGTCGTACTTCGGCTTCTCGAGGCTGTAGGAGTCGTAGACGAGCTCGCTCTGCCCGTCGAAGTCCTTGATGGGGAAGACGCTGCGGAACACCGACTCCAGGCCGATGTCGCGGCGGCGCTCCTTCGGTGGTGAGTCGCTCTGGAGAAACTTGTCGTAGCTGCTCTTCTGGATGTCGATGAGGTTCGGAATGTCGACGATGGGCTCGACTCTCCCGAAGTTCCTGCGGTGACGGAAGTTCGACTGGACCTTAGAAGGCATTACGGGTTCCTCTCTCCAACCAGACCCGACGACCATCGCCCTGGAGGGCGGGGATCATCCGACCGTGCCATCGAGGCAAGCGCACACCCGGGGCCGAGGGGCGCGCTCCGTGCCCCCCGGGACCCCGGGGAGCACGGCGGCTCTCTTTCATTGCTGTATGGGGCAGTGACCCGGCGCTCACCGAGGTGAGCGGCCGGCGTTCGAGATCGACGCGCGACAGCCGAGGCTTACTTGATCTCGACCTTGGCGCCCGCCTCTTCGAGCTTCTTCTTGATGTCGGCGGCCTCGTCCTTCGACACGCCCTCCTTGATGGCCTTCGGGGCCGCCTCGACCAGGTCCTTGGCCTCCTTGAGGCCGAGCGAGGTCAGCTCACGCACGACCTTGATGACGTTGATCTTGGAGGCGCCGGCGTCCGCGAGGATGACGTTGAATTCCGTCTTCTCCTCGGCGGCGGCCGCGGGTGCGGCCGCGGCGGGACCGGCCATCATCACCGGCGCGGCGGCGCTGACGCCCCACTTCTCCTCGAGCGTCTTAACGAGCTCGGCGATCTGGATGACGGGGAGGTTGGAGAGGTAGTCGACGACCTGGTCACGAGTGATGTCAGCCATGAGATTGTTTCCTTTGATGCCCCTGAGCCATGCAGGGAAAGCTTTGTACGATGTGGTGGTGAACGAGATGGCAGCCGGGGAGGCCACCGCTGGGGTGAGTGGTGAGGGGAGGGCTCAGGCGCCCTCGTCCTTGCGCTGTTTTGCTTGGAGGACTCCGAGCAGATCCTTGGCGGGGACGTTGAGGAGCCGTAGGAACGTCTGAGCCGGCGCGTTGAGGGTGGCGAGCAGCTGCGCGCGCGCCTCATCCTTCGACGGCAGGGAGGCGAGCTGATGTTCGACGGCGTTGGCGTCGAGGACGCTGCCCTCGAGCACCCCTGCCTTGATCTTCAGCTTCTCGTTCTCCTTGCGAAACTCGTTGACGATCCGAGCTGCGGCGCTGGGCTCCTCGAAGCTCCAGGCGATGCCGGTCATCCCCTTGAGGGTGTCCTGCAGCCCGGCGGACCAGGCGTGGGCCTCGAGCGCCTTCCTGACCAGGGTGTTCTTGACGACGCGGTACTCCACGCCCTTGGCGCGGAAGTTGTCGCGGAGCTTGGTGACCTCCTCGACGTTCATGCCCGTGTAGTCGAGGAGCACCGCTGACGTCGCGCGGTCGAAGCGCTCGCGCAGCAGCTCGATGGAAGCGGTCTTGTCGTTACGCTGCATGACTAGGACTCCTCCTCACCGGCGAGCACCGTCCCGGTGTCGACGCGCACCCCGGGCCCCATGGTGCTGGAGACCGTGATGCTGCGTAGGTAGACGCCCTTGGCCGTGGGCGGCCGGCGCGCCACGAGCTCCTTGATGAGCGCCGTGGCGTTCTCGGCCAGCTTGGCCGCGTCGAACGACACGCGACCGATGCGACAGTGGATGACGCCCGCCTTGTCGACGCGGTACTCCACCTTGCCGGCCTTCGCCTCTTTGACGGCGTTGACCACGTCCGGCGTGACCGTGCCGACCTTCGGGTTGGGCATCAGCCCGCGCGGCCCGAGGACGCGTCCGAGCTTACCGACCGCGCCCATCATGTCCGGGGTGGCGATCACTCGATCGAAATCGAGGAAGCCGCCCTGGACCTTGGCGACGAGCTCGTCCGCGCCTGCGAAGTCGGCGCCCGCTTCGAGGGCGTCCTTCTCCTTTTCACCGCGAGCGAACACGAGGACGCGCACCGACTTGCCGGTTCCGTTCGGCAAGACCAGCGCGCCGCGGACCATCTGATCCGCGTGCTTGGGGTTGACGCCGAGCCGCACCGCGATGTCGACGCTCTCGTCGAACTTCGCGTAGGCCGCGTCCTTCACGAACCCTAGCGCCTCACTGAAGGTGAAGCGCTTGTCGCGATCCACCTTGGTGAGCGCGAGGGCTCTCTTCTTGGCTACTTTTGGCATCTTTCGTCTTTCGACTCCTGGGGCGGGGTCTCCCGATCCCCAGCGTGGGGGGGGAGCCTTGCCAGTAACTCGCGTGGGTCGGGCGGTGGCGAGGAGCAGCGGCTCGATGGCCAGGTGCCCGACGCTAGGGCGCTCAGACGACGTCCACGCCCATGTTGCGACAGGTACCCGCGATGATCCGCGCAGCGGCCGCGGGATCCGTGGTGTTCATGTCGCGCATCTTCTCTTTGGCGATGGCGTTGACCTGATCCCAGGTCAGCTGGCCGATCTTGGTCTTGTTCGGCTCCTTCGAGCCCGTCCCGGGCTTCTTCGCTGCGGAGAGCCCCAGCGCCTTCTTGATGAGGACGCTGTTGGGGGGCTGCTTCATCACGAACGTGAAGCTGCGGTCCGCGTACACCGTGATGACCACCGGGAGGATGGTGTCCCCCAGCGGCGCGGAGCGCGCGTTGAACTCCTTGCAGAACGCCATGATGTTGACGCCATGCTGACCGAGCGCGGGGCCGACGGGGGGCGATGGGTTCGCCTTGCCCGCGGGGAGCTGGAGCTTGATGTAACCGGTGATTTTTTTCTTGCTGCTCATCGCTTCTCTACGTGGGCAAAGTCGAGCTCGACCGGGGTCGGTCGCCCGAAGATACTGACCATGACTTTCAGCTTCTGCTTGTCCGGCTTGACCTCTTGGACGGTCCCGGAGAAGTTGGCGAACGCCCCCACCACCACGCGGACCTCGTCACCCTCGTTGAACTGGTGACGGGGCTTGGGCTTGACGGCGCCGTCCGCGATGCCGCGGCGCAGGTCCGCGATGTGCGGTGGCTTGACCTCTTGGGGCTTCTGATTGCCCACGAAGCCGGTGACCTTGGGGGTGTCTTTGACGACGTACCAAGCGTCCTCGCTCATCTCCATCTCCACGAAGATGTAGCCTGGGAAGCTGGTGCGGGTCTTGACGCGCGGCTTGCCGTCCTTGCCGTGCTCCGTGACCGTCTCCGCCGGGATGAGGATCTCCCCGAACTTCTCCTCCATCTGGCGCTGGCGGATGCGGTCCTGAAGCGCCGCCTTCACCTTGTTCTCGTAGCCCGAGTAGGTGGTGACGACGTACCACTTCTTGCCTGAGGTTTCCGGATCTGCGGTGGTCATACGCGATAGATGAGGTCGGTGACGAAGCCCCAGAACTTATCCAGAACGGTCACGTAGAGGGTGAGGATGACGGTGGTAGCGACGACGACCACGGTGCCGCTGGTGACGACGTCCTTGGCCGGCCAGGTCACCTGGGAGAGCTCGTGGGCGACCTCGGAGGCCCAGCGACGCGTGGACTCCTTGCGGTAGGCGCGGACGGTGAGCAGCAGGCCGACGACCCCTCCCGCGATCTGCGTGATGCCACCGCGCTCGTCCTCTGAGACCGAGAGCAAGCTGGGGACGGTGCGGACCGCGGTGGGCCACTCTGCGAGCGCCGACCAGCCGGCGCCCAGGAGCTTGCCGGCGAGGAAGGCGGCGAGCACCCCGACGAGGAAGAACGCCGCCATCACGTAGCGACCGCTGCCGAGGCTGGTGGTCGCCGCCGGCGCTCCCTCGTCCGAGCCGCCTGCGGACATGGAGGACGAGCCGGGCGCCTCCAAGGAGTCACCGGGCACACCCTCGCCGCTCGCCTCTTCGGAGTCGCGCGGGAGGTCGTCGTCGTGTTCGTCTTCCTTCGTCACCATGTTGACTCGGTGTCGGGTGGCCGGACCCTCGGGATCCGGGCAGGGGCGGAGAGACTCGAACTCCCGACCCGCGGATTTGGAATCCGCTGCTCTACCAACTGAGCTACGCCCCTTCGGACCGCCCGAGGCCTAGGCCTCGGGCGGGTTGGCTACTTGGCTTCTAGATGAACGGTGTGAGCGTTGCAGACTCTGCAGAATTTCCTCAGGCTGAGGGGCGGGTGGCCAGCGCCACGCCGCCGGGTCGTCTTGTAGTTACGGGACTGACAAATCGTACAGCTCAGGCTGACCTCGGTCCTCGCGGGGGGCGAGTCTCTGGCCATCACCAGCTCACTCTAGGATCTTGGTGACGACGCCGGCGCCGACGGTCTTGCCGCCCTCGCGGATGGCGAAGCGCATCTGCTCCTCGAGCGCCACCGTGGTGATGAGCTCGATCTCCATCGTGATGTTGTCGCCGGGCATCACCATCTTGATGCCGTCCGGCAGCAGGCAGGAGCCCGTGACGTCCGTCGTGCGGATGTAGAACTGCGGCCGGTAGTTCGTGAAGAACGGCGTGTGCCGGCCGCCCTCCTCCTTCTTCAGCACGTACACCTCGCCCAAGAACTTCTTGTGCGGCTTGATGCTCCCGGGCTTGGCCAGCACCTGGCCCCGCTCGATGCCCTCCTTCTCCACGCCGCGCAGCAGGCAGCCCACGTTGTCACCAGCCTGGCCCTCGTCCATGCTCTTGCGGAACATCTCGACGCCGGTGCACACCGTCTTGCTCTGCTTGTCGAAGCCGATGATCTCCACCTCGTCGTTCACCTTCACCACGCCGCGCTCGATGCGCCCCGTGGCGACCGTGCCGCGCCCCTTGATCGAGAACACGTCCTCGACCGCCAGCAGGAACGGCTTGTCCACCTCGCGCTCCGGCAGCGGGATCTCCGCGTCCAGCGCCTCCAGCAGCTCCTCGATCGTCTTCTCCCACTTCGCGTCGCCGTTCAGCGCCGGCAGCGCCGCGCCACGCACGATCTTCGCGTCGTCCCCGTTGAACTGGTACTTGTTCAGCAGGTCCCGGACCTCCATCTCCACCAGGTCCAGCATCTCGGCGTCTTCCACCGCGTCACACTTGTTCAAGAACACCACGATGTGACGCAGGCCCACCTGCCGCGCCAGCAGCACGTGCTCGCGCGTCTGCGGCATCACGCTGTCCAGCGCGCTCACCACCAAGATGGCGCCGTCCATCTGCGCCGCCCCGGTGATCATGTTCTTGATGTAGTCCGCGTGCCCGGGGCAATCCACGTGCGCGTAGTGCCGCGACGCCGACTCGTACTCCACGTGGCTCGCCGCGATCGTCACCGTCTTGGTCGCGTCGCGGACGATGCCGCCCTTCGCGATGTCGGCGTACTTGATCTCCTTCGCCTGCCCCTTCTTGCTCTGCACCTTCACCAGCGCGGCCGTCAGGGTCGTCTTGCCATGATCGATGTGACCGATGGTGCCGACGTTCAGGTGGGGCTTCTTGCGTTCGAACTTTTCCTTGGCCATGACTGCGATACCTTCCGGCTGTTCACGTAGCGCTCAGGGGAGACCGTTCACTGTCGCTACCTTCGAGCCCACCATCAGGATTGAACTGATGACCTCGTCCTTACCAAGGACGCGCTCTACCAACTGAGCTAGGTGGGCGGGGTGAGGTTGAAGTACTGGGGGGGCGGTGAGAGCGGGAGACCGGATTCGAACCGGCGACGTTCAGCTTGGAAGGCTGACGCTCTACCAACTGAGCTACTCCCGCGAGATGAAGTGAGGGTGCACCGGGCTGGGGTTGAGGAGGGGGTCGAGAGATACGGGGTCGGCGCCTATAGCTCCAAAAGGACGGCGACGCCACCCCTTCACCACGAGCTGGACGATGAGCTAGGCGCTGACTGAAAGCCCTTACAGTGCTCTCAGCCGGGAGTTCTGGTGGAGGGTGGTGGATTCGAACCACCGTAGGCATAGCCGACAGGTTTACAGCCTGCTCCCTTTGGCCACTCGGGCAACCCTCCGTCATCAATGATTTTTTTGCTGGCAGGTGGAGCTAGCGAGGGGAATCGAACCCCTAACCGCCTGTTTACAAAACAGGTGCTCTACCGATTGAGCTACGCCAGCGAGCTAATGGCGCGGCGCCAGCCCAAGCTGCGAGCTGGGCGCCTCTTGAGGCAGTGACCTTTCCGCGGAGCGAGCAGAGACAAAAAAGGCCCGGACGACTCAGGGTGGCACCCGCATCAGCGCGACCGAGACGGGTGACAAAATAGAGAGACCGGACGGCGCGGGGCGGAGTAGCGCTGCGCCGCCAGGCTGTCAAGCAGGTTTCATACCGAAGCCCTGAACGGTCAGTTTACTAGGTGATGTCAAGCACTTGGCAGTTCACCGGCAGGCGCCTCATCGCGGGCGCGCGCGCCGCACGGCGAGGTCCGTGAGGGCCTGCTGGAGCTGGGCTCGGGTGTAGGGCAGCTTGTCGAGGGCCGCGTGCTCGGCCGCGACGCCCTGCAGCAGCTCACGCTCGGCCAGGCCGAGCCGGCGCACCCACTCGGAGTCCTCCCCGGTCCGCGCCACCATGGACAGCGTGTGCCGCACCATGTCGAGGCCCTTCTCGAGCAGGATGGAGTAGCGCAGGCGCATCGCGCCCTCGAAGAGCTGGCGCTGCTCGAGCGTCTCGGCGACGCTGGGCACCGGGAGCCGCAAGATGTCACGGTGGAGCTTCTGGTAGAGCTCCCCGATGCGAAACCCGGCCATGGTGGACCAGTGCGCGTCGTGCGCGCGCATGGCGTCGGAGTAAGCAGACTGCGCGTCGAGGACGAGCTGGGCCCGCGCCTCGAGCGTCGCGCCGAAGTCCGCAGGGGCAGGATCGAAGACGATCTGCTCTGCGCGGAGCCGCCGCACCTCGCCGAGCGCGAAGTACACCTGCGCCACGTCGCGCGAGATCGTCCCAGCGGCGTCCAGGCGCGCCGCTTCGATCACGGTGCGAGCGCGCTCCACGTAGCGCAGCCCGCCGTCGGCGTCCCCGCCCTCGACCAGCGCCAAGGCCTTGGCGCCGTACACCACGACGGCCTCGTGCGTCGCGAGCTCGCTCCCCCAGCGCTGCAAGTAGCGATCGGCGAGCGCCCCGGCCCGCGCCCAGCGATCCGTGTAGCAGGTGAGCCGCAGGAGCCGGAGCATGGCCTGACGGGCCAGCGCGTGCCGCGGGAAGCGCGCGACGAGCAGCTCGAAGCGGTCGATGGAGGCGCCACGCTCGGCGAGCTCGTCGCGTGCGACGCCGGCTTGGTAGAGCGCCTCGGGCGCGAGCGCTCCGTCCGGCTCGAGCTCGACGACGCGGTCGAAGCGCCGCGCCGCGTCCGCGTGACGTCCAGCGCGCTGCGCCGCCTCTGCCTCCCGCATCAACGTGGGCAGATCCGTCATCTCCTCAGGGCCGATCACGACGCGCGGGAGGTGCTGGGTGCGCGGCGCGGACGGCGGCGATGGGCGCTCGGCTCCGGCCGGCGGCGCACCGACCCTCGAGGAGGCGGCACACGCGGTCGTGAGCGCGAGGAGCAGCGGCACGAGCGCTGCGTTGCGTTGAGCGGCGAGGGAGGCCGGCCGAGCTCGCTCGAGGAGATCCACGCCCTGAGCATGCCCCGGCGCCGCGCGCAGCTCTAGGCACGGCGCGTCAACGGTGGTGATTGACGGGCCCACGACGAGCGATAGAAAATAGGGAGCGCAGCAAGGGCGGAAACTCCGGCGGGGCCCGCGAGGGCGGCGCCGCCATTGACGACACTCGAACCTACCAGGAGTGACCCATGAGCCAACCGACGGACGACCTCATCTCGCAGCTCGAAACCCGCCATCAAGAGCTGTCGCTCGCCGTCGAGCGACTGGAGCGGCGCGCGCGCTTGACGCCGCAGGAGCAGGCAGAGATGACCGCGCTCAAGCGTGAGAAGCTGTCGGCGAAAGATCGCCTCGAGGCCGCTCGCAGGTCTTGAGGCGAGCGCCGTGCGGCGCTCGTCCCGTGACGCTCAGGGCGTGGGGCTCTCCGGGCTCGCCTCGGAGCTGACCTCGGCGCTCGAGCGGCTCTTCTCGGCGCGGGCCTTGCCCTTGTAGTAGTCGTCGTTGAGGTCGTTCAGCGCCTCCTCGATGCGCTGCTTGTCCTCGCCCCCCAGTCCGCCCGGGTAGAGCTGCTCCAGCTCCCGCGCGATGCCCAGCCAGTGACGGGCGTCGGCGCGATACTCCAGCCGGTAGTCCGTCATCCCGCGCAGGTAGGCGTAGCGTGCCTGATCGCGCGGCTCCAGCGAGTCGAGATCGGCCTCGAGGAGGCGCCAGGTGGCGAGCGCCTGCTCATGCTCGCTGGCCTTGTAGTACCGCTCACCGCGGAGGAGATCGTCGCGGTAGGTGGCGCACGAGGCCACGCCGAGGGAGAGCGCGAATGCCGGGAGGAGGAGCCGCCACATGGGGCAGCGAGGATACCGCCGCTCGCGCGGGGGAATCAAGCGCCGCGCCGGTAGTGGAGCCGAACCACTGGGAGGCCATCGGTGAGGGCCCGCCGTTCCCGAGGGCTGCGGGCTCCACCCCACGGCCCGTCCGCGACGCGCGCCGTCTCGCCGACGGGCGTGAAGCGCGGCTCGGCGGCGACCACCTGCTCATAGGCCTCCGCGCGCTCCTCCACGTCCGTCTGGAGGAAGAGCTCGCCTCCGGGACGCAGGACGCGGGCGAGCTGCCCGACCAGGCCGGGCTCCACCACCAGGCGCTTGTGATGGCGCTTTTTCCACCAGGGATCCGGGAAGTGGACGAAGGCCACGTCGAGGCAGGCCCCCGCGAAGCGCGGCAAGGCCCAGCGGGCGTCCTCCGCGAAGACCCGCGCCCTCCCCGCGAGCCCCCGCTCGGCGAGCCGTCGGTCGACGATGGTGGCCCACTTCCGGCGGATCTCCAGCCCGATGAGGTTGGCGGGGGCCACCTCGAGCCGCTCCAGGATGAACCAGCCACGGCCAGGGCCGATCTCGAGCTCGAGCGGCGCCGTGGGCCGTGAGAACAGCCGGCGGGGATCGAGCGGCTGCTCCTCGGGGAGGCGAGGCGCGTCCTGGTACGGGTCCGTCTCTGGCTTCACGGGGGCAGCGGATTACACCGTTGTGCGCACGAACGCACGCCAAGCCTTTGCTATAGGCCGAGGCACGCACCGTGCAGCCGCCTCCGCCCGCCGCTCTCCCCCCTCCCGTCCGCGCGCCCGGCGAGCGACGCCGGCTCATCGAGCTCGGCTGGTGGCTCTCGGTGACGCTGGCCACGCTCGAGCTCGCCCGCCGCACCGTGAGCGGCGTGCTCGCGCAGACCGGGGGCATCCCTGCCGTCCCCTTGGACGACGCCTTCATCCACTTTCAGTTCGCCAAGAGCTACGCGCTGCTCGAGCCGCTGGTCTATTCGCCAGGGGATCGGCCCGTGGGCGGCGCGACGAGCTTGCTCTGGCCGCTGGTGCTCGCGCCCGGCTGGCTGCTGGGGCTGCGGGAAGAGCAGCTGATCTGGGCCGCTTGGGGGCTTGGATTTCTGAGCTTGGGGCTGCTCGCGCACGAGACGCGACGCTTGGCGGAGCGCCTGGTCGCATGGCCGCTGGCGCTCGTCGCGGGCGCGCTCACGCTCGGGTTCGGTGGCAGCGTGTGGGGCGCAGGGAGCGGGATGGAGGGCATCCCCTTCGCGTGGCTCCTGGTCCGCAGCGCGCGCCGCGCCTCCGAGTGGGTGGAGGCGCCGGGGCAGGCTGGTGAGCGCCGCTGGCGGCGCTGGGAGCTGCTCGCGCTGGCCGTCCTGACGCCGGCGATGCGCCCCGAGGGCGCGCTCGCGTCGCTCCTCATCGCTGGCGCGCTGGCGCTGAGGCCCCGCGCCGGCACGCGCTGGCTCGCGCTGCCAGCGCTCGGCGCCGCCTTCACGCCCCAGCTGCTGTACCTCCTGCTCACGGGCCGCCCGACGAGCACCACCCTGAGCGTGAAGTGGCTCTTCGCCTCACCCTACGCGTGGCAGGCTCCGCAGCAGCTCGTCGCCAACGTGCGGCTCTTGTTCGGTACCTTGCTCGACGGAAAGGTTTGGAGCGCCATCTTCCTGCCGCCGGGGAGCGCCCCCGTCGCGACGCTCGGGCTCGTCGCGCTCCTCGTGTCGCTGCGGGAGCCACGCCATCGCTTCCGCCGGGGCGCGGCGCTGGTCATCGCGCTGGGGGTGCTCATCCCAGCCACCTACGACAGCTTCCTCTGGAACCGCCTGCGGTATCTGTGGCCCTTCGCCGCGGGCTGGTTCATCGGGCTGATGGTGCTCGCGCAGGAGCTCGGCGCGTGGCTGAGCTCGCTGTGGCGCCCTCTCGGTTGGGTCCCCGGCCTGGCCTCGCTCGGCGTGGTGGTGAAGCTGACCCAGCTGCTGCCGCTGACGTTTCATGATCTGGCTGAGAGCTCCGACGCCATCCGACGCCAGCAGGTGTCGCTCGGTCATTGGGCGCGAGCCCACCTCCCCGAAGACGCTCGGATCGGCGTGAGCGACACCGGCGCCATCGGCTACCTCTCCGAGCGTCGGACCTTCGACGTGGTGGGGCTCACCACGCGTGACGAGGCGCGCTACTGGGCCGCCGGTGCTGGCTCGCGCTTCGAGCACTACGAGCGGCTCACGCCGGCTGAGCGCCCCACGCACTTCATCCTCTACCCCCACTGGTTTGCCTGTCCGCCCCTCTTGGGAGCGCCGCTCACCTCACGGACGGTGCTCGGCGCCACCATCCTGGGTGGTGAGACGATGGTGGCGAACGTCGCCGATTGGAGCGTGCTCGGCAGCGGGGAGCGACCGCTGGAGGAGCCCGCCGCGACCTTGCTCGATCGCCTCGACGTCGCGGACCTGGTGAGCGAAGCCGAGCATGGCTACGTCTTGGGGCAGGCGACCCAGGCGCAGAACACGCTGCGCGAGAGCGACGACGGTCGCGCGGACGGCTTCCGTGATGGGCGCAGCAGCGAGCACTTCTCCCTCGAGGTGGCACCAGGAGCGATCTGGGTGCTGCGCGTCGGCGCTGCACAGCCTCTACGGCTCGACCTCAGCGTCGACGGGGTACCGGCGGGCAGCGTGGAGCTCGACGCGAGCCCCTGGCAAGAGCGGAGGCTCGAGCTTGGACCTCACACGCCGGCGGGGCGACGCCCGGTCCAGGTCCGCAGCGCCGACGGACGGCCCTATGCGGCGGGGCACTACTGGAGCTTGATGCCTTCGCCGCGCGCGCCGTCGAGCAGGCCGTGAACGTCACGGGCGACGGGTAGCGGGGCGACCGGCGGCGTGCCTCACGCCGAACGGGGTGCGCGCGCCGATGGCGAGGGGCGGAGCGCCGGGCTCCGCCCCTCGGGAGGGCTCACCAGCGGTCGCCGCGGTCGCCGCGGTCGCCGCGGCCACCACGGCCGCCACGGCCGCCGCCGCCGCCACCGAAGCCGCCACCGCCGCCGCCGCCGAAGCCGCCGCCACGACCACCACCACCACCGCCACCGCCGAAGCCGCCGCTGCGCTGACGCTGCTCGGCCTCGTTGACGCGCAGCGGACGGCCGTCGAGCGTCGTGCCGTTCATCCCGCTGATGGCGCTCGCCGCCTCGGCGTCACTGCCCATGGTGACGAAGGCGAAGCCGCGCGGGCGGCCAGTGTCGCGATCCATGACGACGTGTACGTCTTCGACCGAGCCAAACTCGGAGAAGGCGGCGCGGACGGCGTCAGCGCTCGTGTCGAAAGAGAGATTGCCCACGTAGAGTCGGTTACCCATGATTCACTATCCGAAACGGCCCCCACGGCATTCGCTCTAACCTCACCCTGAGGACCTCGAGCTCTGGATCTCCCTTCCGTCCACGGGGGCCGAGAACTGGAGGGTCGGGAGGTGGCACCGAGGTGCCACTTCCGCACGTTGCGTTTCCAGATAGTGCCCTCCCAGCCAGGAGATCAGCGGTCAATCGGGTCCCGAAACAGGCGAACGACGGGAAGTGTGCTCTTTAGCCCGACAAAGGGCAAGCGCTCTTCCTGAGGCCCACGCCGAATTGATGCGTGCTACGCTTGATAAATTTCGTGGCACTGTCAGCCGGGTCAGGGTAGCGTGCGGTGGATGCACCTCGCCGACGGACTGCTCCCCTTCGGGCCCGGCGTGGCGGCCGCCACTCTCCTCGGGCTGGCAGGGGTGATGGGCGCGCTCGCCAAGGTGCGCCGGCGGAGGCTGGGCGCGGGGTGGGCCAGCGCGGGCACCCACGCGGCCTTCATCCTCGTGGCCCAGGCGGTCAACCTCCCCATTCTACCAGGAGCGAGCGCGCACCTCGTCGGCACCGCGCTGCTCACCTATGAGCTCGGGCCGGCCGGAGCCATCCTGACCATGGCCACGGTCCTGCTCATCCAGGCGCTGACCTTGGGGGACGGGGGCCTCACCGTGCTGGGGGTCAACACCCTGACCCTGGCGGTCCTGCCGGCCTTGGCGGCCTGGGCTTGCCCCCCGCGGCTCTTGGGTCGACGGAGCCTCGGCGTCATCGCCGGGACCCTGCTCGGGCACCTCTTGGGCGCGGCTGCCCTCGCCAGCCTGCTGGTGGTCGTCGGCGGCGCTCCTTGGCAGAGCAGCTTCGCCTGGCTCGTCGGGGTCCAGGGGCTCAGCGGGCTCATCGAGGGCGCGCTCACCGCCGCGCTGCGCGCCAAGCTGGCGCGCCCCCACCCCCCCTCGCCGACGCTGGCCGCCGCGCCGGCTCCGGCGCCGCTCGACGGCGGCAGCCCCCGCCCCCCTGCCGGCACCGGACATCGCTGGGCGCTGCTCGCCTTGGTGCTCGCCCTGCTGGCGCTCCCCTTCGCCAGCAGCCGCCCAGACGCCCTGGAGGCCCTGCTGGAGCAGGCTGGCTGGGCGCGGTGACCCACGCCTGGCTCGGCCGCCACGTCGCGCCCTCGACCCGGCTCGCCTGGGTCATCTTGCCGTGTTTGAGCTTGGCGACCCTCCCCATCACCCCCACGGGCGCCTTCGCCGGTGGAGGCTGCGCCGTCCTCGCCTGGCTGCTCGTCCGCCCTCCGAGATTCAGCTACGCGCTGCTGCTCGCCGGGCTGGTGACCAACGCCGCGGTCGTCGCGCCGGCGCTCCTCGCCGGGAGCGCCCTGACCGAGGGGCGCTGGCTGCGCGCGAGCGCCACCCTGACCTACGCCATCGCCATGGGCTCCACCTTGAGCGTGGACGACGTGGCCGCTGCGCTGCGCCGCTGGCGCGCGCCGAGCTTCCTCTCCTCGTTGATGGAGGTGCTGGCACGCCAGCGGCACGCCCTGACCGAGGAGGCGGCGCGCCTCGCGTTGGCGCGCTCCCTGCGCGGCGCCACGGGCCTCGGGGCGTCGCTCAGCCTGCTGGCGATCTCGTTCTCGCGGAGCGTGGACCGGGCCGAGCGGCTGGCGCTGGCGGCCCGGCTGCGCGGCGGCGCGCCAGGCCTCCTGGGCTCGCGGGAGGCGTGGAGCTGGCGCGAGCGCTCGGGGCTCGCGGCGGCGCTCGGCTCGAGCGTGGGGGTGGCTCTGCTAGGAAGAGTCCCATGGTGACCCCGCAGCCAGGTCGATGTCGCTCGCGCTGAAGGCCTCCGCGCTGCGCGTGTGGCGCGGGAGTGCGCAGGTCCTCGGCCCGCTGGAGCTCACGCTCGGCGCCGGACGGCGGCTCGGCGTCGTCGGCGCCAACGGCGCGGGGAAGACCTCGCTGCTGCTCGCCTGCGTTGGTGCCCTGGGCTTCACCGGCGAGCTCGTGGTCGCCGGGCATCCGCTCACCCGCGCGACGCTCGAGGCCGCGCGCGCCGCGACGGGCCTGCTCTTCGCCGAGCCCAGCGATCAGCTCTTTTGTGAGACGGTGGGGGCGGAGCTAGCCTTCGCGCCGCAGCGGCGGGGGCTGCCGCCCAGCGAGGTCGCCGCGCGGGTCGCGCACGCGCTGAGCGCCATGGCGCTCGAGGGCTTGCGCGAGCGCTGTCCGAGGGAGCTGTCCCTCGGTGAGCAGCGCCGAGTCGCCCTGGCCAGCGTGCTGACGGCGCACCCACGGCTCTTGCTGCTCGACGAGCCGACCTCGAGCCTCGACCCGAGGGCGCGACGGCAAGTGCTCGAGGGCGTGGCAGGGCTCGAGGCCGCGGTGGTGGTGGCGACCCATGATCTCGACGCGCTGCTCGACCTCGGCGGCGACGTGCTCCTCCTCCGCGATGGCCAGCCCGTCGCGCTGGGACCCGCCGAGCGGCTGCTCCGAGACGAAGCGCTGCTCGACGCCGCGGGGCTGATGCTGCCGCTCTCGCTGCAGCGCCGCGCTGGCGGCCCAGAGCCCCCCGCTGGACGCCGGCAGGGACGAACGCAATGATAGCCGTCGATGCGACGACGCCCGCTCGGCAACACGGGGCTCTTGGTCACCGAGCTCGCGCTCGGCACCTGGGGCCTCTCGGGAGACGCCTATGGGCCCGTGTCGGTCGAGGAGCAGCAGCGCGTGCTCGAGCGCGCGCTGGCGCTCGGCATCAGCGTGTTCGAGACCGCCGACATCTACGGCGACGGTGCGATGGAGCGCCTCCTCGGCCGGGTCACCACGGGGCAGCAGGCGCTGGTGGTCACCAAGCTCGGCACGGATCTCGGCGCCCAGCCGCCCCGCAAGCGCTTCGACGTCCCGTACCTCTCGGGCGCGCTCGAGCGCTCGAGAGCCCGGCTCGGGCGCGCCGAGCTCGACGTGGTGCTCTTGCACAACCCATCGCGGGTGGCGCTCGAGCGCGGCGAGGCGACCGCCTGGCTCGCGGCGCGCCAGGCCGCGGGCGAGGTGAAGGCGTGGGGCGTCAGCGTCGGCGATCCCGAGACGGCGCGGGCGGCGCTCGCGGCGGGCGCCCAGGTGCTCGAGCTGGCGCACAACGCGCTGCACCGCTCGGATCTGAACCAGCTCCGCGCCGAGCTCGGCGCGGTGGGCGTGCTGGCGCGCAGCGTGCTGGCGCACGGGCTCCTCACCGGGCACTGGGCGCCGGGCAAGGAGTTCCCCGAGGGGGACCACCGCGCCGAGCGCTGGACGAGCGACGAGCTGCGCCGTCGCCTCCGGCAGCTCGACGCCCTGCGCCCAGCCGTGGGCGGTCAGGTGCTGAGCTTGCGCGCCGCGGCGCTGCGCTTCGCGCTGGAAGACGCGGCGATCAGCTCGGTGGTGCTCGGGCCGAGGAGCTGCCTCCAGCTCGATCAGCTCGTCCGTGAAGCGGGACGTCAGCCCCCCTACTTGGAGCCCACGGTCCTCACCGCCTTGCAGGCGCGGCTCCAAGAGGTGGGGGTCGAGCCGTGACGCCGCTGCTCACGGCGCTCCTCCACACCGCGGACGCCGCCGCCGCGCTCATCCGTGAGGTCTACGCGGCGCCGTTCGCGGTCGACTACAAAGCGGCCGCGGATCCCGTCACGCAGGCCGATCGGCGCGCCAACGAGCTCATCTGCCAGCGGCTCGAGCAGCTCTACCCCGGGCTCCCCGTGGTCGCTGAGGAGAGCCCCCCGGAGCGCTACGCGGACTTCCGGCGCGCAGAGCGAGTGTTCTTCGTCGATCCGCTGGATGGAACGCGGGAGTTCGTGAGCCGCAACGGTGAATTTGCCGTCATGATCGGCCTGCTGGTCGGCGACCGCGCCGAGGCGGGGGTCATCGTCGCTCCCGAGACCGGGACGGCGTGGTGTGGAGAGCTGGGCGCCGGCGCCTTCCTCAGAGAGGCCGGGGGCACCGTCACGCCGCTGCACGTCAGCGCCATCACCAGCCTGCGTGAGGCACGCCTGGTCGCCTCCCGCTCTCACCGCTCCGAGCACCTCGAGCGGGCCATCAGCGCCCTCGGCCTGCAGGACGTGCGCCAGCTCGGCAGCGCGGGCCTGAAAGGTAGCGCCATCGCGGCGGGCGCCGCCGACATCTACGCCGCGCCAGGCGCTGCCGGACAGCGCTGGGATCTCTGCGCCGTCGATGCCCTCGTCACCGCCGCGGGCGGGAGGGTGTCGGACGCCTTCGGCGAGCCCATCACGTACCGGGGCGCGAGCCTCGCCAATGATCGCGGAGCGCTCCTCACCAACGGGCGAGTGCACGAGCTGGTGCTCGAGCGGCTCCACCGGCTCGAGGCGCCTTGAGCCATGCTCGAGGCCGCCGATCTCGTCATCGTGGGGGGCGGCATCATGGGGCTGTCCACGGCCTACCAGCTCGCCAAGCTGGGGCGCTTCGGCCGGATCCAGGTGCTCGAGGCCTCCTACCTTTGTAGCGGCGCCAGCGGGCGCAACGGGGGGGGCGTGCGGACCCAGTGGTCGAGCGCCACCAACGTCGATCTGATGAAGGAGAGCCTGGCGCTGTGCCGGCAGTTCGCGCGTGAGCACCGCATCAACACCTGGTTTCGCCAGGGCGGCTACCTCTTCCTCGCGCGCAGCGAGGCGACGCGGGCGCTGCTCGAGGCGAGCGTGGAGACGCAGCAGCGCTGCGGGCTCCCTACGGAGCTGCTCGACGCTCATCGAGCTCGCCGGCACGTCCCGGAGCTCTGCCTCGATGGCGTGCTGGCCGCGAGCTACAACGCCGAAGACGCGGTGGTCTTCCCGTGGCCCTTCGTGTGGGGCTACGCGGAGGGCGCGCGGGCGCTCGGGGTGCACATCGACACCTTCACGCGAGTGCTCGGGATCGAGCGGCGGGGGCGTCACATCGAGGCCGTCGTCACCGAGCGCGGACGGATCGCCACCTCCGCCGTGGTCAACGCCGCGGGGGCCCAGAGCCCCGAGGTCGCTCGGATGGCGGGCGTCGAGCTCCCCAACCGCCCCCACCGTCACGAGATCTGCGCCACCGAGCCGCTCAAGCCCTGGCTCGGACCGCTCGTGGCGGAGCTGGATGGCGGGCTCTACTTCTCCCAGTCGAGCCGCGGAGAGCTCGTCGGCGGCATCGGAGACGAGCGGGGCCCGGACACCACCAGCCAGGCGAGCAGCGCGCGCTTCCTGGCCCGCTACGCCCGCGCGCTCTGTCGCGTGGTCCCGCGGCTCGGCGCCGTGAAGGTGCTCCGCCAGTGGGCCGGCTCCTACGACCTGACCCCCGACCACAACCCCATCCTCGGCAGCGTCGACCCCGTCACGGACTTCTTTCAGGTGTCGGGGTTCATGGGGCACGGGTTCATGATGGCGCCGGTCATCGGTCGGCTCCTGGCCGAGCACATCGCGACCGGGCGCTCCACGGAGCTGTTCGAGCGCTGGAACCTACGGCGCTTCGCCGAAGGGCGCCTCTTGAGTGAGGGGATGATCATCGGGTGAGCGCCAGCCCCGGGCGTCCTCCTGGGTAACATTGACACCGCCCGGCCCGCTGGCGTACCGTCGTCTACACTCGAATTCGAGCTATTTCCCGATGTGTGGGGGCGCTCCCCCCAGCTACGCTCGCTGCTCTACGGCGCCCACCGCCGCCCTCCGGAGGTCCTCAGATGCTTCGCTCGCCGCGCACCATCCTCTCGCTCGTCCACCACCTCATGCTCGGCACCGCGGGTACGCTCGCCTTGGCCGTCGTCTCCACCACCTTCGTCGGCTGCAAAGACGAGGGGCAGCCGGAGTACTGGGTCGAGAAGCTGAGCGAGGCCTCCTGGCGCCCTCGAGCGGTCAAGCGCCTCGAGCAGTTCTACGAAGACACCATCACGAAGGCTGGCAACAAGAACGACGCGCCCGAGGTCAAGGCGCTGCTCGACAAGATCGTCGAGCCGCTCACGAAGACCTACGTGGACAGCTACGCGGAGCTCGACGGCAAGAGCCGGGTGGCCCTCATCAAGCTCCTGGGCTCCTTCAACGATCCACGCACGGAGCCGGCGCTGAAGAAGGCCTTCGAGGAGTTTGCCAAGAAGCCCGCCACCAACAAGGACGACACGGACATCAAGTGGGCCGTGCGCGCGACCGCCAGCCTGAAGCTGGCCTCCCTCGCGGACCCCATGGTGCAGGCCTTCAGTAAGCTCCGCGCGAGCACCATGCTCGGCGGCGTCACCTACAAGGACTTCAACGAGGCCATGGCCGCCATGCCGCAGAAGTCTTGGGCGGGGCCGCTGACCGCCATGCTCGAGGTGGAGATGGAGCGCCCTGGCGCCGCGGACTCCAAAGACGCCTCCAAGATCGACACCTATCGTGATCAGCAGTTCTGGCAGCTGACCGCGGTCCAGGTCCTCGGTGAGGTCGGGGACGAGAGCACCGTCGAGCCGCTCTTGAAGGTCATGCTGGATCCCCAGAAGGCCGACATCCAGGCGGACACGCTCATCGCGCTGGTCAAGCTGGGGAAGTTCGCGAACCCGGCGGCGCTGAAGCTGCTGACGGCTCCCATGGACGACAAGCTGGCGACCTACCACGCCGCTCGCGTCCAGAAGGCCACCGGCGCCAAGGAGGCCCCGAAGGACTCGCCGCACATCGCCACGGCCGCCCTCATCGTCGGCACCATCGGGCGCGCAGAGTCGATCGCCCCCATGATCGAGGCGCTCAACAAGGCGGACAAGGACGTCAACCGCGCGGTCATCGCGCGGGAGCTCACCAAGATCCCCGCCACGGCCGCGTCGAAGGACGCCTTCAAGGCCGCGTTCGAGAAGATCTCCATCGATACCAACATCCCCCCTGGGTACAACGCCCTGCAGATGCTCGCAGAGGCCTCGGGCTCCTTCTTCGACGCTGGGATGGTGGACTGGCTGCTGACGCGCGCCACCGCCACGCGAGGAGAAGGCGACGCCGTCAAGGCGCTCCAGGGCGCCATCTTGGTCACCGCCATCAAGCTCGCGAAGCCGGATCAGCTCCCCGCCGTGAAGAAGGCGGTCGACGCCCTCGGGACGCAGGTCGAGAAGGATTTCTACGCCCAGTCGGAGAAGCTCTTGGCCGAGTGCAAGGAGAGCGCCGCCTGTTACGTCGCGGCCATGGAGAAGGGCGAAAACCAGGACCAGAAAAACCAGCTCATCGGCGTGAAGGCTGGGTACATGGTCGCCATCTTGGGCGGAGAGAAGGAGCGGGACGAGCTGATCGCTGGGCTGTCCTCCATGGAGAACGCCGCCATCCGCTACGTGGCCGCGGCGGGCATCGATTTCTTGTCTCCCAAGGGCTCCACCGAGGCAGCGGACAAGCTGCTGGACATCATCGAGAAGAACAAGAAGTCCGCGGACGCGAACCGGATCGCAGGGGACGCGCCGCTCCGGCAGGTGATGGTGCGGATCCGCTCGCGCGCGAGCTGAGCGGAGGGCCTCGCGGGGGGCGCGCCCAGCACCTGCCAAGGAGCTGGGCGCTCGTCATTGGGGGGCCGCCGGTGTAGCGATGCTGGGTATGAAGCTCGTGGTGACCGAGGGCGCGCGCGCGGGGGAGCGGCTCACGCTGACGGGTGACCTCACGCGGCTCGGGCGCAGCCCGAGCTGCGACGTCATCTTCCCGGACACGATGGTCTCCGGGGTGCACGCGCGGCTCGTCATCGGCGCGGAGGCGGTGTCGCTGGAGGATCTCGGCAGCACCAACGGCAGCGTCGTCGTGCGCGCTGGGCAGCGGCTGGTCGTGGAGGGCTCGCCAGCGGGCAGAACGCAGCTCGAGCCAGGCGACGAGATCGAGCTGGGAGGGCCCGGCGCCGGGGGAGTGCGCTTCCAGGTGCAGCTCGAGCCGGAGCAGCCCGAGGCGCAGGTCTTGAGCCTCCGGCGCATCGAGGAGATCCCGACGGTCAGCGGCTCGGCGCTACGTGACACGGAGCTGCTCCTGGCGCTCCGCACCATCGATCAGCGGCTGCAGGAGCCGGAGGATCTCCTCGGGGTGCTCACCGCCGTCGCGGACGCGGCGCTGACGCTCACGCCGCGCGCCAGCCACGCCACGCTCTCGCTCAGCGACGCGCCCGATCCACGCCGGCCGCCTCCCGCCCCCGTCTTCCTCCCCATGGTCACACGGACTCGGGGCACGGGCGGCGCCATGCTCACTCCCGAGGAGCCGATCCCCATGGCGCGCAGCGTGCTGCGGCGCGTCCTCAAGGAGCGCGCCGCCGTGCTCGCGGCCGATGTCACCAGCGAGGGGCTAGGCTCGGAGTCCCTGCTCGGGGCCTCGATCCAGAGCACCATCGGCGTACCGCTCTGGCGTGGCGAGGAGATCCTGGGGGTGCTGCAGGTCGACAGCCGCGGCGCTCCGGCCACCTTCGACGCCGGGGATCTCGACGTGCTGTCGGTCCTCGCCAGCAACGCCTCCTTGGCCGTCTCGAACGCGCGGCTCCTGCAGCACCTCAGCTCGATGGAGCGGCGGCTCCAGGGGGAGGTGCACTACCTCAAGGACCGGGCACTCCCAGGCCCGCGAGGGGCCGGGCTCATCGGCAACAGCGCGCCCATGGTCGCGCTGCTCGAGAAGCTGGAGAAGGTCGTCGACACGCGCGTCCCCGTCCTCATCGAGGGAGAGACGGGGACGGGCAAGGAGCTCATCGCCGCTGCCCTGCACCATCGCAGCCGGCGCCACGCCAAGCTCTTGGTGGCGCAGAACTGCGCCGCGCTGCCGGAGGCGCTCCTCGAGAGCGAGCTGTTCGGGCACCGGCGCGGCGCCTTCACGGGCGCCACGGAGGACCGCCGCGGACTCTTCGAGCTCGCCGACGGCGGCACCTTGTTCCTCGACGAGATCGCGGAGCTGCCGCTGTCCCTGCAAGCCAAGCTGCTCCGGGTGCTCCAGGAAGGTGAGGTGCGACCCCTCGGCGCGACGAGCACGCGCCGGGTGGACGTGCGCGTCGTCACCGCCACCCACCGCTCGCTCGCGCGGGAGGTCGCCGAGGGGCGCTTCCGGCAGGATCTCTATTATCGACTGGAGGTGTTCCCCTTGCAGGTGCCGCCGCTCAGGGAGCGCGGCGGTGACATCGCCCTGCTGGCGAGCCACTTCCTCCAGGTCTACGCGCTCGAATTCGGCAAGCCGGTCGCGGGCTTCTCCCAAGAGGCGCTGACCGCGCTTGGGTCCTACGAGTGGCCGGGCAACGTGCGGGAGCTGCAGAACGAGGTGCAGCGCGCCGTGATCGAGGTGGAGCCCGGAGGGATCGTCCACGCGGCGCTCCTCGGGCCGAAGCTGCGTCGAACCGAGGATCTGCTGACGCGCGCGGGGGTCACGCGCGGCAGCCTGCGAGAGATGACGGAGCAGATGGAGCGGTGGTTTCTCCAGCAGGCGCTCCGCGAGCACGCGGGGAACAAGACCGCCGCCGCCAAGGCGCTCGGCATCACGCGCGAGGGGCTCCACAAGAAGCTCCGACAGCTCGGGATGAGCTGAGGGACGCGCCGGCTCGACGCGGCGCCCCGCTCAGAGCTCCGCCAGCGCGCTCACCAGCTCCTTGGCGTGCCCCTCCGGGCTCACGGCGGGGAACACCTTGTGGATACGCCCGTGTTTGTCGATGAGGAAGGTGACGCGCTTGGCGACCCCGAGGTTGATGGGCACCCCGAAGGCCGCGGCGATCTCGTGATCGACGTCCGGCAGGAGGGCGAAGGGGAGACGATACTTCTTGGCGAAGGCCTGGTGGGAGCCCACGTCGTCCGTGGAGACCCCCACCACGATGGCGTTGCTCCGCTGGAGGGCGGGCCACTCCTCACGCAGCCCCTCGGCCTCCGCGGTGCACCCCGGGGTGTCGTCCTTGGGGTAGAAGTAGACGATGACGGGCCGCCCTCGGTGATCGGCGAGCTTGAACGGCTGCCCCTCGTGGGTCGTGGCGGTGAGGTCCGGCGCGGGCGCCCCCACCGGGAGCAAGGTCGACGGCGGTGGGCGCACGGGGCGCAGCGCGCTGAGCACGGGCTTGGTGATGCGCGGGGGCTGCTGCGCCTCGGTGGACGCCGTGGGGGAGGTGGACTGACACGCCGCCAGCAGCACGAGCGAGGGGAGCACGATCGAGGGCCTCATCGCGCCAAGGCTTGCGCCTCCCCGTGCGCGCGGCAAGCGGGGTTCACTGGATGCCGTAGTCTCGTAGTCGACGGTAGAAGGTGCGCCGCGGGATGCCCAGCTGTTGGGCCGCCTTGACGCGGTTCCAGGCGCAGCGCTCGAGCGCCTCCAAGATCTTGGTTCGCTCCCGCTCTTGGTGACCGAGCGCGGGGCGCCGTGGGGCGCTGGCCGCGGGCACCGCGGTGGTCGCCGACGGCGTGCCGGCGCGCGCCAGCGCCGACTCCGCGTGGCCCGGCGGGGGCGCCCCCGAGCGGCCGAGGGCGGCCCCCAGAGCGTCCAGCTCCTCCTCGGCGATCTCGCTAGAGTCGGACAGCACCCAGGCGTTGAGCAAGACGTTCTCGAGCTGGCGCACGTTGCCCGGCCAGGGGTGCGAGGTCAGGCGCCTGAGCGCGGCGCGTGACAGCGTCTTACGCTCGCGCTGATAGCGCAGAGAGAAGCGGGCAAAGAAGTGGTCGACGAGCTGAGGGATGTCCTCGCGTCGCTCACGGAGCGGCGGCACCACCAGCTCGACGACGTTGATGCGATAGTAGAGGTCTTCACGGAACTGCCCGGCCTCCACCAGCGCTCGGAGATCCCGGTGCGTCGCGAAGATGAAGCGCACGTCCACGGGCTGCTCGGCGCCGCCACCCACCGGGCGCACGGCCCGCTCCTGGAGCACCCGCAGCAGGCTGGCCTGCATCTTCTGCGGCATCTCGCCGATCTCGTCGAGCAGCACGGTGCCGCCTTCGGCTTCGCGGAGCAGCCCGCGCCGGTCACGATCTGCCCCGGTGAAGGCGCCGCGGACGCTGCCGAACAGCTCGCTCTCGAGCAGCTGCTCCGGGATGGCGCCGCAATTGACGCCGAGGAAGGGGCCGCGGCGGCGCTCGGAGGCTTGGTGGATGGCCCGCGCCACGACCTCCTTCCCCGTGCCGCTCTCGCCGGTGATGAGCACCGGCACGTCGTTGCCTCGGACGCGATCGATGAGGGCGTAGAGTCGGCGCATGGGCTGGCTCGTCCCGACGAGCCCATGGTAGCCGAAATGACCGAGCAGGCTGTGGCGCGTGTCGCGGAGCTCCTGCCGCGCGCGCTTCAGCTTGGCGGTGCGGTGCCCCAGCAGCTCTTGGAGGTGCTCGCGCGCGCGCTCGAGCTCTTGGTTGGTGCGCTCGAGCTCGTCGGCGCGCCGGCGGTTCTCCGTCAACAGGCGCGCGTTCTCGAAGGCGATGGAGACCTGATCCGCGAACGCCGACAAGAGCCGGAGATCTCGCTCGAAGTGCTGCGCGACGCGGGCTCGGGTCTCGAGGTAGAGCGCCCCGATGGCCGCGCCGGACGGGGCCTTGATGGGCACGCACGCCACCGACTTCAGCAGCAAGGCGTGCACGCTGGCGTAGCTGGCGAAGCGGGCGTCGTCACCAGCATGTAGGCTGACCAGCGGCTCCCCCCGCATGATGACCCGCTCGGCGACGCCGCGGGAGAACTCGGCGTCCGTCCCCTCCACCCCACCGCTCGTGCGCGCAGCGTAGATGCTCAGCGCGCCCTCCGCCTCCCGCAGCAGCACGAAGCCGCGCTCGGCCCGTAGGAGCTGGACGGCGTGCGTGATGACGCGCGCGGCGAGCTGCGGCAGATCGTGCAAGCCTGCCAGATCCGCGTTCACCTCGAGGATCCTGGCGATGGCGCCCTCACCGAGGGAGCCGTCGGCCGGCGCGCGCCGCTCGGCCGCTGGCTCTAGCGCCTCGCCGCCCCAGCGCGTCCCGACGCGCTCACGCAGTGCCTGACGTCGTGGCTCGGCCCAGTAGACCTCGGCCAAGTCCCGCGGCAAATGCGCGCCGATGTGCTCGCACACGGCGAGCGCGTCTTCGTCGTCACGGCGCGCGAGCAGCGTCTGTCCGATGGCGCGCCGAAGCGCCGCGCGACACTCGAGGGCTCGCCACTGCCAATCACGCTGCGCGAGCGCCTGCGCTTCGGCGAGGGCTCGCTCTGCGTGGTCGAGCGCGCCGCGGGGCTCTCCCTCGAGCTGCCGTAGCTGCGCCGCCGCCAGCTCCCGTAGCGCGCGATGTTCCCCGGACGGCAGGAGCGCCGTCGCCTCCTCGAAGCGCCGCCGCAGCTCGCTGGGCGGCAGCGCGCCCTGCCGGGAGGCCAAGAGCACGCCTTCGAGCCACGCCTCCGCGGCGTCGCCGGGCCGCGACAGCTCGAGGTAGGCGGCGCCGCAGGCCTGGTAGCGATCGAGCGCCTCGGTGACGTCCCCGCTGGCGGCGGCCAGCGCCGCCCTCAAGCCGAGCCACTGCGCCTGCGCGCTGGGGTCGAGCAGCGCCGGCTCCTGGCCCAGCGCCTCCAGGCTGGCGGCCGCGCGCTCGCGCCGACCCAGGTACAGGTCGAGGTTGGCGACGTTCATTCGGGCGCTGCGCACCGTCGAGAGTCGGCCGGAGCGGCGCCCCATGTCGAGCGCCCCCTCGTAGTGCAGCAAGGCGCCCGCGAGATCGCCCTTGATCTGGAGGAGCCCGGCGAGGTTGAGCCGCGCCGTCGCGAGGGCGGCCGCCTCCCCGACGCGCTCGGCGGCCTCGATGGCGCGCTCATAGGCGCGCTCGGCGGGCTCGAGGCGCTCGGCGCGCTGGAGCACCAAGCCCAGCGCCGTGGCGGCGATGGGCGCGACGCGCTCCCAGCGCCCCTGCTCGGCTCGGGTGACGGCGCGCCCGGCCAGCTCGATCGCGAGCTCCGGCTGACCGAGGAACGACCGCGCGAGCGCCTGATACGCCAGCGCCTCGGCCGCGAGCTCATCGTCGCCGTCGAGCGTCGAGAGCCGCTCGACGGCGGCGCTGAAGTCCCCCGTGCCGAGCTGCGCGCGGCCGGTGATGAGCTCCCACGCGCGCGCCATCGCCGGCGTGGCCCGCGCGGCCGCGGCCAGAGGCGCGAGCCGCTCGAGCGCGCGGCGTGGCTCGCCGAGCCCCAGATCCACGCGCGCGGCGACGAGCGCCAGCTCGAGCGACGGCGTCGCTGGGAGCTGCTCGAGCAGGGCCCGCGCCTCACCGAAGAGCCCCTGCTCGACCCGGCGCACGATCTGCTGCACCGAGCCCAGCGATGCGGCCGGATGCTCCTCCGCCGCCGCGAGCACGCGCTGGAGCTGGCGCTCGGAGGCGATGGCGACCGTGGCCAGCCGCTCCACGCTGGCGCGGAGCCGGCCTGGCCACCCCTCGGCGGCCTCCACCACGCGCTGCACGAGGCGCGGCGTCAAGGCTGGGATGCGCAGCGCGACGAGCTTCGCCGCCGTGTCCTCGTCGAGCGGAGGCACCTCGAGGCGCTCCGCCGCCAGCCCGGGCAGCTCCCCCACGAGCAGGGCGCGGCGTCCCCCCTCGAGCTGCTGCCGGAGCCAGCGCTGGTGCGACCACGGGAGCTCCCCGGCGTCGTCCACGAGCAGCACCTCTGGATGGCTCTCCGCCACGGCTCGCTCCAGCTCTTCACCGTCGACCGCGCCCGTGACGCTGAGCACCTCGAGGCCGGCCGCCCCGAGCGACCAGCCGAGCCGGCGCAGCAGGCTGCTCCGCCCGCTGCCCGGGGGCCCCTGCAGCGCGAGCGCGCGACCCGGCGCCAGGTCGCGCACGCGCCCGAGCAGCTCCCGAGCGAAGGCGTCACGCCCGAGGATCGGCCAGAGCGGCGCATCCTCCAGCCCAGAGGGCGGCTGAGGGAGCCCCGCCGCGCGACGCAGCTCGCACGCGAACTCGTCCGCCGAGGGGTGTCGGCGGCTGGGCTCCGGGTGCGTGGCGCGGGCGATCACGTCCGCGAGCGCGGCGCTCGGCGGGGGCTCCACCAGCAGCTCGCGCAGACTGACGCCGAGCGCGTAGACATCGGTGCGCACCTCCGGTGGGTGGCCCGCGAGCAGCTCCGGTGCGGCGTAGCGCGCCGTCAAGCCCAGGGCCGCGCCAGGGCGCTGCCATGTCGCCGCCAGGCCAAAGTCCACCAGGACCGCGCGCCCAGCCGGCGTCACGACGATGTTGGCTGGCTTCAGATCTCCGTGCAGCACGCCCGCGCGGTGGAGCAGCGTCAGCCGCTCCGCCGCCTCGCTCAGCGCCCCCAAGAGCTGCGAGCGGCTCGCTGTCCCGCTGGCCGCGAGCTGCTCGAGGCTGGTGCCCGGGACGAGATCCCGCAGGAGGTACGGGCGACGTGACGCGGGCAGCCGCCCAAACCCGTGCACGCGCGGCAGCCCGGTCCCCTCGAGCCCGGAGAGGATGGTGGCCTCGCGAACGAGCGCCTCGAGCTGCCCCTCTTGGGCCTCGAGCGCGAGCACCTTGAGGGCGAGGCGCTGCCCCTGCCGATCTTCCACCGCCCACACCTCACCCCCGCCACCGGAGCCCAAGCGCTCGAGGAAGCGCAGGTGCGGGGGCAGGTGCGGGGCGGTCACGGGGTCAGCGCCGCGGGGCACCCCGGCTCAGAGGCCATAGTCGGCGCCCAAGCCGACCAGGAAGCCGCTGGAGCCGAACCCGAGATCCAAGCGGGTCGCGAAGTTGGCGACCGGTTTGTAGCGCAGGCCGGTCTGAAGCTGGATGAGGGGGAACACCATGGGGCGCGAGCCACCCTCGGCCCAAGATTTCTCGACGTAGCCGCCGTAGTGATCGTTGTCGTTGCCGCAGTAGCCGTCGATGTCCGGGTTGCCCGGGCCACGGCACTTGACGTAGTTGCCGCTGCCGTCGCGGTAGGCTTGGTCACGCAGCAGATCTCCGAAGATGAAGCCGAGCCCAAAGCCAAACCCGTAATTGAGCGCAAACTCCGGGGCGAACTCGGTGCTCCACAGGAACTCCGTCGTAAACTGGATCATCGAGAGCTGGCTCTCCACGACTTCCCAGGCCTTCTCTTCGTCCGTGCTGGACTTGAACGGCGTGGGGGCCATGGCGTAGCTGGCGTAGCTGAGGTTGAAGACGTACTCGAAGCCGTTCTTACGCAGCGCGTACTCCGGCCCCACGGAGTATGCCAGCACGGTGCGCCCGCCGTCGGCGAACAGGTTCTGCATGAACTTGGGCACGATGAGCGCGCGCCCACGGGCCCCCAAGAAGTGGTACGTCCGGCCTGGCAGCTCGACGGGTGAGCTGCCGCGCTCGGCGTCCGCGACGATCGCGTCTTCGCTCCGGCCGGAGGCCGCCGCGCCGACCGGCGCCGTCTCGGCAGCGGGCGCCAGCTCCTCCGTCGGGGGCTCCGCCGGCGTCGGGTCCACCCCTGGCGCCGCGCCTTGCGGCGTCGGGTCCACCCCTGGCGCCGCGCCTTGCGGCGTCGGGTCCACCCCCGGCGCCGGCTGCGCCGCGGAGCCCTGCGCCGCCGCCACGCCGGAGAGCGACATCACCAGTCCACACACCGTCAAAGAAGTCAGTAAGCCACGCATGCGATGGAGCCTCCACTTGTCGCCCCTCTTCCTCGGTGGCGGGGCGAGGGCGAGTGTGACACGAGCGGCGTGGCTTAGGCAAAGCCCCACCGCAGCGGACAAACTAGTCGTGCTAGGCTGGCGTGGCACGCATGATCTTGCACAGCCAACTGGTCGAGCAGGCCGTCGATCGGAGCGTCCGCGGCCGATTCCTCAAGGAATTGGTGCTCGCGCGAGGGACCTGGCCCCTGGCCATGGTGCGCAAGCGCCTCGCCCGGCCCGGCGCCCAGAGCACCCGTGACGGCGCCGTCGCTAGCCGCGCCGTCCTCTTGCTCATCCACGGCTACGCGCAGAACCGCTACGCCTTCCACCTGCCCTCGCGGAGCTGGGTCAACCAGCTCGCCCTGGCCGGGTACGACGTCTTCAACATCGACCTGCGAGGCCGTGGGCGCAGCAGCGTGCTCGGGGCGCGGCGGCCCAACCACGTGCTCGACTTCATTCGGGAAGACGTCCCAGCCGCGCTCGACGAGATCCAGCGCCTCACCGGGCCCCAGCCGGTCTTCCTGATCGGTCACTCGCTCGGCGGCATCGTCAGCTACTGCGTCGCCAGCGACGCCCGTGAGCGCGTGGCCGGCGTGGTCAGCGTCGGCTCACCGTACCACTTCGCGCTCGGCTCGCGCTGGCTGACGGCCTTCGCGTACCTCTTCACCCGCTTCGACGCCCGCGTCCCGCTCCCGAACGCCGTGATCCCGGCGCGCAGCTACGGGCGGCTGGTGCGCGCGGCGCGGCGCGTGATGGACAGCCGCTTCACGCCGCTGCCCTTCCGCGGCTTTCACCCTGGGTCGATGGAGCCGCAGATCTTGGAAGAGCACATGCGGCTCGCCATGGACCGCGGCAGCATCGCCACCATGCGCGAGATGTTCGGCTGGGCGGAGGAGCTGCGCGCGCGACGTCACGGGAGCGATGGCCTATTCGGGTACGCGCCACGCTTCGAGGCGCTGGACGTCCCACTGCTCGTCATCGCGGGCCTGCACGATGACCTGGCGCCGCCCGCGTCCGTGCGGCCCGCCTGGGAGCGCTCGCAGTCGACGGACCGCAAGTACCGGGAGTTCCCCGCGGGGCACATCGATCTGCTCGTGGGCCGCGACGCTCCCGCGACGGTCTGGCCGCTCGTGGACCGCTGGCTGGACGAGCGCGCCCGGGCCTGAGTCAGCTCGGCAGCTTGGCCTTGAGCCGCGTCAGATCGGCCTCGAGGTTGTTGACCTTGCGCTGCAGCTCCTTGAACTGCGCCAGCGTGGGCAGCCGGAGGGTGTGCGCCAGGCGCTCGGTCTGCTCCGTCGTGAACGAGTCGATCTTCCCACGGGCTTGGAGCGCGCTCATCAGCAGCTTCATCACCTGCTCGTTCTGCATGAGCTTGGTGACCCTCGGGTCGCCCATGAGCTGCATCCCGCGCTTCTGGAGGTTCTTCTTGAGGCTCATCGTAGTAGGCCTCTATCGCCCGACGCCCTGGCGTTGGCAACCGCCAAGCAGCGCCGAGGCGCCCGCGCCGGGCAGCGGTGCTAGGCTGGCGGAGATGACGCGTCGGCTACCCGTCGGGCTGCTGCTCTTGCCGCTGGGCTGCAGCACCTCGCCCGTCCAGCGTGGCGGCGCGCTGTACGCGGAGGCGCGCTACGTGGAAGCGGCGGAGGTGTTCGAGCGCACCGAGCCGAAGCTGCCGGAAGCGTCGCCACGGGAGCGGGCCAGCTACGGGGTCTACCGCGGGATGACCATGCTGGCCCTGGGCGATGAGCGCCGGGCGGCGCGCTGGCTACGGTACGCCTACTCCATCGAGCGGCGGGAGCCGGGCTCGCTGTCACCCGAGGCGCGCGCCGAGCTCGACCGCGGGTGGGCAGAGCTACGCGCGCGGCACGGGGCGGGCCATCACCGCCCGGGGCGGCACCCGCCGGCGGGAGCGCGGCCATGGCCCGGCGCGCCCCGGGCTCCGAACGACGGCGCCCCTCCACGCTGAACTGACGCATCGCATCATCAGCAGGCCTCGAGTGGCGCGAGCGCTCGCCCCACGCTGCCCTGGCTCCACGCGGCCCTCGCGGACGCCGGGGAGAGCCGCTGGCGTCAGCCTCCGGCCGGCGCCAGCGCTCCGCAGCGGCCCCCCCCATCCCCCACGGCTCGCGTCCGCTCAGCCCTTGGCGTCGCCGCGCGCGAAGATGCTCGCCACGTAGTTGAGCACGTCCGTGGCGCTGACCTCGTTGTAGCCGAAGTAGCGCATGAGCCGGCTCTTGATGATGTCAATCTTCTCCTGGGTCTCGCGATCGATGACGGCGGACACCAGCGTCTTGAGCTTGATGCTGTCCTTCTGATCTTCGAAGAGCTTCAGCTCCAGCGCGCGGCGCAGGCGCTCGTTGGTCTGCCACTCGAAGCGCTTGCCCTCCACCGCGCGCGCCCCGATATAGTTCAAGATCTCGCGCCTGAAGTCGTCCTTGCGGTTGTCCGGGATGTCGATCTTCTCCTCGATGGAGCGCATCAGTCGCTCGTCTGGCTCCTCGTCCTGGCCCGTGTAGCGGTTCTTCACGCGCTCCCGCAGCGCGTAGGCCTTGATGTTGTCGATGTAGTTCGCGGCCAGCTTGTTGATGGCGTCCTCATCCGCGCTGATGGCGCGCTGCACCTCGTTCTTCACGATCTCTTCGTACTCTTGCCGCACCACCCCGATGAGATCTCGGTAGCGCTTGCGCTGCTCCTCACTGGTGATGAGCGAGTGATGGCTGAGGCCCTTCATCAGCTCGTTGAGCACCATGAAGGGGTTGATGGTGCCCTCGGCCACGTCGCTCACGAGGGCGTTGGAGATCTTGTCTTGGACGTAGCGCGGGCTGATGCCATCCATGCCCTCGCGGCTCGTCTCCTTGCGCAGCTCTTTGACCGTGTCCTGCGTGTAGCCAGGCAGCACCTTGCCGTCGTACAGCTTGAGCTTCTGTAGGAGCTGCAGCCCGTGCTTCTTGGGCTCCTCGAGCCGCGTGAGGACCGCCCACAGGGCCGCCACCTCCAGCGTGTGAGGCGCCACGTGCCGCCCCTTCACCCGCTCCGGGCTGAAGTCCTTCTCGTAGATCTTCATCTCGTCCGAGAGCCGCGTGATGTACGGGATGTCGATCTTGATGGTGCGGTCGCGCAGCGCCTCCATGAACTCATTGTCGATGAGCCGCTTGTACTCCGCCTCGTTGGTGTGCCCGAGGATCACCTCGTCGATGTCCGTCTGCGCGAACTTCTTCGGCTTGATGCGGTGCTCCTGGGACGCGCCCAGCAAGTCATAGAGGAAGGCCACGTCGAGCTTCAGCACCTCCACGAACTCCACGATGCCGCGGTTGGCGACGTTGAACTCCCCGTCGAAATTGAAGGCTCGAGGATCGCTGTCCGAGCCGTACTCGGCGATCTTGCGGTAGTTGATGTCGCCCGTCAGCTCCGTAGAGTCCTGGTTCTTCTCGTCTTTGGGCTGAAAGGTGCCGATGCCCACGCGATCTTTCTCCGACAGGACCAAGCGCCGCACCCGCACGTGCTCCCGCACCACCTTGCCCCAGTCGCCCTGATACCGCTGCAGGAGCCCACCAAAGATGAAGCGGCTCGCCGGATCCAGCTCACCCTGGACGCTGATCTTGAAGTGCTCCGAGTCCAGGCCAAGCTCCGCGATGGCGCGCTCGCGCCACTCCACGGGGATGAGCCGCAGCGGCTCCTCGTGCATGGCGGAGTCGAAGCTGTCCGACTCCTCGCTGGCGAGGCCGGTCCCGGCCAGGTTGACCCAGCGGAAGGTGTAGAGCGCGCCCTCCGGCGTCTGAGAGTAGCGCTCCACGCCGCGCTTGAGCAGCCGCGCGATGGTGCTCTTGGCTGAGCCGACCGGGCCGTGGAGCAAGATGACGCGCCGCTCGGGGCCGTAGCCCTCGGCGGCGGCCTGCAGCACGCTCATCAGGCGCATGAGCGGGATGTCGAGGCCGAACACCGCGTCTCGCCCTCCCCCCTGCTCGTCCCTGAAGAAGTTGTAGCGGACGAGCCGCTTCTTGTTGTCGACGTACTCCTCGGTGCCAAAGGAGATGACCATGTCGTACAGCCGCTGGAACGCGTTGCGCGTCACCTCGGGGTGCGCCTTGACGATGGCCAGGTACTCTTCGAAGCTCCCCTCCCAGGACAGATCACGGTACCGCTCGAAGTCCTGTAGCTGGGCGATCACGGCGACCCTGCTCGACGACTCGGTGCTCATGACTCGAGCATAGCTCGTCTCGGCGTGGCGCGAGCGCGCGGCCTCTCGGCGAGCGCGGCGCGGCCGGCCTTGGCCCCCCCGCGCCGCGCGGAGCGCTCAGGGTGAGCTGGGGATGAGGCGGAGAGGGTTGGTGGGGCTGCCGCGGTGCAGCGCGCCGTCGCCCACCCAGTAGATGAAGCGCGACTCCGGTTGGCCGTCGAGGTAGCTGTCGAGCAGCTGCGAGGCTCCGGCGGGCGCGACCGCGGCGAAGCCGTCGAGATCACTCCCCGTCACCGAGTAGAGGCGGATGCCTTCCTGCGGGTCGGTGATGAGCTGATCGTTGGATTCGAGCTCCAGCGCCTCCGTCAGCCGCGGCGCGCGCCCCTCGTCGCTGCTGAGGATGACGTCGAATTGGCAGGGCTCCCCAGAGTAGACGGTGTCGCAGGCCACGCGGACCTTCCAGCGGCCGCCCGCCGCGTACTCCACGAAGACCCCGACGCCTTGCCCCGGGACGATGTCCGCGAGCGTGGCGTCGGTGTCGATGGTGGCGCTGGCGATCGGCGGCGACGTGGGGCCACCGCTGCTCGTGCTGGAGGCGTCGTCCCAGACGCAGCCCGCCGTGACCATGACGGCGCCCAAGAGCACCCCACCGTACCCCCAACGCCCCATCCAACCGCGAGAGAGTCGCCGCATCACACTAGATCTCCGAGAGGCTCAAGGACGGCCGCGCCCGCCGCGGCCGCGCAGGGACGGCGCCACGGTGGGCGCGCTGGGCCGCAGGCTTGGACGACGACTCGGCGCGATGGTCGCCGGCCCGCGCCCCGCGCCGCCGTGGAAGCTGGGCGCGCTGCGGTACGAGGGAGCGTGGCTCCCGCTCGAGCCCGTCCAGCTCCGCGGGGCCGGGCGCGGCTGGGGTGGCGCGCTCCTCGGGGCGCTCGGGCGGCTGGTCAGCGGACGCCGCTGCGGTGCCAGCCGCGGGGACGGCTGCGACGGGTAGCCCTGCCCTAGCGCGGGGCGCGGGGCGCGCGGGACGCTGCGCTGGAGCGGGCGCTGCGCAGGGCCCACGCTGGGCGCGGCAGCGCGCGAGGCGGGGAAGCGCCCGGCGGGGCCCAGCGGGCGCTCGCTGGAGCCGACGCCGACTCGGCCGGCGCCGCCTGCGCGGGCGGGCGCGGCGAGCGGTCGATAGCCCGCGGCGGGGCGCGCCGCCGCGACCGCGCGCGGATCTGCCGCGACGCGCTGGGTCGGGCGAGCCCGGGGCGGGATACCCGCCGACGCATAGTCGGGGTGCTGCGCCGCCCGCGCGCCGCTCGGCGTGTAGCGCCGCGTGTGGCTGGCGATGGTGCGGATCCGCGCGGGCTGATGCACGACGTGGTGGTGGACCGAGTGCGAGAAGACGAAGGCCGAGGCGCAGAAGACGTACGGGACCGGCGGATAGAACCAGAGCGTGGTCGCGTAGCCGTCGATCCAGATGAAGGAGGGCGGCATCGGCGCCCAGCCGACGTAACCGTAGCCGTCGATCGGCGTGCGCCACACGACCCACGCCTTGGCGTACTGCCTCCCTGGGATCCACACCCAGCCAGCGCTGCTGGTCCAGACCCACCGGCCGTAGTGGTAGACCACCCAAGCGAAGGGATCTTGGCTGACCCAGACCCAGTCCCCCTCTTCGTCTACCGCCCAGGAGCCGCGCGTCACGTAGGGGGCGAAGTCCTCCCCGACGAGCCGTCGATCCGGCACCCAGACCACGCCGTAGGTCGGATCTTCGACCCAGCCTCCATAGGCGTCGAGGGTCTGACGGAAATCCGTGAGGGCGCTCGGGTCATTGTCCGAGTAGACCTCCACGGGGGGCGCCGGAGCCGGGGCCGCGCTCGCGCCAGCCCAAGGGTCCACGGGGCCCGCGGAGGGGGCGGGCTGGGGCGCCGGAGCGGCGCTCGAGCCCGCGCTACCTGCCGCTGGCGCTTGGGCGGCGACGGGCAGCGCCAACGTCGTCACGGCCAGCAGCGCAGCGACCCTGAGCCACCCTCGAACCATGAACTGCATGGAGTTTAGCATGCGCTCTCACCCGCTCCTCAGCAACCCGAGCGCTCGAGACCCGGCGCCGCGGCGTGGCCATCGGCGGGGCGTCGCTCAGGGTTGAGTCCTCGCTCGGCCCGACCGCCCTGCCGCCCGCGGCGCGGCCCCAGCGGCGCTCCACTCCATGAAAACCCGTGGTTTCCCGGAGGCTTCGCGGCGGATCCGCGCCCCCGGGGCCGCCCCACGCCAAGGCGACCTGAGCTAGGCTCCCCGGGGTGCACCGGCGACGCTGGCTCCTCTCCGTGCTCGGCTGCTGCTGCGCCTGCGCCCCGAGCCCTCCTGGAGCGCCGACCACCGAGGCGCGCTGCGCGACGCGCGTGGAGGTGGGCGCGAGGCCCTTGCCGCCACCGGTCGCGAGGCCGCGCCCCACCTCGCTCCTGGTCGGGACGCTCAGCGCGAGCCGGGCGCGACTGCTCGAGGAGCTGGAGGCGCGGGTCCCACGCGAGCTGGCGCGGGTCCACCAGCGCGACGCAGGGGACGCCGGGAAGGTCAGCTACAGCGTGCAGCGAGGCGGCTTCGATCTGAGGGTCGCGGGCTCCACGCTGGAGCTCCACGCGCCCATCAGCGCCGAGGCCGAGCTCTGCAAGGAGCTCGGTCCGCTGTGCGTCACCTACGGCCGCTGTAGCCCGCGCTTCGACGCGCGGGTGAGCGCTCCGGCCATCGTCGGGCCTGGGTTCTCTCTCCCTCGTGCCCGCGTGGAGGTCACGCTGACGCGCTCGTGCAGCGTGCTCGGCTTCGACGCGAGCGGAGAGCTGAGGAGGATCGCCGCCGAGCAGGCGCAGCTGGTCGAGCGGCGCGTGAACGCCGCGCTACCGGAGCCCGGCGGCGCGATCC